>ENA-OROQ01000063-OROQ01000063.1-human-gut-metagenome-genome-assembly--contig:-NODE-63-length-172561-cov-30.3937_pt1 | contig 172561 bp, 239 predicted proteins | sample MGYA00242136_ERZ509062 | MGnify/ENA primary metagenome ERZ509062 (study PRJEB26280, sample SAMEA2338735) | human gut metagenome | biome: human gut; feature: human-associated habitat; material: faeces...
TCTTTTTCACACGGTTGAGCTGTCCCAAATGTCCATATACCTTCTGATTGGCATTTTCACGCACCGTACAGGTATTGTAGATTACGAAATCTGCCTGATTCTCTTCTTCCTCTTCCACATATCCAATCTGCTCCAGAATTCCGGTCAGCTTCTCCGAATCCCTTGCGTTCATCTGGCAGCCAAATGTTGTTACATGAAAGGTCAGCGGACGTCCCAGGGTTTCCGCCTGGGTCTTGACAAGACGGCGTGCTTTTTCCATAAAATAATACTGGCGCATAGGTTCCTCTGCCGGAGCCGGCTGTTCCAGATCGATTTCAGTTAAAATCTCTTCTATCTTCTTCGTTTGTTTCTTCTCCAACATGAATTGTCTTCCTCTCTATCTCTTCGTATATCTTAGCATTCCATATGAGCTTTCATTATAATCGAATCCATTTGGTTTTTCAAGATAAAACAATCCTCTGTTATCCTTTCGGAATATAATACACTTGTATCTTTTGCGTAATCGGATTTTTCGTGATCTGCGCATGGATTCCAAAAATTTGTAAAATATTTTCCTCGGTAAGAATCTCTTCGGGTGTTCCCGCTTTGATGATCCTCCCCCGATCCATAAGTAAAATTCTGTCGCAGTACATGGCTGCAATATTCAGATCATGAACGGAAGAAAAAATCGTCGCATCCTGTTTCTTTAAGATCTCCATCAACAGATATTGAAACCGGATATCCAGATGATTCGTCGGCTCATCCAGGAGAATCAGTCTGCTCTCCTGAGCAAGCGTTCTTGCCATGAGCACCCTTTGTTTTTCTCCTCCGGACAAGCTGAAAAAAGAGCGGTTTTCGTATCCTTTCAGTCCCACTTCTTCTAAAAAACGCCTGCAGATTGCAAGATCCTCTTCTGTTTCCTTTTCTAAAAACCTACGATGTGCATAGCGTCCATACATAACCATATCAAGCACTTCCAGATCAAATTCGGTCTGATTTTCCTGTGCGACAACTGCTGCTTGTCTTGCCATCTCTTTCGCTGACAGCGAAACAACATCCTTCCCGTCGATATAAACGGTATCTTTCTGTGGTCTGTACGTTTTGTATATGTTTTTCAGCAACGTTGATTTTCCGCAGCCATTGGGACCAATCAGCCCGACAAAAGTGCCTTCCGGTACTTCCAGAGAAACATCCTGCAGAATCTCGGTTCCATCAATACTGTAGTCCAATCCGCGAACTGTCAAAAAGCTATGGTTCATGTGCTCTTCCTCCTTCCCCTGCGGATCAGATACAGGAAAAACGGTGCGCCGGACAAAGCCGCAATAATTCCGATTGGGAGCTCCTCCGGTGCAACGATCACCCGCGAGAGAAAATCTGCCAGTACAGTAAACAATCCGCCCAAAACAATTACAAACGGTAATACTATCGTATGCCGTGATCCTACCATTCTTCTCGCAATATGTGGAACAACAAGCCCGATAAAGCCGATCACTCCACTGACAGAGACCACAATTCCGGTCAATACGGCAGCCATGATGATCACAACCATTTTGATTCTTGTTACATTGACTCCCAGATTCTCAGCAGTGCCATCTCCCAAAAGCAGCATATCCAGTTCTCTTGTAAAAAGAAGAATGATGCAGACTGTAATCAGAAAAGCAGCTGCAACATATTTGACTTTCTCCCAGCTTGCGCCACTCAAAGAACCTACCATCCAGTATTGTGCTGTCTTTGTCTTATCCGATCCGGTATGATACCCGTAAATGATCAGATTGGTGATCCCGCTAAACAACGCAGAAGTCGCAATCCCCGCCAGGATCAGCTGTGTCGAAGTAACGGTTCCCTTATATGTTGCAATCGCCATGGATAATACAATTGCCAGGGCCGCTCCGCAAATTGCTCCAAACATGGTTCCGTATCCGCCTGCAAAATGAAAACAGCCTGTGATGATGGCACATACCGCTCCTGCTGAAGCTCCGGAAGAAATACCAAGTACATAAGGATCTGCCAGAGCATTTTTTGTCAACGCCTGCATCAGTACTCCACACACAGAAAGTCCGGCACCTACAAACCACGCAAGCACAACTCTTGGAAGTCGGATATTCCAGATAATTGTTTCCATATTGGTTTCCCATGTCGGGAAAAATATCTCCCGCCCTGACAGATGGTTCATAATAATACGAAATACTTCAAAAGGGTGAATCTTGACAGCTCCAAAGGAAACGGAACAACCTACCGCTAAAACACTGCACACAAATACAGCGCAAAACAGGGACAGGTGCCTTACTCTTTTCTGTCTTTTATTTAATTCTTTCATGTAATAGAAGAACTCCCTTTCCTATTGAAAACAATCTGGATATAACTGCTTTGCAATTTCTTCAACTGCAGCTGCTGATCCGGCAGAGCCCTGCATGTCTGCACAGCATGCAGAATAGATTTTTCCTTCTTTGATTGCCCTTAAATCTTTTGTTGCAGCATTGGTGCGAAGAAATTCTGCCTTTTCTTCTACATCTCCATCATAGTCTAAAAGGAGGATTGCATCCGGATCACGTTCTACCACTTCTTCCCAGGAAGGGGTTGCCCACCCGGCTTCAATGTCATTAAAAATAGAGATGGCGCCTGCCGATTTCAAAATATCTCCCGGCATCCCCTGGCATGCTGTAAAAGGGGCATCTTCTCCCGAATCATAGACAAACACTTTTTTCGGGTTCTTGTATGCATCTTCTCCAAGCGCCTCTTTCACATCCTGAAGTGTATCCTTCATTTTTTGTATTTTCTGCTCTGCAGTTTCTTCCACTTGAAAAATCTTGCCCAGTGTCTCATAGTCTTTGTACAAATCTTCAAATGTGGCACTGTCTGAGCATACATATGGGAAATACATGGCAATTCCATTTTCGTCACAGAATTCTGTACTGAAATTTTTATCTGAAAATACGGAATCCCAGCCGATCAGAAAATCACAGCCTGTAGCAAGCAGTTCTTCCTTTGAAACAGATGACAGGTTCACTCCGGGTTCTGCGATCTGTGGTACAGAATCTCTTGCAGGATATTCCGAGACAAGACTCCAGCAACTCCCTTTCGTGTATCCGGCCATCTGCTCCTCTAAGCCCAGATCAAAAAACAAATCTGCCATCTGATCTCCGGAAGCAACCACATGATCCGGTTTTTGCTTAAAGGTATACTCTACATTTTTTCCCAGCCCGGATCGCTCCAGATTCAGCTGAATTGTAACCGGTTCATAATTACGATCTTCTGATTGTACCGATTTTTCTGCATGAGCTTCTTTTTTATCAGTTTCTGTCTCCTTATTGCTTCCACATCCGGAAACAAGAGATATCGTCGCTGCTGCACACAGGATGCAGCTTACTATTTTCTTTTTCATAAACTTTGACCTTTCTTTATCAATTTTATCCCAGTTGCTCTATTGATAAAAGGTCATGATCAGGTCTTCATCTACCTCGTCCCCTTTCTCTTTCTTCTTATCAAGAAATCGTAAGATGACTTCAGCAAGTCTTAGGGCTTGGCATCTCCCGCCATTTCACCTTCTCACAGAATTCTCTGCAATGGTATCTGAAATTTTGTCCGCCTTACCTCAGGGATAAGCTGCCAATGAATTGCACATTGTTCCTTATTAAGCCAAAACACTGAAGCCGTCTGCACATTGCATGCAGTCCGAAGTATTATAGCATTAATTTCCTGCATTTATCCAGTAAAACCTTCTAAGTTTATAAAATTTCAAAAGACAGGGATATTTCCCTGCCTTACCTTTCATCCACTATTCAAACTGATTTTTTTCTGCATCGTATCTGTAGTCGATCATGCCGAGTTTTTCCTCCAGCACTTCTCTTGAAACGTCCATATCATCACAGAGAGCATCCAGGCTTGGATAATAATCTCTCAGTTTTGTATTTACCACGCTTAGAAGAAGTATCGGATCTTTCGGTAATCCTGTCAGCATTTCCAGCACCTCTTTTCTGTCATCACATATTCCATCCGAATGTCATGTGCCTCAGCAGGAATCTGATCTGCCATCTGCACCTCAAACGCAAGTCCAAACGTATGGCATCCTTCCATTTTCTGAAGATACGTGTCGTAAAATCCTCCTCCATATCCGATCCTTCTTCCCGCCGGATCGAACGAAACGCCGGGAACAAGCATCAAGAGATCCGATTTTTCCAGGCAGCAGTCTGCCCCTTTTTTCTCTTCTTTCGGCTCCAAAATTCCAAACGCTCCTGTTTCCAGATCATTCAACGATTCTATGTAGTAAAACTTCATCTCCCGTTTTCCGGTCACTTTAGGCACTGCGGTTCTTTTTCCCGCTCTCCACGCACTTACCAGAATTTGTTCTGTACACACTTCTTTTCCCATAGATACATAACACCAGATTTCTTTCGCCTGCACAAATAAAGGATGGGAGACAACCTGCTCTGTGATCCTGTCACTGTATGTCTCCCACTCTCTGTCTGTCAGCCGGTCTCTGGCGCATAACATCTGTTTTCTAATGTCCCGCTTTGTTTCCAAATTTCTCTCCCAGATTGACGATTGTACCGTCTTTTTCTTCCACATCAATATTATTGAGCTGACTTCTCAAATTGCGTTTGAATGCATCAATATATTCCTGCCTGAGAATCTTTTGTTCTTTCTTTTCCGCATCAGTCAGTCCTTCTGCTTTTGATTTTCTATACAGTTCATTGATTCTTTTTACCTTTTGTTCGTCCATAATCTTATCCTTTCCCAAAAATTCTTTCTCCATCTTACACTATTTCTCGATTTTCGTCTACCCCGCTGTTTTTTAGCTGGAATAATTTTCCAGAAATGCGTAAAGTTCCTCCTCTGTTTCAACATATTTTTTTTGCTTTACATTTGTCTGCACTTCTTTCGGCAGTTCTTCAAACGGAATGTCTGTAAATTCATAAATTGTAGATTGATCAGACAGATAGACGACCACATAGCCATGCAGCTCTGCCAGATAATATCCTTCATTTTTTTCTGCTTCCCCTTTCACGGCAACACTTCTTTGCTGTTTATCCTGCTGCCGCGCCATCTGCCTGTCCATCACATACTGGTAACTCACCTGATATCCGATTCCGAGCAGACTGACAAACACAAACAAGACCACAAAAAAGCCAATACAGTATTTCTTCTTCATAAAAGTCCGACTCCTTTTTTCATACAGTATTGGCTCTTTGTACCGGTTTTATTCAGTTCACTTGATTTTGTCAATCCAGATATTCAATGTCATCATCATCGTCCAGGTCTCTCTCCTGTGGAAAAATCTTAAAACGTTTGCAGACTCTTAAGATCCGTCCGCCCATTGGAAGTGCCAGCATATCTGACTCGGAAAGCGTTCCTACCCGGATCACCGCCACTGCGTACACCAGCATGGCAATGATGATAGAAAGTCCATTTGCCAGAAATCTTCCCGGCATCAGGGCGCTAAGAAGCTTATTGGACACAAATGCCGCCACTCCCATGATCAAAGCTGCCAGAAACGGCTTGATATAACAGGTCTTGAAATCCTGTCTGAATCCACTTGCCTTATATACATCCTTCATATTCAGTACACACATACAAAAACTGAAGATCACATTACTGAATACGAGAGAATAAATCCCCCATTTGAAAACAACCAGCATCAAAAGGACTGCCACAAGATGGATCCCCAGTGAAATCAGCGCATTCTTTGCCGGTGCAGTCAGCCGGTCCAGTCCCTGCAGAATCGAGTTTGTAACTGTTGAGGAACTGTACAACACAACTGTGATCGCCCCGGATGCCAGCATCAGTGCAGGCTCCGTTCTGGAATCTCCGTAAAGGAACTGCATGATCGGCGATGCCAGTACCACAAATCCCACAAAACAAGGAATCGCGATCAGCATGGTAAGACGGATCGTCTGATTGATCTTATTCTGCATCTGCGTCCGGTTTCTGGAGGCAACTGCCGCTGTCAGTGCCGGAATAACAGATGCTGCAAGTCCGTTCGCCATCGCAAGCGGGATGTTGATCAACGTATTGTATTTTCCTGTGTAAATTCCCTGTGGAATGATATATTCTTTCAAGGTAACTCCCTGTGCTGCCATGATCTTTGCAAACAAGGTCAGGTCAATAATCTGATTGATATTATAGATTGCCGTACTGAACAGGATCGGGGCGATCGTCAAAAGAAGAACCTTCAAAATCTGCCCATATCCATCCTGATGTTTCGTGCGGTCTCTTCTCATCTGCCGCATCATCACTTTTTGAAACAGTACAAACACAAACATCAAAAACAACAGTGCGACCAGTGCTCCCGTAGCCGTTCCCGCCGTTCCTCCCGCTGCCCCATAGGCCGGTTCAAGCAAAGGATTGTCCTGCTTTTTCGCAGCTGCCATCCCCACTTTGATCATGATGCTGGCTCCTACGATATTGACTGTTGCATTGATGATCTGCTCCAAAACCTGGGAGATCGCAGTCGGAACCATAGTTCCCATTCCCTGAAAATATCCGCGCATTACACCGAGCACTGCCACGATAAACAGCGCCGGAGCCAGCACCTTGAGTGTATAGACACTAAGCGGCGATTCCATCAGATGTCTGGAGATCATATCTGCCCCCAGAAAGATTGCCAGTGCCACAACTGCCCCCACGGAAACCGCAAACATCATTGCACATTTAAAAATTCGAAAGGCGTTTCTTGGCTGGTGCATCGCCATCTTTGTGGAGACCAGCTTGGATACCGCGATCGGAAGACTGAAGGAGGACAGCATCAGTGCCATCGCATAAATCTCATATGCATATCCGAGAAATCCGTTTCCCTCATCTCCGATAATATTGGTCAGCGGAATCCGGTACAATGCCCCGATGATCTTTACAATCACTGCCGCCGCTGCAAGGATTGCTCCCTGTATCAAAAATTCATTCTCTTTCGACTGTTTTTTTCTTCTTTTGTTCTTCTGTATATCTGCCATCCGTCTCCTCCGTCACGCCCTTAAAATCTGGACTTTTTCCATGATCTCACGCTGTCTTTCTTCCATGACCAGACGCTCCTCTTCTTCCATATGATCATATCCGAACAAATGAAGCATACTGTGTGCGATCAGAAATGCAAATTCCCGTTTCGGTGAGTGTCCATAGGCCTCTGCCTGTGCAAGTACCTTCTCCTTGGAAATAACAATGTCACCAAGCATCAGTTCTCCAGATTCCGGATTAAATGCTTCGGCCTCCTCTTCCACAAACGAGAAATCTCCCGGAGTCTCATATTCCAGCATCGGAAACGACAAAACATCCGTTGCCCGGTCGATCTGACGAAACTCCTCGTTCATCCGGTGGATCTCATCGTCTGTGGTCAGCAGCAGATTGATCTCTGCTTCATAAGGACATCCCTCATATTCCAATGCGGCTTCCACCACCAGATCTGCCACTTCTTTCGTTTCAAACGGAAGTGTGATTTCTCCTTCTTCTTCTAAATACAAACTCATGATTTTCTCCTTTTTGTACCGCCCTTTGTACGGGTGCTCTTCTTTTCATACTCTTCATATGCCTTTACGATCTTCTGTACAAGCGGGTGCCGCACCACATCCTTGCTCGTCAGTGTGCAGATGCTGATCCCCTCCAGATTTTTTACCACCTTGACTGCTACATCCAGACCGGAAACCGTTCCTGCCGGAAGGTCCTTTTGGGTGGCATCTCCGGTGATCACGACTTTGGAACCAAATCCGATCCTTGTCAGAAACATTTTCATCTGTGCCGGCGTCGTATTCTGTGCCTCATCCAGAATGATAAACGCATTGTCCAGTGTTCTTCCTCTCATATAAGCAAGAGGTGCAACCTCGATCAGACCTTTTTCTGAATTTTTTGCAAAACTTTCCGCTCCCATGATCTGATACAATGCATCATAAAGAGGACGCAGATAGGGATCGATCTTGCTCTGAAGATCTCCCGGAAGAAATCCCAGTTTTTCTCCTGCCTCTATCGCAGGCCTGGTAAGGATAATACGGCTCACTTCATTTCTCTGAAACGCTGTGATCGCCATAGCCATGGCAAGATAGGTCTTTCCGGTTCCCGCAGGTCCCAGCCCAAACGTGATCATTCCTTCCCGAATGGCATCTACATAACGCTTCTGTCCCAGCGTCTTCGGTTTGATCGGTTTTCCCTGCAATGTGTGACAGATCAATTCCCGATCCATCTCCACCATCGCCTCCTCCTGATCCTCATAGACCAGTGACATGGCATAATCTACATTCTGTTCCGTAATCTCATTTCCTCTTTTTGACAGAGCAGCAAGCTGATCCAATACCCGCCTTGCCTTCTCTGCATTTTTATCTTCACCTAATATCTTCACTTTGCCTTCTCTGGCGATCAGTGTCACATGAAACGTCCGCTCCAGCTTTTTTGCATACGCATCAAACTGCCCGAACACATTTCTCTCGTGCTCCGCCGGTATATCAATCATCAGTTCTGAAAGACTCATCCTTCTTATTCCTTTCAATCTCTAATATTTCTGTATCTGCTTTTTTTGCAATGTCTTCATTCAGGTATAAGCTCCCTTTTGCAACCGCAGATTTTTTGCCTATGTGTATTTTAACACTATTTCCCTGTATTTGAATACCTTTTTCCTTCAATTCCTTTGAAAATTGTTTGAAGTTTTCGCTCAATTTCTTTTGAATTTCTTCATTTGTATATCTTTTTTCTTTTATCTGGTATGATTTTGCAACTTTTACCCCATAAAATAGTGGAAGATGAAAATTTTCTCCCAGGGTCACCTGACGTTTCATCACATATTGTTCACTTTTCGGAAAAGAATTTTTCACACTTCCAAGATGACATTCCCAGTTTTTAAATTCCACAAAAACCTGCATCCGTTTTTGGTTCTGATACCTCTTTTCTTCATAGTATGTGCTGATTTCATCCTCATATTCTGTCTGCGTGTCTGCCCTAATATCCGCATCTGCCTGCTCATACTGATATTCTACCACCTCTTTTGCATCATTGCACACCTCGATTCTGCCTGACACAAGGATATCCCCCTTTTTCACCTGATCCCCGACATGCACCATGGGAACTCCGGAACGTGTCACCATCTTTGTGATCACCCCGTCCTGTTCTGCGATCAGATCACAGGGTTTTTCTTCCTTTTGCACCTCCTGAAACGTATCTTCATTCTCCTTGATCTGTATTTTCAGCCTGCTTCCATCGATGGAGGCTGAGACCCACACAATATCATCATATTTCTGCCGAATCTTCCGCACGATATCCGCGCAGTCTACCTTCCCTTTTGGCATGGCAGGTGTGATCTTCTCCTGCTCCAGAAATTGAAGCAGTACTTCATCCGTCCATTTTTCATTTCCTTCAAAATGGATATCCCAGATAAACGAAGTGTAGAACATCAACAGGAGTATACAGAGCACAGCTCCTGCGAGAAACCATGTTCTGCTCTGACATCTTGTTAGAAAAAATGGCATGCCGAAGCGTTCCACTAAAACGACCTTCGTGCGCGTTTTTCTCACGATCGGACGGATTTTCCGAAAATCCTTCAGCTTTACATACATCTCATAAGAATTTTTACAGGGCTGAAGTCCCCAGATATCGATCTGATGATGACTGCACAGATTTAAAAAACGCTCCGGGGAGTATCCCTTTATTCTGATTTTTACATATCCTCTCAAAAAACGCAGGATTCTCTGCATTGCTGTTTACCTCACATTTCATATTCAAGGGTATGGATCTTCCCTGTTATTTTCATCTCATCATTCAGATAGTACTCAATCTGCAGTCCCTTTCCGTGTACCTGGATCTGCCCTTTTTTCGTCTGTACCCGGATCAGCTCTCCTGTATATTCTAAAATTCCGCGGTAATTTTCAATACTGATTTCCCCGTTTCCGATCACAGTCACGACAGATGCCCCTAACACCACATCCTTTGGCATATTTGCAGCCGCCGCAAACCGTTCTCTTAACTTTTCTTTTTCTGCTTCTCTTTTCATATTCTGCACTGCCGTTATACGCCTCTTATCCAAAATGTATGCAGAACCTCCTCTTCCTATTCGTTTCCTGTCTTTCCCGGATTTTTTGATTTTCCGCTGAACCACTTTCATTTTCTAAGATTTTCTTGCTTTACCACGCTAAAAATGCTAGAATAAAACGAACGATATTTATATTAGAAAAGAGGTATGATCTATGAATTATAAAATCACAGGATACAAACCAGAAAAATTATTTCACTTTTTCGAAGACATCAGTGCCATTCCTCGTGGCTCTGCCAACGAGAAAGCAATCAGTGACTATCTCGTGGCATTTGCCGAAGAACGAAATCTGTGGTATCACCGGGATGCACTTTTCAATGTGATCATCAAAAAGCCTGCAAGCGCAGGGGCTAAAGAAAAACCGGCCGTTATGCTGCAGGGGCATACGGACATGGTATGTGAAAAACTCGCAGGCGTTGCACATGATTTTACAACAGACCCTCTGGATCTGATCATAAAAGACGGCGTACTCTCCGCAAACGGCACTACCCTTGGCGGGGACAACGGAGCTGCCGTTGCATGCATGCTTGCGATCCTAGATGACGATACACTGACACATCCGGCACTGGAATGTGTGTTCACTACACAGGAAGAGATCGGATTGAACGGAGCAGAAGCACTGGATAAATCCCTTCTTTCAGCTCGTACCATGATCAATCTGGATTCCGAGGACGAGGGAGTTGCCACAGTCAGCTGTGCAGGAGGACTTCGTTTCGGTCTCACCCGTCCAATCACCCGCAGTAAAAAAGAAGGGATGCTGCTCCATCTGGAGGCGACCGGACTTCTGGGCGGACATTCCGGAACAGATATCAACAAAGAACATCAGAATGCCAATCTGTTGATGGCTCGTATGATCAATCATCTGTTCCACAATACCGATGCCCTTTTAGTTGATTTTAACGGCGGTACAAAGGACAATGCCATCCCTCGTGAGACATCCGCAACTCTGTTCTATTCTGATGAAGTTGCTGCAAAAAATGCGGAAAATCTGGCTTTGGCACTCTCTGCTGACTTTTCATCCGAGATCTGTCCGTATGAGCCGGCATTTCAGTTCCTTGTAAGCACAGAAAACGGAACTGCAGATGTGATCTCTGCCGAGGATGGAAAAGCCTTTATCACGGCAATGTGTCTTGCGCCAAACGGTGTACAATTCCGCAACATGAACCTGGACGGTTTTACAGTCACTTCGTTAAATCTCGGAATTGCAGCAACTGATGAGACAAGTGCATCCCTTGTATTTGCACCACGTTCTTCTGTTGCCACACTGATGAGCGCACTCAAAGAAAAGCTCTGCCTTCTGGCAGAAACCTTCGGTTTCGAAGTCAGCATGCACGGCGAGTATCCGGGCTGGAGTTTTGCAGAAGTTTCTCCGATCCGCGATGTTTTTGTGCAAAGCTACAAAGAACTGTTCCACGATGATCTGAAGATCGAAGCCATCCATGCAGGTCTGGAATGTGGACTTTTCTCTGATGCGATCCCTGGACTAGATGCCATTGCAGTCGGCCCTACGATCCGCGGATGCCACACACCGGATGAACATCTGCCGCTGGATTCTTTCGAACGGTTCTATGAGCTCTTGACAGATGTCTTAAAAAAACTTGCATAGACTTGTTACTGTAACCAGTAACATATCCTTATTTTTGATATTATGACATCCCCGCGTTCTCTGGGGAATGCAGGGATGCTCTGATATAATAGATTTTGCTGTAATTTCAGATGGATTGGGAAAGAGATTTTGAGAAAAGAAAGGAAAAATTTATACATGTCTGATAACAAAAATAATTTCAAGCCGTATATCCCGGCCGACCGTGTCGTACCGGAGTTCACGGTAACCTCTCTCCTGATTGGTATTCTGCTCGCCATCGTTTTCGGTGCGGCGAATGCATATCTGGGTCTGCGTGTCGGTATGACGATCTCCGCCTCTATTCCGGCGGCGGTTATTTCCATGGGAATCATCCGCGTCATCCTTCGCAGAGACTCCATTCTGGAAAACAACCTTGTCCAGACGATCGGTTCTGCCGGTGAATCCGTTGCAGCCGGAGCAATCTTTACGCTCCCTGCCCTGTTCCTGTGGGCAAAAGAAGGAACGATCGATTCTCCGAGTATGATCACAATCTTTCTTGTTGCATTAGTAGGTGGTCTTCTCGGTGTTGCTTTTATGGTTCCTCTGCGTCAGGCACTGATCGTAGAAGAACACGGCACACTTCCGTTTCCGGAAGGTACTGCCTGTGCAGAAGTTCTTCTTGCCGGAGAAGAAGGCGGAAGCAAAGCAGGTACGGTATTCTCCGGTCTGGGAATCGCTGCCGCTTACAAATTTATCGCAGACGGACTGAAAGTCTTCCCAAGTGAGATTGGATATGACATCAAAGCCTATGCCGGTTCTTCCGTTGGAGTCCAGGTACTCCCTGCACTGGCAGGTGTCGGTTACATCTGCGGACCGAAGATTTCCAGCTATATGCTGGCCGGAAGTACATTGAGCTGGTTTGTACTGATGCCTGCCATCGCACTGTTCGGTGCAGATGCACAGGCAATTTTCCCTGGGACCGATCCGATTGCCCAGATGGCTCCAAGTGATCTCTGGGGAACTTACATCAAATATATCGGTGCAGGTGCTGTTGCAACCGGTGGTGTGATCAGTCTGATCAAGAGCCTTCCGCTCATTGCGAAGACCTTTAAACAGGCAATGCAGAGTATGAAAAAGAAAAGCAGTGCTTCAGCACTGCGTACAGAGCAGGACATTCCGATGCCATTCTTACTTGTTATGATCCTGGTGATCGGAATTGCCATCTGGCTGGTGCCGGCATTCCCGGTTAATCCAATCGGCGCTCTGATCGTTATTGTATTTGGATTCTTCTTTGCAACCGTTTCTTCCCGTATGGTAGGACTCATCGGATCTTCCAACAACCCGGTATCCGGTATGGCGATCGCAACACTTCTGATCGCCACATTACTTCTGAAAGCTACCGGTACAACCGGAGTGAAAGGTATGACTGGTGCCATCGCAATTGGTGGTATTATCTGTGTCATCGCAGCGATTGCCGGAGACTGTTCACAGGATTTGAAGACCGGATTTATTGTCGGTGCAACTCCAAAGAAACAGCAGATCGGTGAGATGATCGGTGTCGTTGTTTCTGCTGCTGCGATCGGATTTGTATTGCAGCTTCTGGACAATGCATGGGGATATGGATCTGAAGCGATCCCTGCTCCACAGGCAACGATGATGAAAATGCTGGTAGAAGGTATCATGAGCGCAGAACTTCCATGGTCACTGATCCTGATTGGTGTCTGTGTAGCAATCGTCATGGAAATCCTGAAAGTTCCGGTAATGCCGTTTGCAGTCGGTATGTATCTTCCATTCAGCTTAAATGCCGGAATTATGGCCGGTGGACTTGTCCGTCTGTTCATGGACAAACGAAACGTCTCTGAAAAAGAGAAAAAGGCAAGCGTGGATCACGGAATCCTCTTCACATCCGGTCTGATCGCCGGAGAAGGATTGATGGGTGTCATCCTCGCAATCTTTGCCGTTGCAAAATTAGATAATATCATCGATCTCTCCAAAAAATTCTCAATCGGAGAAATCGGAAGCTTAATTGTATTTATCCTGCTTTTATTATATCTCGCAAGAGTATGTATCAAAGGCGGAAAGAAAAGCGAATAATTTTTATTCCATTCACTGAAACAGCAGAAAACAGAAGATACGGCCTGTCGAAAGACAGGCTGTACTTATTCTTTATTATTTTAAAAAGGAGACATTATGTCAAAGAAAAAGAAGATTTCAAATCAGAATTATATGGATTTTATTGTCGTCAAAAATCCTGAGATCGAGTATGAAACAAACGACAAAGGACAGGTTACGGTCATGATTGAATGGAGAGGATTTTATCACCGGATCGCACAGCGCTTTTTCAAACGTCCAAAGGTAAGCGCGATCAAGCTGGATGACTACGGCAGCTTTCTCTGGCAGTCGATCAATGATCAGAAAACCGTACATCAGCTCTCACTGGATCTGCAGTCACAGTTTCCAAAAATGGAAAAACCACTTGCCCGTCTGATCCGGTTTCTGGAGATTTTAAAGGATCATCATCTGATCGAGCTAAAGGAGGTTTATTGATATGTCTTTTCTTCAATATATTCCCTTTGTTCTGTTATTCGCCGCTGCCACCGCTCTTATTTACGGCTGGGGACTCTGGCGCAGTCAGAGACAGCAGCAGGACTTATCCAACCTGCTCTTTTCAAAGGGTGTCTCCAGAATTCAGAAAGCTCTGAAAAAACAAAAACAACTGTCACGTCAGGAATTAGAAGAAGCAGTCAAAGATCTGTACGCAAAACAGCCATTTTCCAGTGAACGTATCCAGGTCACCGATCCAAAACAATTTTTAGATTCTCTGCTGCCTTATATGCTCCGGCAGCATCTGATATCTGAAATCCGCCAGAACCATCAAACATATTATATGATCCGAAAATAAAATGTCCGGACAACCTTTCAACAAGGTTATTCGGACATTTAAAATTCTCTCTGATGCTAAATCAACAGATATTTCAATACAAACAAGACTGCCAGTACATACATAACCGGACTGATCTTTTTCGCTTTTCCTGTCAGCAGATTCAGGAATACATAGGAGAGAACTCCCATAGAGATTCCTTCAGAAATGCTATAGAAAAACGGCATTGCTGCGATACAGATAAATGCCGGGATTCCCTCGGCTGCATCTGCAAAATTAATATCTGTCACTGCACTCAGCATGTAAAATCCTACAATCACAAGCGCCGGCGCTGTGGCGAAGGATGGAATTGCCAGAAAGATCGGTGACAAGAACAAGGACAGACCAAATAAAACAGCAGTCGTTACTGCAGTCAGTCCTGTACGTCCTCCTTCTGCAACACCGGAAGAGCTTTCTACAAATGTCGTTGTTGTAGAGGTTCCGAGTACTGCTCCTGCTGTTGTTCCAACTGCATCCGCCAGGAGCGCTCCTTTGATCCTTGGAAGCTTTCCGTCTTTATCCAGCATATTTGCCTTAGAAGAAACTCCGATCAAAGTTCCCAGTGTATCAAACAAATCTACAAACAAGAATGCAAATACGATCACAACAAATTCCAGAATCGGCACGCCTTCTAAACTGAATTTTGCAAAGATCGGAGAAAGACTTGGAATGCTGATTCCTGCACTGAAATCAGGAAGCAGTGAATAAAATCCAAGCTCCGGATTCGGAACATACAGTCCGGCAAACTGACAGATAATTCCTAATACCCATGTAATCAGAATTCCCCATAAAATATTTCCTTTTACATTTTTGACTACCATAATTCCGGTAATGATAATTCCGATGATTGCCAGCAGCACTGTGATCCCCACATCATTCATGCTTGCCGCTACGAAATCTTTGCCCCCTGCTGCCGCAGCCAGATTCTTATTGTATCCATCTAAAGAGAACAGACTTAAAAGCGTAGAGCCTCCGATCACAACCTTCGCATTTTGCAATCCGATAAATGCGATAAACAGGCCGATTCCGACCGACACCGCCTTTTTCAGATTATACGGGATTGCATCAAAGATTGCCTCGCGCACACTCAGCAGTGATAACAGAATAAAGATAATACCCTCTACCAGTACTGCTGCCAGCGCGACCTTCCAGGAATACCCCATCTGGAGTACAACCGTGTATGCAAAGTACGCATTCAGTCCCATTCCCGGCGCCAGTGCAAACGGATAGTTTGCAAAGATTGCCATACATAACGTACCGATGAACGCTACCAGAGCTGTCGCTGTAAAGACCGCTCCGTGATCCATTCCTGCCTCTGCCAGAATATTCGGGTTTACAGCCAGAATATAGGCCATTGTCATAAATGTTGTGACACCGGCAAGAATCTCGGTTTTGACATTTGTGTTGTTTTCTTTCAAGTGAAAAATTTTGTCAAGATTCATAAATTTTCCCTCCCTTTTTTATTTTTGACACAGAATTATGTACACAAGTCAACTATACGTTATATCATGCCGGGTGTCAATTCATTTTTTACAAAATTTTAACACTTTCTTTATTATTGTTGTTGGATTTATATATATTTTTTCTGTTTTCTATGTATTTTTACTGCAAATCTGCCAATTCCATTGTAACCTGTTGCTTTGCTTCTGTCACAATCTCTTCCGGGAATTTCATGAATTTCAACAGCTTGATTGCATTGCCAAATGTCACAGCTCCCGGATACAGCCTGTAATCAAAATAAATATCATCCTCTCCGATCCGCTCTGTAAAATGATAGTTTTCATAAGTACCTTCCAGCAATACTGTCAATTCATAATCATGGGACGCAACCATCACAAGACAATTCTGTCTCTGCATATAATCCAGAATCGCTTTGGATGCCGCAATTCGCTCTTTCGTGTTGGTTCCTTTCAGGATCTCATCAATAATGCAGATCGTCAGCTTCTCTTCTGAAAAGCGCTCCAGCATTCTTCTTAGATATTTCATTTCTTTCAGAAAATAACTCTCCCCCTTCATGATGTCATCCCTCACTGCCATGGAAGTCATAATCTGTCCCGGATGCATCTGAAACCGCTTTGCCGTGCAGGTACAGATTGTCTGGGCAAGAATGAGATTGATTGCCACTGCCTTGATCCATGTCGATTTTCCGGATGCATTGCTGCCTGTGATAATACAGTTTCGACTCCAGTCCATGGAATTGCTCACCGGTTCTTCGATCAGAGGATGATACATCTCTTCCATGTGTACAGATCTTTCAGAATGAAACTCCGGCTCAGTATAAAACGGAAGACTTTTCCGAAAAGATGCGATACTGATTGCCGCATCCAGGCGCCCGATCTCTTCAAACAGCTGCAGATAACTCTCTCGTTTGTTCTCCAGCCATTTCACACTCTTTTCATAGGATATAAGCTGCCAGAGTGTGATCCCGAACAGGTAATCCAGAAACACCCCCTGATCGCTGGAATAGCTGTTTCGCCTCATAGCAGACATCTTTCCGATCAGCTTATCCAGTTTTCCCAGTTCTTTTAACTTCTCTTCCAGTTCTTTCTGTACAGAACCGGCACATTTTTCTTTTGTAAGCCGCTTTCCGGCATCAATCACAAGTACGATCAATTCCATCATGCTCATCTGCTGCTCATATTTCATTCGCGTCATAATATAAACCGCAATATTGACAATTGCCGTCACGCCTGCCAGCGGCAGGATCTGAATATTCCACAGTCCACCCACAATACTTCCCAGAAGAAGGATCTGAAGCAGGCGATAAAAGAACACAGAGCCCACGTGACTTGCCTGAAGTGTATCCACGTACTCCGGAAGATAATACAGCCCTTCTCTTTTCCCAAGGGAAATCAGGATTGCTTCTGCTTTTTTACGCGGTTCCGCCTGCTCCTCATAGTACTTCAGCAGTTCTTTCCACTGCGCCTGCCCGTTATCTGTACAGTGCAGCATGTTGTAAAGTACAGCCTCTCCTGCTGCACTGTCACACTGATCAATCCGCTGAAATACCTGATCCATAGAAAGATCCGACCAGGTTACCTGATCCACATCTTCCATTCCCTGGTGTTTATGATAGACACTGATCCTCTCGATCGGAAGTACTTCCTCCATATCAGGTATCTCTCCAAATCGCCTCTGGATCTTCATTTTTTGAATCCGTTTCACCTTAATCTGCTGGGAAATCTGGATAAACAGCACTACAACCGCCAAAATGATCAACATTGTAATTGCAAGAACGAGATCCTCATTCATTCCTCTCACCTCTTTTGTATTATTGTATTAATACATGATAATTCATTTTTTCTGCTCTGTCAATAATTCTGTAATTTTTCGAAATGGAACCGGATGTTCCGGATATGGGTTTAACTGCTTTTCATACCAGCTGACATCCCGCCATTTGCCGTTTTTATAGCCTGTATTTTTCAAAACTCCCATCAGGGTAAATCCCATCGCTTCATGCAGCTTTTCACTTTTTTCATTGGGACGGGTGATCAGACTGTATGCATTGCAGATTCCCTGCTCTGTAAGAATCCGAAGCAACTCTTCATACAATCTTCTCCCGATCCCTCTGGAAACAGCATCTGGATGCAGATACACGGTCAGTTCCACATTCCACTGATATGCAGCCCGTTCCAAATGGCGGTGCGCATAGGCATATCCAAGAATATTTCCCGCTTCTTCATAAATGAGATATGGGTATTCTTCCAGGACAGTTCGAATCCTCTTCCGGAATTCAGCCTCTGTCGGTAATTCATACTCAAATGTGATTTCTGTATCAATATAATATGCATAAATCGCAAGCAATGCCTGTGCATCCTCTTCTGTTGCAAAACGTATCATCTTATGTACCTTCTTTCTACTATTTATTCCTGTCTAAAGCAGTCAAAAACTTTGTTCATTATAGCACAGATACCAAATGCTTTCCAACGTCTCTTTTTCTTCCTCCCAAGCAGAATCTATGCTATACTGTACTTGAAATCTTTTTTGATTTTCTGAAGATTTTAAATGAAAGAAGAGGAATCTAATATTATGAAAGCAATAATACTTGACGTAGACGGAACACTCTGGGACACAACCGGTGTTGTAGCCGAAGCATGGATGCAGGCTGCCAGTGAGCTGATGATCCCTCTGGATACTCCCATTACCGCGGACCGTCTGAAACAGGAATTCGGAAAGCCGATGGATGAGATCGCCGCAAACCTCTTTCCGACTCTGTCAGAATCTCAGCGCGCTCTTGTGATGGAGTCCTGCTGTGAATACGAAGAATTTTATCTGGAAAATGCCAGAGAGCATCTTCTGTTCGACGGCGTGAAAGAGACCATCTTAACACTGTCGCAGAATTATGCTGTCTGCATTGTCTCCAACTGTCAGAAAGGATATATTGAACTCTTTCTGAAAAAGACCGGACTGGAGAACGCCATCACCGACTTCGAATGTTTCGGAAATACCGGACTTTCCAAAGGCGAAAACATTCGTCTTCTGATGGAACGCGCTCAGATCACAGATGCTGTTTATGTGGGGGATACGAAGGGGGATGCCGATGCCTGCACCTTTGCCGGAATTCCGTTTATTTTTGCAGAATACGGATTCGGTTCTCCCACTCATTATGCTCACAAAATCACGCGTTTTCCAGAATTACTGGAATATCCCTTTTAAAAAAGTATCGGAGCACTGTCCGCTCCGATACTTTTCTTCTAGTCCTGATAATCCAGACATGCACGCTCTGTCACAAACGGACGCACATATGTATCCGCTACTTTGACATGCTCCGGATGTGCAGAATACGCTTTGATATCTTCCGCTTTTTCAAACGTTGTCACAAGCGCCATATCATGAGTACTTGATGCAAATGGTTCACTTACAAACGATACACTTAAAAGTCCCGGTACCTTTCCAATCAGACTGCTCAGATTCGCTTCCATATCTTTTTTGAGGTCTGCTTTTCTCTCCTCTTCGATTTCCGGTTTGAACTTCCACATTACAATATGATGTACCATACTGTCGCCTCCTTTCCCTTTTGGGCAATTCTCTTACATCGTAAAGCTGACCAGATTCATATCCTCGTCATACGCAAGACTGTAATTGACATTGCCTTCTTCATATTTTACCACAATAATGACTCCGCCGTACTTTTTATTATCTTTTATCTGCCCTAAATACGTACATTTTCCAAACTCTTTGAATTCTCCCTGTTTCTCCAGGATTTTCAAATAGGAATCGTACGATTCTTCTGTCAGACTGCTCTGCAGATCCTTGGCAAACCTGCTTTTCCAGCTCTCATAATCTTTAGACTGCGCGATCTCAATATCTTCCATTGCCTGCTCTCTTACCGTCTCCTTGTCAAACCCTTCCGGCAGTTCTTTCAGGATCTCTCCTTGTTCATTTCCTCCGCTTCCCAGAGAGCTACATCCCATCAGACTTCCTACTGCCATCACGAAAACGCCGAATCCCACTGCCAGTTTTTTCATATTCTTTTTCATTGTCTTGTTCCCCTTTCTTCTTTCCACTTTCGTTTTGTAAAAATCAAAGCTATCATCGCAGCCACGACCCCCAAAATCAGAACACCCCAAATCAGGATTGTATTCTGAAATGCAATTGAAAAGTTGTATAATCCATGCAGAACTACTGCGATCAGCCAATAAAACAATTTTTTGTGTCTCCGGATTCCTTCCATGATGACCAGTGTCAACAAAATGTGAAAGGCCATCGCACAAAAACGCTCTGCTCCGGAAAGCAACACTGCCACACTTATACTGGTATCTTCATTCAGAACATTCGGCAAGACTCCAATCACACCGATCCACACCGCTTCGATCCCGCCGTGCCCAAGTCCAAATGCCACTGCATCCATCCAGCTGGTTTTTCCTTTCCTCAAAACGCCAAGTCCCACAACTCTTCCTGTCTCCTCAAACACACCTGCTGAGAATGCCGTAATCGCCATATATATAAAATAATGACTGTATGGCAGTATCATAAACCACTCCCAATTTGTCTTCAGATAACCAAGAAGTGGAATCCGCAGAATCATCTGCGTCACCACAAAAGACAGGATTCCTGTAAGAAACGTAAGAAAATATCCCTTTCCATTCACCGCAAAATAAATTCCTCCCAAAACCGGTATCCCGATACAGATCAATAAACTGATCCCTTCAAACAGCAAATTCATGAGTCCTCCTTTCCCGGCAGCATCACGCTGACCCGATATTCTTCTCCCACAATTTCACACTGCATTGTTCCCTGATACGCTTCTACTGTCCGTCTCACATTTTCCAATCCCACCCCCATATGTCCTTCCTTTTTCATTCCGGGTCTGCTTGCATTTACAATACTGATCACCCTGAAATGATGCACCTCCTGGATTTTCAGATTCAGATAGGCTCCCTCTCCAAAATCCTCCGCCGCTTCCAATGCATTATCCAGCAAATTGGCGAAAATCGTCGTAATATCAATATCCCGCAGATCCGAAAAATCAACATCTCCGATTTCCACGGATATCGCGACTGCAGGATGCCGCGCCAATGAGAGCTTATCATTACAGATAATATTCAGCATCCGATTAGAACTGTAATATTTCTCACCCAACAGATTCAACATATGATACAGATCCTTCACATACGCTCCGCCCTGCTCCTGCCCATCTTTTGCCTGATATAAATGTTCTACAGCCTGAAGGTGATTCTTCATATCATGCATGATCTTTCTGGACTCTCTGTGTTTTTGCTCCAATTCCGCATAATATCTGTACTGCAGCTCATTCTGCATCTGAAACTCTGCAAGCTGCCCCTCCAGCTTATGGGAACGGAACCAATATCCAAACAGGTACAAAAAACAAAAATTCAAAAGCACCAGCGCTGCCAGATTGACGACCATCAGACGAACTCCATACAGATCCATATAGATACGTCCCATTTCTATCAGTGAATAGAGAAACAGTACGCTAAAAAGCGGAAGTAATAAAAGGAGCAGTATCTGCAAGTTTCCCATTTCTGTTTCCTTTTGTCTCTTTCTCCACATAACAGCAGCCGCTGTCACAGGAATCATGAAAAACATTTTGAAGAGCATGGTAACATTCCCGTACCACACAAGATTCTCAAACGCCCCCTGTGCAAGCAGGTAATTCCCCAGAAAAATACCAACTTCTATGGAAAGAATCAAAAGTATGTTTACAAAAAGATCCAGAAGCAGACTTCCGATTTTTCTGTGAAACAATAAAATTCCAAGAAGCAGCACCCCTGTCAGCTGGATCTGTACACCGATCCACAGATTCCCGGTCAGCCCTGTCAGAAATGCCGCACCGTAAACACTTGCGCCAAGCGCAGTAAATCCAAAAAAATACCAGATTTTTTTCCGGTGGATCGTCTGTGCATTGGCGCTCATAAACAGATACTGACAGACACACATGACCACCTGTTCCAAAACAGAACAGACCAGATTCATCCCAATCTCAAGTGCCATACGCCTTCTCCTTTCATACCTGCTGCGCCAGCCATCGCGTCAGCAATGCCCGAAAATCTGCCGCTTTCTTTTGAGAAAGGGGAACGATCTCTCCTGTCGTCATGAGCAGATCACAGCCCTTTATATCTTTGATATGACGCAGATTTACTACAAAGCTTTTATGAGGAACTGCAAATCCCATGTTTTGGAAAGACTCTGCCATTTTACTGATACTTCCTCTCATCCATGCTTCTCCATTCTGCGTCACAATCCGGATTTTTCGGTCTCTATATTCAAAATAGCAAATGTCCTGCATATAAAATTCCTGATACCCTGCGTCTGTATGAAGACGGATCCTGGGACCTCTTTGCTCCTCCTGTTCATAGTCAAAAGCTTCCTGAAGGATTTCCAGAATTTTTTCTTTTTCCACTGGTTTGACCAGATATCCGAACGCATGGACACCAAACGCATACTCCCGAAAATCTTCATAAGCTGTCACATAAATGATCTTTGCCTTTTTATCCCGAACTCTGATTTTTCTGGCAGTATCAATCCCCGAAATTCCTTTCATGTCAATGTCCAGAAAGATCACATCATAAAGAACATCCGATTCCAGGAGTGTCTCTCCGCTTTCAAAATAAGAGATGCAAAAAACCGATTCCAGCTCTTTGAAATATGCCTCCATCTGTTTTCTCACTGCCGGCTCATCATCACATATCGCAATTTTTTTCATTTTCTTTTCATTCCTTTGCCCATCATTTTTCTGGCGTAGTTTTAGTATAAAACAGCCTTTCTCCTTCTACAAGAACTTTTGTCTGAAGTACAGAATTTGTGTCTGAAAGAGTGTTACTATGGGAACAGTAACCAAAAAAATGTTATTATAGAGAAAAAGACCTGATCTCCCAGGTCTTTTTCTCTATAACTCAGGCAAAAGTTTCTCTAACAACCTGATGGAATGTTCGATTGCTTTCTTCTCAAATGCCGGATAATCCATAGATGCACTGTTGTCTGCTTTATCGGAAATTGCACGCACGATCACGCATGGAATCTGATTCAGATATGCCCCATGTGCAATCGCTGCACCTTCCATCTCCGCACATTTTGCTCCGAAAAGTGTTACGATTCGTTCTTTTACTTCCTGTGAGGAAATAAACTGGTCTCCACTGGCGATCCGTCCGGTAAATGTATGGATATCCGGATTGGCCTCCTGGTTCGCACGCACAGCCTTTTCGACCAACTGTGCATCTGCGGGGAATGCAAATGTATCCATACGCGGAACCTGTCCGATCGGATCCCCGAAAATACTCGTATCCATATCATGCTGCACCGCATCCGTAGAGATCACCATATCTCCGATATCGATTGCTGCATCCAGAGAACCGGCAATCCCGGTATTGATCACAAGATCTACATCAAAATGATCCGCTAAAATCTGCGTGCAGATTGCTGCATTGACCTTTCCGATTCCGCTTCGCACGACAACTGCTTCTTTCCCATATAAAATTCCTCTATGAAATACCATGGAGGCAATTTCCTTCTCCTCCTGAATCTTCATGGCATGTCTCAATGCCTGTACCTCTTCTTCCATTGCTCCGATAATTCCTATCATCTTTTTTCTCCTTTTTAATCACCAATCACCTATTCAGGTTACTGTTCATTATACACGAGATTGATTTCTTTTGAAATAGCTTTTCTTAAAAGTCATTCTATGGTACACTATCATGCGGAGGATTTTTTAGGAATGGAGTTATGCTATGAATACGAATGAATTTATTCAAAAACCGGTCCGTCAGTTATTCTTTCATTATCTGATACCGGCTATCTGCGGAACGATGGTCACATCCATCTATGTGCTTGCAGATACAATCTTCATCGGGAAGCGGCTTGGTGCCACAGCACTTGCCGCCTTAAATATCTCCCTGCCGATCTACAATATCTTTTTCGGACTGGGACTTTTATCCGGTGTCGGCGGCTCTGTACTGATGTCCATCTGCCGTGGAAAATCACAAAAAGAAGAAGGAAATACCTATTTCACAACTGCCCTGCTGCTGAATTTTGCACTTCTTCTCATCTCCATGACAGTCTGCGTTCTGTTTATGGAAGACATCGCATGGCTGCTTGGCGGCACAGAAGAAACCATGCCTTACATCATGGACTATCTTCCTTATATTATCTGGGGAATGGGAACTTATTTCTTTTCTTCTTTTCTTCAGACTTTCATCCGCAATGACGGTGCACCAAAACTTGCCATGAACGGAGTCATTGCCGGCGGAGTGACCAACATTGTACTGGACTATATCTTTTTGTATCCTATGAATATGGGAATGAAAGGGGCTGCACTTGCCACTGTTCTTGGTTCAAGCCTTACCGTGGTTATTTTATGCACGCACTTTTTTACGAAAAAGAACCAGCTAAAATTTACATTGAAAGGATTTCATCCTTCCTTTTTACAGAAGATCATTGCAAACGGTTTCACCAGCTTTGTCATCGAAGCTGCATCCGGATTTACGATCTTTATTTTTAACCTGCAGCTGATCCGCTATCTTGGAAATACCGGAGTCAGTGTATATGGCATCATCTGTAATACTGCTCTGGTAGTCATCTGCCTCTGTAAAGGAATCGAACAGGCTGCTCAGCCGATCCTGTCGATCAACCACGGAGCAGGGCTTTCAAGCCGGATCTTAAAGGTACAGTCACTTTCATTAAAAACATCTGTGATCATCTGTACCCTGCCAGTCCTTCTGGGATTATTTGTTCCGAATCTGTTTACTTATATTTTTCTGGAACCAACGAGCAAAATCCTGACTCTGGCAGCACCGGCCATCCGGATTTATTTTACCGGATTTTTGTTTCTGGGCATCAACATGGTCTTTATCTGTTATTTTCAGTCCGTAGCAAAATCCGTTCAGTCTCTTTCACTCTGCCTGTTAAGAGGATGCATTCTGGTGGTGGCATTTGTTTATATTCTTCCGGTATTCTTTGGAAGTACCGGAATCTGGCTGGCATTTCCCGCCGCTGAATTTCTTACTATGATCGTAGGGATCTGCTTTTACCGTCAGGATCTCAAAGCTTATTAATATGAAAGAAAAAGCGCGTTTCCATTTTAAACGGAAACACGCTTTTTCTTTACTTCTGTAATCCAGTCCATACCGATAGAAAACAGCCGATAAAAAACCAGTGCATAGAAAGCTCCAAATGCATTATTAAAGATACGATAAAAAATAGCGCCGCCCACTCCCAGAAATGTCATGGCAATGGACATTGCACCCCAGGAATTAAATACTGCCTGCCATCCATAAGTAGCTGAGAGACCGACTCCGATCCCGCCTAAAATGCCAATCAGAGAATACATAGATTCCGGAAGTACCAGATATAACACAATAAATGTCAGACCTCCTAAGATATTTCCCGGAATTCTTCCCTTGATCCTTCCTTTCATATCTGCATGAAACGGTACCAGTACCGACATCGCCGCAATTCCTGCCCACATCGCTCTCGGCAATCCAAACAGTCCGGCAAAAAAGATCACGCTGGATACCCCCAGGGTCACGCAAATCTGCCATCTGGTTCTGGAGGAATGAAGGTCAAATTCCTCAAAAATATGACGCAGCGTCCGTTTGTACTTCTGATGTCTGTGATTGCGGTAAAACACGATCCCTGTCAGGATGCCGCCGACCGCCATCCCTGCAATCCTCTGCAGATACTGTGTGCCTGAAACATCATACCCATACAAAAGCAGATATCCGAGCAGCAACGTAGACTGATTGAACATCACTACATTATGACATCCCAGAATCATCAGCGTGAAAATACATACCATATTGACGATCAGCTCCGTCACCAGATTTCCTGCATTTGCAATCCGTGGACCAAATGTCATAATTCCCCAGATCACCATCAGAGAACTAAGTGCATGGGGTGCATGAATCCCAAAATCTGCAAACCGAAATGTCATCACGCTCAACAGCACTACCACTCCTACAATGCTGTTATCACTGCCGAATACCTTTGTGTATACTGTGACAAATGCAACACAAAAAGCCAGTGTCAGTAAAATTTTAAATAGATAAACCGCAATATGACGTGCTTTTTCTTTTTTATCCTGTGTGTTTCGAATCAGCTGCTTGGAGCCTGCCTGATTCAGTTGTAACTCCTGATATAGAGTCATATCTTCTGCCTCCCTTGTTGTAAACTTACCGGGGAGGCATTATATCATCCGTCTTTACTCTTGTCAATCACGTCTAATTTCTTAAATTTTTATAAACTCACTGTATACATATACAATTCATGAAGTGCTCTTGTTGCGCAGATGTATTTCGCCTGTGTCATCAAAGGATTTTCTTCCTCTTCAAACACGCCGAAAACCTGATCAAATTCCAGTCCTTTCGCCAGATAAAATGTTGTAACTGTAAGCCCGCGTTCAAAAACAGAGGTATCTCTGTCAATATAGGACACCTGAATTCCTCTTCGTTTTAAAAGTTCATAGAGCTCTCTGGCTTTTTCTTCTGTCATTACGATTACCGCCGCTGTCTCATAGCCATTCTCTCCCACATTCAGATTTTCTCCAATGGCTTTGAGCATACTCTCTTCCTCCGAAAAACGTACTTCTTCCACTGCTTTTCCATGCCTGTCCAGCAATTCCAAATCCGTTGTCTGGTTGATTGCTCCTGCATACGTCGCGATTTCCACCGTATTTCGGTAGCTCTTATTCAGCACGATCGTGCGCATCTTTTTTCCGAAAATCTTTGGAAGAAACAACAGGACATCCTGCATCGTCTCGTCCAGTGTCTGTGCCTTATCTCCCAAAATCGTCATACGGCACGAAAACAGTGTGTGCAGGATCACGTACTGGAGATAGGAATAGTCCTGCATCTCATCGATCACCAGATGTTTGATATTGCGGTGTTCATTTTTCCCTTTCAGACGATATTTCAGATACAACATCGGAAATACATCTTCATATTCCAGAATCCGCCGCTCATAAGGAACATCCGGAAGTTTCTCATACCCGCATTCTTCCATAAGCCAGTTATAAATCACATAGAGATCCTTTGTTACATACATACGATCAAATTTTCTCTGCATGATTTCCTCTTCTTCCTCTGAAAGGTCTCTGTTATGAAGCGTTTCATACTGGTCTTTAAAATACTCTTTCACCGCATCCATCCTGGCCAAAAGAGGGATCTCCTGAAATTTGAAATAACACAGCTCGATCAGTTCTTCTTCCGTAAGCTGCATTCCTTTAAACTCCACAGAAGTAAGATCCAATAGCCGATCTTCCAAAACCGCCAGAAAGCTTTCCATCTGCCCTGTCATTGCAAAGGACTGCTTGTCGCGGAAGCGCTTCTGCCTCTTTTTATCCGGAAATTTCATCTGCCGTTCCATGTGATGATACCGGTCTTCACAATCTGAAACCACGTCTTTCAATTCCTTATACGCAAACAGATCAAAACTCATCTCCCGAATATTTTCTTCCCCAAGCTCTGGAAGAATGTGGGAAATGTAATCGGAAAACACGCTGTTCGGCGACAGGATCAGAATGTTCGAGGATTTTAAATGCTCCCTGTCATGGTATAAAAGATATGCGATCCGATGCAGGGCAACGGATGTTTTTCCGCTTCCTGCCGCTCCCTGAATGACCAGTATTTTATCTCCGGTATTCCGGATAATCTCATTTTGTTCCTTTTGAATCGTACGCACAATATTTTTCAGCTGTACGTCACCGCTGCTTCCTAACTCCTGCTTCAGGATCTCATCATCGATTTTCGTATCACTCTCAAATGCATAGATCATTTTCCCGTTTTTGATCTTATACTGCCATTTGGACGCGATTTCTCCCGTCAGGACACCCGCCGGTGCCTCGTAAGATGCCGGACCGCTGTCATAATCATAAAACAGACTGCTCACAGGCGCTCTCCAGTCATAGATCAGAGGTGTAGCCCCTGTCCTCTGTGCAAAATTTCCGATTCCTATATAAAATGGCTCCGCTTCCTCCTCTCCCTCATAGATAAAATCCACTCTCCCGAAAAACGGAGAATCTAACATCTTCTGAAAGCGGTGTTTTAAATCCAGCTTTTCCTGATTCGCATTGATCCGGTGCAGCAGAGCCTGCTGATTATCATAGTCTTCATAGCCGTACTGGTCCATCTCTGTGTAATTTTCCCAGTAATATTCATGCATACTCTCAATATCTTTTTGTCCTTCTTCCAGTTCCTGAGCGATCTTCCCGATCCTCTGCCTTAAATTCTCCAGCACGTTTTCTAAAAACTGCTCTTCTCTTCTGCTCAATTCTTCTGTCTGACTCATACTTTCTCCTGCTTTTTATGATCTTGTTACTTTCTGACAATATCCAGTGTATGCGCACTTGCCCCCAGCAGATCTTTCCGCTCACAGGTGGACAAATGATACTGGATAAACAACTGATACGTCTCCTCATCCATGGCGTTTAAAACGGTTCGCATATAGTTCGCCGGCCCGTCCGCTGCGATCAGTTTTTCCCGCTTTACGCCAGCCGCCTGGTCAATGGCGTCAATATCCTCGATTCGAACATAATCGTACAAATCCTCCTCTTTCGATCGCACATGAAAACTATCATCCACTTTTTGATTCCGGATGCTCTCTTTCATATGTCCTTCTTTGAATCCATACGTCAAAATACTGTACTCATTCATACAATATGCCACTAAAATGATCCCACCCGGCTTTACCACACGTTTTGCCTCTTTTAACGCTTTTACTTTATCTTCCTTTGTATACAGATGATACATCGGACCAAATACCAGTACCATGTCAAACTGATCCGCTTCAAACCGGGACAGATTTAAGGCATTTCCCTGATAAGCTTTTACACTGCTCTTTTTGGATTTTAAAATCCCCAGATTGTATTTTACCAGTTCCACTGCCGTCACATCATAGCCTTCCCCGGCAAGCTGTACCGAATAACGCCCTGTACCGGCTCCCACATCCAGAATTTTGACCGTTTCCTTCTTCCCCTGAGGCAGATACTCATGGATGTACTTCATAGATGTCACATACTCCACATACCCGTGCCTTCTGGTCAGCCTCTTCTCTTCGCAAAATTTATTATAATATTTTTCCAGTTCTGTACTCATCATTCTCTTCCTCTGTCAAATTGTGATGTTTCGCCAAAAAGAGATGCAGCATTCACCGCATCTCTTTCCTATTATATCCTATCTTTTCTTTTTCGTACAGAATATTTTCCTATTCCTTTTTAAATGGATTCTTCTCATGTGGTCCTTTCAGGATCCAGAGTACAATGATAATCCCCACGATATACAAAATATTTACAAGAACTGTCGGATTATCTCTCAGCAAAAATACAACGATCACAATAGCTGCCAGAGAAATTAAAAGCTGAAGCATTGTAAAAACTCTCTTTTCCCTTGCCTCTTTGATGCTCTGCATCATCTCCAGTCTTTCATGCTCCATCTCCAGATACTTCATCAAGTCCTCATCTTTAATCCTGGAAAGAATCTGTTCTTCTCTGGACGCTGCCGCTTTTTTCCTTGATCGGATAAAACTTCTCTTCGGTTCCGGCTCAGTTTTTTCTTTCTGCTCCTGTATCTCCACCGATTGTTGAATCTGTGTCACTGTCTCTGCAGCCTTTTTCTCTGTCGGCTGAGAAAGTATGGTCTGCTCTGTTTCCATCTTTTTTTCTTCCGCTACTTTGGTTTCTTCTATATCTTTCGTTTCTTCTGACACGTTACTGCCTCCTTATCCTTCGGTCATTTCTGTGTCCATTATACCCTGTCTTCCTTACAGAAACAATCATTTCCGGATAATTTCTCGCTCTTTTCCTCAAACATCAGCTTCCACTCGCATACAAACTGCTCTTTCTGAAAGCAATACTGTTTTCTAAGTTTCGGTCCACAGCTGTTTGATCCGATTCCATTCTGGGCGTAATCCAGGCAAACAATCGTGCTTCCGCTCTTTTCCAGTTCAAAATGATGTGCTTTTCTTGTCAGTTCTTCCTGTGTATATGGTGATACTGAAAAAGAAAACGAATGCGGAGAAACGACTGTTACGCTCTGTTCTTTGCTTGTCAGCTTCACATAGTCACAATCTGCATGGCTCCCATTTTCCTGTGGTCTGATGTAATCTTCGTGCATCTCATCTACTGATGATCGATAAATCCCATGACTGCTTGCCCTGCATTTATCCACATAACTCTCCTGGGGCCCCATTCCATAATATTCCACCTGATTAAATTCCTGCTTCAAAAAAAGCCGGATTCCGAATCTTGGGAGCTCCGGAAACTCCATTTCCTTTTTTACACGCATTGTTACACAGATTTCACCCGTATCAAAAACCTCCCACACTGCATCTACATCCAACACTTTCTGCAGTGAAACTGCCGCAACAGACAGAATACTGTGAAGAACCAGTTTTGATTTTTCTCGTTTCCACTGTGTATTGTACGCTCTTCCCAGACTTCTGTCATACCCGGCTGCAATCCATTTTCGTTTTAATATTCTGTCATTATCTGTAGGAGCTCTCCATATATTCAGCTCCATAGGAGCATCCAGAATCTTCTTTCCGCCTACGTTCAGTTCTTCAAACATTCCGGCCAGTTTATTGTAAACATATGTAAAATCATCTGACTTAATCTGTATATATCTATCCGTTTCTGACAGCTTCATTTTTCCTTTGGATGTTTTGAACGTCTTAAGCAGTGTCACAGCTTTCTGATTTCTTCCATCCTCATTTTTCAGAAGAATCTCATCAAACCCCAAGATCGTTCCATGCGAGATCAGCTCCGTATCCTGGCGTTGATGATAAAAGATCTTCAAATAACACTTTCCAGTCTCCGGGACAGAAACATCCACATACACCTCTTTGTACTGACGTGGTAAGATGGATTGCATAATTTCAACCTGCCCCCTTCCAAAAACATCCCCATCACAGCTGACTTCGTAACTGATGTAAATATAGGATTTCAGATCCTCTTCGTTCATATAATTTTTCAACACCAAACAGCCGCTTTCCTGCTCAAAAGAAACAACTCTCGCCGGACGGTACACATTTTGATATTCCAAAAGCCCTGTGTGCGGCGTTCGATCCGGATATACCAGACCGTCCATGCAGAAATTTCCGTCATGAACTTCTTCCTTATGATCGCCGCCATAAAAATACATTGCTTTTCCGTTTTCCGCCTGCCCTTTATAGATTGCATGATCACACCATTCCCATACAAATCCACCGCAAAGAGACGGATACTTGTAAATCATCTGAAAATAGTCTTCCAAATCCCCGGGACCATTCCCCATCGCATGACAGTATTCGATCAAAAGAAACGGCTTATCCGGTCCTTTCTCCATATATTCCTCAATCTCTTCCAACTCAGGATACATTCTGCTGTAAAGATCAATATTGGAGTAATCATATCTTCTCCTGTCACTTTTATAAAGAGCACTTTCATAACAAGTCAGCCGGGACGGATCAAATTCCTTTGTCCACTTCAACGCTTCTTCAAATGTACATCCGTATCCACATTCATTGCCCATGGACCAGATTACAACACAGGGACGATTTTTCTCTCTGTACACGCAAAGCCTGGTGCGGTCCATCGTCGCCGGAATAAACGCAGGATGATCCGCAATCCGTTCATTCCATCGTTTGCTGATATTTTCCCAACTGGAATCTTCCAGATATTGTGACTGTGTTCCATGACTTTCATTGTCTGCTTCTGCGATCACGTAAAATCCATATTCATCACACAACTGATAAAAATAAGGCGCGTTCGGATAATGGCTGGTTCGAATCGCATTGAAGTTATGCTCTTTCATCATCTGCAGATCTTTTTTCATCTGTTCCATTCCGATTACAAATCCGGTTACCGGATCGGAATCATGACGATTTACCCCTTTGAATTTGACCGAAACCTCATTTGCATAAACTACTGCATCTCTGATAGAGATTTCCCGTATTCCAATTCGGTCAACAATCACTTCTCCTGTGTTTTCCAGGACCATTGTATACAAGTATGGTTGCTCCGGATTCCATAATTTAGGGGCTTCTATTTTCAATACCGCCTGATGCGTATATTCCCCATCCGATATTTCCTGCAGTCTCCCGGATACGCACAACACTCCTTCTTTGTCATAAATTGCAATCTTCACAGGCGCTGCTTCTTTTAAGTACTTTGCCCGCACAGTAATTTCTGCGTTTCCATCCACAATCCTGGTTGTTGTGAAATAGTCATATATGGCATTATCAGGCCGCTGCAGCAGATACACATCCCGAAAAATCCCACTCATCCGAAATTTATCCTGGTCTTCCAGGTAGGTGCCATCACACCATTTTAAGACCAGTACTGCCAGCGTATTGCTTCCGTTTTTCACCAGATCTGTAATGTCAAACTCTCTGGAAGCATGGGACACCTGACTGTATCCTACATATGTTCCATTCACCCAGACATAAAGACAGGAATCCACCCCTTCGAAATTTAAATATGCATTTGGTGCATCTTCCTTCTTCTGATACTCAAATGTCCGCACATATGCCCCGCACGGATTTTCCTGTGGAACATACGGAGGATCCAACGGAATCGGATATCTCACGTTGGTATACTGATACGTATCATACCCATAATTCTGCCACATTCCGGGGACAGTCACTTCTTCAAACCCGTCAAGTGAATATCCTTCCTCGTAAAACGCATCCTGCAGATCGTAAATACTGTCAAAATAACAAAATTTCCATTTTCCATTAAGCAAAGTCATCCGATCTGATTTTTCTCTGTTCTCCACCAACGGTCCCATGTTGCAAGAGGCCGGAATATAATAGGACCGATATGGCATTGTATTTTCATACATTATATTCAAATTTTCATAATGTCTCTGAATAATCATACTCATTTCTCCTCTACCGTCTGATATGGTTTAATCTCTCCACTCATAAAATGTCTCCTACAGAGCGGTACATACATATCATTGGCTCCAAGCGCGATCTGCGCTCCGTCCCTTACCATTTTTCCATCAATAACTCTGGCATTGAAATGTGCTTTCTTTCCGCACCAGCAAATGATCGGAAGCTCCTCGATCGCATCAGCCAGCTCCATCAGCCGTTTTGATCCTTCAAATAAGACACCTCTGAAATCTGTCTTCAGCCCATAGCATAAGACCGGAATATCATACTGATCACAGATCTCGGCCAGCCATTCCACCTGTTCAGATGATAGGAAATTTGCTTCATCCACCAGGATTGCATCATACGTGTCCGGCTTCATCGTAAACTCTTCAATCAATTCGCACTTCGCCTGTAAGCCAATGCGTGACTTCACAATATATTCTCCGTCTCTTGTATCCAGTTTTGGCTTCAAAATAACCGGACGTCTCCCCCTCTCCAGAAAATTGTAGTGAACCATCAGCAAATTTGCCGTCTTGCTGCTGCCCATAGCTCCGTACCGAAAATATAGTTTCCCCATTTTAGTTTTCCCTTCACTTTTTGATTTATAATAACATAAGCTTTAGTGCTTGTTCCTTCTCGACTGTGTCCAATTTCGGTTGGATCCCCCCTTTTTTTCTTTATTTTATCATGAAAAAGGGAATAAAAACACATGTTTTGTGCAAATTTTATTTTTCAAACACACTCTAGTCAAAAAAGTTGAGTACTAAACCTTTTTACCTTTATAATGATGAGCCTATTATCTCATATATGATGATTTTGAAAAGATACTTTCTATTTTGCGGTTACGATTGAACGGTGCCGCTTTTTTTCTGTAATACAATTTTTCCTGTTCCAATGTCCCCTTTATGGCAGTTTCATAAAGGACGACATCTTGCCCCTTCAAGTCTATAGATCCTCCCTCTTTTGCAGCAAACCATCCCCGCACAGGTATTAGTAATTTTAATGCCTTTTTACCAAGAATATAATTGGATATTACATACTGTACCAGATAAAAAATGTACCCTGCCACAACGCTATAGGAAATATTTTTTAGAAATTCACTATGATGAATAAACCATTCAAATCCTGGCAATGCCGATATATTACAGCAATAGCTCCCTGCAAAAATACTAAGCAATGTAAGAAATATAAATATACATCTATCTTTTGATACATTTCCTAAACCTTTTCTTAAATTATCATATATACTACACATCTTCACCTCTATAACATTTCATAAAACTCATATTATGCCGAATTTCGGCACAATAAAAATAGGAGATACCTTTTGATATCTCCCATACACTACAGTGTCTCTTTTATTTTCAAAATCTCTTCTTCTGTTTTCCCTGTAATCTCACAAATTTCAGAAATCGGATAATTTTTCTTCAGCATAGAAATGACTGTTTTTTCTACCCCTTTTTCCATGCCCTGCTCGATACCCTGTTCGATACCCTGTTCAACACCTTCTGCTTTCAAACGTTCCAATGCGGTACACATATTCGTCACCTCCATCGATTTTCCCATCTCAATCAGTTCTGTGGAACCTGCCATCTGACCAATCAAAGACAGAGCTTCTGAACTAATTCTCTTATCACTGTATTTTTCCCGGATCCCATCAAAATTTCCCGCAGACTCTCTTACCTCCAATAAGTTGTGCCGAAATTCAGCACAATAAAAAGGACGAGCGAAAAACTTATGTTTTTCACACGCCCTTTTTATTATTTTACTTGTACTAATCGACTTGTACTAATAGTGTACTAATAATGTACTAATGTACCACTTATCTATACACCCTTACACGTCCTTATACTCTTCAAAACCCGCGATTTTCCGCCGTTTCTTAGAATTTTCCTTCTTTTGCTGATTCCTCAATCGCTACTGCAACAGCAACAGTCATTCCAACCATCGGATTGTTACCAAAGCTAAAAAGATGGATTCTATTGTATTTATTTGTATCTATTTGTACCCAAGTTCCTATAAAACAAAGACTTAACACAGATTGTATATATCTATTTGTATCTATTTGTATCTATAAATATTTATCATATTTATATTTTGGGACACAAAATGTACACAACCTGTATACCACTTATAACGCTAATCATTATTCTGATATGATTCGTATTTTTCAAGGAACTTTTCAAGAGAAGATTTTCTAATTCTGAACGATTTAAATTTTAATACAGGAATCATTCCTTTGTCAATAAGTTCATATACATAATTTTTATTAACGTGAAGTATACTTGCAACTTGAGCAACTGTATATACCATTTCTTCCATTATATTACACCATCCTAAATTATTTATTAAATCATATTTCCAACAAACACATTATAAAATTGTGCTGACAAACTATAAATAATTGCTACACTGAGTACAAAATACGGAATGTCATATTTGTCGATTGTATCACCTGTTGATTTAAACAGAGCATATACAGTCGCAATAGATAGAAGAAATAGAATGACATTCCCTAAAACAAATTCAATCATTATATCTACCTACTTTCCTGTTGAACCAATCCCGCCAGTACGTTCCGCAGTAACTTCTTCTTCATCAGCAACACCAAACGGGACAAAGACAGCCTGTACAATTTTTTCTCCTGATCTCAATTCCAAAACATCATTTCCATTATTTTTAATACTAATAAAAATATGTCCCTCATTATCCGCAAAGAAATAATCTGCGTCCACAACAGGAACTGTATTTGAAATAGTCATTCCTTTTTTAATTCCAAGACTACTGCGTGGAAAAATCAACATAACATATTCTTCGCTCATTTCACATCTAATTCCAGTTGGTATCATTAACTTTTCACCTGGACAAAGTTTCACATCAAATGGAGTACAGATGTCATGTCCTGCGCTAAATCTTGTGCTACGTTTTGGCAGATTTATTTCTTTATATTTTTTTCGTATGTCTAAAATATTATCATTACCGAATGCATTTGAACAATCACCTATGAATTGTTCTTCACTTACTTTTCTAAAAACTGCTATTTTTCTCATAAATTAAATCACTCTCTTTCTAATAATTTTTTCTTTTACCATCTCATCCATAATGCCAGATAGTCTTGTGTATACTGTTCTATAGACATCGTTTTTCTCTTCGTTTGTATATTCTTTGTCGTAAAATGCCGTATACAATGTGTCACCACATACATCTATGACATCATATCCAACATAGTTGTCTAAAGATGAGACAAGAAATTCTGCAGCAATTACTGTCTTTGACTTGTTCTCATATAGAGGACGAAACAACTTATAATTTAAGCCGCACTTCCTAAATCCAAAATTGATTAACTTATCATGTGTACATTGCCTATGTAATTTAAGCTGTTTCATAATCCATTACTCCTTTAATTTATCTCATTAAATATTACAATTATTTATCATCATCCGTATCAGTATAAAAATTCTCTCTCATCTGATGCGACACACATAGAAATTGCGAATAAGCTAGAAAATACTCCAATAAAAAATCCAACCATAAATCCTATAAATACACCCATTTCAATACTCCTCGTAAAATACTTCATTATTTATTTTCTTTTTATTATTCTCTGCAACAAGAACTTTATCTAACGCTTGTTTACGATCGTGAAACACAACCTCTCCCAAATCAGAATAACTAAATAGATAAGCATGTTTGTCTACTTTGTCGCATCCAACATCTTCTTTTACTGTTCTAATTGTTAGTTGGCATACATCAAATATGCCAACCGTAGGAATAATTCTTGCGTAATATAAAATATCTTTTACTTTCACTAACTCTCCCATAGAACCACACTTCCTTGTTCTAATGTTCTTCTTATATCAATTACTCTTTGATTTGTGCTGCCAGCCCAGTGATAAGTAACATCTCGTTTGTCTTCTTCATATCTTCCGTCTACGAGAACATCACATTGCCTTACGATATCTTGTCGCATTTTTAATAACCTATCTCGTTCTGGATTAAAATCATCTGTAACAACCGGATACATAATCTGTTCCCATGTGTATCCTGTATATAACCAGATTGTTTTTTCTGGATATGAAAGACGAATTTCATTAACCAAATTTAGAACGGATTCAAGATTATTTTCATTCAAAGGATCACCACCAGTCAAAGTAATTCCAGAAATATAATCTTTTGATAGTTCATCGAATATTTCATTTTTAGCTTTTGTATCAAATTTAGCTCCATCATTCGGATCCCAAGTAATAGGATTCTGGCAATTTTTACAATGATGATTACAACCAGAACACCATAGGCAAACTCTGAGTCCAGTTCCATTTAACATATCAGCATGAGTTATATCATGATATTTCAAATTTAATTACCACCCTTTCTTTTGTGGGCTATCTTTTCAGACAACCCACAATAATTTTACATACTCTTTCTGTCTGCAATTTCAGCCATCTTTGCATCATTCAATCTTGTATCTCCATGAACTCTTGAATACGACAGATATCCATTCATTCTTTCAATCTTTGTTAAATCGCTACTTCCACAATTCGGACAAATATCCATATTTAATTCTTCATGACCACAATTATTACAGTATGCGAGCGAAAGATTTACTCCTTCATAAAATCCCATTGACATTGCACGTCTTACAAGTGTTTTAATTGCATCGTGATTATATCCAATCGGATATTTACAATATTGAATGCGTCCACCCTCAATATAATTCCAAAATCTATGTTCTAAGTCCTGTTTCTGAATTGGTGTAATATCCTCCCAAACACCACAATGAAAACTGTTGCTTACATATTCTCTATCTGATACACCAGGAATGATTCCATATTTTTTACGAAACTGTTTTACCTGAAGTCCACATAAATTTTCTGCTGGAGTACCATAAATTGCATACAGCCAGCCATCTTCTTTTTTATACTCTTTTACTTTCATATCAATATATTTCAATGTTTCAACTGCAAATTCACCATCCTCAACAAGAGATTTACCATTGTATAACTGCTGTAGTTCATTTAATGCTGTAATGCCAAATGACGCAGTCATAGGTTTTAATAATGGTTTAATCTTATCTGTTGGATTCAAATGTCCACCCAGAAATCCGCCCTCACAATATCCAAGCGGATTAGTTGACGCTTTCATCTCACCCAGATAATCATACGTTCTCTGATGTAATTTACGAATCATTTCAAGATAATAATCAAGAACTTCATGAAAATCTTTATTTTCTTGTCTTGCCTTTGCAAGAATCATCGGGAGATGTAATGATACTGCACCGATATTGAACCTTGAAACAAAAATCGGTTCATCATTTTCATCCGCCGGCTCCATTCCCCCTCGTTCATACCAAGGAGAAAGAAATGCTCTACACATATTCATCAATTGTCACCAATTGTACTGACTAGCTTTTCCCTCTGAGATGTCCTAATTCTCGTCATCAGGCGGTATCTTTGGAAACAGTGCTTATCTCTGTTTCTACGACGCTACACTCATCACGTCTAGTCGATTGACCTTGTATAAAAGGCACAGCTTCATCTATAGTACAAACGATCTCTCTCCTATAGACCTATCTGTTAGCAATTCAAACGAATCACACCCACTAAGCAAGTGGTTTAATACCGTTTTACATGGGCTGATTTGCACTTACCCATAGGACTAATAACTTTTCCGTATTTATGGTACATTTTAGACACTGTTGTATCTCCATCTAAACTTAACCAGTCTGGATACATTGTTTTTGCAGAAGTTTTAATTCCTTCTTCAAACAAGTCTTCGTTTACTTTGCCTTTTCCGTGCAGCTCTTCTGTATAAAGAAATACAAGTTTTGGGAACAATACAGGCTTTTTATTTCCGTCTTTTCCTTGTCCTTCTCTATGTACTCTAAGAAATGTTTTTGAAGCCATTTTAGCAAAAGAATCTGTTCCCAGACCAAATGTAATGGTGATGAAGGGATAGTCCCCTCTGCTGGATGAGACAGTATTAAATTTGTATTCGAGTCCTTGATAACCTTGTGCCATATCACGTTCTACTTTTCTCATAGCGTAGTCATGAGCTTTCTGTTCAAAATCTGAATGTCTATAATCCAGTAAGTTATCTGCAATATCATAAAATTCACGTTTGTATTTTTCATAACTCTTTTCAGCATATGGCACTAACACTTCGTCAATCTGTGGAAGTGTAAAACCACCATATTCCTGACTCGCAGCGCTTAATGTAATATCACCAATCACATCAAATGCTGTGTCTAATGTTTTTGGCTCGTTATACCACACATTACCCATTTCGAATCCACCACGCATTACTTCTGCGACATTAAACAAGCAACAGTTCATCGTATCCCTTCTAGCTGACATGTCATGAATATAAATATATCCATCATTGATAGCCTGCCTTTCTTCTACTGTCAGGAAGAATTTCTTATACAACTGCTTGTTCAATTCATTAAATACAAGACTTCGCTTTGTAGATACGAGAGCACTATCAGTGTTACTGTTTTCCTTATCCCCGATGTACATAATTTTCTGACTCTCTTCGTATACCGTATCCATCATATGTACAAAATCAAGTTTATAATTACGATATTGCTGATACTGATATCCTACTTTTGGAAACAAATCAAGAAGTGTTTTTTCTACAATATTATGAATAAAACCTACAGGAACTTCATCATTCTCAAAGTCTTCTTCATCAACCTCGTTAAGAACTCTGTTGCAGATCATTCCATATTCATCTTGTGAAAATGTAAAATTTTCTCTCTGTGCAGATTTATCAATAGCATTAATAATTTTCTGTTCGTTATACTCTTCTAATGTTCCATCCTTCTTAATTACTTTCATCAAACACATCATCCTTTCTTACTTCTGAGAACTATCTTTTGCTGTCTTCGTTGTAGTTCTAGTTCTTTTGGTTTTCTGTTCCGTTGCATTATTCTCTTCTTTCGGTTTGTTTTCTTCCAAATCTTCATCATCAGAATCAGACCATTCATCATGACTTTTGTTACTTCTAAACTCTTCCATAGTCACATCTGTACCTTTGAATGCACGAATACATTTTGCAACACCTTCAAACAGCGCCCAGATTGGGATCCACATTGTTGTACCGATTGCGAAAATCACTGTACCCAGTTGATTAAAATCCATGTTCGTCTCACCTCCTAACAAAACCACTACCACCATCTCTCACGTTTAAACATAAATGAGAGGTGTCATCAATATTTCCATGTGTTTTCGTGTGTCCAATACTATCAATTACATATTCTTCTTCTCCTAATCTAACTGTGATGAAATCGTCAGGATACATCCCTAACTCTCTCATCAACATCCCACTTGTTCTAATCAATTTATTTATTCTCCCTCTCTCGTTTTTAAATATTCAAATATTTCATCTACTAAATCATCGATATTTTTACCGTCGTTGTTATAAAAGATTCTATCTGCTAATTCTTCCGCACCTTTAAAATCTTTATTGTCATGTAAAATCCTACGATCAGCTTCTTCTTTTTTATCTCCACGTTTGGATAATCTGTTTCGAATTGTCTTATTATTTGCGTATATATAAATAGAAATGTGTTCATCTAACTCATCTTTGATATCTCTATAACCATCCGGAGTTAGAATCACGATTGATTTGTTATCAGATCTGGATATTTCATCGAGCGGAGAACCATAATACCACGTTCCGTCTACTGTGTCATATTTCTTCCACTCTGCAAAATATCTTGTATTAGTAAGCTCTTTAAATTCATCATCGGTAATAAACTTGTAATCAATTCCGTCAACCTCACCTTTTCTTGCCGGTCGTGTTGTAGTCGTTACAATCTTTTTATATCCTCGTTTCACAAGCTCATTCACAATTCTGCTTTTCCCACTTGCTGTTTTCCCAAAAATTATAATTGCCATTATTCTGATTTCACCTCTGTATCTTCTATATTTAATGGTGTTTTATTAATAAATAATACTCGTCCATTATCGTCTACACACATTGCCTTATATAATGTAACTTTACATTGGTGATGTTCTGCATCCACATATCTTTCACATGTATCTTTTACAGGACAATCATTTTCTTCATGTTTACAATAATAAATTGCATCTGACATTATTCGTCCATCCCTTTTCTAATATTAGTTTTATCGCAGATTTGGTTTTCAAATCCTTTAATATATTCCTTTAGTTCCTCTTCAAATGCTTTCGTTTTATTATATTTACACGTAAACATTTCCGGACACAGACCATTTCTATACACACATTCTTTAACCATTCTGCTTGCTGCTTCTGGCTCAAATTTAACAATTTCGTCTCTAATCATTCCAAACGCCTTCCTTGTCTCATAGCTTGCACAATTGCACAATCTCCTTCGTGATACATTAATCAATGCCTGAAAATTAAAGTAATATGTAGCACTCTGTAATGTATTTCTGTTTGGCACTTCATCATAATCATTTCTGTCACTTCTGAGCGATGATACAAACGGAACGATTCCACTAGGATCAAATGGGATGGCACCATTGGAATGACGTACTAAATGTCCATGCACAAATTGAGGTGCATCGTAAATTTTTACGATAACAGAACCAAGTCTAATTGGAGAATGCTCAGCCATTAAAAGTTTCAACTTCCAATCATGATCAGGATAAGAACCTTTGTCTTTCCCAATCGTAGTCATTGTTGCATCTTTAATCTGCTGCCACATATCTTCAGCCCATTTGATTTCTACGCGCATTTTTGATAAATCGGGTTTATTCATAAATTATTCCTCCACAATCCAAAGTTTCATATCTTCTTTAAATTTATTTTTTACATACTCATCTTCTGAATGGAGCACAACTGTGCATTCTCTTTCGAGTCCAATTCCCATAATTCCAAGAATTGATTTCGCATCGATTTGATATCTCCCACAAATATAATCAATGTCTTCTTCATAATTGTCACAAACCGTTGCAAATAGCATTGCATTTTTTACAGTATTTAATTTAATATATAACTCCATAATCAAAATTCCTTCCTATTATAATGTTGTTTCGGTATGCAGAATAACTACATACTCAACATCTCAATTAACTGTTCTTCGTTAATAATCTGAACACCCAATTCTTTTGCTTTTTTATTTTTACTGCTATTGGATTCTATATCGTTATTGATTAAAGCAAATGTGGATTTTGTTACAGAACCTGTTACTTTTCCACCGAATTTTTCAATAGCTTCTTTTACTTCATCACGATTTTTAAATTTATATACTTTTCCGGTAACAACAAATGATTTGCCATTCAAAGAATTGTTTGTTTTAGAATTGTCTTCTGATTCAAACGTCATAAGAGAAGCAAGATAATCTGCAATATTACTCATATCTTCAAACCAAGAATGAATATTGTTATTTAATACATCTCCAAAACCGTCAAGCTGCGTAAAGTTATAACACCCAACACTTGCGTCTCTGAACTTGTCCCATGCACCAAAAGCTTTAACCAATTCTTTTGACTGTGATGTCCCAATCCCAGGAATACTTAATGATGCAATAAATTTATCCAATCTTACGGTTTTGCTGTTTTCAATTGATTTTCTTAATTTGTCTACTGATTTCTTTCCAAATCCAGACATTGTAGAAAGCCTATCATAATACTGGTCAAGATTGTAGATGTCTGTAATCTCTGCAATCCATCCAAGTTCAATGAGTTTCTTAATTGTTTCTTCTGACAAACCTGAGATATCCATACCTTTCTTGGAAACAAAATGAGAAACTCTTTCTAGCAATTTACCTTTACAATGTGGATTAGCGCACATCAAAACTTCTGAATCATTTTCTTTCACAATTTGAGCCTCTCCGCCACATACAGGACATGTTGTAGGAATATCTGCATCCATAGCATTTGCATCGCAGGAAATAATCTGTGGAATAATTTCATTCTTCTTTACAACTGTTACTGTTGATCCGATAGAAATATTCAATTCTTTCATAATACTAATGTTATGCAATGAAGCTCTACTCACTGATGTTCCTGCCAAATCAACTGAATCAAAAATTGCTACTGGCGTAAGAGTTCCTGTCTTGCCCATACTCCATTCAATTTCTCTCAATACAGTTTCTTCTGAGTCCTCTGCGAATTTAAATGCAATAGAATGTTTGGGATGATGACCTGTCATTCCAAGTGACTCTCCGTATGTAATATCATTGTACGTTGCCACTAAGCCATCAATCGGAAAGCTCTTTTCATTTGCACGTTTTCGTAATTGTTCTACCACAATATTAATAAATTCAGCATTGCAATTTCCACGAATAGGTAAAAATGGAACAGTGTCAAATCCTATATCTAAAGCATACTGCAATCTATTGATAAAACTACTTGACGCAATATCTGTTGGCACTTTCCACGCGATAAATTTAATATGACGCTGTGCTGCAACTCTATTATCTAATTGTCGCACAGATCCAGAAGCCAAATTCCTAGGATTCTTATATTTCTTATCTTCTGGTAAAGACTCGTTGATTTTATTAAAATCGTCATATGTAATAATCGCCTCTCCTTCGATTTCAAAATGACCTTTATAATCAATCGATAACGGAATATTTTCAAACACTTTTGCATTATGTGTAATCAATTCACCAATCTCTCCATCTCCGCGTGTTTCTCCTTGAACCAATTCGCCGTTTTCATACGTTAAAAGACATGTCAATCCATCCATTTTCAGACTTAAAATACAGTCTTTATCTCCAGCAAATTTTACCAAATCATCTACAGATTTTGTTTTATCTAATGACAACATCGGATGAGAGTGCTCTACTTTTTCTAATTCAGATTTCACCTCGTATCCAACGGTTTGTGTTGGCGAATTCGTGTACACGTCACCAGTTTCATTTTCAAGCTCTGATAATTCATCGAATAATCTATCGTATTCTGCATCAGAAACATCAGATCTTGCTTCATTATAATAGACATCCCGATATTCATTTAGCTGCTTTACAAGCTCTTGAATTCTTTTAACCTTATACATCAAATCACTCCTTTGCATTTTTTCTTCGTTCATAATCATCCAACATGAAGTTTAATTTTGGACAAAACCCTCTATCTTCTAATGTTTGAATCACATCATCAACTTCGTATTCTGAATTTGAAGAAATAGTTTCTTCATATACAACATCAGATTTTCGTTCTCCACAAACTGTACATTCGGATACGGAAACAGCCATAATATGTTTACACTCATAATCCATTACGATTGTGTAATATTTGCCGACTTCTTTATATTCGTGATTACATTTAAAAAATTTAAACATTAAATCATCCCTTCATTTTCTGAACTTTATATGCATCTACAACGTTTTGCATTAATGTCAATCTTGTGAGTAATCCTACCCCGCCGGGTACCGGCGTAACATATGTATCATTTAAACTACTCTCAAACCCAGCATTGTTTACATCACCACATAATTTTCCATTCTCATCTCGATTAATTCCAATATCTACAACAAGTTCACAGAAATCTTGGAAGTCTGAAAAATCAAAATAGTTTGGAACTCCAACTGCAGAAAAAGCATAATCTGCATTTCTAGTGTAGTACCATGTACTCGGAGTCGTACTATTGCAGCATGTAACTGTTGCTCCTTTTTCGATTAGCATATTGGTCAATGGAAGCCCAACAATTTTACTTCTTCCAAGAACGCAACAGTCCTTTCCTTTAAACTCGAAATTGTTATATTCCATCCAGTCAATGATTCCTTTTGGCGTACATGGTTTGAAACAACTGTCTCTTCTAAATCCATCGACATCTTTTTCTGGAGGAATCAAATGTTGTAATCGATCTAAATCATATTTATCAGGAATTGGAAGTTGAATAATAATTCCATCCGCATCAGAATTTACAATAACTTTAATAATACCTTCGACCTCCTTCTGTTCTGCTATATTGGAATGAATATTTACATGACGCATTTCTATTCCAATCTCATCACAATCTTTTTGTTTCCCTTTGATGTAAGAGTTTGATGCCTGATCATTGTCAATCTGTATTACAGCAAGCACAGGCTTTCTATTGAAATGTCGGATCTCTTCTTTTAATTCTTTCTTTTTAATCTCTACATAATCTTTGCACGATACAATATCTGTTCTCATTTTTTATTTCCTTTTCTCTCTGATTCTACTTTGTCAACCACAATCCCAAGAAGCGTCTTCAAGCAATGGATATCTTCATTTAACAAGTCATTCTGTTCTTTTAATAGATCTCTATATTCAATATAAGTATTTTTAACCTTTATGTTTGATGCAATATTTATAATTTCAATAACTGCATATATTACAACCAGCATTGATAAAACTATTGCAATAATAATTTCTGAATTCATATCTTCATTCTCCTTTTGCTTTGCTTTTTAATAACTTCTGCATAAACGTATTTCTTGATAAATTAGCCTTTTTCTTAATAGCTCTATTCACAGTTGTTGTATCTCCAAAATGAAAACATCTTTCTTTCATTCTTGTTAAACCTACATAAATTAGATTTGAATTTAACATATATGTATGTGCTGCAGGAGTGATCAGTAATACGACTTTAATACTGCTTCCTTGAGATTTGTGAATGGTAATACAATAGCCTAATCCACACATTTGCATTGCGCTTCTATCGTATTCTACTAACACATCATCAAATTCGATAATAACTTTATTTTGATCAATTTTTTTAATTTTCCCTGTCTCGCCATTCGCAATAAACGTTTCCTTCGGCATATCATCTGGAATAAAATCGTCTTCATAGAAAATTCGAGCATGATAATTATTAGTATTTTGTATGATGATGTCGTCTTTGTAATAAGTAATATCTCCAACCTTCATAAAATCTTGACTGCCATAATTTCTATTCGCTATTTTTTGTAATTGGTTATTAATTACAATCTGTCCATAATCGCCTTTCTTATAGGAAGTAAGAACTTGAATATCATCTACATTATATTTCCCACTCGAAAGCAATTTTTGATATAGAGCAATTAGATTTTTGACAATTGTGCTTGAACCAACATTTATAAAAGCATAATCTTTGTTGTCTCCAAAATATGTACATTGTTGATTAATATTATTAAGATATTGTTTACATTGTCTTACGTCTGTAGCTACTTTCATTAAACCACCTTCGCCGTATCTAAATACTTTCGTAAGAGTAACAGTCGGAATCATTTTGGACTGCATAAAGTCATGAAGTAAATTCCCGCATGAAACAGACGGAAGCTGTGCGTTGTCTCCTATCATTAGAAGTTTTGTGCGCTTGAAATCAATCGCATCTATAATATGTTTAAATAATCGCAAATCAACCATAGAAAACTCATCCACAATTAATACATCACACATCATCTTTTCTGCTTCGTTATATCCCCATTTGTCGGGTGGCATATATCCAAGACCTCTATGAATTGTACTTGCTTGTTCACCAGTATTTTCAGACAAAACTTTTGCTGCTTTACCTGTTGGTGAAAATAACTCATATGACTTATTATTGTCTTTAAGCATTTGAATAACAGATTGTGTCGAAAATGTTTTACCAGTTCCTCCTGATCCATTCAGTATACAAATGTTATATTTACAAATATAATCCAGTATTTTTATCTGCTCAGTTGACAATTCACATCCATTATTTACAGTTCTATATTTTTCTATATTAAAATTCCATTTTGTATTTTGCCTTAGTCCTTCAATAATCGCATTTGCAATACATTGTTCTGTATCATATGTAGACTTCAAAGCTACGTTCATCGTATCCCTGTCATAAATGATACTTTCATGTTTGATGCAATCCACAAACAAATCTGAACATGCAGGGGTTAATTTCATACATTGATTTCTTAAATCAACAATATCCATCACAGTATGTCCGTTATTTTCATTCTCTTCTAATAGGTACAACACACATGATAAACATCTTTGTTTACTTGTTTTCAAATCACAATTAAATTCTATTATTGGCTTCTTTCCGTTTTTAATACTTTCCAAAGACTCTCTTTCCAATTCAAGTAAAATTGAGTCCGCAGTTTTAAAACCAACTCTTGCCAATCCACATAGGCATTTATATGGATCTTCTCTCATTTTTTGTTTTATCATTTGAACAGATGAATATTTTTCATGCAATTTTTTTACCATAGAAAGCGTCAGCATTCCTTGAAACTCCGTTACAATTTCTGCCAAACAAAAGTTTTCGACAATCTTATTTTTGATCACATCAAACGTATACTCTTTTATTCCAGGTGTTTTGTTTAAATCAATATCATCCAATCTGTTATTGATTACCCTATCCACAATATCTGGATAAACCTTGCATAAAACATCGGCTTGATTTTCTGTGAGAATTTCTCTTAAGAAAACATAAGTTTCTTCTGCGTTTGTTGGTCTATCTCTTTTAATGTTTGTTACCTTGTAACCGTATCCATATTTAGATAACTGCTCAACCGCAGCAACTTCATAATTTGACCCTACGCCAAGTTCATGCATTTCTCCTGTTAATGTTACATTTCCATATTTTGTGAACTTTATATCAGGATATTTATTTTTGTCAACATCAACAGCGTAGATTTTGTAATCTCCACCGTCATATGTTTTTCTAACAACAGAACATTTAAATTTAACTTCTTTTTTATCCATAATTTTTCATCACCTAATCACCTCATATTCTGTAAGGATATCTTCTAGTTCATCTGTCGCCTCCCACTTACCTTCAGCATTCGGTCGTTTCTTAAATTCTTGCGAGAATTCATTTATTTTTAGAACAGACCATTGACCAAATGGATTTTCTTTGAAAATTTTACCTTGTTTAATTCTGGTTTTAACCTCTTTCCCTGTTCTAATCTGTCTTGCTGTAATATATGGTTTTGTTGTATCTTTGTAAGTTTTAAAATCTGTAACCATATAATAAAGCGGAGAAACATTTTCATTGGTATATACGATATACTCAAGATATTCTTTCTCAAATTTCATAGATTCAATAATACCCATTTTTTTATTCTCTACGTGACTACAAAGTTCTTCTATTAAACCTACATTATCTATATCCTTATATAATGAAGCCGTTTCTTTACCAGAGTATTTTTTCATCAAAAACTCTGTTAGTCCCAATGAATCTAATTTCTTTTTACTGATTTGTTTACATTTTGAAAACTTTTCATAGATATCAATAACATTTAATAGATATTTATTACCACCAAATTCACTAAAGAAATTTAGACCAGTAAGGATTGTAAGCTGTTTAGAATTGACTGATGTTTTCTTCTTAATGTCGTCCAACACTTCTACGAAGCTGTTATATTTATTTTTACTACCAAGTTCATATAATTCTGTGGCTATTTTTTCGTTACAATATTTAATAGATGAAATAGACTTATATATTGTGTTTGTTTCTTTATCTGACGTATATTCATTCTTTGATTTTCCGAATTTAATACTCTCTAATGTAATACCAAAATAATCTAATTCAGCAATAATACGGCTAGTTTTTTCATTATCTGATCTGTATTCATTCAACACTGTTTCAAAATACTCTAATGGATGATGTGATTTTGCTTCAGCACCATATAGACTATCGTATGCTACTGATACTGCATGTGAAGCATTAAAGCTGTATCTAGCCGCATCATCTACTACTTGCCAAACTTCATCAAATCCTTTTTCTGTTCCTAGATTCTTTTTATATCCATGCAACAATTCTTGTCTTAACTCTTCTTTTGCATCATCTGTAAATTTTTTCTTACTAATCTTTTTAATGATGTCATATGTATGATCCTCTTTCATGCCGCACCATACTAAAAATGCCATAATAGATTCTTGGTACAACATAAAATGATAACTCGGTGCCAATATTTCATCGATTTCTTTTACACCCGTAGTATATTTTTTTCTATTTAGAAATGTATTTACCAAGCTTGCAAACCCAGGTCTAATTGCAGCTACAAAAGCACTCATTTCTGCATCTGTTTTTGGTTTATATTTTTTTAACATTGACGTGGAAATCTCTGTATCAGCTTGATTTAATGTTGATGTCATACCATCTTCATATAATTTCCATGTATTTTCATCTATTTTATTTAATAGTTCACGAATATTAGGAATTGGTTGTTTAATTCTTTTATAAAAATTTGAAATTATACGCCATACTGTTACAGTAAGGTAATCGTTTTTAAGATATTTCCATACATCAGATGTATATCCATCAATGCATGCACATAATTCTCCACCAATCTTAATTAAACCTAATTCTCTAGATAAAGGTTTATTTGACAAAACAAAACTGCACGGACTTGGTGAAATACTTTCAATTGTACCAATATACTTCTGTGATTCTTCAATAATATTTTTCCATTTCTTATCCTCCCTATATGCATCAATATTTTTAGCGACTTCGTTATACTCATGCATTGGAAATTCATATGCTCTACAAAGATTTCTAAATGCTGATGATTCCTTCATAGTACCTAGTGCATACATATAGTAAACACCATCATCACCTAATAATTCTTTTGAGGCTTTAATTGGTGCATCAACCTGTGCCCAATTCTGATCTATATCTGGTAAAGATCTTGTTTCTAAAATTCTAGCAGTACTCATGAACCTAGTTGGATATAATGGTACGGGTGCTGCAAATCTATCAATTTCAGTAAATCCAAGCAACTTATTAATATAGAAAGAAACTGCTGATCCCCTACCTGTTCTTGATAAAACTCCACCATATTTTCTCTTCGCAAGATCTACCATTTTTTCATTAAACAAAAAATAGTCAGACATTTTAGTATCTTTTATTATTTTATATTCATATGCAATTCCTTTTTTATACTCTTCCCATCTTGATTTATCAACATTTACCTTTTCATTATCCCATTTACTACATATATGCTTTGCAAGTTCCTTATCTTTTTCTTCTTGTGTATATCCTGGATAAATAGTTGGCATTTTAATTTCCTTGTCAAAATATAAATTTTCACATTCATCAAAAATTAGTGTATTTTGTAATGCTTCTTCAATTTGCCAATCTGATAAGATCCCTTGTTTTTTATATCGCTCTACAATTGTGTCATAATCAGGAAAATCAAGAATAAAACTATCTTCATCACCATAGTTCATTCCTTTACCTTTTAAAAAATTTAGTCTGTCTTTTGACTGTTCCGGATAAATATAGTGACTATCATTTGCATGTATTAACTTTAAGCCATAATGTTGTTTCAACAACAGCATATTTTTATTATGACTAGTCTGTATATCATATTGATGATTTTGCACTTCTAAATAAAAATTTTTATTAAAATGTCCATATATAGTTTCAAACATAACTTTCATATCATTGCCTGGTCTCAATATTCCGCCCACACAAGCTGAAGTTACAATGAAGTTGTTTGGATTTAATCTTTTAATTAACTCTATATCAATCCTTGGTTTGTAATAAAAACCTGTTTTATTACTTTCCGACATAATTTCATTTAATTCATAAAATCCATCTTGATTTTTTGCTACAATTACAATATGATAATTTGAATTATCTTTTTCTTTTCTATCTTTTACCATATATAATTCCGCAGCATATATCATTTTCAAATTATTTTTTTTACATAAATCATACGCCTCTAAATATTTTCCAGTCCATCCATGTTGAGTCGTAAAATAGTTTTTACAGCCTAATTCTAAACTTCTAGAAATATAATCTGTATTTTTTACAACACAATCTAATGTTGTAATATTACTTTCATGACAATGTTTATGATAATTTTCGTATCTCTTCATATTTTCGTTCCATTCTTACTTAATAAGTTGCTAATTACAAGATTGTTTACATTTTTTTCACATAACTTTAATGTATATGGGATTCTTATTAAATCAATTTTGTGTTGCTTTAAAAGTTTGTCTTTTAATTTATCTCTAGCACAAGAGTCAATAAAATCTTGTTCTGTTCTATGAAAACTTGTATACATCTTGTAATGTTGTATTCCATCGTATTCAATTGCTAAATTAAATTTATCTATATAGAAATCAACATATAGATTTTTTTGAGTTTTATCATTTTTTAACCAACTCCATGTTTTTTCAGATTCAATATTTTCATCTCCGAATAATAAATATAATATACGTCTTAAAAGATTAGCTTTTACGCTCAAAGAATCTGAAAACAAATTTTCTTTATTAAGTAATTTACATAGTTCTTCTTTATCTTTTATATAATATTTCAATGCCTGATAAGTAAAGTCACATTCCTCATCTATCAGTGTTTTATTTATGCATCCATATTTTTCATACAAATTATTTAATTGCCTTAACATTTCATCAAATCCATAATCATGTGCAGTATATGGCAAATCCATTTCTTTCATCAGTCCTTTCCATGAACCAAATAATCGATCAATGGTAGATTGTGAATATTTGCCATCGCGTCTGTAAATAGTACTACTAACTTTTCTGTCTTTAAATATTTCTAAAACGTCATCTTTAATATCTTTTTTCGTAACATTCTTATACATATTAATAGGCAAATTAAGAGTTTCTAATGCTTTATTAAAAGATCCATCAAAATGATCTTTAACGCAGGTAACAGAATATTTACCGTATTTCTTATAATTTTCTGTACTTAAATATTGATGCTCATTAAATACCCTCAATAAATCTTGAACAACATCCTTATGATCAACTCTTTGGTGGAATGTAAATGGTATATTCAATTCCTTACATATCTTTTGTAGTCCTCCATGCTTATGTAAACAATAATCAGTTATTTCTATATTAGATTCTTCCTTTAAAATTATCTTGTTCATTTTTTCGCATTTCTTATATACTCTAATAATCTCGTTGTACAACTCTTCTTTAGTTGGTACATAATTCTTCTCCACTTACTCACCTCAGTTCTATAAATCATTTAACCAAGACATATCATCCTCACCCAGTATTTCGCCCGGTATGTTAGATGTAATGTCCGCTCCAACACCTGCAAAAATATTATCCTGCTGCTCTTTCTTGGCATTTAGCTTGTCTAAATATTTTTTATATGGCAGATGTACATTCGGAGAGTAAGCACATAATGTAGAAAAATAATAGCTTTGCTTTTCTACTAGGTCATCTGAATCCCAAAACTCTTTTTCTGCTTTTAATAAATTGCTATCTTTCAGTTTCTTATATTTATCCTCCTTCTCTTCAATTTCAGAAATTGTTTCGATAATATCTGTTGTCCATTTATTCAAAAGTTCCTCTGTGATTGAAACTGTCACAATACAATCATTCATTCTATACTTTTCTTGTACATCTTTTGGAAGACATTTAATATCATTTGTCTGCATAAGAAGATCAAGATACTCCAACTGATTTTCCTCGTATCCACATTTTTTTAGCCACATCTTCACGCTTGTTTGCAATTTCATGCCAATCTGATTTCTTTCAATTTCTCTCGTTGTCCATTTCCCATTTGCTTGCTGACAATCAATTGAAACATATTTTAGAAAATCCCATGAGATACGAATTTTATCCATCGGAATTCCCATTTGGTTCAATGCAATTGCATACACAATCAACTGCCCGCATTCATTTTCTGCTTTTTTACCTTTATAAATAGAACTTGTTTTCCAATCTAATATATGAAAATTGCCATCTTTATCCTTATAAACAGCATCAATATATCCTTGAAATACATTTTCTCCAATTTTAGCTGTTACAAATCTTTCTATTTCCATATGCTGTTCAAACATCTTATGGTGGTTAAAGAAATGTTTTAGACATTCATAATATTTTTGTTTAACACTCTCATTTTTCTTTTCGTCGTTTCTGTCAAATTTTAAATCAGCCACTTCTGCTGTCAGCCAAGAATCTTCGAATTTTTCATCCATCTCTTCATATTTAATATGTCCTAAATACAAATCTTCCATAATCTCATGCGCCATTCCTCCGGTAACTACATAGATACAGTCATCCCTATCTTCGGGTACATGTTTTATATATTTAAGGAAGTATTCATATGGAGATGTGTGATATGTATTGAATTTAGACCAACTCCATAATCGATCAGTCTTGTAATAAGACATAATTTCATTTAATTCTTCTTTAGTTTTTCGTCCTATAATAAACACCTACTTTCGTAATGCTTTTAAATATTCTTTATGTTCACGTTCGTCATACGTTACTCTATATTTCATCATGAATTCATATATCTGGTTTCGTGCATCTACTGGCGAGTCTTTATCGCCTATGATTCCCCATTTGTCATACATATAGCTAACTTTCCTAATATGGTAAAACTTCTCACAGCAATGTCTTACATGGTTAATATCAATATCTTTATCAAAGCAGATAATAACTTCTTTATTTAGACCTATTAGTATCCTTGCCTGTTCATCTGATATTTCATGTCCAGAAACAGCAACACATGTAGAATCACAAAGGCTGTCTCTCTTTAATACAGATTTTTCACTTTCTACAACCACAACATAATCTGATTTTTCAATCGAGTCTCTATTCTCATATAGACCATACAAATTAATCTGTTTTGGATATCCTGGTGTAATGTAATATTTTTTGATATCAAATAGATCATAGTTTTCAACCGTTGTTCTCATGTTGTACCCCATTAATTCTCCTGTAAGCCAGTATCTTAGTGGAATAACATTTCTTTTATACTTATAACTATATCCAAGTTTAAATTTTTTTACTGTCCATGGCATGACACCTTCCTTGTACCAATCAATGTGTACATAAGGAACAAAAGCGTCTAGTTCTTTTTCGTCATGCACTTCAAAATCTAAAACATTTATTTTTTTTCGTCTCGTTTTAACTCTTTTGAATATTTGAAGTGGATCAATTTTTTCTTTCTTCTTCTCTTCTTTTTTAAATGATAATCTTAGTCCTAAAATCTTATGTAGGATTTTTACAGCTTCCCACGTAGTAGAATCTTTATGTTTTGCTGACAAGTTATACTGAACGAGTGTAATAATGTCTGATCTGTCATCAAAAAATGTTTCCCTTGTATAATCTGTGACATTTAAATATTCGTTATTTTTTACAGTCACGCATGATTTGTTGTCGCCATCTATATTTCCGCACGAATAATATTCTTTGTTTTGATGGTAAACAATGTGGTGACAACCTATCTCCTGTAACACAAACTCAATCTTATTTTCTTTATATATGTAAGTTTTTAATTCGCTAATCGTCACAACACTGTTTACCGCCTTCCTAAAAGTCTACTGGAACATTTGTTATTCCAACCTCTTTGATAATATTTCTGGACATATCATGCTCAATTACTACCTGATATCTATTTGCTGAACCTTCACGATTCTTAATAATAAATAGAATCTGATAATGTTTGTCCTTATCAAGTTTTACTGGAATTTTCGTCTTTCCATTTTTACCTTCTAATTTATATACTCTTAATTCTCTCTTTTCCCCTGTATATTCATCGTCGTATAAATCACGAATCATGATACATGTTGATGCAACATCAATGATATTTTTAGACATCCCGATATTATCCTGTGTATAATACCTTTGTTTCACACTACCCTTTGCCAACTGAAATGTAATTAAAATATGAAGGTTTTTCGCCTCTGGCTTAATAACATCATTAATCTTTACCATGTTCTGTTGCATTTCAAGCCATGATTTTTCACTTACATTCCCTGCGTCAAGTTTAAATGTATCCAAAAGAAAATACTTAACTCCCATACTTGAGTATTTCTTTATTGTTTTTATCGCATTTTCTGTTTTATATTGTTGGAATGGAAGAATTGTAATAATATGATTGTCTGTTTGTTCTTTTAGCCAATCTGCTGCCTTGTATAGAATTTCCTTTGTTCCTTTTTCAAAATGTCCATCTCTTACAACATGCTTCTGTAGATCATCTTTAATGATATTATTTGCTACAAATACAAGAAGTTCCCTCTGCCACTTTCCTAAACCGTCCTCATTAACAATGATTACAATTCTTTCTTTTTCTTTTATGGCTGTTGGGATAACTGCATTTCTTGCAAACGTTGATTTTCCAACGTTACTCAAACCGCCAACCAATGTAATACTACCCAGATATTGACCACCGGTTTCTTTCGTAATAATATCCATATTGTTATATGGAAGACCGACTGCATACCCCTCGTCCAATTTCTCAATCAACTCGTATATTCCGTCACAAATGTCGTAGCTTTTTACATCGTAATCAATGTTTGAAAAAATATCGTTGAGCTGCGCTTCCCACTCATTGTAAATTTCCTCCGCTGTCATATCGCAATAATCACTTAATCTGTCATTAACTGCACAACGCATCTTTGCCAATTTAATTACGCTATTCCATTTACGAAGTTCGTCAATATATCCGTAAAGATTTTCTGATTTTACATATCCACCTGCTGCTTCAATAGTTTCATATCCGCCATACTCGTCATATTTTTCTCTTAACTTCGGATGTTTCTCAAGATACAACCCAACAGTAATTTCATCTAACGTTTTTTTCTTTTCTACCTTTATAATGTCATCCGCAATTGTCCAGTAAACTCTCCAAACATTATTGCCAAACTCTTCTAAATGCAAATTTGTCTCATAAATCAAATCTGAATTTTTGTATAAAATCGCAACAATATTTGCCTCATCAGCTTCTTTATATTTGTTTACTTGTTTGATAGTTTCAATTAATTCCTTTTCAAATGGTGTTAATTTTTTTGCGTTTGTTTTTGTTGCCATTTGTTAATACGCTCCTTACCATAAATTTTTCAATTTGTCGTTCTTCAATTCTTTGGTCTTTGTTTGGTAATGAGCTGCTTTATGCGTCAGAATTTCAGTATCCATATTTTCGACTTTTTCATCGTTGCGTTCTTTTCTTTTAACCATCTCATAAACGTCATTAATATTGTTTTTTACAATTGCACAAATGTAATTAACCTTTTGCATTTCTGACTCAAATGTTTTTCCAGATAATGCAGCCAATATTCTTGGTCTGCATATCTGGAATGTGTATAAAATGATTTTGTATGGATACTCAGCCTGATTTTCAATAAGTCTATTTTCGATAAACTTTCCCGTTCTTATACCTTTTAATTTTCTGCAAATGTTTTGCGGAATGTTTTGATTATCGTCGTAAAATAAGATCTCTTTTTTTACATAGTTATACAATTCACTCCACTCTTTTTTCTCAAATTCTGTCATCTTTATCGGTTCAGGCTTTACTCTCATTACATCACCACCCTAAGCAACAATTTTTAACGCCTGTTCAGCAATTGCTAAATCATCAATCAAAGTTGGATTTGTATATCCGTGTTCTTTTGAAAACTCAAGAAGAGGCTTGATTGCTTCCATATTTCCTTTGTTATCTTTAATAAAATCTTTAATCTGTTCGATTACAGATTCGATTTTTTTCTCTTCCTTTTTCTCAGCCTCTTTTTTAGCAAGCTCTTTCAGCACTTCCGCTTCTTTTTCAGCCTGTTCTTTTTCGGACTGTTCAAATGTTTTCCCAGATTTAGCCTGCTCTGCTTTAATTGCATCTGTAATCGCCTGGATAAATTCATCTGTATCAAACGCAACCTCATCAACAATATCTGCAAAACGGGATCCGCTGTCTAACGCCATATTGTCATCTCTAAACTTGATTTTTCTATGCTGATCAACAATTTTATTTACAGTGATATCTTTTTTTGTTACAATGTTTTTCTTTCCGGTTTTTTCTGTAACAATTGTTCTGTCATAGTACCCAAGTCCAAGGAAATGCATTTTCTTTTTCAGTAGATTGAAATAAACCTTTTCAACATCTGATGTTAATGTCTGATAAGTTGTTCCTGTTGCAATATCTGTTACTTCTTTGTTCTTTACATGTCCAATAACAATTGTTGCTACACCAACTTTTCTTAAATCTTTAATGATATTGAACATAAGCTCAAATGCTTTTGCCTGACCTTTCTGGAATCCATTCCATGCTCCATCAATTGTATCTGCCTTTTTATCCATGTGGTCTTTGTTCCACAATCTAATCGCTTCCTGCTCTGCCAACTTAATCCAACCATCGTATGTATCCACCACAATTGCTCTTAAATCTGCATAATCTGTCGTTTTATTATCAATAATATCTTCTACGATATCTTCTACATCTGCCCATTCATCACAATCTTCATACACAATTCCTTCGATTGCATCTGCACCGGCTTCTCCATTCATCTCAAGAAAAATGTATCCTTCTTCTCCTGCTAACTTTTCACATACTTCTTTAATAAGTGTTGTCTTTCCAATTTTAGGCTCCCCTAATAAACAAATGTTATATTTAAGCGGATCAATTTTTACTTCATTTTTCTTTCCAAATCTTCTTGCCATAAGTTGTTGTCCTCCAAAATTAAATGTATTGTGTTTTGTATTATTTTCTGTCTATGCAGCCGGCTATGTACTGCATAGACTTGTTTGCAATTCATATTTATAGTTTCTTATTTGTGTTTATCTTAAGTTGTGTATTTTAACCAAGTGCATCAAGCCAAGACATATCGTTTGGATTTGTTGCTTCCTCATTTGTCTCATCTTCTACATGAGTATCTTCAACTACATCTTCTGATTCTTCTTCATACATAAAATCAAGAGTTAAATCATCTTCATCATATTTCTGTTCAAACTTCTGAAGCACCGGTGTTTTTGTCCCGTCTTTCCCTTCAACATTTTTAATCAATGGTCTTCTAATAACCATTCTCTTTTCTTTTCCTGAATTCACTGTACATTTCTGAAGAGCTTCTTCCAATGTAAATACTCCAATCTCAATAAGGGCTTTAACATCGTCAGGGATATCATCTTCTGTTGCTGTTACAACTGCACCACCCTCAATCAGATCTCCTTCAAATGTAATCTCTGTAACTCCTCTTTTTACCTTGAAAAGTTTTTCAATTACTTTCTGTGATACTTCTGGTTTGGTTAAATCAAGTTCATACTCAAATGCTTTGTCATATGGGATATTGCATCTAACTTCTTTACCTTTGTACTCTTTTACATAATCGAGAATCTTTGCATAGATAGGTAAAATTCCTGTTGATTTGTCCGGCTTTCCAACGCTATCCCTTGTAAGCAACATTGTCTGTGTGAAGTTGGCATGATACTTACTTCTGTCATCTACTTTGGAAAGCACAAGACTAGAAATCTCTTTTCTTACTTTTACATTTCCTTCATATGAAGAATATTTAAGCTGTCCTTTTACATTAACAACCATTCCGTCCTCAAGGTTTTCATTGATATAAGCAATCATGTCGTATGGTGTTAAGAATTTCTTATAAAATACTTTTCCATTTTTGTCTTTTTCAAGACCAACAGTCATGAAGCATAAATCACCTACAGATTCCAGAATTTTTTCATCAAATCTATCATCCCAATCAATTGTGAATCTGTTTTCGAAATCGTCTTTCCCGTCTCCGTCTTTTCCATGCACATAAACAACATTGTCACGTTCTGCACCATATCCGCCCATGAGTTCTGCATAAACTGTCCCACACACATCACCACAATCAACTCCAAGATTTAATGAGTTATAAACCCAATCAGATTTTTCGGAACGCTCGTCCAATTTGTATGTATAATCAGCATTAATCTTTGCCTCTCCAACTAACACAAATGAATTTGCCCATCCTTTTTTCTCTAATACTGCCTTTTCTTTTCTTGCCATAAATTCAATCTCCTTCTAAATGTATATTTTTTTTATATGTGAACGACCGCGCAGCAGCCGGAACATAGAGTTACTAATATGTAAATTTCTATGTAAACCCCGAAAATGGGTGCATTTAAGAAACTGTCGCTCTTTCACGACAAATTTTTAAAATATTCAATTCTATAATTGTGATTTATAGAAACTATTGATTTGCAATTTTATATGTGAATTATCTTACTCAATTGATAATTCTCTTAGATCTGCAACTGTCAAATCAGTTACATAGAAGAATTCTGTGTGTGATCCAAAATCTATTTTTAATTTATCATTCTCAAGATATAATCTCTGGTAATATGTCTTGAATCTTCTGTCTTCTAATACTTTATCTATATCTCTCCAAAGCTCTTTCTTGTTCCTCGGATGAGATATAACCTTAATCTCGTTTTTGTTTGTATGAAATTCCAGTTTCATTCGATTTTCACCCCCAACAAACGTAGCAACCATGCGGGTTCGCGAAAAGCAAATTTTTGAATTTTCAAATTGTTGCACCTCTTATTCGCCATTTTATTCTAATTCACTCCTGTCAATTCTTTGTCCACACTTCGGACAAAAATCATAGTCATCGTAATCCATCTCGTAATGTTCATTACAGTTTGGACAGATCCAAGTGTCCCATATAAATGTTCCATCTGGAGCATACCCGTCTCCCTCGATACCTGGTTTCTTCGCTGTGTCACGGTCTTCCAATTCATGTATATGTTCTGTTGTAATCCCAGGCATGACTCTGACAAAACGAATAATGTCTAACAATGTCCCATAATTTTTTGGTGTATTGTCGTCATCTTTAAAACTGTACAAAAGATTCAATACATCTTCTTTTTTAATTAACTCATTCATCATTTCTTATTCTCCACAATTAAACGCCTAATTCTGTTCTATATGTTAATCTACACATTCTCTCTTTCTGGAAGATTTGAAATTTTCCTTGCTAATTTTACCTGTTCTTTCCAGTCTGTTTCATAAGTACTTAATCTATATAGTCCTTTGTCATCATATACTTCGTATTTATCAAGACACATATAATCTTTAAGGTCGCTCCCCCATTCAATAGGACAAAAATCACAATTACAGTTTGCGTATTCACAACAAAAACAATCATTTCTTACATAATAAAAACCTTCTCTGTAGCAATATTCTTCTTTTAAATTGTTGATATCTTGATAATCTTGATATGCTTTTTCCTCTTCAATCCTATCTGCAATCCAATTCCACATTTTTCTGTGCAATGAAACCGCTTCTTCTCTTGTCAATTTCATATCTCTTATTCTCCATAAAAATATAATTATAACCAACTATCATGGAATTAAATAAACAGTTGCAAAAAAGTAATGCCATATCTGATCTTCTATATATCCAATTTTTTTATATCTTGCCTTTCCAACATCTACTACTAAATGCGAAACAAACAAAATCAATAACTTCCAATCAAATCCAAACACAATATAAAATGGTACACAATACAGAAAGCAATGTACAAACAAGTGATACCAGTTCTGACCTTTCGTCTTTGCAATAAAGTCACATTGTAAAACGTAATCACCAATCAAATGACACATGATAATATTTAATATCGTCATATTTCTTATTCTCCTCTAATCTAATAATTCATCAAGAAATCTTGCAAGTTTATAAACATCAAATTTTGATCCTGCTGCTTTAGGATGGCCACCGCCTCCATATTTCTTTGCAATCATACCCATGTCAACATCATCTTTGATAGTTCTATAAGAAACTGAACGTGTACTCATATTTACAATTGCAATATAATCAAGCTCTCTATTCAATTTACATAATTCATTACCTAATTCACTGATATATTTATCTGCAAAAACAACACCATACATATATTCTCCATTGCACTTAACAATAATTGTCTTATCTTTTTCTTTGATATATTTTTCAATTTCATTCCTATTAAATGACAACATCAAACTTGACTCTTGGTCAAAATGAGGAAATCTGCCAGATTCAATACATCTAATACACCACGTTTCAAATTTTTCTCTTCCATATAAATACAACAAGTCATTTACATCTTTTGAAACGAGTCCGTCCTTACCAAGTGTTGACCATCTCCATGTGTCGTAATCTGTTACAATTCTTACAAAATCACTTACATCCACATCTAAATATTTATGGTCAATCAGATATTTACTAAATAATTCTGTACCGCTTGTCATAAGACCTGTATCATTATTCTCTGTTTCAACAGTACACCAATCATATTTATTGAGTTCTAATGCTGTTTTGTGATGATCAAATAATTTGAAATTATTTTTATATTCTCTATCAATCTCAGAAGCCAAATCATCCTTAATACTGATGTCTGTAATAAAACATGTATCATGTCCTTTGTCTATTTTAGAAATATATTCTCTTACAAGTACATCTACTTCATCATAATTACAATATGTAATGTCTACATTTTCACCGAATGTCAATCGCGCCAAAATCGCACAACCTATTCCATCTAAATCCCGGTGTGTGAATAATTTAATCAATTACATTCTCCTTTCAATTGCTACTTCTAATAATTTTTCTTTTTTATTAGGACATTCTTCATCAATTACTAATCGTAATAATTCATTTAGTGTATTGCCTAATTCTTTGTTTTCTTTATAACCAATACTCATTAAATCGTTGCCATTGACAGCTAAATCTTTAAGTGTAAAACATGTTTCTTCTCGTAGAACTTCTTCAAGAATTTGTTTAATATTATTAACTTTGTTAATCCTATACTGCTCATAAGATTCTTTCTGCCCTAAAATATCTGCTTTCCTAACTTCCAATAGTCTTCTAAACTGTTCTACTCCAATCTTATTGATCCATCTTCTCACATATTTTTTACCAACCTCAAAGGTTGCATCATGGTAATACACCAATTCAACCACATTATTTCTTGTCTCATTGTCAAATTTGAGACGTTTCATAATATTGTCTGTAATGTCTGCACTAACTTTTCCATGTCCTTTAAAGTGTCTAATACCGTCTTCGCCATCTTGAAATGAATGAGGTTTTCCAATATCATGAAAGAAAACCGCCAATCTAACAACCAAATTATCGGATTTACAATGTTCAATTGAATGTACTGTATGACTGTAAACATCATAATCGTGATATGGGTTATTCTGTTGGAATTCAAACATATCTTTTAATTCCGGTATAAACAATGCAAACACATCTTTATATAAAACCATTTCTACACAGAAATCTCTTGATGCGGCGATTTTGCAAAACTCACTATTTATTCTCTCAATCGAAATATTCTTCAAATTTTTGTATTGTTTATTGATTTCATAACTTGTTTCCGGGGTCATCACAAATTCAAGTTGAGAAGCAAAACGAATTGCTCTCAAGATCCTTAAAGCATCTTCTCCGAATCTATCTTTTGCAGAACCTACACATTGAATTTTTTTATATTCAATATCTTCTAATCCCCCAAATGGATCAATTAATCCTTCGTCATCATTATATGCCATTGCATTGATTGTGAAATCACGTCTCTTTAAATCTTCAATTAAACTACTTGTGAAAATTACTGAATCAGGTCTACGACTATCAGAATATTTTCCATCAATACGAAATGTTGTTAATTCATATGATTCTCCTTTTACCACAACAGTTATAGTTCCGTGTTTTAAGCCAGTTTCAATTACTTTTTTATCCTTAAAAATCTCCAGCATTTCGTCTGGTGTTGCAGATGTACAAATATCCCAATCGTGAATTTGTCTTCCAATGATGCTATCTCTTACACAACCACCTACCACATAAGCGGAATTTCCGTGATTTTGAAGTGTATGAATCAACTCATTTGCATCAGACGGAATATTTATTTTCATTCAATTTTACCTCCATATTTGGTACTTCCATAAACTTTGATAGTAGCCCTTCATGATAAAATACTTTATCGTTTTCAGTGATTTCTTCTCTATTAAACTTTCTCAACACATCTGGCAACGAAGTATTTTCTTTGGCATAATCAAAACGTTTTTCATACTCATTTAGCAAATCATAAAATTCAGAAGTTGGCTGTCTATTACTATCTAAGTATTCTCCGTTTCGTATACTCATAAGTAAATTATGTTCTTTATCTCGATAAGTGATAATTTCTTCTTTTTCAAGAATGTCAATACACATCATGTATAATCTGATCAAATGAGCCATATGCTTTCCAAGTTTGTCCTTGTTCATTGCTTTTTCGTTTCGCCTACCAGTTTTGTTATAACTACTTACAATAGCTTTCATCTCGTTCCACATACCAGTCCAATCTCTTAGTGGATAATGCTTTAAATCAAGATCCATAAAAATTTCAGTGTCATAGCCTTCCTGTACTGCTTTATCTGTATAAAGATTGAGTGATCCATCATTCATTGGGAAGTAACGGTTTTTAAAGTCATAGCTTGCATTATTGATTGATTTTAAAATGTACTCTTCATTTTGTGCTTGTCCAACTAATCTAGCAGCTTTGTTCTCCATACGTCGTAATTGGCTTGATGCGTATCCTGCAAAAGAATTAATACAAATCTTGGATAAGAACATTTTTCTATTATTTAATAATTCTCTCCCAACATCAGACAAATATAAATAATGCTCAGGTTTGCATCCTAAAATTTCAATAGTGTTAGGATTGTTTGATTTTAGTAATTGTAAAATTTTATTGAATGAATAAACTGTCGTATCTGTATCAATCTCTACAACCTGTTCAAAGTCTTTTCCGAGAAGGATTTCTTCTTTGTTGTTTAAAGCAACTCCTCTTAAATCAATATCACTAACATATTCTTTTGTATTGACATCCATTCCATATGCGTGACTACCGCCAAGCGTAAGTAAAATAGTATTGCTACCTAAGTGTTTATTCTCTTTTAAAAAATCATATTCTTTTTGTTTTACTGCTTCTTTAATTTCCCATAGATTCATATTCAACCTCTTTTATAATGAAACTAAATTTTCATATCTTCTGAATTTATTTCTATTTTTTCACCAGATTTTAAATCAACAAGATAACATTTTCTAGCGGAGAGATTTCCAAAACATTTAATTTTAATAATCTCATCTTGTCCATCTATTTTTTCTAAATCATATATACAAAAATAGTCCGGGATTTTTAATTGATATTCTTTTCCATTAATATACACGTAATATTCACCATCACTATATGATCTACATGTTATTTCTCCATCTGAATGTTCTAAAATCCTTTCGATACGATTATACTTCTCTTCTAGATCCTTATATTTTTCTTCTAGCTCCACAAATCTATCCTTACTGATCCACATAATCAATCCTCAACTCCAAAATAATATTTCTTTAAACGCTCCTCGCCAATAGATTTAATTGCCCGTCGTGCGATCTCTTCTGACGTAAAACAAATATTACAAATACAAAAATCATATACATATAATGGATTGATGATTTCTTCTTTACAATTATAAAAAATGAACCATTTCTCATGTTTCTTATCTGTCCAATCAATTTCACATTCATTGTTTTCTTCTGCGAATCGACGCAATTCAGCTTCTACTTTTAATTTCTCTAAAGCAAATTTTGCTTCTTTTTCTGTTTTAAAACAATTCCCAATTTCATAACGTCCATAATCTACATTATCATTGTTCCAACTTGAATCAACGACCCTAAAACCATTAATAATCCAATATTTTTTATTACATTCTGGTTTCCAAACCTTTCTCTTGCATCCATTCGACTTCTTGATAATTTTCATCAACTGTTCTCTTTCTTCCTCTGAAAGATTCTCCATATTAACAGTAATATTATTCTTCATACTTAATTACTCCTCTTCGTTCAAATTAATTTTTACATTCTGCCATTTTTTATAAGCGTCCAAATACAATTCATTTTTATCACCGTTATATGAAAGTTCGTAATACATACCGTCAGAAATATTTGTGCTTAATAATGCTTTATGATTCTGCAGCGTCTTACAGTACCAGACTACATAAACATCTTCCTGTGTGATAAACATATTATCTGTTTTATCTGAATGTTCATTGGAATACTTCACCACGTTTTCTTTGCACAAACTAATAAACTTTTCACTACTCATAATCTTATTCTCCTTTTTTCTTTCTAAATTTCTTACAATTTCTCTTGTGTCTTCTAATATCTTCTTTAATTTTAAATAAGATTCATTTGGAGCATATTCTTCAGGATGATCTCTTGTAAACGATACACATTTACCATTAGCCTTATCTTCTACAATTAAGAATTCACCTTTATTTTTAATAGCTTCAAACTGTTCATGCCAAACCTTTACATGTCTTACATTACTAAAATCTAACCCTGATGGTACTGACATATTATTTACCTCCTACGAAACGAAAGTTTCATCTTACTATTTTTCTAAATACTGCATATAGCTGTGACACCATATGCAGCTAAATTTATTTACGTTTTCTTCCAAAAAAGAATCCAATGCAAGTTGACATTACGATACACACGATAAATACCCATATATTTAATACAATCATTTATTACCTCTTTTTCTTTTCATTTCTTCGATTGTTTGTCTTGCATTTCGTTCTCTCTCGCTTGCTTCAAGCCTCATGTCTTGAGCTTGTACACTAGAGTCAAAAGCAATTCTACTCCCTTCTGCTCTTCGCCTCGTTTTCTTGGCTCCTTCTCTGACTCTCTCTAGCATTCTTTCACTCTCATTATTCATGTTCATACTGTCCATACTTTGATGGAGTTCAATAATCTGACTATCTGCTTCCATCTGGAATAAAACCTGTTCTTTTTCCTCTTTTAATTTCTGAAGATCTGAACTTGCCTGATTCCTAATTTCTTCCTGATGCATTTTAGCTTGTTTCATTTCTTCTATCGTATCTTTTAATACCTTGATTTTGTTCTCTACTGTTTCTTTTTTCATAGCATATTGCATTGCAGAATTTTCATCATTATTATCTAAACATGCGTTAATTTCTTTTGTGATACGCATAATTTCTTTATTTGCATTGTATAAATCCTTTTCTGCGCTGTCTAATCTTCCAGAAATCTCCGCATATGTTGTAGATGCTTTATTATAAAATTCTTCTTTATCACGAATAGCTGCGTTGTAATAATCTTTTGCCCCTTCTGGAGTAGATGCATCTTGTCTCATTACTTCGTCTGTTCTTCCTTTTAATTTCACTCTTAATTGTTTCCCAAACGAAGAGTTTAAGAAAATAACGACTAAAATAACAACGATTGCAATCAATACAATAAACATAAAATTTGTCATATACTTATTCTCCTATTCAACATCAATTCCGTATGTGCGACATAATGCTTCAAGTCCACCGTTATAACCACTTCCAACTGCTTTAAACTTCCATTCATTGTTGCGCCTATAAATTTCTCCAACAACAATTGCTGTCTCAGTAGAAAAATCCTCGCTCAAATCATATCTTAATAGCTGTTCTCCTGTTTCTTCGTCTAATACTCTGATGTACGCATTTTCTACCATTCCAAAATTTTGTAACCTATTGTTTGCATCATAAATTGTTACCGCAACGGATATTTTTTCACTATTATTCGGCAAATTCTGGAGATTTACTTTAATTACCTCATCATCACCTTCTCCATCACCTGTTCTATTATCACCCGTATGGATAACACTCTTGGTTGCATTTGTAAGGTTTCCATAAAACACAAAATCTCTATCACTTCCTACTTTTCCGTTAGCGTCTGTAATAAATACAGACGCATCTAAATCGAAATCAGATTCTCCATCATAATGATTTGTATCCCATCCAAGTCCAATAAGAAGTTTATGTAATGATGGTCTACCTTTTGTTAAATCTACTCTTTGTCCCTTCTCAAGATTAACAGACATTTCCCCACACCTCTTTTCTTATCTATAATTTTCTGTTAATTCACTAATACTTTTATCTGTAGTCCCTGTTCCAATGGCGTTAAATTTCCACTCATTATTTTTCTTATATAATTCTCCAAAAATCATTGCGGTTTTACCATCGTAATTATCGGACAAATTATATCTACAAATTTCATTTTTGCTAGACTGATCTACAATTCTAATAAAAGCATTTTTAATCATCCCAAAATCCTGTTTTCTGTCATTACATGCATAGATGTTAACTACAAATACAATTTTACCAACATTTGTTGACATATTTTTTAAGTCAACTGTAATCTGTTCATCATCTCCGTCACCATCTCCTGTCAAGTTGTCTCCATGATGTAAAATGCAACCATCACTTGATCGTCGAGATCCGTAATAAATAACGTCCATATATTTGTCTTCGTTATTTAAAATAATCGCTGAAGCATCACAATCAATATTAGGTGTTCTACCAAATAATCCTTTTTTCGCCGCATCCCAACCAAGACCAACAACAACTTTCTCAAGACCATTTACTTCTTTTGATAAACTGATTTTCTGACCTTTTACTAAATTTACTGACATATTTTTATTCTCCTTTTTCTTTTATACATTCAGTCCAAAGTTTTTTGCAATAGCCACAAACCCATCATTGTACCCGGAGCCAATTGCATTAAATTTCCACTCTCCATTTTTACGATATAGCTCCCCAGCAACGATACCTGTTTCAAGAGAGAAATCTTCATCTAATTCATACTTAAATAGTTCTTCATTTGTATCAGCATCATATGCTCTAATATATGAATTGGACACCATCCCAAAATTCTGAAGCCTATCTTCGGCGTTATAAATTGCTGCAGCAAAACTGATTTTTTCAATATTCGATGGAATCTTATTCAACTCTACTTTCATTGTTTCGTCATCGCCAGCTCCTTCGCCGGTTCTGTTGTCACCAGAATATACAATTGCTCCACTTGGATGACATGGCTGGTTATAGAAAATAAAGTCCTGTTCACCAGTTACTTTACCGTTTACATCTGTTAAAAATGCAGATACGTCAAGATCAAATGGTGCATTCCCATCATATTTGTTCGTATCCCATCCTAAACCAAATACAACCTTTTTCAATCCGTCATTTCCTTTTGTTAAATCAACTTTCTGACCCTTTACTAAACTAATTGACATATTCATGTTCTCCTTTTTAATTATTTATTTTTGTAACTGCTTTTCTTACTAAATCAACTGGTATTACCATAAACGCAAGAACTACAATAATTAACCAATGATTGAAATCTAACGGTGTTACTTTTATCAATTCACCTGCAAAATTGCAAAGTATTACAGTAATCATAAAAATGCTAATTGCGATATATCCAAATAATTTATTTTTTCTAATTCCTTTTAATAGATTGAAACTATCTGTTCTAATATTAAATCCGTTAAACACTGCCATAAAACATAACAATGCGAATCTCGCAGTCATTGCTTCTACATCTGTTGAAAACATTTTAGAAATAGGACTAAGAATGATTACTCCATATAATGCAATAAAAGATATTGTACTAACTGCAATTCGTGTTTTGGCTCCCCTTATAAATAATCCGGAACCTTTTTTAATTGGCTCTTCATACATATATTCTTCTTTTGGTGGTTCTCCTCCAAATGAAAGTGAATTCAACGAGTCCATAATAATATTCACAATAAGAATCTGTACTGATGCTAGTAGTGATCCGGCTGCTACAATCGGATACAACACACTTAAAATAAGCAACGAAATGTTGATTGGCAGTTGGAATTCTAAAAACATCATAATGTTGTGCATAAATGTTCTTCCTAGTTCTACCGCTTTTACAACTGAAGCAAAATTATCGTCTGTAAGCACAATGTCTGACGCTTCTTTTGCAACATCGCTTCCTGTTTGCATTCCAAATCCAACATCAGAACGTTTTAATGCTGGCGAGTCATTTACCCCGTCTCCTGTCATCGCAACAGATCTACCAATCTCTTGAGCTAAAGTAACAAGTCTCAATTTTGTATTCGGAGAGCATCTTGAAATTACTCTCAATGATGGGATAATTTCTTTGACATCTTCATCGCTCATATTTTCGAATTCATCATTTGTGAGAGCTACATCACCATCTTTGTAAATTCCGCATTCTTTTGCTACCGCAATTGCAGTTTCAATACAATCTCCTGTAATCTCAATAACTTGAATACCAGCATTATGTGCAATATTCACTGCGTCTGGAACCTCGTCCCTAACAGGATCAACGACTCCAATAATACCAAGTAATGACATATCTTCCGGTAGTTTATTCTCTTCTAACTTTTCATTTTTAGAAGACAACGCAATACATCTCATAGATTTCGTTGTCATTTCTCTAAGTTTATTCTGAATCGCTTCTTTGTCCTTAGATGTAAAAGATTTTCTATTTCCTTCCTCATCAATCATAAATGAACACTTTTCAATAATTCTCTCAGGTGCTCCTTTATAATATGTAAGGTTGTCCTTTGTAGTAAACGCTGAATATTTATTACTACTGCTAAACACTTGCTTGTCCAACATTTGAATATTCTTATTAATATTTTTGTATTCATCTGAATTAACTAAGGACATCATGGCTCTATCGATTGAATTTCCACCAGTGATCATCCCATCTTTGTCAAATGTAGAACTGTTGTTCAAAACAATGTTGTTTTTCATTTCATTCCACAATTTTGAATTCATATCAATTTCTTTTGTATTTGAGCCAATAATTGTCTTTGGAGTCATAACACCTGTTGTCAATGTTCCCGTCTTATCTGTACAAATAATGTCAACATATGCTAATTCAGGAATTTTACCTGGATTCTTGGCAAGGATATTGAACTTCTCCATTGTTTTTACGTTCTGTTTGGTAACAAGTTTTACAATTAATGGAAGTCCTTCCGGAACTGCAGCAACAACAATGGTTAATGCAACTGAAAAATTCTGTGCAAATTTCTGAATTAAATTGAAAATGTCATCCGAAAAATATTTTGAAACACCAACTTCCATAATTCCAGAAACGGTAAGAACAATAAACGTAATTGATGCTGCAATCGTTCCCCACTTAGAAATAAAGCCACTTAAATTATCTAACGCAATATCAAGAGCTGTTTTAGGAGCCTCTAGTGTTTGCATTTTTACCAATGTATCTCCATTGACTGTATTTACACCAACATCTGTGACAATCATTTTTCCTTCGCCGGACATCACGGTTGTTCCTGCAAACAAACAATTCTGATTTGTATACGCATCTGTCGATGTTGTTTTCTTATGAATATATCCATCAATCGGCGTTTTCTTACACTCTTTTGTTTCTCCATTAATTGCAGCATTGTTAACTGAAATTTTACCTTCCATAAGATATCCATCTGCAAAAATCTCTTGTCCCATTCCTACACAAACAACATCTCCCACAACCAATTCATCTTTATTGATTGTTTGCAATTGACCATTTCGTATTACATCACAATGCCTAATAGATGTTTTTGCTCTTAATTCTGCTGCTGATTTTTGTACACCCAACCCTGTCTTAACCGCGATACAAGTTACAATTGCAAGAACAAACATAATCATAAGCGGTTCAGATAATTCCATTACACCTAAAAACCCCAACACCATTTGCAACATGGCAATTGCAATTAAAATCATAGTGATTTTTTCACATAGAGCATCTTTTGCAAAATGATACCATTTTTTTAATTTCGGTTCTGGTAATTTATTAGAACCGTACTTTTCTCTGTTTTCCACAACTTGTTCATTTGTTAATCCGTTCATCTTACTCTCCTTTTTCATTTTCTTTATGTAAATCACCAATCTCTTTCATGGCGCGTACATACGCTTCTTTCTGAATATTAATTGCTCTTTCACGTTTTTTCTTGTCTCTTTTCACTTTTCGCTCATGAGCAAGTCTCTTTTTCATTGCTTCTTCATGTTTCTTATTCTCTTCTTCAACAAGTTTTCTATCATGTTCTTTAATTGCCTTATCGACCATCTTTACATATTTCTTTTGGTAAGAAAGTTCTGTTGCCATATGCTCAATTCCTTCTAATGTATATTTCTCTTTATACATTTTTTTTGATAAAGCAACAAATAAACCTCTCTGTAAATCAAACTTGTCCTTGTCATCACAAACAACTTTCTCCTGTGTGTCATCACTAAAATCAACTCTAATTATTTTATTTGGAAATAAAATTTCAAAACTAGAAATTTCAATGTTATTATTATCTTCGTATACAGATGATTTAGAAATTTCTAATCCAATTCCACTGCACATCTCCTTACATAGATCATAAGCCGTCTTTGCATTATAAAAATCTTCCTTCATTCCTATTTCTCCTTTTATATCTGTTTTATAATATCTATAACAAAAATTAGTCAAAAAATAATAAAGCTATATACATATTAAATTTATTTCATTTTATTTAATCATAATTCCGAAAAATCAAAGTGCTCACCGCAGCTACACTCAACTGTTCCAAACACTCCAATTGATGTTGGCGTAAATTGATATGTATAGCTTCCGCCAATTGTTCCGCCATGCCTAATCTTTTTAGAAGATTTTGTAATTCCATGAACTTTTTCTTCATGTTCATTCTTCCATTTCTTAATTCTCTCATTTTCAATCTCTGTAATTGGAAATCCCCGCCGAAGATCTTCTCTCATATTATATAGTTGTTGATTCATCTTCTGAATTTCTTCATCTTTGTCGTATTCGTCTGTCAGTCTTTTATTCTCTTTTACAAGACGGTCAATGTGCATGTCTTTGTTTTTACATTCATCCATAATAAAATCAACTGCGTCCTGAACTGTCCTGCAAGTTTTCTCTGATCTCACCAGCATAATTAGTCCTCTTTTTTTTTATTCTCTTTTTGATTTACTCCAACATTCGCTATTTTATAAAGAATGTCATATAACCATCCAAAAATATTATCCTTTTTACTACTCAATTTGTTAGAGATATAAATTACAAAAACTATTATTGGAGCGAGATATCCAGTTGCAACACACACAAATGTCCAATCCGTATCATCAAAGAATTTTTTTAAATGCTTTTTATTATATTCCGTTTTTCTTAAATAACTAAAAATTAAAAATAGCAAAGTAAGAAATCCAACCAAAATCCATAATAAAAAGAATCCAATAACATCTTCGAAATCATTTTTTGAGATATTACTTGATATAATCAACTCATCTTCCCCCCCCCCCTCCCTTGCTGCGATATAAAACCAAGATTTAATTTATATTAATAAATGATTCTCCATTTTGATTCATAATACTGATAGTATGACTTCCTTTTAATAGTCGCATGATACTAGCAATTTCTTTTTCACATTCAGGGCATAAATCTTTTTGCTTAGAATTAGTTGTTACACTTTGAAAAGACCCAACAGATAATTCCGGTAAAACATAATCAGGTGTATGTTCACACTCTTTGCCACATAGATCACAATAGTATTTTTCTTCAACTTTTTTCATAATTTAATTCTCCATTTCTTCAAGTATTTCTCTTATCTCTTTATTTTGTTCTTGCCTTAATTTTGATTTGAACATTCTTCGGTTTTTCTTCTTCATTTTAGACCATCCATTATGATTATTCGCCCAACATGCATACCGTTTACTAAACCAAGACTGTCTATATTCTGAGAATTGCCTACGAGATAATTCATTTGACTTGCTCATTTATTCACCTCAGATCTCAATATAATTCCATCTTTTCTTATCTTCATATTTCCATTGAATATGTCCCTGGTAAATTCTTGTTTCTATATTCTCTACATTATCCATACCAAGAATAAACTCTCTATATGCATCAATATCTCTTTCAGATAAATCATGAATCACCTTAAAAATGTCTAAATCCTTACAAATATGCTCTACTGACCATTCATAATCCGTTAACGATAATTGTCTTTCAAACTCTTTTACATTTTTGTTTACTTCGGATTTTGCTTCTTCATATGTAAAATAGACTTTGTCCGGACGAATAGATACATGATCAATATGATGTTTCCACATTGGATATTTCTTTACAATTCTATATCCGTCCTTTGTAATTTCATTTTCAATTACGCCGTGGAAAATTGTACAATCCTTTACCAAATATCCAAAATCATATCCTTTCTTAATCATTTCTGGTTTCTTAAAATCGATAAGAAATGAAATTTCTTCGTCTGTTAAATCAGAATGTGTAATTTCAAATAACCTAGTATCATATGTCCAACCTTTTGGAAGCTTCTTGTATTTTGTTTCGCTCTCAAACTCATCAATTGGGATTCCATTTACTAATCTTCTTTCCCTTGCAGTTAAATGATCAATCACAACCGCATCAGAAAACTGCTCATCTACCATTCCATATTTTACTGTGTATCTTCCATTCCCTTCACTATGACACCAATAAACAATATCTCCATTTTTAAATCTTTTCTCAAATCCCTGTTTCATATTTCACCTACTTTCTAAGAAATCTATACGGATCTCCAATTCCACATAACTTTACAATCTCAATAGCAATATTAACTGGAATATAAACATTTTCATCAATTGAATTATCTCCGCAAATAAATTCTCCATTTAATGCTGCATACAATCTGATTTGATCAATAACCCTATCCATATCAAAAGCTACCGGCTGTTTATCAATCAAATCGTCAATATATCCAACTCCAACTTGACCAGAAGAAAATCCTGTTTCTTTTGCAAACTGTTCTGCTAGTTTTTGCTTATCAATAAATTCTCTACTCATACTTTATCATCTTTCTCTGTATTCCAAGTTATCTATTTCTAAACTGCTAATATATTCCATTAAAATATTTTTAGCAGTTGTTTCATCACAAATAATATTTTTCGTTGGAATTTCTCCAGCAATAAAAACCGTCGGTTTATATAATATTAGAGCGTCCATTTTATAAGCAATGGGTTCAATAGTTTTTTTTCTAAATATAGGACGGAAACCCATATAATCATTAGTATACGCTTCACAATCAAAAGCTAATCCTGTATAAACTTCTCCCCATTCAAAATCATTTTCATTAAATAGACGTATATCTTCTATATCTAAATAGTCATCATCACTTATTGCACAGTATTTTTTAGCAGCATTCAAATTTGTGAATACTCCTTCTACTGAATAATCATCTCCACCCTTAGTTCCACTTGTAACCATATACACATTCTTCATTTTTATTCTCCTGATAAAAGTTCTCTTTCAAATTATTCTTGCACGATTACATTATTATCTTTAGGATTATCTTTTACATGTAGTTCTGCATAAACTTCATAGACATCCGACTTAAAGAATGAGTTACTGTAAACAAGTCCATCTAATAAATTCACCGCACAATTTTCTCCGATATCTGCAAGTTTCATATAGTAAGTTTCTCTGAAGCAAAATACATGTCCTGATTTAATATTCATTACATTTGTCATCATTTTCTTATTCGATACAATTTTCATATAATCAGTCATCCTTCCTATTTTTATAAATGACACCATTTATTTACTAAGTCCGTCTGCTTTTCTGTGAGTTCTGTAAGAAGAATCTCATTTAATAAATCAAGCTGCAATTCAGCCATCTCTCTGCAAATCTCTCCACACTCTGGCTCTGGTTTTTCGCTACAATTTTTACATGCTCCGGTGCAAATCTTCATATTTAAATCACTCCATTTCTTTCTTCTGTTTCTGAATCTTAATTGCTTGATCACAAATAATCTCGCGTAAAATTTCAATATCTTTTTTATGCATGTCAGTAGATGTATTAGCCATTGTATTTGTTTTTATCAATGAACAAATACACTCCATACATTCTGTCATATCATTAACAGTAATATCTGATTGACATCCGTTTTCTACCATCAAATATAATTCACTCAAATTTTTGTTATATTGTCTAATTGTATCGAAATTTTCTTCAGATAATTTTCTCATTATTCACACCTCGCTTTATCACACTCATGAAATCTTAATAACATGTTATATTTTTCTTTGCCAAATATGTTTTTCCATTTATTTTTAGTTTTTTCCGTGTTCCAATTAAAAGGCATCATGTGATAATTAATTAAAAAACAACAATCTAACAAAAAATCATCGGTATTATATTCTTCAAATGGATTATGTAATGTTGTTAAAACACAATACGATCCGACGTTTTCATGTCCAAAATAATGAGCAATCCCATTTTCATCAATCGTCTGTGTGCACAATTTACCAAAATCATGTATTTTTGCACCAAGAAGAAAACCGCTTTTATATACATCATAAGGATGAGCCAAATCTGAAAACTTGTTATATGTAAAATCACAATGGTCTTCTAAATACATATTGTGGTGCGGATTTTTTTGATCAAATCCTGTCATTGATATCATAACTGCATTTGGAAGGATTTTTTCAGCATATGAATATCCCATATCATGAATAACAATTTCACTAAATCCTTCTTCTTTAAAAGGAATTTGAAATCTTCTTAACTGCTTTTCGAGTACATATTCTGGTACTGTATGTTCTCTATTCTTATTATCTTTAACACAATCTTTGTATTTCTTAGGTACAATATAACAAATCTTCTCAACATCCAATTTTCTCACGTACTCAACAATCGCACGTCGTGACTTTATCGTGATATTCGTTGCATCTGCAATTACATTTTTATTCTTATTTAATGATTCTCTTATTCTCTTATTAAAAATATTAAACACTTTTTCATTATCAGATTGATTTTGGCATGATCCAAATAATTCTTCTCTAATTGCATCTGAAGATACAATCTCTGCATTATATTTGATAGCTAAATCTTTTGCAATGCTGGACTTTCCGCTTCCAGAAAGTCCACACATAATAAATAATTTTGGCTTCATTTACATTGCTTCCTCCATCAGTTCTTCAGCCTCTTCCATATCCGGAACATCTGAAGTATCTTTAATAATTGATTCAATTACCTTAAACTCAAACACTTTGTCCTTATAAGCTGTGAATGATTCTCTATTATCAATACGTACAACCACACCTTCAGCAATATGTGTTCTTCCAATTTCGTCTGCCGGCATACCAGATAAATATTTATTCACTCTTTCCATTAGATCTTCTTTTGTTGTATAAATAAATTTTTCTAATTCTGGAACATATTTTACACCAAGTTTATCACACCAAATTTTAACCACTTCCCAAGGAACTTCCATTACTGTTCCATCACCTGTTGTCATAGTCATACGATAAACATACATCTCAGATTCTCCTGGCTGACAACCATAAGAAAATGTAGTCTCTTTCCCAAACTTCTTTGTAAACTCTTTATCTTTGACTTTTGAATTTGATACAGATCCCATAATCGGCGTAGTTTCATTTACATACCCTACAATCTCGTAAAACACTTCACACCCTTCAGGCAATTTGTCTTTCAACAAATCATGATATTTTTTTCTGAATGCATTATCAGAATAATATCCATCTGTGCTATTCAAATCTTTAATTACAACTCTTCTACTTCCAGACACAACAGAAATTTCTTTTATCTGTTTCTGTTTCATATGTAATAATTTTCTCAACTTACTATTTTTCTTTGTAATTTTTAATGTCTTAGCAGTACGAGCAGAAGTTCCATGAAGCTTACGTGTAATATACACTGTATCGCCAGGCTTAAAAGAATTTAAATTATATGCAAGCTGTGCAGTATCTTTATGTTCTTCAAAAAATGGATAGGAAATATTTTCTTTATACTTCTCTTTCTTTTTATTAGAGTTAATATTGCTTCTTTTATTCCCTCTTGGAATATACTTTTTACAAATCTCGCTTCCTCCAAGAACTGTAATTTGATCCCCATCTTTCAGTTTATTAATATCAGTATATTTCGAAAGTGTATCAATTGGCAAAATCAATCCCTCGGATTTTTCACCCCTTAATCTGATTGCAGTTACATTTCTCTTATTTGGATCCATATAACCACCAACGTTATTGCCGTTCTCGTCCTTCACTCTCACAAGTTTATTATCATTTGCATACTCTTCTGAAAGCTGTCCATCAGACGGAAAGAATACAACCCTCTGTCCATCTTTATAACTCAAATCCACAATTACATTCTGTCCGAATACCTCTACACACTGTAAACGATCAGCATTGCTATGTTTTCTTAATCCTTTAAGTGTTGTAATATATCCACAATACATAATTACTATTCCTCTCTTTCATATTCGTCTACTTCTCTGCATATCTCCCTATAATAATCAGATGTTCCATTTTCATATTTATCTACACCATCTACATCTTTACAACGTGGACATATATATTCTTCTCCGTTTTTAATAAGGATATCTGTTCGCATTAGTCTTCCGCATTTATTACATACATTTACATCTTCAAATTCAACATCAAGTTCTCTTTTGATAATATCAGTCTTATATCCTAGGATGAATTCTTTCTCAATTAAAACCCCAATTATTTCTGAATCAAAAATATCTGAATCATACCATTCCAATGAATTTTTATAATCAAATAATTTCTTATTTTCTGTGTTAATACAAGCCTTTCCAAATGCAGCATACCAACCGCCGGTTCCTGGTAGATATTCGATTCCGTCATCTGCAAAGTCATACGGTGATATTCCAGTAATTCGAATAAGTTGATATAAAAATTCATTCAAAAAATCATCTGTGATCAAAATTTTAATATCTGATGGAATTGTATATTCAATATGTACACTATCTACACTTCTTACTATTGGCATAAATTGATTCTCCTTATCTCAACATCTCGCATATTCATCTACAAATTTCTTCATTACTCTCGAAACATGTGGCTGAGAACATCCAGCAATTTTCATTATTTCCACTTGTTTATATCCTTGTAAAAATAATGAGATGATAGGTTTATGTTTTTCTTTCATTTTATTAAATGCATTTCGAAGAGCAACTTTATGAATGCAATCGTTCTCAACATTTTGATCCGATTGAATTTTATCAATAAATTCTACCTTGTTTCCGGATTCATTCTCGTACTCTGTGTTATAATATAGAATCTCATTTTTGGGGATTGTCCTCTGACGTAACTCTTTTTTCTTTTCGCTATACACTTCATTAAACATACATTTGAATGCATATGTAGAAAATTTGGACGTTCCTTCATTAAATGTTTTCGCTGCTTTACACATTCCAATTGCAGCCAAATCATACCAATCTTCCATATTTAATTTTTCTTTCTGTAAAAATCTATAAATCAAATTATGATTGTCAGTTACTAACTGTTTTTGATAATCGGTCATACTATCACCTCGCTTGTTTTATATGCTATTCAATCTATCACCACAGTTAATCCACTCTTTATATTCTCTTCTGGTTTACTCCACTCTTCATATTCCAAGACTGTATCATCTTCTTCATAGGTATCTCCATCCAGGGAAATCAGTTTTCCATTCTTGCTCGCAGCGCAACCAATGAATATGGATTTTCCGTAATATTTTTCTTTATCTTTTGGAATCTTTAATCTATATGAGATGTAATCGTAATCTTTGTTCTTAATCAGATCTTTAACTGTCAAAACTTAATACACCTCCAAACGAAACTATTCTTTCATTTCTACAAGCCGACTGATACAATATCAAAATCACTCACAATACCTTCATGAATTTGATTTAAAATACATTCAGTTCCGCCAAAATATAATACCCCATCAATAATTATTTTGCATGTTTTAGCTTTATCATCCCATGATACAGAACTTAATCCTTTCATAGTATTCCCTATAACAACACCATTTTTTACAGAATCATTATCTCTATAGATTATCGGTAGTTCTGTTTTTAATTTGTTTATTGCATTCTTTACTGCGTCTTTTGTGTATATAATCCCATTGCTATTCGGTTTGTCAAAAGGGATTGTAATATCCAATGACGCTTTTATATTTTCTAAACGCATGTAATCACTCTTTCTCTACATCCAAACAATATCTTCATACTTTCCGAAATAACATGGCGCAATCAGTAAATTAAAAATATCTTTGTTAATCTTTTTATCACACCACATTTTTCCAAACCTAAACCCTATGGATGATTCTGATGCTCTCACCCAGAATAACTTAGTCCCATCTGTAAATTCTGTCGTTAGAGTTAATGCATTTTTACTCTGAAACTTTTTAGAAACCGTTTTCCCACAGGTTTTCTCAATTCCTGACATAATGTCGATCGCTATATTATAATCAAAACCAACAACAGCCCACTTATTAGCAATATTCTTATTCATCATTTATAATTCACTCCTTATTTCGAAATACCTTTGTTCCAAGTCCCTCAACTTCAACCTGGCAAACCGCTTGTCTTACCCAAAACTTATCGCAGCACTTATTGAACCATTCTTCAATTTCATCAAAACTTCCATAATTTCTTAAATCACCAAATACTGAAACAGTTGTTGAAGCCATACATGATTTATCTGGATTATGCCAAATACTCATTTCCAATGTTCCTTCTGATCCAATTGGAAGATACTTTTCTTTATTCTTTACTTCATAATTTTCATCGTATTCAATATTACCCATACCTTTGTAATCAACTTGCTTTCCAAAAATGTCAATAATTTCTTCATCTGGTATTTTACCAATACTATTTAAGCGAAAACTTGCATTTACATGTGTCCATTGACTCATAATCTCACCTCTCTCTTAAAATTAACCTTTCATATTCTCAACAAACGCTTTGTATTTTCTTGTATACTCATAAGAATCTTTGAATATATTACAAACAGCCTTATGTAATTTTGACTCATAGTTATTTACTACATTTAATTCAAATTCAAAATCTCTTCCAAATGGACATCCTACACATCCAGTTCTTTTCAAACCATATTCTGTATAACATTTACTATGTGTAATCCCATACGCATTTTCATAATCAATTTTATCTTGATCTTTGTACCAGAAAATAGGTCTGTAATTATCATAGTCGTCATCTGTATCATCAAAACAGTTTTTATAAGCTGCCGATCTAGCGCCTCCCTCTGATTTTCTGACTCCAAAAATATTAAGATCATATCCATTATTTTTAATCATGTTATGAGATATTTTTTTCTTTGCATATGCACAACACTTATTTGAGATTTTAAATTTAGGTGGATTTTTAACTATAAATTCCTTTAGATACTTATTCCTTGATATATTAAACGAAGATTTATCTCCATTCTCATTGCACCACCATGATAAAGCAGATTTGCATTTTGGGTATTTCTGTATCAAAACATCAAATTTTTCATTTTCCCATTTAAATCCATGCTTCTGTAATCTTGACATATACTCACTTACATTCTTCGAGATAAAAGGTTGTCCATACTTCTTACAACTTGTAGGAATAGGCTTAATTGCTTTTTTGCGAATAAATTTTATATTATATTTTCTCTCAAGATATTCCAAATGGTCTTTTGTCGCTTGATATTCAAGTCCAGTATCAAACCAAACGAAATCAACCTTGTTGTCTTTATCACATCTCCAAACAATATCCAACATAATATCGCTGTCAGATCCACCTGAAATACTACACAATATTTTTTTATATTTAGGACTATTAATAATCGCCCACGATCTTATTAGATTATCCAGAATAACTTGATTTTGGGGACAATCTTTGATTAACTCTTCAATCGAGCTTGCCTTTTGGGGAATATAATTTTTCAATTTTAATTTCACCTTAGTAGCTGCGCAGCTTTACTCACATGTGAACATTTATCCTTTCTTCTGTTTTGTAATTGTTGTTTTAAATATTATCTCTTACAATATTTTTATTTGCTCTTTCTACCAAATCCATCATAAAATCATATAATATTTCTCTTTTATCTTCTGCACTAATTTTAATACATTCGTTTGGTTCTCCATTATTACCAATCACGACAAAACTATCTTCAAAATCTGATGTATTTAATCTCTCAAAAATAAATTCAACAACATCTTCTTCTGAATCAAACCCACTTAAACTGCTACGCCATTTTTTGGTTATCTTTCCCATACTATCTCCAAATGAAAAACAGATATCTTTTATGTTATTATTATTTCCATAAAAATTTAGTTCTGTTTTTACACTTATTTTGTCTATATTTTTCTGAATTGCCAAATTCTCTTCCAGTGTAGGCTCTCTCATATGTTTTATTAATTCATTATATTTATTCATAAATTCTCCTTATGAAACGTGAGTTTCAATTAAATGAAAAATATATTTCAAATGACGTTCGCGACCGCCAATATATTATTCTCTCTTCTTACAATAACGAAATCAAATCATGAATTGTAACTAAAGACCAAAGTACAATCCATACACTCTTCCATATTTTTGATGCTTTATCCTTTTGAATTACTGCATTAATAATCGATAAAATGACAAGTAGAATATCAAATACTACTTTATACATAAAATTTTTCCTTTTCTAAAATCCTGTTTGTTTTGTTTCAAAATTAATATTTCCTCTTCCAATAACACTTACAGAATCATCTTCCCATCTGTCTCCTTTACTGTGGAACTCTGTATCGTCTTCATAGACACCCTCTGTATGGATAATTTCAAAATCAATTTCTCCGTCAAAATCTTTAATCAGTGTTGTTGTCCACGGACGTTCAATATGATAATTAAAATCTGGATTATACTTTAAAACTTCATCAAGTAAAAATACTCCTACCATCCCAGCATCTGCACAGAACTCTCCAAGTTTTTCATGTGTATCTGAATTGTAAGTTGTGCAAGACCAATCACCATACAACGTATCTCTACAGATATAGTTTTCGATTCCTAGCACTTCCATATCTTCTCCATAGTTGCATAGTTTCCAATCAGAAACATTATTTTTTCTATATTCCTGAAGTGCTGCTTCATATCTTTTATTCTCTTCTTCATACTGTTCAGATTTATGAATCCATTCTTCTAATAAAAACTCTTCTGGAAAACCAGTATCTTCTTCTAACGCTTTAATTTCGTTTTCATCCATTTTTCTGTAATCTGGATAATATTTCTCTCTACTATGAGAAAAATAATCTTTTGCTTTAGGATATTCTCCTACCTCTTTCTTTTCTTTGCAGATATAACATGGATCTGTGATAATAATATTTTCTTTAAATCTCATCTTCTCTCCTTCTCACACCATTCAAAAAAGTCATACATACCGTGATTTCTAATACCATCTGATTTTCTTTTCAAAAACGGTATTAACTCATGCATAAAACTATTTACCCCACCAATATTCAATTCATAAACATAATTTGAGAGCGCATAAAAGATATACTCTGCAACATCTTTTCTACCGGCTGCTCTTGATTCCGCTTTCATTTCATCAAGTTCTTCTTCTGATAGCTCGTAAAACACCTTAGAACTAACAATATTTTTCTCTATCTTTTTCAAAACAAAAATTGCCTCAACATACTATTTGAAAATTGTATTTTATCAGTCATATTATTCTTCTTTCAGTTTACTAATCTGTTCTTCCAATTCTTTAATCTGCATCTGTTTTCTTCTGGTGGCATAATTTTTTAAAAACTTATCATATGTGTTTTTATAATGAGCATATGCCTCATCTCCATTATCCACTGAATAATACAATGCGTGATTCAACACGTCTTCGTATTTAGGTTTTACATTATGTAGCTCTTTATAAAACTCTTCAAAATATTCAACATCATAATAATCACCAAAAATATAACCTCCAGTTGGGAAAGATATTTTTAATAATTCTTCCTCGTCAATATCACCATAATTTGTAATATTTTTAAATCTGAAAATTCCTATTCCATATTCAATTTCTGTAAAACCTTTATACGCCATAACATTTTTATCAATGTTCCATTTTTTGTATTTATATGCAATACTCAATAGCTTCTTCGTTAGAGCATATAATTCTGACAAGTCACTGTTATACATCCCTTTATCAAATCCATTTTCTTCTAGAATCTGCCGTACTTCTATCAGTGCGTCTAATACTTTTAAATACTCTTCTTTGTAACTTTTCATTTTATTTTTCACCTCATAAAACAGACAATTCATCACGATTTTCTTCAGTTTTATATCTGTCTGGATTACTATATTTATCTCCAACATCAAGCATATCAAAATGAAAATCCATATACTCTTCATCTTCAATATCTTCTAAACAAAAGAAATCTTCAATATTTTTCTTATCTGCAATCACAATATATAGGTTTCCACTTTTACTCAGATATATTTTCTGTGCTTCATTTTCATATTCGCTATCACCAAACCAAGTAGTATAATAATCATAATATTCCCTACGAGGTTCTCCCCCTTCTTTTACATAATCTTCTTCTAGTTCAAATTGGATACTTGTTATATCTCCATATTTTTTAAATCTATCAAAGGTCATTTCTTTAAAATCTTCAATATGGTTTTGTCCAAATGCATATCGTTCTTTATTCGCATCTTTATGTATTTCGATCGCTACAATATTTGCAGAATCCATCTTTTCTATTGAATTAGATGCAATTCTTTTTATAGAAGTTTTTAAATCATCAACCAAAAAATATCCTATGTATTTCCCTTCTATTTTTATGGAATCACAATTTTCAAATATAAATTCTATATATGTTAACTTCAACCTTTATCCCCCTTTCGCATATTTTCAAACAATCCTAACCCTTAGTAGCTACCTATTCTTTTTATCCTTTCTGATTTAATTTCTATTTAATAATTTTCTTGGTCGATATATTTGAACATTTCTGTTGCACCATCAAAAACAATTTTTACCAAATAATTTATGCCGTTCACATATAAGTATTTATAAGAAAGAGCATCGTTATTTTCTATTCTACATTTAATTCCAAAAGATTTTACCCATAGTTCCCATTTCCTTAAATCTGTCATATTTTTAATATCCGTCAATGTTTCAAAATTTCTACAAAGTTTCATAACATTCCATCCGTCGCTAAACTCTCTTAATGTATATTTTTCAGACAAATCATGATACTCAAGCCATTCTGAAACTGATTCTCTTAAACCATCTTCATTAATCTCATATGCTCCTCCGTTATCAGAACCATGTACAATAGCTTCTCGTATAACACTGTTAATTAATTCAATCTCTTTTTCTTCATTAAATTCAGTATTCATATAATCTTTATTTCTCCTCATCAATCATATAATGGCATTTCTGCAAAAGATGTAAACACAAATCCATGTAATCATTTACTTGTGATTCGCTTGGTAATCCATCTTCGTATTCGTTAATTGATAACAAAGTATCACAACCGCTGCACGAACCATAATAAGTATTCGTGTACACATAGTCTTCAACACTCGGCTGATACTGATCCCTGTGTAATATAAATACCTGAGTTCCTTGATAATCACCATCATCGATAACTAAAATATTTTCTGTATCGAACCGGTAATGGTCACATTCTATAGATGGATTAATAACGATATCAAACAGCAATTTGACGAGATCTTCATAGTTACCATACTCGTCCTGTTTTGTGGATCTGAAATACTCCTCGAGTTTCCATTTATTTTTCTCCCATGCTAAACAAAATTCTTTAATCATTTCTTATTCTCCTTCATACTTCTCCGGCAACTCCATCCAAGCAATAACTTCATCTTCCACTTTTGTTGTTCCGTCATTCACATACCAATAAGTTTCTTCTTTATACTCTTTGTATTTATATACTTTTTGACAAAAGGCTACAAACATTTTTTCATGTTCTGTCTGAATCAGAACTTCTTTAGTTCTATATATAGACATAATTTCATGTTCCATTATCAATTTTAATTTTGGTAATCCAACCTTTTTAATTGAAGTCCAATCTTTATTCATTTTCTATACCACCTTCTCCCATATTAACAAAACTCAAGCGCATACCAATCATCTGCAATTTTCACTATTTTTAATTTGTTTTCATATTTATCTTTATACATATCAATTAGTTTCTTTTTAGCTTTAGACAAACTTGTGAACCATTTTTCACCATATAAATCATAATCCCATTCCCAACTACTCGGTACTGTCGATAATCCATAACTTTCAACTATAAAACTATCTTTTCCAACATAGCCAACACAATCGACCATAATTCCTGTTTCATAAATGCAGTATACTTTTCTACCAAGTTTTGGTTTCATTTTTTGTTCCTCCAGTCTGTTTGAAATCCAGTTTTCATTTGATAATTCACTCATTTATTTTCTCCATATCTTTTTTGTGCTTTTCTTTCTTTTCGTTTCCATGCATATCTCATACCGGTAGCAATCTTCACACTCCCCTGGATAAGGAGAATATTCGTCATATTTTTCTTCATTAAAATATCCACAATCAGGATATATTTTCATTTCCGCTCACCCCTACAACACTTCAGTAAGAATCCTGAAGTCTTTAAATGTATTGTCTTCTATGGTTACTTCAACCGGCTTGTTAATAAGTTCTGATACGTAATTCACTTTTGCGTCTTTCAAAATCTGATGCACATTTCTCACCGAGTCTGCAATTATGCTTTTTTGATCTATATTTTCGTCATTTTCATAATCAATAAATACTGTATATTTTCCTCCATCTTCGACCATTTTACATCCGATAGAAAAACCAAGTTGTAACCCAATTTGTTTTGAATAATCCTTTAAAATTCCATATTCTGCAAAAATAATTTTTCCTAGTTGTTTAGCTGTCTTTATAAGACTTTCAAACATTTCATCAGTCCAAAACCAGCCATTATCTTCTTCTATAAAATAACTTTGATCTTTAGCATATATTTCTTTAATTGTTACAACTTGTCCGCATAAAGTACACATTTCGTCAACGACCTGAGTCGTACCATATTTAGTATCTGTTCTTAGGTCTGTACGTATTTTAACTTTATCACCAACTTTATATTTCATTTACCGCACCTCTTTTCATTAATATTTTGTATCCTGGACAACTATTTTTCCCACAATCGTAGTTGTCTTTTTTTAATACCCAGCATTTGCATGTCTTTTTTAGTTTTGCTCCACATGCAATACAAAAATTATCTTCTTCCTTTATTTTCGTATTTCCACATTTATGACATTTCATCTTGTTCTCCTTCTTATTCTTCAAATTCTGTTTCTTCAGTCACTGTCGAATTATCACAAATTGTTACTACTGTATTTTCATTTGGGATGATGAATACTTCTTCATCACCTAGTTTCCAAAATGAAATTTGTTTACCTTTTCCGTGTAATAATTCACCATCCCATTCAAGAACATCTGTCGATAATTTAACTTCTCCAGGAAGAAGTGTAATCAATTTTGCTCTCTTTCCTATATAATCAATATTCTCCACTATCTGTTCATCTTCTTCTATAGAATTATGTACATGTCCATATAAGTGAACAGACCACACTTTATGCTCTTTTCCATTTCTTCTGTAATGATGCTGATGATTCCAAAAAGCCAATGGAAAGTGAGACATTACGACATGATGCTCTTTTCCGTCAATCATATCTTTCGCTTCTTTATAATTTGCTATTTCTACAAATAACTGTTTATATCTTTGATCTGTTGCTTTATCGTGATTGCCAAGAATTAGATGTTTATTACCACGCAATGTACTAACAAGTTTAATCGCATCTTCGTTTTCCTTCCATGCCAAATCTCCTAAAATATACACATGATCCGCATTTGTAACTTTTGAATTCCAATTTTCCTTAATCACTTTATGCATTTCTTCCAATGTATCAAATGGTCTATTGTCAAAATTAGAACCTTCATTCGTCACATTCTTATGGAATAAATGTAAATCACTAATATAATAATTCACTTTTTCACCTCTATTCTTCTTGAAATTTCAATGTTCTTCCAACAAACCGTTTTAGTCGTTCATTGATGTCTTCAGAAAAACATCTACTCTTAGATATTACATCATCATAAATACAACATTCTGTAATTACATTTTCGTCGTCAAACTGAATGCATCCAATTGTTGATCTTGGCATACGAATCGCTATTGTATTATTGCACCAGCTTCTGCAGTCATATATGTAACATCTAAAATAATGATTAAACTTACCATAATTTTTCCTAATGTATTCATCCAGATATTCCGTAATTTCGCACCAGTATTCTACATCAATTATATTCGGCTCTCTTTTACTTAAAACAATTACATTCATCATTCCATTTCCTCATTTGTAAATGTAATCAAGTAATCATTTTTGCATACATCTCTTGCCACAATTACAATGTTTATCTCATTATTATCTTTGCAATACAAGATTCTGCTATCTTTTCTGCAGATCTTAGCAGTTTTATCAATAACATATCTGATCACGTCGTCAACTCTTTCCTGAGACATATCCCAATTTCCTTCAAAATATGGTTCCTGCCAACAATTTTGATACAATCCATAGCAACAATAGCTCCATTCAGCCATACACGAATGCTTGTATTGCTTTAGTAATTTATGTAATGTATTTTTTGATAAATGCTTAAACTCATAGTCACGATTAAAATCCTTTGAATACTGATCTTTTGCATGTAAAAGTAGTTTATACCTGTCTTTTTTCTTCATTATTTCTCCTTTTGAAATCACAGTTTCATATTAAAAATATAATTTTGGAATATGTTTATATTCTTTAACAACATCTGCATATCCTAAATCAGATAACAATTTTAATAGTGTATTATCCGCATATTCATGATAATTTATTGATCTACATTCTTTTAATATCTCCACATATTTATCAGATAACCCCTGTACAAAAGTAGACTTTTTATTTTTACTAAAATGCTCTGTTTCATAATCAAAAATCCATTCCCCAATTTCGGTAATGTCATTGTATGAATAAAATCCTAAATAGTCTGCGGCATATTGTAAATCAGACAACTCTTCTTCTGAATGAAGAATAATTTTTTCACAATTATTATATGTATCTTCATCCATTAGATCTGTCATTTTTTCTCCGTCTTTATTGTACGCTTCAATTGTTTGAAGATGTGGATGTTTCAACTCAAATTCATGATGTTCGCATTCATACTCATCTTCAAACTGTTTTCCATCGTCTGCAATATATACTGTTCTCATATTTAATCTACTCCATTATTTTATTTTTGTTATCAACTTTTATCACTCTCGTGTTTAAAACTAAACGACGGCATCATTTGCAATTTAAACAAATTCTTTTCGTGCATCTGGTCAATTTTCTTCTTTAATTGTTTATCATCAATTAGACCTGTTCTGATATATTTATCGAGAACTTCATATGTAAATCCTAAATTATCTTCATCTGTTTTATCGCAAAGACCGTCTGATGGAATTTTCTCAATGAACTCTTTCGGAAGTCCAAGTGCATATCCGACTTCTTTAACTTCTGTAACAGTCAGATTAGACAATGGGCTGAAATCACCAACACTATCTCCCCATCTCGTACTATATCCAATCCAATCTTCAGATAAATTACATGTATTTGCAACTCTTCCATTTACAGTCTGAGACACGGCATACAATGTAGCCATTCTAACTCGCGCTGGTAGATTGATAGAAGACTGTTTGCTCCAGTGATCATTTAATTCGGGCTTCACTTCATGCTTAATATCACGCACTGCATTAAAAATATTTACTTCAATACTTTCAATTCCGAGATGACTAACAACTTTCTTCGCGACGTCAATATCCTTTTGTTCCCCGTTTGGCATAAGAACACCCAATACTCTTTCTTTTCCTAGAGCTTCAACGCAGAGTGCAGCAACAATCGTCGAATCCTTCCCTCCTGAAATACCAACAACTGCTTTACATCCACGACCATTCTCTTTAAAGAATTTTTGAATCCATTCAATAATTGCAGTTTTAACTTCATTTGCATTAAAATTCATTTCAATCTCGCCTCTCTTTCCCTAATCTCCATAATTCCACATCACAGTTTGAAAAAATTTCTTCAATCATTTTATAAACATCATCCCAATTTGCGCCACCACGACAGCATCCAATTTTATATGGCATTGCAATTTTATTTCCATAATGACCATTCTTTAGGAATGTCAAAATCTTCAATGATTGCATGCATTTCCTTAATGCATTAATATTTGTGTACTGTTTACCATCATATCCATAATTGTTTTGGGCGAACATGTTACATATAAATTGTTCGCTCTGAGGAATTATAATGCTACCAGTGTCATAACCATTCCATCTGCTATTAATAGGAACAACTTGAATTTTTCCAATCATTTCTTCTGAACATACTTTTATGTACTCATTATATACATTTGGATATTTCTTCTTAATCTGAAGTGCAACTCCTGATCCCATTTTCTTTTGACAGTTTACCTGGTGCGCGATGATTCGAGCATCTGATTGGAACAAATCTCCATTGATAATTTTTATAGGCATTAAAATTCACCTCCATGTAGTCTGTCTCTGATTTCTTTTAACGATTGTTCTTTTAATAACTCTCCGTCTTTAAATACCGGAATTAACATATTCACGCGTTTTTCATAATCAGCAGCCTGTTCCCATGTAAGCTCGTCCTCATAATAAATGCTTCCATCGCATCGGGTATATACTCTACAACATCCTTTCTGGGATTTCTTAAATCCTCCATCTTTTGGATTTTTAAAAATTGGGAATGGCTTGCCGTCAATTTCACAATATGTTGCTTTAATACATGAACTGAAAGTATCTCTTGTAAATGGTTTTAAAAATCCATCTTCTTCGATGCACTGAAATGAAAACGATCCAACGCCTAACGCCACATTTGAACATGCAAATCCGTTTTCCATGAGAATTTTGTAAATTTCTTCACATCTTTGTACTGTAATTGAATCACCATAAATTGCTTTTACATGTGGATCAAGCACTTTATACCCCTTGCTATTAACTGTTCCGCCGAATTCTTCCCATAATTTAAATACAGTTTTTGTTACAACTTCTACACAATCTCCAGAATCTCCGCGCATTAACATGCATCCGTTATGATTCATAATTTCTGTTTTTAACTGAGGAAGAATATTATCGATGATATTCCAATAATCATAAGAGTCAAGAACTGCTGAAAAACTTGTGTTTGGATAGATTTCGGTAAGTAATCTTCTTAATAATGTAATCTCATCTCCATCGACTGCATAATTACTACACATTACGGAATGCTCTGTACTAGGACTCCCATATGCAACAGATTCTTTTGTACAATCACAAAAATAATTCTTCTCAAGATAAGGAATAGTTGGAACGGTTGCCGTATTTAAAAATGATAAGCACCACCCAGCTCCTGCTTTTACCGCTGATTCTAAACACTCTTCTCCCCGGAAGTCAAATGCACCAAGGGCTTTTGATCTTGGAATATTATCTTCACAAGTTAAATCATAATAGTGATTAACAATTCCACGGTATGTCATTCCTACTGTTGCTGCCAACATTGGATGCCACATTTCTGCTGAGATAAGACTTTCTAAACTCTGAGGCAACCATGCAAAATCTTTATGTGTATTTGTAATACCAAACATAGGCACATGCATTGGAACAATTGTACCTTCTGGCAATGCAACAATCTCAATTGGCAAATATCCCAATTTATGTAGACTCTCAATCTTGTCAATTTTATACGCATCTTTCCCAAGTGATGCATCCATAATTCTTTTATATTCATAAATAATTTCTTCAAAAGGCTTATCAAAGAACTCTTCATTGAAATAATCAATCAGATACGTTTTAATAAACCCCTGTAATCCAAACATTACTACTTTATCCCATCGTTTTACACGACTCATTCTAGGAGTAAAATAGGAAACTGATTTTGTAATATTTTTAGGCAGCATTTCTGCATGAACCGCTTTATAAAAGTCAATTAATAACATTGGACTTGTCTTATTCGTCATATTCAAATACCTCTACTTTCTCATGTTCTTTTGTAAAAATACTATTTGTCGTGAACACTCTGTCTATCAATCCACTACTCAATACTTCTCCTTCGAGAATTGTATTTTCACAATGAGATACATATAGATAAATTTCTTTTGCACCAAGTTCTTTTAGCTTCTTTGAACTATGATAGAATGTACCACCACGACTTGAAATATCGTCTACAATTAAAATCTTTCTGTCTTTTATTAATTCTGTCATACCTGAAACATCTAACCCTTTAATTTCTCCTGTTTCCCAGTCACGCTTTTTAATGCCAAAAACATATGGAAGATCAAACATTGTAGAATAACGTTTCATAGCTCCTTCATCCGGAAAGAACATTGTAAGATTATTTGTGCCACCGATGTATTTGCTTTCGATTGCTTCCCACACATACTTGTCCGGATGCTTAATTACGATTTTATCAATAAGAGCTTCGCTTACAGATGAATGTGGATCTAATACTGTTACAGAATCAAAATTCAGCCAATTAATAACTTCTGCAAAATACTTTAATGTAAATACATCTTCTGTTGTTTTAACACGATCTTGACGACTGTTTGGAATATATGGCATATTCAAGTACAAATTTGTAATACCGTGAGAATTAAGATGTTTGACAATATAAATCAATGTCACCAATTCTTCATTATCCTCAAACAACCAGGTAATAGTTGCTTCTCTGTAATTTTTAAAATCATAAGGAACATCCTCTTTGAGCAAGAGAGTTCCATCTGGAAACTTCTTTACATTTAATACCTCTCCATTAATTTTTATCATAAGAATTTTCTCCAATCACATTAATCTGGCAAGATTTCATTACTTCTAATGCAGCTCTATGCTTTTCAGGAGCGACACCAGCACAGCACGACGCATCAACTGTAATTTCCATTTCTGGCACCCATGCTTTAATTAACAGAGCATTCGACACTACACAAATATCAGTACATACACCAACAAGTTCAACGCTATCATAATCATTACTAGAAAAACCACCCTGGATACATTCTGCAAGGTAATTACTTCCAAATCTATCTTTATTAATTACGTGTTTTGCGTAAGATTTTAATTCATCTACAATTTCCCATCCATTTGTTCCAATAATACAATGCTCTACAGGCAATTTTTTACCTTCCTGTGTATCTAAATAATCGTCCCAATGTGTATCTTTTGTAAAGAAAACTGCGTCCCCATTTTTTAAATATTCCTCAACTTTACATTTCACATTCGGAACAATCTCCAGGGCTTCTTTTGTTCCGAGACTTCCTGTAACAAAATCATTTTGCATATCTACTACAACTAAAACTTTCATATACACTATTCTCCTTCTATTAATTCTAAACACTCTTTCAGAAAATTTCTCACTCTATCATGTCCATTTTCGCAATATATACCTGTATAACATACCGGCTTATTCCAGAACGCCATCCATGCTCTTTTAAATCTTCCAATAACTCCTTTAAAATCTCCACCACAATATGAATCCTCAAAAGAGATTTCAAAATCAGTTGAATTTTTCATTGTATACTTAGAAAATACAACTGATTCTGCATTATCGTCACATCTAATTGTGACTGTTTTTACATTGTCTTTCTTCATATATTAGTTCTCTCTTTCTACGTTTGAAATTCTGCTTTCATTATTTAACTAAGTTATCAATATTTACAGAAAATCCATCAAACTTTCCTGTTAATAAATATTTCTTTGTATCAAAAAACATTATTTTCTTTTCTGATAGCCCCATAGAAACACCATTATCTATCAATGATTTTCTCAATAAATCCAGAACAATTTGCAACTGCTCTTTTGTATCTTCTGACATGTTATTCCTTTCTCATAGGTTCTGGTAGTGGCTGCCATGCTACAACCTTTTCATACCCCAATTCATCATTTGTTTTAAACACCGTATCAACGAATCCTAAACTTGTCGAATCGTAAATATCATGCCAAAATCCAAATCCATATTCACTATCATACTGGCAGAACATCGGCAAATCCTCTTCGTGATTTTCGACAATACACATATAGAATCTCATATCATCATCTTCTGGCAATCTATCTTCTACTGAAATCCAGTCTTTATCTTTCTTCCCGTCTTCATATCCGATCTGATACAACTTTTTTCTGCTGCATTCTCCGCACTTCGGAACATCGTCCATGTGAGAATGGATGATTTTTCTTGCAATATACCATGCAGTAAAACTATCTATCGCAAAATGATGAATGCCTGCTGAATCTTCTATGTCGTCTATGTTTTCGTCAAATGCTTCTTTTATCTCTTCCAAGATCTTCTCTAGTACGTTCTCCATTATTCCACTCTCCTAAAATCCTATATCATCTAAGAAAAAACCAATTTCTTCTTCAAATTCTTCTTTTTCAATACCATAATCTTCAAGCATTTCTTCTAATGGAAATACTTCAGACAGTTTTTTCATTAAGTATTCTGCTATTCCCTCTGTATCATATTCTTCGACAATAGTATCTTTCTGTAAAGGTTGAATCATTCCATCTTTTAAATGATGTGCAAATTCGTCAGCTCCAATAATTATTTTATTCCCTTTTGGAATAATTACTTTTTCTCCAAACATCTTCTCTACTTCTATATCACAATTTGATGTTAGGATTTGACCTATTTTGTATTTCATTTATTCCACTCTCCTATTCCATGCTTCGATTGCATTTATTTTGCAAGTATTAATACTATTTAGTGCGTTGTCTGCATTTTGCATACTAGGACAATATCCTTCTGCTTTTGCATAACATTTTTTGCATTCACACCAAATAGTCCAACCAACATTATTTTTTCTTTCCATTTTTATTCTTGCTTCTCCACCACAAAACGGGCATTTCTTTAGTCCTTCCATTTATATTCTCTCCTTGTTTTCAAGTTTCTTTCCACAATAAGGGCAGTAATTATAATTACTTTCGTATCCATCTATTAAATCATTAAACACTGTTAAATAACTTGATGAATGCCTTTTTCCGTTCAAAATATCGCAATAAATATAAACTGTTCCATGATTGTTTTTATACTTCCAGCACATTCCATTCCTTTCCTGAGTCAATACAAGTTCTAAAGAGAGTTCTCAGGAAACCCAACTCAATTTGTTTTGACTCGACTCTAACGCACTTTTAACACGTTCTAACGCTTCCTAACACGTTTTAATGCGCTTCCGACCAATCAAGCATCTGTGTGCAATGATTGCAACTTTTATTTCTGTAAGAGTCAACAACGTTTCCGCAACTAGGGCAAAACCCTTTGTAACATATCAATTCATCGTTTAAGTCTCTGTATTCTGTTCGCATCTTCACTTTCTTCGGCAACTGCTTTTCCAATGCTTCGATTGCTGTTTCATACAACCCAATTGCCAAATCCAATGTTTCATTATGTACAGGATTGCAATATTCATCGTATTCTTTTTGTGCATCTAATGTGCGAATTTTTCTTTGCAGAAACTCTATCGCTTCTTTAACTTTCTTTTCGTCCACTTTCTGTACCCTTTCTAACCCTAACAACCTCTTTGTCTGTCTCTTTTGCTACTCTTCCACTTGCACATTTCACGCATTTTATTCTCCAACCGCCATTGTGTCTTTCAAAGTGTCCAAATCCAGGTTCTATCCATTGACCACAACAATAACAACGCCCTGCATATTTATTTCTTGCCATCTTCCATCACCAAAATCCCTTCATCAATCAAATTATTTACTGTTTTCAACAAGTCTTCCTGTACTTTTAAATCATTTTCGTGCTCGATATCTTCAGATCTAAAAAACTTGTTAAATTTATAAGTACTCATTCCTCCCAAACAATTACAATAAACACGAATTCTACTATTGTAATATGGCTTATCATATATACCTATCCAAAACTCGTTATCAGTGCCGTACTGTATATCTTTATCAGTCCCAACCGTTCCACTAATACATCATGCATTGATAACATTATTTCTCCAAAATAAAGGTTCCTTAATTTTGGACTCATCACCAACTTTGAGTTTTTAAATTTTCTTCATTGTTAAGTTGTATTTATTTTCTACTTTAGGCTTTCGCATTTCCTATCTCCTTTCAAGTAATTAATCATCAAAATTCGATGGATTCATAGAGCAATTTTCACATGCATCAATCCATTCTCCATTTTCATCTACGTAATAATCATCACCATAAATTCTACATTCATCACAATGATCATATAAATCATTTAAATAGTCGTAATTACACATTTTTTCTCCATTTCATTTATAAACAAATTTAAACCTTTTTATCTATATACTTTTCTAATTTCTTCTAAAATTTCTTTATCTGTTTTCTATTATTAAAGTGATCAATTGCAGCATCAGGATTTACAATGTCACACCATATACAATTCAACAAACATTTTCAAATAGCGACAAATGGAATTGTTTGCTGAATCTTTGTTTACAGTTATAAAATATCTGATTGATTATACATGATGTGCTCACTATAAATCGTGATGCTAAATGATGTTTTCATACGCGAAACTTTATATATAAATAATTTCGGGCTTTTGGAGGTTTAATGTATAGGAAATTATTTTCGCATATGAATTATGGATAAAGGAATCGAACCTTTTCTAATGCGTCACGCTGCATTGTGCTACCATTTACACTAATCCACAACTTTTATAAATCGTTAATTGAAGCTTCTGTAAAAGTCTCCTGTTTTATCAATACTTCTACAGACCATCGAGTCAATTTCTCGTTTCATTTCTTCGCCGCATTCAGGACACATATGTCCATCTCTTACGTATTCTTTTATTGACATTGTAATAATTTCTTTATGACCGCATTTCGGACACTGAAATGGATATTTCATATTAATTATTTCTCCTTTTCACTCTCAAGTTCTTTTAATTGTTTCACAAGCTCTCCCAAAGTTTCGTTATCTGAATACTGTTTTACCATATTTTCATAATACTCGATGTTTTTCCTTTTTGAGATTTCCTTATCAATTTTCTTTTTAATTTTACGTTTGAGTTTTTCGATATTATTAATACGCTCTTCCTCTTTATGTCTTTTGGCATATGCATCCATATTCACAACACCAACAACCTGCGCAGTAGGCTTCTTACCGTATTCTTCTAAAGATACTATATCTTTTACTTCTCCCAATACTCTTCTTTCTTTTCCACATGCATTAACAACCACAAGTGTATTTTTAAAATTTGCTGTTCTGAGTAACTCAAACTCTTCCTTATATAAAGCAAAACCATAATCTTTATTGTTCCAATCTTCTAACAAGTTTACAATTGCTACTAAATCATATCCTGTCATTGTTTATTTCTCCTTTTATTTTAATAATGCTTTGTCAATAATTTGAAAGTTAGCTCTATGTATATACAATGCTTCTCCATCAATCATTAGCTTTGTCATTTTAGGTAGATCATTCGGAATCTCCCAATATACTTCTTCTCCTGAGTATGCTGTAATAGGTTGTCCAAGCTGTGATTTAATAACGACCACCCGCGACTTCCCAAACATATTTTTGTATTTATTTACAAACTCAGCAACGAATGTATTATCAGAAAATGAACCATCTGTCATACTTTTAATTCTCTCTTCGATAAAATCAACTTCGCTATTTAGTCCATCCTGTACAAAAATACAAGTATCTCCGCAACTTTCAATTTCTTTACCGTCAATTGTAATTGTAATTACAGATGATAAATCATAATTAGTGGATATAGATCCATCACTGCTGTAACTCGTAGTCTCCACTTTGATCCCAGAAATATTGATTTTGTCTCCTGATGTTTCTAGCACCTTTGAACCATAATTATCATATGTATCAATACGATATCCATTTCCAATCAATGAACCTTTGATATCGTTAAATTCCGATTCCAACATTGCACATCCAGATAGAGCTGTAATAAAGCAACTCATTGTTACTATAGTTACAATTTTCTTAATTTTTCTCATTCATCTATTCTCCTTCAAATTTTTATATGCCATATATAGTATTTAAACAAGTTGCAAACTACTATATATTGTGCTAAATTCCGAATGAAATCGAGATTTAATTATTTAAGATTCGGTGATAAAAAACGGACGAACTCCATGAACGCCCCAGTTGCAACCGATGCAAATCACGTCCCCATCACCGCGGACAAACTGAACACAGGAAGAATCTTTTCTTGACGGTGTCTGGTTTGGAGTTGACAGCCAGTATGGATAATTGATTAGTGGAAGTTTTTCACCACATTTTCTGAATAAATCAAAAGTCGGAATAGACAATACATCATCTTTTACAACACCATAATCATTAAATCCATCCATACTAAGCAAATTATTTTCAACTGGAGTAATACTATTTCCATATTTACATTTAATGTCTTTTGCAAGCTTGCACTCTTTAAGATACTTTCTTACAGAAGATTCTGCGTAGTTATTATTGATGCCAAAACTCATATTCGTAAGAACTCCATACATAAAATGATATATCTTACCGTCCATCTGAACGTTTGTCCAATAGTATCCAAATTCCTCTTTAAAGTGCTTGTTCATAAAATCTTTAACGGATTCTCTAAATTCTTCTTCATATCTCTCTGGATCGTTACTATACCATTCTGGCACAATATCCTGATCGACTTTATAAGTCCACTTTGAAATGTCAGAATTGATAACATATCTCTCTGGCGGAATTAATTCTGCTCTCACAAATTTCTTAGAAGCATTAAATTCATTATCTTCTACACCCAAGTTTTCAAGTAAACTTGAATGACTTTCATTCCCTAATGGTGCAAGTTCCACCCTATTCTTAAAAATAATCCCACTTTTAAATTCACACATAATTTATTTTTCCTTTTCCTTATTTAAACAATTTCAATTTCTTCTCCAGTCAGTTCTTCTAACTTTTCGCGCATCTCTTCCACTGTCATTTTCTTTGTTTCGGTGCGTTCCCAGATGAGTTCAAGGTTGTTTTTAATAAACACATCTTCTATGCATCCGAGTGATCCCGGAGTAATCCTATAGACTTTAACGATGTCTCCTCCTTTATAACCTGCCCATTTCAAGCCATCAGTATAACCGACTATACTATTGTGTTCGCCTTTTCCCACTGCCGTCCCAGCCAATACAAGATACATACCCCCATCTCTCTGCTCAACTACCATTCCGTCTTTTAAATCTGCTTTCGTAAATTCTTTTTGCATGCAATCACTCCATTCTAAGATTTCATATCCTTCGCTATTGTAGTACCGATACGATGAGAACATTCCGAATCCTACATAGCACGTTTCTCCTTCGTACTCTTTATAATTCGTCTTTTCCATATAGCTTTTGCCCGAACTCCACTTCATCCCGTGCTCATGCATTCTCTTGCAAAAGTCTTTCGCCTCTTCCTCGGTCTTGCAGTGCACCGCAATCTTATTGTCTGTATCCTTAAATTCGTCCCAGTTAAATCTCATCTTTCTTACCTCATTCTTCCTCTCCCATATATTTTGCAGCGAACATCAATGCTCCGACACCTAGTACGAACCCGTAGAAAAACGCCTCTTCTCCAAGCTCATATAATCTGGCACCGGCTAAACACGATGTAATTAATCCACCGATTGACATTATATTCCAAAATGTTTTATCCATATATTATTCACCTCCATTTATCCAGCAAGTTCATATTTATGTCTCAAAAATTCACTAAGATCATTCACCATATATGTATAATTCTCTTTCTGATCTTTAATATATGTATCGTTTCTGTTAAAGAAACTTACCATCCACTCCGGAATTTCTAAATCTATGTTTGTTTCAAAGCTGTACGCAACAACAGCAAGTAAAGAATTCATGTTTTCAGGCTCAAGAAGCTTAGATGAGTTATCAACCTCTACTGTCCAGTCATCTAACTGAATTTTATATAATTCGATGTCTTCATCAATCACATCTTCTTTAACATTTTCTTTGATAAATTCAAGAGCGTTCTGGTCTGAAGAAACATTATCTATTACATTATTCTCTCCCACTTTGACAAGACTTTCTTCATCTTCTTTAATATGTAAATACTCTTTCATGAGCTTTGTGAGAAGTTCAATTTTGTTTAAAACAGTCACTTTCCTTTTTGTATCGTGAGTCAATTTAAAACTTTCCATACTAACTCCATCAACCTCTTTGAATTTCAAAGTTCTGTTATATTCCGTTAAGAAATCAACAAATCTGTTATCCTCAATTCCATATTTCGCAAATTCATGATAAACACCAAGCCATAATGGAATTGTAGAAACCGTTAAAATGTTGTCTAGTTCTTTATTTTCGTCACCAATCGCACATTCCAATCTGTTCAGATAAGAATTAATTGTTTCAAAATTTGCATCTGTTGCATTTTCGTCAACAAACTTATAATTTTTACCTAAATCAGACTTCCAGTTGTCCTTGAAGAACACCAACATCATTGCTTCTGCAACTGCTCTATCAATTTTACCTTTAATCACATTTGCCTTTGTAAATTTTCCACAGTTATCAAAAAATCTATTATTTTCGGAAATAGCCTTGATTTTTGCTCCTGTAAGTGGACTAATTTTTGTCATTCCGCTTTGTTCTTTATTCATTGCGGAGTGATTATTATAATCTCTAATATGATCTGCAATCTGCTGATCCGTACAATGAAAAAATCTTGTAACATTGATGTTGAATTCTTTGAATCTGTCTTTTAGGTCGTCTGGAAGATCTCGATATTTTTTTCCAATAATATCAAACACTTCGTATTCAAAAATGGGATTTCCGTCTTCATCAAAAACTCGATTTCCATTCTCATCAATCTCATATTTTTTATATTGTATCAAGTGGCGCTCTGCTCCATTTTTAGTAATTGTAATTTTATCTCCTTTAAAAGATTCTGCGTAAGACAATCGCTGAAGACCATCGATTAAATAAGATGTACTTTTTTTAGTATTTTCGTTGTCTTTATCACATATAACCATTTCAGGAATAGGAAGACCACTTAAAATTCTTGCAAGATATCTATTAACTTCTTCTGTTTTCCATTGGAATGCCTTTCGCTGCAAAATATATTTACAGTTAATGTCGCCATTTTTCTTCTTTTTTAATAATGACGACAAGGAATATTTGTCCATTCTATATTCTTCTGCTACTCCAATTTCCATTACAGTTTCTTGCATTTTCTTATCCTCCATCTTAAAATCTTCTATAAACGAGTCCCTATAAAATACAGATAGACCTTCATTTATTTTTATTTTTGCTAAAATATCATTATATTTCCAGTCATTGATGTGTAGCTTGTCCAATATATCTTGATGCGAGGCTCCTTCCATTTTTAACTCAAGAAATTTCCTATGAAGATTAGGAAGACCGCCCAAAAACTCTTCTACTCTTTCATCACTTTCGTCCGTATAAAGACCGATTTCTTTTTCTAAATTAAAATCAGAAGCAATACTGTTCTCTAATGTATAATCTTCATCTGGTTCAATTTGCATATTGATGGACATATCTGGAATAACTATCGGATTTCCATTTTCGTCTCTTTTAATTTTACCTTTACTGTCTGTTTCAAGATTACATCTTTTAAATCTCATACGATCTCTTATCCATGTTCCTGTTCTTCGTACAAGATTTCCATAAAAGTACGTACTGAATTTACAATTTCTTGATTCATCATAGGTGTTCATACTTTCCATTAAAACATCAACTGCTTTGTCGTAGTATTCTTCAAGATATCCATCTGGAACATTTGTTTTTGAAATTATCTTTTTGCAAATCTTACGAATTTTTTTCATGTCATTTCCGATATAATCTTCGAGAATTTTATTCTTGTCCATCTTTATAAACCTCTCACAATGTCACAATATTTATGTATGTTCCTCATCAAAGAAATCATCGTCTTCAATGATTCTTATCTCAAATCTTCTAGTACCAAGACGATTAAAAGTTTTTTCGATGTTCTTAATCCCAATCGTACATTTTGTATTGTCCAGGACGGATTGAATAATTACCAACTCATCTTTAATCTGTCTTCGTTTTTCAAGAATTTCTTTTTCCAACTTATATAATTTGTATCCATCACAACCTGACTTCCATTTTTCTAATTCAATCTGATGCATACAGTTTGACAATTCACGATCAACATTTGCCAATTTTTTATGTAATACTGTTCTTCTTCTCGTAGCGCCTTCCACAAATTCGCTACACTGTCTTGATTTTTCGATCCACTGTACAACCTCATCGCACGGTATGTACGAATCTTTTCTTATGTATTTCTTCTCTTCTGATTGCACATTATCTGTTTTTGTTTTGTCCTGAAGAACTTCCTGTTCAGATTGTGGAGCAGGTTTTACTTTAAAATGAAAGTTCTTCAACACTTTTGGAAGATTCTTTAGAATATTATCCGCCTTGTCCTTTTCAAATACTTGAGCGTTGCGTTTAGAACAAGTTACAGGAGAACCATCAGAACTTAACCTAATGTACAATTTGTCGTTCGTCACGACATAATTCATTTCAACCACCCTTTCTTTTTTACTTTTCATTGCGTTTTTCACTGTTTATTTCACTCCTATTTAAAAAATTGCATCAGAAATAAACGTTTAGAAACTTGTCCACACGAATAAAAAGTAAATTTCAATATTCAGTTTTCCAATATTTGGAATTTTTAGCTGATACGCTTGACTACTTTGAAAAAAATATGTATTATACTAGTAGGGATAGCGTAAGCTGTTCTTAGCACTCCCATTTTGGGAAATGCGTTTTTTGGTTTTAGAAGAGCCGGAACCGGAGGTGTTGGCGCACCGTTGATGGATTTCCGTCTCTTCTTTTTTATTATGTTTACAAAAAGTATATTAACACGAACACTTGTTCTTGTCAATAGTTGACAGAACGTTTGTTCGATTTTTTGTTCTTTTCTGTTCTTCTGTATCCGGGAAAGGATCATGAACTAATATTGTACTCATAGTTCCGATAGGTTTTATGTTTATCAAATCTAATTGTTTTTCGGAAAACACTCTCAGTTGGTTTAAAAAGTCATCACAAATTTTTGCTATTGTTTCAGACCGTTCGATAATATCCTTGCATTCCTGAAAAGTTTTTCTTTCAAAACCTACCACCTCATTATTTTCTAAGTCCTGTTCCGCAACTAAGACTTTTTTTCCTTTACAATATTTCACTGCTTCATCAATATCCATTAATATATATCTCATGCCACATCATCTCCCCACATAAAATTTGCTTCATAAACCCTTCTAATTTCTCGTTTGTCTTTTATATCTGTCAATTTGCCGAGGTATTTTATAATTCTTAACTCTGAAATTTGTTTTAAACATTCTGCCAAAACAATAGAATCTTTTACCAAACCAGTTCCTCTACCTCTTTTTATCAGAGTATGCGTAGGCTGGTTTGGATTTTTTAATTTTGTACTTATTGGCATAACTAACGTAGTTGCTGCATGATGATTGCCAATATCATTCTGAATCACAACTGCTGGTCTTTTACCGCCTTGCTCATGACCTATCGGATTATCTCCGAAGTCAACCATAACAATATCAAACTGCTTTACATTCATTACGCATCCTCCTTTCTTTTGAATCTATGTACTTCTCTCTTTCGTTGTTATAAGTATATACTCTTTACAGTATATTGTCAAGAGTATATACTATGAAATATATTTATTTTCTAAAGAATATATGCTAAACTATATACTGTAAACAATATACGAAGAACAGGAGATGGATACATGCGCTTAGATATTAAAGATTTAGTGGATAAAAAATTCCAAAATAAAAATCAATTTGCAAAAGCAATCGGTGTTGGATATCCTGCTGCTTGTAAACTTTACGATGGAGATACAAGCAAAATAAATTTTGACACACTAGAAAGAATATGTATCGCACTAGAATGTACTCCAACTGATTTATTCAAATCTGACGATCCAGCGTTAAATAGACTTCTTTTATATTATTGCAAGTTACATGAATTCAATGAAAAAAATGAAAAAGACGATACCAAATAAGTATCGTCTTTACATATATCTTCAATTATTCATCTGTAAGATTTTCAAAGATCTTAATAAAATCTGATTTACTCAATTCTTTGAGCTTCGCAACAAGTTTCTTATCAGCAAAATCATGAGTCCATGTTGATTCCCCAAGGAGTTTATCTGCATACTTCTGTGCGTAATCAAAATCGCAGCAAACCGTATCTGTATGTATGGTTATAACTGCTGCCTCTTCTGAGCTTAAATTATCACATGTCGCAACAAAATCTGGCTTAATGTATTCCTTCAGTGACTCAATAATATTCTCGTTTTCATAATCTTGTTTCGTAATTTTTCTGCCGGTAACTTCCTCCACGTATTTTTGCACATCCTTAAAATCGCAGCATAACTCTCCTGTGTATGCGCTGATCACTACTGCATCTCTTTTCTTCATACATTGCACCTCTTCTTTCTTTGAAATTATCTTTGAATTGTATCCTTTGCTTTTCTAACTGCTATGTCCCAGCTTACTTCTATCCCAGAACCAATACTATACCATGTATCTTGTTTTTCACTATATTGCAATACGTTCCAGCACCACAAATTTGTCTTTTCTTTATGAGGTTCCAGGATAACTTTTCTTTGATTATACATAATTTTACACCTCTAAACAAAAAATGAAAGTTAAATTCTATTTATATTTATATGTTGATAATTTCGACATCCTCCTTTGGAACGGTATGCCAATCGTCATAGAAGTAAATATATAATAAATCTGGATTAGGATGTACTCTATACGCAACATATTTATTTACTTCTAAAATCCCAAATCTTTTAAGTAAACATTTCTTTACCATACAAAATCACCAACCTTTTTATATTTTTAAATAATTTTTATCTAACATTCTTCCATATACGGATTATCTTTTAGTCTATAATCACAACCTTTTGCCAATAGAAATTGTTTCCATTTCAATAATTCTTTCGATGTTAATACAAAATCATGGGTATCTATTCCATTTAATGATAAATCCAGTGTATCACCAAATTCGGGGTATTCTTCCATTATATAAATGTCGCAAGATATTTGATTCGATTCTTTGTCTCTTTCAATATTGTTTACACATCTTGTATATGGAAAAATTTCTTTTATAATGAATTCAATTTCCTCATCAGTCAAATCGAGAAATTCTCTGTATTTCAACATTATATTCCCTCCGTCCATTACCATCATTAACAAACTTGTCTTTTCCAACCTCTTTTTTTGAGTTCTGAATAATAATCTGCTTTCTCCAGGCACCTACATTTTTCATAAGAAATCATATCAATCGTTGGTTTATGAAAGCATTCTTTTTTCTTTACATCATTTTCAGATAACCATACTTGATGTGATCTGCACCAATATTTTGGTTTAATACATAATTTATTTCCTAATCCCATTCTAGGATGATTAGCATCTGCTATTTTATACTGCAATTACACTCCTCCAATAAAACCATTTTACTCTATGCTGCAATACCCAATACATTGAGGTACATCATATATATCTTTTCCAAACCTTTTAGTACATACATACCGCAGTTCTTTCCAGTTGATTCTCTCGTCTCTTCCGAAATCTTCCGAAATACTCAAGTCCTCTCGATCAAAGAAATCATACCCAGTATTCCAATCATTCAAGATATAATCGTACATCTGATCAATGGTATCGAATTCCTTTGCTCCATCTATTGATTCACTCAACATACCTCTATGCGGTCTATATTTAACCACTCACTTCACTCCTTTATCAAGATGAATCTTAGATTTCAACTGGATTTTCTAATTCAACAATCTTTTCTCTATTCTCGACCAAAGCAGCTTGAGCAATACTGTTGATCTTATTCTGACAAAATGCTTCAATTTCTCCTTTTGCCTCTAATGTTGTCTTTTCCATCTGTTCGTCAAACTGTTCAACACAAAAATCTAAATTACTTCCAATATTATATTTTACTTGTTGCAATTTAGATATCATTTCTTTTCTGTCTTTTACACCTAAACTCTTTTTGTCATCTAATGATTTTTGAATCTCGTTTATCTGATCCTGCACCTGTTCCATTGCTTTTAAAATTGTATCAGAAAACTCATTTCTAAACTGCTCTCTCTTTGAATTATTCTCTGCAATTGCCGGTATATGCCCATCTTTCTCAGTGTACCTGATTGTACATGGAACCCCGTCTCCAACATTCATTGCAGTAATACATTCTGCGAATTGAGAATAACTCATTTCTACCTCTGTTATTAAACCACGACCATAATACCAATCATCATGTAAATGTCTATCCTGTTCTCCATGTTTTAATGTCATAACAATTCTATCATTATGTTTAATACTACTTCCAAATAGTGTGTTTTCTCCACCACTTACTCTTGAAAACCCAATCATTCCAAACGCAGGATGTTTAAATGTTTCTCTTTCCAAAGAAGTTCCCTGTTTCTCTACTGTTCTTTCTATTTCTTTATATTCAATCATAATATCTCCTTTATATTCTTCCATAATAATCAATCCTACATTTCTTCCATTTCTTTTACTTTAATAAACATCTTTTTCGGGAGTATTTTATTACAGTTTATGCACCTTCGCCTTTTACTACAAAATTCTGTAATATCTTCAGAAGCTCCACATGGCTCATCATTGTAATCAAAAAGCAAATCTCTAATTACTCTTTCTGTTATATAGTATCCATTTTCTGAACCACAAAACGGGCATATTTTTTGTTCTTTCATAATTCCCCCTTCACTTGAAATCAATCTTTCAAACCATTTAATATTTCCAATCGTTTCTTGAACATTCCAACATATTCCGGGAAATATTCAAACCACTCATAATTCACTTCTTTGATTTGATTTAATCCAATTTTTCCAACAGCATACAATGCGGCTTCTTTCTGGCTGACCTTTTTTCCAAAACATGTCTGGCAGTTTGATCCATCTACTTTATCATATACGTTAAACGTCTTATTAAAATCCATCAGCGGATGAAGTGAAACTGGCTTGTTGTTTGCATTGTTTACTAAAATCCCCCAGTTTCCCCAATGACGATCGGTATTTCCTACAAGATAGTCAACAATATTCATCATATAATAATCATGTTTATCTAAGGACAAAATATATTTACGAATATTTCGATCATGGTTCTGTGAATAAATTTCAAATGCCTCCATTGACACAATAGAAAAATCTTTTGATGTAATATTATCACTCATTGTCACTGGTTCATTATCAAATGTGCTTCTATTGTATACTACTTGTTTTACATCAAAGCACTGACAAATTTTACTTGATAGAAGCTCCTTTTCAACAACTTCTACTCCTCCATCTTTCAATAAGGAAAATCCATTTTCTGTTCGTTTCCACGCTTTCGGAAATACACCGTTTGTTGAAAGATCTTTTGCCAAATCTTCATTATCTACAGTGTATTGTTTTCCACGAAGGGCAATATCAATAAATATATTTTCCAAATGGTTATCATACAAATTGACTTCAGAAAATGTTATCTTTTCACCTTTATTTCTTACCCAGAAAACATCTGTCAAGGATGTACACCTGTATGATAATGCTACTTTTGCACGATCCTTATCTGTTACAGCTTGGCTCATCCCAATACTATTCAATATTTCTTTTGCATATTTTCTATCTAACGTCAGCACTCTTGTAGCGCACCAATAGTTAAAATTCGTAATATTATTTACAAGAGCATCAATATCTTCCTCTTCTTCGAGATATAGGTTATACGGCATAAAACTTTTATAATATATTTTACATCTGCCAGAAGACGAGTCAATCCTTGCAACTCTTCTATCCTTATGCATTATTTCGAAAATATTATTTGTCATATTATACATTCCTTTTCAAAATTTCCGTTACCTGCTGCACTGTAACTCCATATATCTTTGCCAATTTCTTCTTATCTTTATACTTCTCAAATTCTTCTATAATATCATTCTCCGTCCAATTATACTCAATAGGCGTATTCATAAAGTTTTCCATCATAGTTTTCCCAACACCCAATTTTCCAATATACTTTCCACAGAATCATATGGACAAAACAATTTCCCACTACGCACCATAATCACATCAACCTTTTTCTTATCTCTGTAGATTTTAGTAAGTTCTGTGCTTATCTCATATGTTTGTCCTGTACGAAACCCCATACTTCCGTCTCTTCCAATATATTTTCCTCTCAATTTTATTCCTCCATTGCATATTATTTTAACACATATTACAAATCAAGTACAGCATTTGCAATTGTAGACTCATCCATGTGTACATAATATCTAGCTGCGGTTTCCAAATTCTTGTGCCTTAATTGTCTTTGAACAAGAACAATATCTTTTGTTTCTTCATACAATTTACTTCCAACCCAATGTCTTAACATATGTGGGTAAATTTCACCTTCCGAATATAAATTAAAAAATCCTGTAATTGCGCCTTTACTTAATCTGTTATTTTCATTTGATAAAAACAATGCATTATCTTTAATTTTTCTCTCTGTTACGAATAAAATTCTAATTTTCAAATACTCCTCAATATTCATTCTAGCCTGTTCAGACATATAAACTTTATCGTATTCTTGTATATTTCCCTTTCCAAGAATCATCATATACGGTCTTTTTTCTTCGTATAGATGTAAATCGGAAATATCCATATTTATTAGCTCTTCTGAACGAATACCACTTCCTTTTATAAGTTGAACAATGGCAATATTTCTAATAATATTAAATTCATTTTTATTTCCATCTGTGATATTTACTAAGAATTTTTCCACTTGCTCATCTGTAGGGATTTCTACTTCTTTATATCTTTTTTCAGATTTATATAGATTGCCAGGTATATGTGAAATCACATTATCATCGACATATTTATTTTGTCGTAAATAATTCCAAAAAGCACTGAATACATTCTTCTTTGTATTGATAGAATCCAGTGAATTTGTTCTTCCTAAAATTCCATTTTTTAATTCGTTAAGATATTTAATAAGATTATTACTAGTAATAATCTGCATATCTGTTTCATTGATTTCTGCTATGCTTTGTTTATTTATATATTTATTATTGATCATCCAATTAAGCATATCTCTAATATATATCCAATTAACTCTCTTTGTAGCCGCTGATTTATATCTATCAAAAAAATCTGATATAAAATCAGGAATATCTTTTAATTCTTTTGCAAGTTTTTGTTCTATTTTTCTTTGTTTTTCAATTTTATAACACATATAATATACCTCCTAAAATCCCAATGCTTCTGCAATATCTATTTTCTTTTGTAAATATTCTAATGCAGACAATCGTTCTGCAAATTCTTTTGATTCTTTTTCATGAAAATAACTAATCTCCCACAATTCTCCATCATCTGTTCTATAATATTTCTGTTCTTGTGGCTTATTATTCCGAGTAAGGTATTCATATACATTCCGACAATACAATTTTTCGTATTTTCTCAATGGGATATCTTCTTTTTCAAGTTCTTGCACTTTACAGCATCCTTTCATAATTTATATTCTTCGTCCATGTAACAGTCCATCTACCTTTGTTTCTGCGTAAAACTCAAAATCCAAGCAGCAAATATTATGACTATTATGAACAGAATTTTCTTCTCTTCTTATTCTCTCTTTGATTCCTCTACTTTGTTTCTTAAACAAATATTCCATGCTATCCTTTTCTCTTCTCATAATATTTCCTCCTGTTTTTGCAATAAAAAAACAATCAGATATCCCCGATTGTTTTAATTGATTAGCTTTCTTTTCTTATATACACTACAAAAGTCACCAGGACAATTTCTGATGACTTCTAACTATACATACACTATCTTCCTTTTTTTGCTTTCTTCCATTCATATTCCCATCGTTCATCTTCTGACATTTTACTTGTCTTATGATCTTCCGCCAATGTAAACAAACCTCCAATAACAAGAACAATCAACCCAAAAATAATTCCACCCATAATATTTACCTCCAATTATTTATTATCTAACACATCCAGTAATCCTTTTCCATTCTCCATTGACGTTAGTTTTAGTTCAACATCAGTGATAGTATTTTCAGCAACCAATTTAACAAATTCGATAGGTAACTGATTTCCGTTTTTTCCTGCTGTTATTTTCAATCCTTCAACTAAAGATTCTATTCCAACCTTTACTCCAGCCAAATAAGCTAATTTTAATTCATCCATAACATTCTTCCTCAAATCTTTAAAACAAAATGCGACTTTTATCTGTTATTTATCAATTCCATTCTTCTTTTATACATTTCCAAACTGATATTTCCGGCGCATCTTTCGCACAGATCTAGCCCTAAGTTCTGACAGTTAATGTCTGTAAATGGTTCTCCATAATTTAATTTTCCCATGCGATAATATTCTCTTTCAATTCCAAAGATATCTTTCTTTTTTACTTTTGGAATTTCTTCTCCGCAGCAATCACAAATTATTTTTTCTATTTTCATGTGTATTACCTCTTTTGAAATATAACTTTTATTTAATATACCAAGAATCTGTTTCTATAAACTCAATATTCTCTAAACTAGGATTGTATTCTTTTAATTTTTTCTTATATTTATCTAACAAACTTCCGCCTTTTCCGATCATAAATCCAGGTTTATCTGTGCAAACCTTAATTGTATCTCTTAATCCTGGAAATACTCCAAGGAGAATCACTCCTTTTACTCCTGCTTCTTTCTTCCATTCTTTAAAAATGCTTGAAATTTCTTTTCTCATACTATATAAACCTCTTTTCTTGAAATACGAGTTTCAAAGAAAACCCATCAACTGATTTTCTAACATTTCTTCCAATTCATCATCTACACTACAATTATGATCACATTCTGGATTGCAGCAAACACACCGTACTTCTGGATAATGTTTGCATTGTCCTGTTTTATTAATATTCTTTCTATAACTTTTTCCATCTTTTTCGATTATTTGAAAAGCCATATTAAAAGCCCCCTTAGATAAATTTCCGATTTTATCTTGAGATACTATCCTTTGTAGCCTTCGTATTTACACAATAATCAACTTCAATTTCTGCCACTTCTCCGTCTTGTAGATTACTAAATACAGTTCTCTCATAATTATCTAATGTGATAATTTTTGTGATTTTAACAATCCCATCTTCGTTATATACTTTTATTTTCATATCAAACCTCCTAATAAAATCCTGATTTCAATTACTCAAAATCATCATCTACAATTTGTGCATCATCGAAATCTGACCAGTCAAAATCTCCGTCATCCATATCATTTATTAATTCAATTGCTTCACTTTCTGTATCAGCTTCTAAAACTGCATAACCATATTTAACTACCATAATTCTCATTTTTGCCATAACATTTCCCTCCTATAATCCCATCAAATCTTTTGCAACACTAATTCCGTAACTTTCCTCAAACCAATCACAGATTGACGTTCTGTGCCATCCTGCGGCGAATCCGTTCCACTCTTCCTCAATACATTCTGTATCAGGATTCATAGGAATATCCCCAAAATCTAACCACAAATTCTTGATATATTCTGCACGTCTGTATTCATAACTATCATTCAAGCCACGATTGACAATGCATGATAAATCAGCATCTGTGATTAAGAATTTCCGTTCTGTGCAATAGTCCATTATCGCATTGTATTCCTTATCACAAAATTCTGTATCATCTTCAATCTGATCAATTTTCAGTTCTTTTAGATATTCTCTTAATGACATACTATTTTCCCTCTTTCCAATGTTCCATATCTTCATTTTTCAATGCGATCATTTCCAACATTTGCAGCGTACTGAAACATTCATTTTGTTTTAAAATTTCCAGTTCTTCTGTGATACACTTTACTTCTTCATCTTTGTATTCTAAAGAGTCCGCATAATCCATATCTAAAGACAGATTATATAATATTTTCGCAATTTTCTGTGTGTCCATGTTATTTCCTTCTCTAAAAATCTGTATTTCAATTAGAATCGCTTATTGCACACGAATCAGCTATGAAAAGTTTCCCATACATAACTTACTATATCCTCCATACAAAGCGTTCTTTTATTGTGTTACTGGATATAGGCAATCAGATTATTTTCTGTTTCGTCTGCAATCTGATAATCTAACCACCATTCGTGTATGGTTTCTTCTAACTGCTCTTTAGACATTGTACGCTTTAGATCATCCACTTTAGGCTTTAATTTTTCCGTTTCATATTCAACTACGAGACGTTCCTGTTCTAACGTCATGTCATCATATGTAATAGTTTTTAATAACGATTCAATTAGTTTTGTTTTAATTTCTTCCATAGTAATGTCTCCTTTCAAAAGATAAAGCAGCCGTTAAGCTGCTCTATCAAGTTGTGTTCTAAAATTTATAATATAACTTTCTTCAGCAATATTGATCGGAAGAATCAAGAAATTGTACTCATTTCCATCAATGTACATTGGAGCATTTCTTTTGCTTCCTCTGAATACCGGACTCTCTGAATCAATAACTGATAATACATCCACAAGATAATGTGAATTGAATCCAATAAATAAGTCCTCGTCCATTACAAGATTTTCCGTTTCAATCTCGTCAAAAGTTTGATATCTGGAAGTCTGCAAATATGTGTAAAGTTTTCCGTTCTCACTATGAAAGATAGTAGGCTCCTTTTCTTCTTTTACCATATCTGCGTTATACTTCATAATTTTTAACATTTCTTCTCTATCAGCATTGAATACAAAATCTCTGCTATCACACAACATCTGTTCAATATTGAAATATTGTCCATCAATTCTTCTGATAACGTATGTAAAATCTTTTCCGGAAATTCTGATATATTTCTGATCCTGATATACTTTGACTTCCGCATCTGATTTTTTATCCATGATTTTCTTGAATACCGGCAAGCATTTCACATGGAGTTTTACAGTGTCAAATGGATTTTCCGTTTCTGTGATAATTTTCTGATTCTCAAGTGATCTCGTCCCAATTCTGTGATTGTCCACAGCCTCTACACGCTTCCGCTTTGTGTTGAAGTTGAATACGTTCATCATTTTATTAGCGTCATCTCCTGCCACAAATAAAGAAAGATTAGCGATTGTTTCCAATAACCAACTCTCCGTTGTTGTAATAATATGCGCTTCTGTATCATCCATTGCTGGAAGAAAAATATCTGTATTCGCACACCGTGGAATAGTAACAATCTTTTTTCCGCACTTTATGTTTATTCTCTGCTGCATTTCCGTGCTAACATCTTCTAGCGTAACATCTCCGCTCATTTTGGAAATGATCTTGATATCGTCAATGTCAATCCCCAAAACACCTGGACTTGTGTCAAATGCATTATTTGTTCTTATTTCTGCAAAATGTTCCATATCGGTACCACACATTTTCACCGTTCCATCTTCTTCGACCTGCATATATAACTTTTTCAAGCTGTCAAGTGTTACTTTCTTATCAATGGCTGCCAATCCTTTTTCCATCATTGCTTTTAATTCTTTTGCGTTCATTGTAAATTTCATCATTGTTTTATCATCCTATTCTTTTAAAATCGTGCTTTCATTTACTCAACACTCTAATAAATTCAATTAACATTTCTAGTTTCTTTTGTTCATGTTCAATCATCAGTTTCCATCCATCAGGCTTTTTCTTCTCTTTAGAAAGTTCTTTCTGATACTTCTTTATTCTCTCTCTACACAAACCTGCTATGCTTTCGCAATGATTTTTAACTGATTCTTTTGTACCGCATTGATTTACTGGCAATCCCCATTTATCATTAAAATCTGCCACAGTTCCATATCCATAAAAATCATTTTCAATCTCCGCAAGAACCCATTTGCTCCCCATTCCTGTAGGCATTTCTGCTAATATTTTCATAGCTATTTCCTCCGTTTGAAATTATCTTTTCATCTGTCAAAACACTTCTGTAAAGTAAAATCTATTCCATCTTTTAAACATAAAGGAAATGAACTATAATTATCTGTTATCCCCCAGCAATTATAATATTCTCCATCTTCATCTATAAAGGCATCTATATCACTTTCAATATCTTCAATTGTTGGAATATTTGTATCTTCCGCTTTATCTAATTCGGCATCTAATATTTCTTTCTTTTTTGCATTACATTCTTTAATAAAATGTTTTACTACTTCTTTACCATGTTTTGTTAATTTATACATATTGTGTTTCCTCCCGATAAAATCATTATTTGTTTCCATAACATACGGAACAGCAAAAAGCTGTTCCTGACTGTTCCAAAGTTCTACGTTATTCAACAGATACACAGATTGAAGAATCTAAAGAACAAAACGGACGAACCCCACAAACGTTCCAAAGGCAACCGTCGTAGTACACGCCACCACGACTGTCAACAACCTGAACATAGGAAGATGAACACCCGTCTGGTGTATCTAACCAAAACGGTTTTTCATTTTCTGTCCTAAACATACCATTCTTTCTGGCTTTTCTGTAATCATCAAAAGTTCCTAAATGTACCTTACAATCACATGTTCCGTAAGTGTCCAACCCATCCATAGATAGTAAATCAACTGTATCAATCAATACATTTTCTTTTCCAAACCCTTTATAGATATCAGTCAGAATATCCCCATTTTCATCATTCAACACATTCTTGATTTCAGAAGTTCTAAAATCATTTAATTCACTGTCGAATCTATAAGTTTTGTCAAGAAGTTCTTTTCTCCATACTTTGGTTCTATTGTTCTCAATATCCTGTTCTACCACATACCATTCATTTCCAATGTTGTCTACAATCACGTTTCCAACCTTGCATTCATAAAGTGGTTTGCTCTGTCTTATTCCTAAAGATTTCCTTAGTTCTTCTGTTAATTCGATAACCAGATTATTTCCTTCTACTTTTACATTTGTCTTATTTACTTCGATATTCATAATATTTCCTCTACTTTCTTTTAATAATTCTTATTTACAAAATGGTTTCCAGTATGCGATCAGTGCCACACCTAATACAGTAATATATACTTTTGCATCCGTTTCTGTCATAAACAACGCGATAAGAAGCAAAATCAATCCAGAGAACTTCTGAAAATTCAATCTGCGCTTCCACCGTTTAAATTTTTGACTCGTAGCAGCCACAACATATCCTTCTAACCATTCCTTATTATGTTTCTTCCATTCCTTTTCCGTCATAACAGTTTTACTTTCTAACTCCTCGCCATCTTCATACATTGCCATGACTTCAAATTCTCCGGAAATCTCGTAAGCATCAATGATGATTTTCTTTCCCATCGAATAACCGCCTTTCAATTCTTCGTGTTTTATTGTTCTTGCTAACATTGTATTTTCCTCCCATTCCTGCTCGCCCTATACTTCTACTGTAAAAATCCTACCTTTATCCCAATTCGCTTTTTGTAAAGCTTGATCTGATACACATATTCTCACTTCTAATTCGCCATTATTATTGATATAATAACTAGTATTATCATATTTTTGATTGAACAATTTTGAAAAATATTTCTTCATTTCCCCTACTTTTTCAATTCTTTTTTCCGTCAATTCCTTGTTATAGTTAAATTCATCACCGTAATTATATCCTGCAAATGTATCTCGTTTCCCATCAGAAAAAACTCTGAATCCAGCTAAATTATCAAGCACAACTATTTCTTCAAAATCAGCGTTGCAATATTTATTAACAAAATTTAAAATATTTTCTTTTGTGTATTTTACTTTTTCGATGTCGGAATTTCTTTCGCATTCTAATCTTGATTTATTACAATCATCAATTTTCGGATCATTTGTAATATAATAACAAAAATCGCAAGTCAAGTAACCATCTTCTGAAATTGTTTTCGGATACTTTAGTTTTCTTCCGTTCTTTCCGTATTCAACAACTATATGTTTATATCCGCTTATAAATTCAATATAAACTTTTTTACCTTCTTTGTTAGTAAATGCTGTTCTAATTCTACAATTTTCCACGTCATTACATGGTACACAACCTGCGCCTTCAAAATACAATACTTTCTTGCTCATAATTTCCACCTTTTAACCTTTCTTTATATATGTTTTCTTATTCTCTTCTAGTTTCGCTCTTGCTCGTCAGTATCGGACTTTTACCGATAGACTAGAAACATCATACAGCACAGCCTGTTTACGGTTTATTCCCTTAATTCACTTGCTGATTTTCCGCTTATAGAAGTTCTGTACCTAAACAGTGTTGGCTACTCGTATAAGCGCGCTGTATTTGATTTACAATGTGAAATTATCAAGGTGCTATGCGATTAACAAAGAAATCTTTGTTGTCGTTGTTGTTACTATATCACAAAGATTTCTTTGTGTCAATATATTTATTTGTAATTTACAAAGATTTATTTGTTATTCTAGGTATCAAAAAAGAACTATACATAGTCCTGTACAGTCCTTTCTATTCAATCCTATTTCCATTGTGAAAATAAAATCCGCTTTTCCATTCCGCACCCACAATACTAGCCATTTTTTCAAGTTCTTCTTGCGTGAATTTCCCCACTTTTAAACGACTAGAAAATGTTTGTTGACTCATTCCCATGCGTTTCGCAAATTCTGTCTGTGTCATTCCTGCCATAGTATATGCAGATTCAATTTTTTGTTTTAGAGTTATTTTCCTACACCTCCTAATCTATATTAAATAATTCGTCAAAAGTGATCTTAACATGCGGAAAATGTACAATATATAATTCGCTCTTGTTCTCTTCCGTAACTGTATTAAGTAAGTAATATTCTGGATTTCCTTCGCTGTCATAGTCAAGCGTATATATTTCTACTTGTCTTTTTCTCCAGTCTACAATCCAGTATTCATCAATTTCCTGTTGTCTGTATAACTCCATCTTTTCCGTACGGTCATATTTTTCCGTAGATGAAGAAAGAACCTCCATGACAAAACGGGGAATATCGAAAAACGAATTCCCTTTTTTAGCATGTACACGACAATTTATAGAGGCATCAGGAATAACAATTTTTTCCTCGTCCCCTATAGTCCATTTATATTGAACATTGTCCGGATATACACGACAGATATTTCCTTTTAACTGACTGTATACAGTAGCAACAAAATTTGTGATAATTTCCGAGTGCTCTATATATGCACCTGACATATCTGTTATGATTGCGTTACTCACAAGATCACTTCCTTTCTTTTCCTTATTATACTATTTTCCTGCACACAAGGCAAGAAAAACTATTCGGCTGCATCACAGCGTCGGAACGTGTCCGGTTTATTATTCTTTTCCAAAATGTGCTTTCCCCATCTCATTTGATTTATTGATTTCATTTATTATTTTCTCAGCTTCCTTTTTTGTCTTGTATGTGCCAAAAACATACTTGTGGCAACCTTTTGTTCCTTCTATTGTTTTAGGTGCAATATCAACTACTACTTTCCACATATTTTCCTCTTCCTCCCCGTCGTGCCGATAGGTCAAGCTTCATGTTTTATAAATTTTCCAAAAAAGAAAAATATTCTTTTATTTCTTTTCTGATAGAAAGAAGTTTTTCTTCTTCCTTTTCCAGTTTTTTCTCGTATTCTTTGGCGATTCTGAAACAAGATTGAATATTTGATTCCTCTGTTTCAGATTTCGCCATTTCCAAAATACCATCTTTTGAGTATTTAAAATTTTCTACATTTCTTAAAGCACGTTTTTCTTCTTCTAAAATCTCTAATAATGATTTGTTCATTTTCTTTTCCTCCTTATATATATAATATCAATCCGCTTCTTAGCATATCAAAGAACCATTCCTGAAAGTCATGATATTCTGTTTTATCTACAATATCACGATAAACTTCTTTGAGCTGATCCTCTGTAAATGTTTTATTCATTATTTCCGGAAGTGATTCCCGGTTATCTTCAGAAAAATAATATTTGTTTTCAGCCTCTTCATAATTTTCAACAAATTCTTTCAGTTCATCCAGTGTATCAAAACGTTTATAGAAATCTGTTTTAATCCATTTACCATTTTTATTGGCATATTTTGTAGCTGTCCATTTGTGTTTACAACAGTCACAGTAAACCGCCGAAAATACGATATTTTCATTTGATGTTTTAAAAGTATACATTTTTACTACCTCTCTTTCTTAATATCCAAAAGCTAGCCAGTAACCAACCATTCCGACCGTAAAGACAACCGGCATTAACAGAGTTGTGATCTCGTTGATTTTTGTTTTCATGTTTCTTTTCTTACTTCTCATTTTTGTTTGATCTCCTTTTATACTAAACTCCAAAATGTTTCTTCTAACTTTTCTTTTTTCTGCTTTAGGAACACGATGTTTTCAGAAAGTAGCATAACGCTTTCTTCTACACCTTTATCTTCTGGTGAGAAATGAGAAAATACAAAATCTAACTTGTTTTCAAGTTCCACAATTCTTTTCTCAATTTTTTCAATCTCTTTCGCTAATTTGTTTCTAAACATTCCTTTGATCTCCTTTACTTGTTTTATTGTTATTCTCTTTTATTCTCAGCTACGCAAGCCATATGTGAAAACATTAGAAGTAAAGTCGTTTCTACTACTTTCGTACTCGGTACTAGCTTTCTGATTTTGCCCGAAACAGATCTTTCTTTGCTTGTCCTCTATGTCTTGCATAGTCAAAATAAAATAAAAACAGATTCACAAGTGATTCACAGCCTCGTTATCTAAACCTTGCTTTTCAGATTCTAAAATCCTATCTGTGATTGACTCCGCTTTTCTGCTAGTTGTTTCTGTCGTGGTATCCTCTACACGTCTGAATTATTATTATCCTGTAGTCTTCAGCCTTTTTCAGCCTTACGCAAAGCCACTTCGATTCTTTGCGCGGATAGTTTTGTTATACGGTGTCTACCTTTTCACCCGTCCGTTGTACTCATATTTATGGCAACGTCAACGCTCGTTCTTTTTTATATCCTTTACGAGTCGGATATATTGTGATTATTCCGTCCTATAATTGAAAAGGACTTGCCAACTTGACAAGTCCTGATTTACAAGTTACAATAATTTATGAGTTGTCGTGTATATATTCTTTTGCTTCTTGTTCCGTTGGACACTTTACAAGTTGCTTATGGTCTGAATTATACACGACATTTTCATTGTCGTATGTTATATAGTACATACGTTTTCACCTCCTTTCTGTTGGAAGTGAAAAGTTATGTGTGCTTATTTCTTTTTAGTTCCACCGCATTGCACAATTTAAAAATGTGTTGTATAACATTTTTTAGCGGTTTTTATGTGTCTACTCTGTTTTTTTCGCCTATCATCTTATCTCATGTCCTTTACATCCAATTAACAAGCTAGATGTTATATGCTCAAGTTTATACAGATACGGCTTGTTATTGTAATGCTATCCCGAATTATCGTCGGCGATACTTAACTTTTTCGATTTTTCAATGTACAAAATTTTTAAAAGGAATTTCACTGTCAGAGTTGACAGTTATTCAGAAATGTGATATATTCTAATTGTTGAGATTAGAAGTGTGTTATCACATTTGTGTCAGTGTCACATTTCTGAAGTCCTTATTCATTTTGAATGAGGACTTTTTTATTGTCCTCAAAAGGCAAGTTAGAATTGAATCTGTACGGCTTTACCGCTTGCCTGTCTTGCTGTTATCTCGTTTCGTTGTAATTATAATATCATATGCTCTCGATATTGTCAACCTTTTTTTATGCTTTTTTTAATACTTTTTTATTTCGTATTTTTTTATATTAACGCTTGCATACATTTGTAAATGATCTAATATTAAGTTAGCATCATCAAGACTAAATTGCTTTTTTTGTAAGAGCTTATCAAACCCTTGTCTGCTCGTGCCTAACTTTTTAGCCAATGCAGTTTTAGTAACACCAGACTCTTTTATTGCATCGTTTACTGCCTGTCGCAACTCGTCATTTGTTTTTATCATATTATTACTACCTACCTTATAATTTATTAAAAGGTGTATTGCCTTTAATAACTTAACAAGACTTTACACCTTTTTATTTTAATGTTTACATTTCATACTCTTCAGACGGGATGCCTAAAGAAGCAAGTTTATTTTTTACAACTTTAATTTGATAATCAAGCTCTGGGTTGTTGCCTGTTTCAGCCTTTTTAATACGTTGCAAGTTAACATAATAGTCTATTGTCACTTGTTTTAATTCGTTTTCACTCATGCCTTGTATCATTCCTCTCACATCCTTTTTATAATATAAATATTGTGGTTTACATTTATCTATATTATAATGGATATAGTTATAGGTGTAAAGCCTTATTAAATTATCAAAGTACATTGTAAAGTAAGTTTTTAGATTATCAACTATCGGAGTTTGCATTGCCTTAACCGTTTGTTGTGTCTCTCTTAACTTGATTATATCTTATCACTTTTATTTATGTTTGTAAATAGTTTTATTTATATATTTATTGTTTTAGTACATATTTATAATCAAACACGCTATTGTATTGCTTTATTTTAGTAAATATGTATAATTATATTTATAAACAAAATATGGTATAATAAAAGACTTTAAAAGAAATGAGGTATAATCCATGTTAGAATATAAAAGTACAGAACAATTTTTGAATGATTACAGAAACCACCTAAAAGAAAAGGGTATTACAAATGCACACGTGGCACGGAAAATTGGTATGTCACCACAGCAATTACAGAATGTTTTTAAAAAACAGGAATTGACTGTTAGTGATGTAATAAAGCTATGCAATGCAATTGATTATAATTGTAAAATTGTGATTGAGTAAGGCATAAAATACGATTAAAGAAAGTTGGTGTTATTTTGTCATACAGCAAAGAAGCCCAAAAGAGATATAGTAAAAAGACGATGACTTTTGCGGTAAAATACTACCCTACTGACATTGAGTATGGAAAAAAGTTAAAAGAGTATCTGGCAGATACCGGACAGAGTGCAAACAGTTATTTAAAAGAACTTATAAAGGCAGATCTGGACAGTAAAGGGATATAGGTATTTATAGGTATTATGGCTATACTTTACTTTTAAAACGCATATAATAGGAAGTAATACGTTATATGAGTGTGTAACTTTTATTTACAACTTATGTTATAATATCTTTAATAAAACAAAAAGGACTACTGCATATAATGTTTGTTTATAAAATAGATATATTAAAAGCACTCGTAGAGCATGGATATAATGCAACCAAAATACGTAAAGATAAGATATTAAGTCAAGCTACCATGCAAAACATACGGCAAGGTAAAGGTATTACAACTGATACAATCAATACGATCTGTCTTATTTTAAGATGTCAACCGTCGGATGTTATCGAGATCATACCGACGGAAGAAGAAAAGATAAAATACTTTTTTGACACTGATTTTAGTGATTGACTTTGCACTAATTTTAGTGTTATTATAATTATAGTTGGTAATGACAAGTGCCTACGGAAAGAAATGGAGGGAATCAGAATGGAGGTATTGAAAGATATGGGGATGACTGATAAGCAATTTAACGGCTTTATTAGGTTTTTGATTGATGATCTCAGAGAAGCAAAAGAAGAAAAAGACGCGGAAAAGAAAGATAAACGTATACAGAAAATACTGGAGAATTTACAGAGTACATTAGAAGATTAGTATTATTATAGTAGCGGTGACTTGTCACACCGCTATTTTATTTATTATTAGTTAGTTATATGTAATATGTGTTAGGCATTCATAGGTGTACTGTGTACAGTCATGTGTATTATTGTATAATTATAGATAGTATATGTATATTAGCAGTGTATTGATTGACAGGCAGTTATTAAGTGTGACCTCGTGTGATAGGGTTTGGTATGAGTAGATTTATTAAAATTAGTAATTATTGCTATTATTTGAATACTATTATTTTTTGTGATGTGATCCTTTCGTGATGTATATTTATGTATATTGTTATGTATATTTATTTACAAATTATTGCATAGTTATACCCATAGTGTGGATATGTTTAATTTAAAAATGGTGACTGGGTGGTGATGTTGTAATCATTTGTAGGTTATTTTAGGTTGAAAGTGGGGAATATGGATTGACTTTGGCATTATTTTGTGTGTCTGGTGGGGAAAGTCGTTTTTGAAGTTAAAAGTTATTCACATTATGTTTTGAGTTATTCACATTATGTTGATAACTTTTTAGTATAAATATTCGTACAATAATCCCCCGAACGCCACGAGAAGTACACGTATTAATACGTATTGCTCCGAATTTATAAGTCCTTTTTGTCCTCTCCTGTTATGACAAAATCCCACCAAAATCACCAATAAACCGCCCCTATTTTGAATAAGTCCATAGTTATAAAATTTTGGAGAAATGATGAATGTGCAAAAGTCCATAAAATAGTATAATAGTGTAGTATTATGCCATTCCATAATAGGGGCGGTATTAAACATTTTTGACGTATGTTATGCATCGAATATAGCAGGTATGGGTTCTATCCACACCTCACTACCAAAATTTCGACCTCCGATTTCCATACCAAAATTTTCATCTCCCACTTCAAAAAACCAAAAAATTACCTAAAAATACTTCGGGAACTCTCTCGACCAACAAAGCATAAACACTGCATTTCTACCATTCTAAACAGTCCAAAAATAACCCAAATCCATCACAATATCGACTCCAACCCCAAGCAAACTCTTACCGTTACTGCATTTTCCCGAACTCAACTTATATTCCAAAAAATTACATACAAAACACCCTATCAAAATCCATAAAATTACATCACCTTATCCCTCAGTGTACCCACATAAATACTGGCATCCCCCGGTATAAAAACATCACACAAAATTACCTCTCTACCGAAGTACCATATTTTCAAAATTACTGACACAAAAAAAATAAGCAGCCAATTCCTAAGATAAGTCCTTAAGAACCAACTGCTATTATTTACAATCACCCTATAATTATCTAATATCTTCAATAATATTTATTAAATATATCCCCATCTATATCACTAATATCATGAACCGGTACCTCAGTTCCATTTTCAAATATTACAACATTTCTATATTCGTGTACCTTCTTTACTCTCCCACTAACTGTAATATAATTTCCACCATCTTTCTTTAAATCTTTCTCAAAATATGTGATTCTGACATCCGGATCAACATCACTGTCATCTAAACATTTTCTTAAAATACTCAATCTCTCATTCAGCCTATCCAAAACATCCTCATCAAATTCAACTCTTCTATCTGTTAATCTTGCAGTCTCTTTAATTTCTGCATCATAACCTGTCAATGCAGCAAATGGAGAAAATTGAGCAGCTCTATCTCGCATACTCATTTGGGGATATTTTTTAGAGACAAAATGTGGCAGATCAATAATATCATCGTATTTACCCATAACACACTCCTATGCTTTATGTCCACCAATTTGATTATTCCTATCTATTGCAGTAGCTCCTTCTTGTAGACTCATGCCTTTTAAAATTGCATTTTTCCCAAATTTTTTCTTGATATCCAAGATAGCTTTCTGAATATCTTTTTCTTTTTTAAGTTGTTCCTGGTCTACTGCATCTTCCTTTTCAGCAATCATATCAAATAAATTAAGCTGTTCATATCTATCCTGTTTCGCTTCCTTTTCGCTGATCACATGATTTGCAGACATATTGATTCTTCTGACAAGTAAATTTTCGTCTACAATTCTACTGAACAAATCAAGCACAGCTCTTACAATCACGCTAGTAGAAGACGTATAACTATCTAAATTTGCTGTTCCATGAGCATGTTTTGGAATTTTTCTCCCATATTGATCAAAAGAGAACTCTCCCTTATACTTACTCATTCTGGAAGAATCTAATAGATTTTCTCTATCGTAGCCAATCGTTAATACAATCTGATCCGTTACAAGATTTTTACTAACCAAATCTAAGACCAACATCTCGGTCATTTCACGCACAATAATTTTCGTTTTATCAAAATCAGTCCCACAGTGTAAAACCTGTCCGCTTCCAATACTATTGCTCTCCGGCTTATATGCTTTAATATCTGCAATTGTAACCGGTTCATAACCCCATGCATGGTCAATCAAAAGCTCTGTATTTTTACCAAACATTCTACGCAGTAAGTCTTCATTATAATAATCTGACTCTTTTCCAAGAGAGCATCTTGCAATATCGCCCATTGTATATATTCCTACAGATTCCAATTTCTTAACATATCCTCTACCTACTCGCCAAAAATCAGTCAATGGTTTATGTTCCCATAATTTCTCTCGATATGACTTTTCGTCCAATTCTGCAATTCTCACACCATTTTCATCTGCAGGTATATGTTTGGCAACAATATCCATCGCAATCTTAGCCAAATACAAATTAGTTCCTATTCCTGCGGTTGCAGTAATTCCAGTTGTATTCAAGACATCCAATATCATCTTCTGTGCAAGTTCTTTTGCGGATAATCCATACGTATTCAAATAAGAAGTTACGTCCATAAATACTTCATCAATAGAATACACATGGATATCTTCAGGAGCAACATATTTCAAATAGATATTATAAATCCTTGTGCTATATTTCATATAAAAAGCCATACGTGGTGGAGCCACAATATAATCAACTTTTAAATCCGGATTTGTATCAAGAATTTTTTTACTATATGACTGTCCGGGAAACTCATTCTTTTTCAATCGATATAATCTTGTTGCATTAATTTCTTGCACCCGCTGCACAACCTCAAATAATCTTGGTCTTCCAGATACACCATATGATTTCAAAGACGGCGTTACTGCAAGACAAATTGTTTTCTCTGTACGACTGTTATCTGCAACAACTAAATTCGTAGTTAATGGATCCAAACCACGTTCTATACATTCTACAGACGCATAAAAACTTTTTAGATCAATTGCAATATATGACTTATTATTCATGCAGCACACCTCCTACTATATGTATCATAACAAAAATTTTTAAATTTATCCATATAAAATCGAAAGTATGTTTGCTTTGTTATGTGTCTGTATCAAATAAAACAAAAAGAGCAGATTAGGATTCTAATGAACTCTTCTGCTCTCTCTGTTTTTAGCAACTATAAAATAAATTATAATTACTATTTATTACTACTCTAAAACACCTACAATTTACAATTATAATACTATACTTTCATATTTTTATCAAGATATTTTTACATATTTCGACAAAATCCCCCTTTTTTTCTAAAAACACATCAAATTAATTAGAATGTACTACCGCTATATTTAAAACTCAATTCTACAATGCAACATTATCTTTAATGGTTTATACATTTTTGAATGAAAAATTTTAGGTTCTGGAATATCAAATTCTTGATCCACTCCTAAATCTGTTTCTCTAAGTACAGTTCCTACAACCTTCATTGACATTCCATTTTCTTCAGCTAATTTATTTATATGATGAACATAGCCATCATAATATCCGATTCCTTCAAATTTAAATTGTACTTTTGTTTCTATCATTCTGTTTTCAGAAAATGACAAATCCTCTACAATAGGACGAGAAAATTTATTTAAATAACATTCCTCATAGAAAGAAATAATCCTTTTGCCATCTTCTGTAATATACTTACCCTCTTTTGCCTTTTCTTTTATATCGCTTTTAACTTCCATGAAATCATATTCAGCAAACTTCATACCATATTGATAATCATCTTGATACTTTTCTGCAGCAGCTTCCTCCGGTGTTTTTGATATTTCATTTAGTTCATCTAAAAAACTCATAGCACTACTCTCCTTTTCCTTTTGATATTTACATAGTAGCACAATACCATGAATTTTTATAGAAATTTTTAAATCGTTAAGAGAATTAATACATGAAACAAAGAAACCGTTTAAATATTTTTAATAACAAGGAGAAAAATGATATGAGCAATTTAAAATTAGTAACAACTGAAAACTTTGGAAACCTGGAATGTAACTTCTATAGAAACATGAATGATGACATTCTTTTGACTCGTGAACAGATTGGACAGGCATTAGAATACGCAAATCCTGCAAAAGCAATTCAAAAAATTCACTTAAAACACAAAGATAGACTTGAAAATTTGTGCCTCAGAATGTGGGAAGTCCGCTACCCCAAGAATGGGGGTGCCGGTGTGAATGTAGAAACTGTATATTACACGCAGCGAGGAATCATGGAAATTTGTAGATGGTCTAGAAGTTCAGTAGCAAACAAATTTATGGATTGGGTTTGGAATATCGTAGAAATGTATCGCAGTAATGGAATTGCGGATGTATCACTCATTTCAAATTCATTGAACAAATTTACAAATATCATGGAAAAATACGAAGAAAGACTTTGTAAGGTTGAAGAACAATTGTCTTCGCAGCAAGAACAGGTTAAACAGATTCCTACATATAAGAAACCGTATAATCCATGGTTTTCTAAAATGAATCCAAAATATAAATTGTTAGAGGAACACTTCAATATTAACAGAGGACAATTGTATAAGGATATCTTATTGGAGTTAGAAAATATATACAATATTGATACTGTACAGATTCAAGCAGATTATTGCTATGAGAACAATGTGGAATCCTGTTATCCATTGGAACCATATGAATTTGTTCCAAAATACAGAGAAATGATTGAACAAGTCGTAAATAGTAATCTAATAAAATATGGAATTGCTGCAGAAAGCGATCCAATCGCATCAACAAAACACGTAACTATTTTTGATACTCCTGTGGAATAGATAAAATTTAATGGATAATAAGCGAATTATAAGACAGGTGATTAATTTCACTTGTCTTATTTTTTTAATCATAAATATAAATAGAGAAATATTTAATGGATACAGATTAAATGGATAAGAAAATACGATGAGATAAAATTCTAAAATTTAAAGAGAGAATATTAAAAGAGAGAGAAACAAAAAAATAAAAGATAAGAGACCTCTTGGAACAAGAGGTTAAAGAATCATTAATACTGAATACATTAATATTGTATTAACTTAAAAAAGTGTGTAATTTTTGACAGTTTTTTCTCTACACTTGCAAGACGATATGTCAAAAATTACACACTTTTTACACCATGTAGATTTTATAGGCTTTATGGGAGGAAGAATGAAAGAAGAAAAATGGAACAATAAAATATCCTTATTTATACCGGAACAGTTGTTGGAGGATAATAATTTTTCTAACTATGCTTTGGCGACTTACTGTGTATTACAAACTATGTCAGTTCCGGCGCAGCAAGATCGATTATGTATTACATATCAGCAAATTGTTTTTTATCTTATCGGAGACATTCCAGATAGGCGAAATAGAATTTTTGATTATATAAAGTGTGGAGTAAATGAACTTATTGATAATAAGATGATTCGTTTGATAAAAGAAATAAACAAGCATCTAGTTCTGGATTGCTATGATTTGTATTTAGATAATAACAAACATAAATTTACTATTATTACTTTTCAAGAAGTTCAGAAAATTTTTCAGATTAAAAATGTGAACAACTTCTTGCTACTAAAATATTTTGTAATTCTTATTGGAACTATAAGTAGTCAAATTACAGTTTATTTGCCAAATGGCGAATATAAAAACAGAGTTGTCGGTAATTTTACAATCGATTATCTTTCAGAAATATCCGGCATCTCTACTAAATCAATTATTGATTATAACAAATTATTAGAAGAGGCAAACCTGATTTACATATTTAGACATTCGGATTTTGTTCTTGATAAAAATAAAAGTATCAAAAGATTAGCAAATATTTACGGAAGACCAGAGAATAAAAAATATGTAGATACTTTTGCTGAAGATCAACAAGAATATACATCTTCTTATAAATATAGTGAGAAAACTATACACGAAACAAACAACAAAAGAAGTCTTGCTCAAAAATATCAGCAATTATTAAAAAATAAAACAGTGAATTATTCAAAAGATGAAATCATGGAAATTTATCAATACGTAGTTTCTGAAAATAACAAATATAACAAATTATATGAAAAAGAAAAATACACTTCTTATCTGGACAAGATTCGAGATATTAGTGTTTTTGATAAATTCGATTTCATTAAAACAAAGGATACAAAGAGAGAATAAATAAATGTCCTACTAAATGGAATTGCAATAATTTCATTTTAACAAACAGACAATTCTATTTTTTTAGAAAATATTTCTAAATGGTGAATTAAGATATGTCCCCACATTAAATAAACATTATTTAGTAATTTGTAACTTGAAAACCAAATTTCATTTAAAGAAAGGAAGAAAAATGCAACAGATAAATATTGATGAATTAAAACCACATTCAAGAAATAATGAATTCTTTGATGATATGACAGGCGAAAAATGGAGTGAATTTTTAGAATCTATTCGGACAAGTGGAGTTATTGAACCGATTGTTGTTACTACAGATATGGTAATTGTGTCTGGACATCAACGAGTACGAGCTTGTAAAGAATTAGGAATTCCTGAGATCATGTGTGAAATCAAAACATATAAAGACGAGGATTCCATAATTAAAGATCTACTTGAAACAAATATTCGTCAGCGTGGAGACATTGGAGGTTCTGCGAAGAAAGTTGGACGGAGAATTAAGGAATTAGAGAGGCTGTATGGGGTTCATCAAGGAAATGGTTCCAATCAATACGAGCAAAAACCGAATAATTCGGTAATTGCAGTTACTCAATCTGATATTGCAGCTAAGTTAGGCATGTCTGTAGATACACTGCAAAACTACAAAATGTTAGCAGATATGATTCCTGAATTAGAGGAGTTAATGGATACAGGAATTGTATCAAAGTCTACTGCTCTATCAATGATAAAGAATTTGTCAGAGGAAGAACAAGAGTCTCTTATTGAGTCTTTAGACACAACAAAGAAAATTACAAAACGTGAAGCAGAAAAATATATTGAAGAAATTAGGAGATTAAAAGAAGATCCACAAATTCCTGAAGATTATGAGTCTACTAAGAGAGAATTAAAAGGGTGGAAAGAAGATTATAGAAATTTGAGATCACAGTTTGATGAAAAAGTTTTAGAACTCCAAGACTTAAGAAAACAAATAGAGAATATGAAAGAGACTACTCCAACGGAACAGTATAATCAAAAACTTAAAAACTCTACTATTTTCTTTTGTTCAAGAGTTGCCGATTTCATTGAAAAAACTGGTGGTTATGTTTGGCTAGCAGAACATTTAAATGAATTGCCGGATTATGAGCGGAAATCTTATATCAATGCCGTCAATGCAATTTATGCATGGGCTGATAATTTATTAAGAAACATTAACAATTAAACTTTAGGAGGATTTACTTATGAATGAAATGACAAAAAAATACGAAACAGAGAACTGGGATATGCAGCAATTGATGAATATTACTGGTCAAACTGCAATGAATTTGAATAATATGGGAAAACAATTAGGAATTGTCACGACAGCAGTTAATGGGCTAACTGACGATGTGAACACTATAAAAGCTAAAATTGAAAAGATTGAATTTAACGAAGAAATAACTACAGATCAAAATAATGCAATTATTGAAACTGCAAAGAAAAGAGTGTGTCAGATTATTGGAGGAGATGCTTTTGAAATAAAAAAATATTTTAGAATTTTTGTTATGAGACTTTATACGGATGCTAGAAAGTATGCCGGTTTAGGTTCAAAAATTTCAAGAACAAGAAAAGGTGATTTTCAGAGATGCATTAATTACATAGAAGCATGGATTCCAAGTTGTGGTTGTGCAAAATTGAAGTCTGAAGCAGATGAAAAAGCAGAAGCCAAAAGAAAAGCTAAAAGTTTAGGTTATGATGTTTAAACATTTTACAATGTTTGAATATAAATATGCAGCGAAGATATCCCTAGAAAATATCTTCCACTGCATAAGTTATTTTGCGGATGTTTCATCCACGGTTGCTTTGGATTATTGCGGCAAGTCAGAATCTAACGTTCCAGACTGCTGCTCTGATCCAAAAGAAATGTAGTCGTTTGCGACTACGGCATTGTCTACTCCAGCGTCGAGCAACATTTTAAGTTCTTTTACCTCGTAGTGCTTTTGCACTAAATATTTAACCATGCTTACAACTTGGCTAAATACATACTTAGCAAAATAAATAGCTGTTACTAGGACAACTGGAGAACCGACTATTAACAATTGTGTCATTGACGCTCCTCTCGTGTATAAAAATCATACCACACCAAGGAGGTCTTTCTAAGATGTCGAAAACTATGATGCCACTTCCTTTCCGTACCTGATCTTGTATCAGTCGTGGTATTGGTTAACGGGTTCCAAAGTGATGCATCGAGAGTAATTATAGTAGAGATGATGTAATTTGTTAATAGTCAGACTTAAATAAAGAGAATAAATATATGAAACTTATAGTCATCACTCAATTAAAGGAGCGAGTCCAATGACAAATAAAAATTATGAAAACAGAGGAGATTTAATTTATGAAAACAAGTACATATGTAACACCAGGAAGCCATAATCTTCAGATTCCAAATCGGAGCGAATTTCACAAGTATCTAATTGAAAACATTACAGTTGGTGATTTTAGTACAGGTGGTTGTACAGATGGTGGAACAAAAATTAAGAAAATTGCACGCGCAATCAATTGGTCAAAGGCTATGCATAATAAATACTATATTAAGAAATTTTCAGAAGAAAATAGAAAATAAGTTTGAAAGTGAGGTCATTACTATTTTAACTTGTAAATTAGGAAACGAAATCATCAATTGTTATGATGGAACACATGATAAGGAGCAGCTTAAAAAATGGGCAGAAAAGAAAATTCTACTTTGTCCCGTTTGTAATAAACCATACGAATACTGTCATGGTAAAATCAAAATACCATATTTTAGACATATGGAAAAGATGTCGTGTGATTATCAATATAATGAACCTGAAACCGAAGAGCATTTAAAAGGGAAACGAGATCTATTTGAATGGATTAAAAAACAGCCAAACGTTAAAAATGCAGTTTTGGAAGGTTGGATACCAGAAACAAAACAACGACCAGACATTATGTTTGAATATAAAAATAAAAAATATGTAATTGAATATCAGTGTTCTCCTATTTCAACAGATTATATAGAAAGACATGAGTTATATGACGCTGCTGGTATAAATGACATATGGATTTGTGGGATACAGAAATATTCAAAGAAAAATATGAGAAAGAAATTTATGCAAAATGTAGCATATGCTTTTTATTCATCTGAGACCAAAACTATTTTTCCAATAGAATATAATCATTTATTCTGGAATACAAACTTGATAAAAAATGAACTTAGAATAAATTATAGTTATTTTCACGGTTTCTTATTAGATGAATTTTCATTTGATTATGAAATCTTTCATAAAAAATTTGGAAAGCCTAAAGAAGTAATTAAAAAAATTGAGTATAGAAAAAATTTAGAGAGAAATATTCCTCATGAAAAAGATCGAAATTTTTATTTATTTTTACAAAATGAAAAATTAGATAATGATTTAAAAGCTAAGTTATCTCAATTGTCTAATAATAATTGGATATTTTATGTGATGGTAAATCACAGTAAGTATAACTCTTTTGAATATATACTTGCAGAACCTCTCGTGTCATACAACATAACAGAACGTAATTTTCATATTAATTTCAGAAACAAAAAATATAAGAAAATTATGATTAGCAAAATGGATTATGATGAATATAAAAAGTGTTGTCGTGATATTGAATATTTGAAGCAAATATTATATGAAATGATGATAGAAAACAAAAGACAGTTAATGAAATATACAAGTGAAAATATTAGATTTTTGGAGGTATTGGATAATTGAGTAAACATTTAGCATCACAAAGATACGTTTTTAAAATACATTCTTCTCGTCTTAGAAGAGCAAAATGGGATTTGCAGCTATCAATAAAACAAGCACGAGAAAACAAGGAATTAATTGCATTAAGCGAAAGTCAAATGATGAGATTTATAGATGAATTGAATGGAATAACAAATCCTGAATTACATATTTCAGATATAAAATCTAAAATTAAAAATTTGAAATATGAAAAGAATTTATCTGTATCAAGACCAAAAATTAAAAAACTGTATGAAGAATTAGATGCTTATCAATTTAAAAAAGATTATGTATGTGTTGTTATAGATAATAATAAAGACTATTACAAAATGTACAAACACGGTTTTAAAATAAATAAAATTACATACAGACGATTACTTGGAACTACTGGTGGAGTTAAAAATAATACAATTGTTTTTGTAAACGAAAAATTATTACCAGAATTAAAAAGAAGAATTGATAATGGAAGAGATAAAACTAAAGAGTTTTCTCCGGCAAAATTAGAAGCATATAATGCATTAGTCTGCAGTTCTTCTACTCCTGTTTCATATCCAAATGGTGTTGTTGTTGTACATGACTGCATTACACACTTCAACTCTGACATTATCGAGTTAGACGATACAAATCTTGAAGAACCAAGCATGAAATATATTAAAAATAAAGAAATGGAATTAAATGACAGTGATGGGTATGGATTAGCAATGCCGCAGCTCATGAAAAGATGGGGAGAAGAAATTGGAGAAGATTTTTTGTTGCCTGGATGCGTGATAAGAAATTCATTTTGTAAAGGGGCAGTTTTCCCTATCGATTTTCAAAAATTCGCCAGTGATAATAATATAGATTCGATAACTGATGTTTGGGGGGATACTCATAATATAAATGATATAGAGCTAATACTGACAGAATCAATGTTAAAATTATGGGACTCGTATTCATCCATTGAAGATTATTTAGAAAATTGCGAAAAAAATCATTATAGCTTTTCTATTACAAAGAATTCCGAAAAAGAATTAGAAAATATTAGAACGATGAATTATCAGTTTCTCCAAAGTTATGATTTTAATGAGGAAGAAATCGATGAGCTTATTGAACCCACTGTTTCAGAAATATGTGATATTTTGTCAGATGATTATAGGAAAACTATTTTATATACAAAAGGTATTGGATTAAATAGTGATACCGTTCAGAATTTAGACAATTCGTTTTCAACAGCATTGATGATTGAGCCAGAAATGAAAAATGATCCATTTATCAAATCACAAATTTATTCTATGATTAGAAAACGAATTGATGATGCAAAAGTTGGCGTTTTAAATGTCCCGGCTAATTACTCTTTGGTTTCCGGAGATCCTTATTCATTATGTCAATCTATGTTTGGATTGAAGGTCACAGGATTATTAAAGTCCGGAGAAGTTTATTCGAAATACTGGATTGATAAAGGGATAGACCAGATTGTAAGTTTTAGAGCGCCAATGACCTCTCATAATAATATTAGAAAACTAAATGTGGTTCATAACGAAAAGATGGACGAGTTCTATAAATATATGACAACGCCAACAATATTCAATAGTTGGGATACATGTGCAGATGCTATGAACGGCTTCGATAAGGATGGCGACTGTGTAATCAATACTTCTCTCCCGCTGCTTGTTAAAAAAACACAAGAATTACCAACGGTGGTATGTGTGCAGCGGAAAGCACCAAAATGTATTCCCACAGAAGACGATATCATGAAGTCTAACATCAATAGTTTTGGAAATGCAGTTGGTGCCGTTACAAATAAAATTACATCCATGTTTGAAGTTCAAGCAAATTTCCCAAAAGATAGTCGTGAATATAGAATTCTAGATTATCGTATTAAATGTGGACAATTATACCAGCAGAACTCGATCGATTAACTTTAGTCGCTTTACACAGCGATGTGTATCGAATAACAAGGTGAACTTATAAATATAAGGTGTACATTACACGTATAGGAATTACAGGAAATGGTAATTAGGTAATGTGCTAACTGGAGAAGTCTAAGTATATAACAATAAAATATGCGTAAAAAATTTAAAAGAAAGAATGTGATTATATAAGTTTATATAACAATTATGGAATTTATGGAATAAGAAATAAAATCAATAACAAGATTTATGTTGGAAAAACAGAAATGAATTTTGGCGACAGAAAAGATTGTCATTTTGCAAGTCTTCGTGGTGGATATCATATAAATCCGCATTTGCAAAAATCATTCAATAAATACGGAGAAGATAATTTTGAATTTATTGTATTGTATCAATGTAATAACAATGAAGATAGTAATATGGTCAATGAATTAGAGAAAAAATATATCAAGTTATATAAGGACAAAGAACTTGCTTATAATATTGGAGATGGTGGTGACGGTGGACATAATTTAGGAAAGCATTTGTCAGAAGAAACCAAAAGAAAAATTGGAGACAAAAATAGAATCAACATGACTGGTCGTAAAGCCACTATTGAAACTAAGAAAAAAATGTCAGAAGCTCAAAAAAAACGTTTTGATAGAATGTCTGATGAAGAACTCAAGGAATATGGGAAACGAATTTCTCAATATGCTTCAGGATATAAATGGTCAGAAGAGTCAAAAGAAAAATTTTCAAAAATTCAGCAATCTAAACCTAACGGCGCAAAATATGATGTGGAAACAGTAAAAAAGATAAGACATTTGCACGAAGACAAGAATTTGACTTATACAGAAATCGCAAAATTATTAAATATGCACAGACATACTGTGTATTTAATCGCTACATATAGAAGATGGAAATACGCATAACCCATCACACTGTTATATATATGATGATCCAGTGCCAAGCTAAAGCAGCAATGCTTTAGAAGGTCAAACGAGCAAGACATACAATCTCTACGAGATTATGAAGTCTGTATGATTAAGGTGGAACTCCTTGATCAGAAGTGCCTTGCCCTCATTTTAAATGAGGTGATGATGTGCTCTACTCCCCTAATAAATATCGGGAAACCGAGGGTATTAAGGAAAACTAAAGGGATTGAGTCAAAACCTATGCCGAGCGAGTGGTATAATTGGATTGCAAATAAAATTTCAAACGGAAAGAGTTCTTCTGAGAAGAAGAAATACTGGATGAATAGAAAACTTGTTGCGGATAAAAAACCGTATTTTATGCAATACATTTATCCTGCAGAAAAAACAAAGATGTTAGAGTATATTAAGCGTAATAATGAAAAATGTATTATGAAGTTTAGAATCACACTTGATGAGCTTTTAGAAAAAGAAACTTTGACACTTGATGAGGAGAAGTTTATACAATGTTATTACAAAAGAATGCCTTTAGGAATGTCTCCTTGTACTATTAACAAAATATGTTGGGCTATTGAAAACAAATTTTCTGATTTAAGATACGTCAATGATTCTGATTTTGACTACTCTATTATGAAATGCAATGTTGTCTATTCTAAGCAGTTGTTTAATAAAATTAAAAAGATTTATGAAAGTTATAAAAAAGAACTTTCAAACTATATGCAGTTTGCAAAATCTGAAAGAATAAAATCAGACGAAAGACAGATTCAAAAATATACATTAAAAGAAGATTTTAAACGGCGGTGCTTAGAACAGTGCCCCAATGAAGAATATTTATGCGATATTGTTTTAGATCTATGTTATTCAAAAAGTAAATCTAGCAAGCAATTTGCATGGGATATATGTGGAGATATGATTATCTCAAATCTTCTTAAAAGGAATAATTACAAGGTTACTTATCCAACGCAAGATATAAATGGCGATATTGATTTTGCAGGGAAAAAGTTTTCACTAGAAACAACAGAAATTAAATTTGATATGGGTATTAAAGACGAGGAGGACGATGAATGGTTGTACTAAATGAGACAAAAGAAGCAGAAAGACTTATTTCTGAAGGGGAGGTTGGCAACAAGCCAACTTCTACCCTATTTCTATTATCTAGGTATTATAGACAAAAAGTAAATTTAAATAAACAAGACACTATTTGTAAATTAAATGATTTTATGGGCAAACATTATAAAAATTATAATGCTGCTTTATGGGAAGATGTTATTGAAAATACTGTAAATAAAGCACACAAATATCCATTGAGAGAAATAGAATGTATTGAAATATTTCAATCTGAATTAGACACAATTTCAAGAGTTAACACTACGAAATATAGAAAGCTTTTATTTGTAATGTTATGTTTCGCGAAATTATACAACACATTATCTGAAACAAATAATGGATGGATTAATACGGATATAAAAGAAATATATAAAATTTCTAGAGTACATGTAAAACATAGGAATGATAAATTTTTATATTTGAACGATTTGGAACAATTGGGACTAATCTCTTTTTCAAATAAAAATGACAACCTGAATCTAAAAGTAAATTTTGTTAATAAAACTGGTGAAACTGCTTTAAAAATAACCGATTTTCGTGAATTAGGATATGAGTATTTAAATTTTGTTGGGGAAGGAAAATTTGAAAGGTGTAAACTATGCGGGAAATTATTCAAAAAGAATAGCAACAATATGAACTATTGTAATGAGTGTCAAAAAGAAATTACAAAAGAAAAAACAAGAATTAGAGTGAAAAAGTATAGAGAAAACAACATGTAACGATTCAGAAAACCCTTGAAACCCTTGTAAACACGGGGTTTCTGGGCATCATGCCCGTTTTTCTTTATATGTAGATAATATAAGCACTTGCTTATAAATACAAATAACTCAGTGCAGATTGGTTTGTCACCATGCTGAGAATATATGAATAGTGAGTTACGGTATAATGCGATAGTTTTATACTGCAGCTTCTGGAATGATGTGAATCATAAACAGAAAGACGGAAACTGTCAAAACTAAATATATGTACAATAATATATTGCCGTAAAACGCAATTGCCAGATCGCTGACATAATAGACGACTCCAGTGGAGTAATAATCGTGATGCCTGTATCGGTGGAATGTTACAGAGAGATAAGTAGCGGAAATCCAAATAAGTCAGTTGCGTCGTTGATCGGGAGAAATCCCAGTATAAGATCTGTCGAATGTACGAGTAGCCCAAAGTGACGTGAGATTAATACATAAAAAATAAAAAAATTAAATCTTATTATGAATTTTCTTAATACGCTGAATGACATGGGTGAAAGTTTCTCGTAATCAGTCGAGGCTACAATTGCTGTTTATCAGATGTAAAGGAAGTCTAAGGGTAGCTCTCTTATTCTCAGCCCTTTACAAGTAGTGGCGGAATATTATGACGATATATTTGAGTAGGAAGAAATTCCATTTGTATTTATAATCAAGTGCTTATGCGCGCACTTGACGATTTCTAATCTCCTTTTCAGTTAGTAATAGCATTGCTGTTCTGGTAGTGCTGTTGCTAACATCTTAGGAGTATTTTAGCCCCATCGCCAAGCGGTAAGGCACAGGACTTTGACTCCTGCATTCAGTAGTTCGAATCTACTTGGGGCTGCTATCATCCGAAGTGTTGCGCTGACCGTCAATCAGTGGCGCATAAAAACCTATCCCAGTATAAAACCAGGTGACACTGGTTTATATGAAGATACGCTCTAGGTTTACTACGTTTTATATAACTATTCACATAACAATTATTTTGTCGTCCTTGTGGATGGGTGTTTTGGACGAGCAAATTATTTTACAAAAATATGGATACTTAGCTCAATTGGCAGAGCATTCGGCTGTTAACCGAAAGGTTATAGGATCATGCCCTATAGTATCCGTTACTCTCCCACTGTGGAGAAATATACAACGAAAGGAATGTTTTATCATAGTTCTTATTACAGACAAAGAATGTAAATTTTTGTTAAGCAAAGGGTGGAAATGGAGAGATCATATTCATCGCACTGTATCCGGAGCAAACAAAAAATACGCAACAGAAAATTATCGATTGATGCAAGATCTGGAGAATTTTAGATCACAGTCGATTAAAGAAACAATTCAGATTAAAAAACGTAAAAAATAACTAGAATTAAAACTAGAAGGAAAGGTGGTTTTTACAATCGCCAAGAAGAAAAAAGAATCTATTAAAATTTCTTTTATAGACTCGCCTTCGTCAGAGGATGTAACTGGAAGTCTTATTTACATTTCTACACCAAATCACAAATTCCTTGTGGATGCTGGGCTTCATCAAACGAATGATAGATACGAGGATTTCTTGATAAACAATCGTAAATATAAGGAGTTTAAGCCAAAAGAATTGGATTATGTGTTTATTACACATTCGCATTCAGACCATATGAATCTGTTACCAAAATTATTCAAAGATGGTTGTAATGCACGTGTAATAATTACAGAAGGTACTTTAGAAATCATAAAAGATATGATGACGGATTGCGCTGAAATAAACGAACGAGATATTGTGATTATCAATAACCAGCACGATAAAAAATATGAAGCATTATATGATATAGACGATGTTCATAATACGATGAATCATATTGTCGAATTCCCTATGAAAGAAAAAATAAAGATTGATGACGAATTATCATTCGAGTTAATTCCTAGTGGTCATTTACTTGGAAGCTGTCAGGTGCTGCTGTATCTTACAGTTAATAACATAACTAAGACAGTTTTAGTAACTGGAGATATAGGAAATAAAATTGTTGGAAATCGATTTGTTGGAGAATACAAGCAAGTTAAAAATTCTGATTATGTTATTGCAGAATCTACTTATGGAGATAAACCAGATATTAAAACCGGTAGAAAAGAAAGAAAAAATGATTTAGAAAAGTTTAAATCAATTATCGATACGCAGATTCATGATTTAAAAGGTCGTGTGATTATACCAAGTTTTGCACAGTCTCGCAGTGCTCAACTTGTGCTTATGGTTTATCAATTATATAAAGATAGTGATTGGAAGCCGAAAGTGTACATCGATTCACCATTAGCAATTAAATTGTTTAAGGATTATGAAAACTGTCTGGATGGAAAAGATAAAGAAGACTTCGATGAAATGCTGCATAGTGGAATGTTTCATTTTGTAAAAGAACCTGTGGATAGCAAAACACTTGTAGCAAGCAATGAACCATGTCTGATAATCTCAACGAGTGGTATGTGTCAAGTCGGTCGCATTCGCCACCATTTAAAAAAATGTGTAATTGATCCAAATGCAACTGTTCTGTTTGTAGGATTTAGTACAGATGGAAGTTTAGCTTCTTTACTTAAAGATAATAAACGAAAAACAATTACAATTGATCAAAAAGAATATCCTTGTAGATGTGCATCGTATTCATTGAAATCTATGAGCGGACATGCTCCGTTCAATCAACTTGTTGAGAATTATACAGAAATAAATTGTCAGAAAATAATTCTACATCATGGTTCAAAAAAGGCAAAAGAAATTTTAAAACAAGCTTTAGAAAAAGAATATGAAAAGAAATGTAAATCAACTCGTGTTGTAATTGCAAATTCGAGTCTAAAAATTACAATTTAAATTTTATATTGCAGGTAACGCATATGAAAAAAAATAAAACATTATTATCATATATATTAGGTGCATGTACAATCGTAATATTTCTTCCAATTGTAGAAGAAATAGTTAATGTAATTCTGTCTTGGATTGAATATCTGAAAATTCTTCCGGGAAAACTTGTTATAAAAGGCAATGCAGAATTACAAGAGTTGCAGTCGGATTTTGAGGTTGAATCGACAGATACATGCGCTATCGGATTTCATTATGAACCAGAAACTGAAGAATATTATGATGATGAAGAGTAGATAATCACTACTCTTCTATTTTAGTTTAAAGGAGAATTTGAAATATGAAAAATTTACAGTATAAAAAAGTTACAACCACAACATTAAAAGTTGGTGGAATTCTTGATGCAGATAAAATGGTGATTGATGTTGATGGAGTTGAAAAAGATATCAAAACACTTCTCTCTGATTTTGCTGATCAGTGCATTGAATTAAACGTGAAAGTAAAAGATGAACTTGAATTATTAGAGCCATCTGACTCAGAAGAATAGAGAGTAGGTGGACATTATAGTACATAACTATAAAAGATTTGATGGTGAAAGTGACGATGAGTTAATTCTTAGAATCTGTAATGATAAAGAAAATATCGGCACATGGAATGATGTTGCTGCGGTTCTAAACGATCTTCTTAACTGTAATTACACTGAATCTGCTTACAGAAAAAAAGTTCAGTATTTTCAAAAGGTTCTTGATGCAAACCAGTCAAAATTTACAGACAGTACTGCACAGTTGCAAGAACTAAAAGAAGAACGAATTCTTTTGGAAAAAGAACGTGTCAAGACACGCGATGAACGAAACGAATATCGTAGATTAATTCGTGAGGAAGCTCGAAAAGAATCTTATAAAGAACAAATTTTGAGAGCGATTTCAGAATATCATGGTCAGCCTCTGTATTATGATAAATATAAGCAGTTCACAGGAATTTTAAATTCAAATAATGACATGGTGATTTCTGTGACTGATATTCACGCCGGAATAGAAATTAATAATTGGTTCAATAAATACAATACAGATGTTATGTATGACAGATTTAGACAATATCTGGACAAAATTTTTGAAGTTTATTTGCGACATGGATCAGAAAATATTCATGTAATTCTAAGTGAACTGATTTCAGGATTAATTCACAACTCACTTCGTATTGAAAGTAATCAAAATCTAATTGAGCAGTTCTTATCCGTATCGGATTGTATTTCACAATTTTTGTCTGAACTTAGTTATAAATTTAATGAAGTTCATGTTTATGTTTGTCCTGGAAATCATTCTAGGTTGCATGCGAAAAAGGAAGAATCTTTAAAAGGTGAGAACATGGACTGTCTCGCTATTCCATTTTTGCAAGCCAAATTGCAGAACTTTAAGAATATCGAATTTCACGAAAATAAAATTGATGAATCAATTGCAATGTTTTCTGTTAGAGGAACAAAGATTTTTGCGGTGCATGGAGATAAAGATGACCCTAAAACGGTTGTGCAGAAACTATCGCTTATGACACAAATACGTCCAGATATTTTATATATGGGTCATCGTCATGTAAATGCGATGTCTACTGTTTATAATGTGAAAATTTTACAATCAGGTTGTATTTCTGGAACAGATAACTATTGTCTGGATAATCGATTGCAGAATAAACCAGAGCAATTGATTTCTGTTATTACTGACAACGGATTAGATTGTGTATATGATGTTAAATTTCATTAATAAGGCATATAACTGAATACAAAGATGAATTGCCAGTATTGGATTATGAAGAACTTGTTTCTTATATCATGGAGAAAAGTCAATATCCCAAAACAGATATTGAGAGAATTATAGATTTAGAGACAGAATATATGAAAAAAATCGGGATTATTTCCGAAGAATAAATTTTACAAAATACTTAAAAAGTTAGGAGATTATAAAATGACAAGATCAGATTTAATTAAAACAATTGCAGAAAAAGTAGACGGAGTAACACAGGAAAAAGCAAAAGAGATTGTTGCTGTAACTCTTGATTCAATTGCAGATGCACTTACTGCTGGAGATAAAGCACAGTTCGTCGGATTTGGAAGTTTTGAAGTAAGAGAAAGAGCTGGAAGAACTGGACGAAATCCACAGGACGGAAGCGAAATTTATATTGAGCCATCTAAAAATGTAAAATTTAAAGCAGGAAAAGAATTAAAAGATAAAGTAAATGCTTAAGATTGGCGGTGTGTCTATTTGAAAAAAGAAATGATTAAGAAAACATATGATAATATCTATGAATTATGTGAAGATGTTGTAGATACATATGACGTACTAGAATCAAACTATGACAATAATATTGTTTCTATTATTGCTAAATACGATGAGGCAAGTCTCATTGTTTCGGAATTATGTACAATGGACTTCTTCATTTTTTCATGCGAATTACACGATCAGGAGTTTGCTGGATATACTGATGAATATTTGATTGAGATTATTGAAGATAAAATCTTTTGTGAGCCAGCAAAACGTAACGGTGATTACATTGGTTCTGGCAGTTCTATTGTATATGTATTAGACGACTGCAATTCGAAAGTCATCTCTAAATTTGAAGCAGACTATGCATATGAAGTACATTTGTATGATGAGAATGATGAAGATGATATGGAATATGATTGTGATGGATGTATCTTCTGTGATGAGTGCGACGAGTATGATGACCATGATGAGCATGGTTTTTTGTTGGATGATGATTATGTAGATAACAAAGACTTACATGGTTTTTCTGCTAGTAAGAGTGATGATTATGGTTGTCACTCCGTATCATTTTATTCAACAGAGCGAGTTAATCATGATGATATGATGGATTTACTTCGTATTTTTGGATTATAAATTTTCTGTTATATATGTACATTTCAAAGATCCGTAGGTGTCAAAGCTTACGGATCTATTTTTGTGTTCTCAGTTAAGAGAATAAGAATTAGAAACATCAGTGAAAGGAATGTGTCGGGTAAGCTACGACCGCGCTGTATGTTTCAATGCAACATTGGATTTTCAGGAGAGATACGGTGGAATTCATGAGCCGCCGGACAAGTGTAACCTCATTCGCACTTCTCTCCTATTTCTATGGTGTGAGGAGAAACAAATATTTAAATAAAAAAGGAAGTGAGATTATTGAGTGAAGAAATTGCAAAGCGTTCAGAAGACATAACTGATGAGATTTGGAATCAGGTTAATGAATTCAATAGAGAAATGGTTCAGGATTATCTTGATAATCAAACTGACCTTTCACTAAAGACTCGTCCGGCGTATCGCTCTGGATTAAGAGTCTTTTTTGTATATGTAAAAGATCACTTGAACAATAAAGATTTTACACAAATAAAGAAAAAAGAATTTCAAAAATATCTTAATTGGTTGACTAATAGAGGTTTATCTGATTCAGCAATTAAATTTAAAAAATCATGTGTAAGTGCATTTTGTAATTACATTATGTTGATGTATGAAGAAGAGTATCCTACATTCAGAAATTTTACTGTTGGATTAAAAGTAGTACAAACAGGATATGTTCATGAGAAAAACCCACTGACACCGGAAGAATATTTAATGCTGTGTAAAGAATTAGAAAAACGTGAAGAATGGCAAAAATTAGCATATTTAGTTTTTTCTTATAGCACAGGATGTAGACGAGCTGAGGCACGTCAACTTTTGAAAGAAGTTGTTGAGTATAAACCAAAAGAGAAAGAAACAAAAATTAAAGGTGAAGATGGTGTAGAGCATGTTGCAATTTCTCGCCAATACTTAACACATACAATTAGATGTAAAGGCGCATCGTTGGTTGGGAAACAACGTAAACTAAAATTCGGAGAAGATGCTATGTATTGGTTAAAAAAATGGATTGAAGTGCGAGGAGAAGATGAATGTCCTTATATGTTTGTTGTAAAACAAAGAAATGGAGAAACTCGCCAAGTTGGCGAGAATACGTTTAATGATTGGTGTAGTGGACTATTTACAGAAATAGTAGGTAGACGCATACATCCGCACCTGTTTCGAGAAAGTCGCGCAACTAATCTAGTAGTTTACGAAAATAAATCTCCAGAAGTTGCTCAAAAACTTTTAGGACATAACGATGTTAGTACAACTACAAATCATTACATAATCAGAAATGATGATTTTGACGAGTCTGATGAAGCATTCATCTAACCATCTTCAATTTCCCATAATTTACCAGCTCACTACTCTTCCACTCTATGTTATACTGTTTCCGAGATTCATAACACCGGAGGTTTACAGAATGGAAAGACTAGTTAAAACAGGATATGTGAAAATGATTGCAATTGACGTTCATGATTTGGAGTCAAAAATCTTAGATGAACGGAATACAAATTTTCTGTGTGATATAGAAAATTTTCAGAACAAGTATTCTAATATATCTACAGTAAAATGTGTATATATACATATGGATGATAACTATGATATTACTTTTTTAGATTATAAAAAGGTAGTCCCACATATTCATCCATTTGACTATATGAGAGATATTGTAAAAAAGCATGATGGAAAATTAATTCAAGGAAGTGATTATCTACGAATCACACATGAAGATGACTATGTGGAATTGACAGAAATCGATTTAAGAGATTAATGGAGGGCAAAACTGCTCTCCTATTTTTGTATACGGCTCCATGGTCAAGAGGATAAGACATTGCCATTTCACGGCGGTAACACTGGTTCAATTCCAGTTGGAGTCATTATTATATTCCGGCTTTCTAAAAGAAATGCCGGTTTCATATCGGCAGAAAATAGAAAAAAGAAAGCGAGGGAAAATAATGGTAACATTACAGAAAATTGGTGGTGACATGAATCGTAATGTATTAGAGATTACTGGATTATCTACAGACGAAAAACCTGTTGAATTTATCGAAACAACATACATTACCAATGGAAGCACATATGAAGAAATTGATACTGGTACAGTGTATAAATATAACGAATCTGGCAAGAAATGGATAGAGCAACCTGCAATTGGTGGTTCAGGCGGAAATATTTCTCTTGATTATACTGCATTAACAAATAAGCCACAAATTTCCGGAATTGAATTAACTGGAAATAAAACCTTGGATGATCTTGGTATCCAGAAAAAAGGTACTTATATTACAAAAGAAACTGATCCAACTGTACCGGCATGGGCAAAAGCAGAAACAAAACCTACTTATACCGCAGACGAAGTTGGAGCTTTACCTAATACTACCACTGTTCTTCCAAATCCAAAAAAGATTAAATTTACAGGTGCTGTAACAGATGACTATGACGGTTCTGTCGAAAAAACAATTAACATTCCGACAGGAAGTTCTTATACTCTTCCACAGGCAACTGATAAAATTCTTGGTGGAATTAAAGCAAAAGGAAAAACGAATGAAACAGTGGAGGTTGCAATTGACACTGCAACAGGAAAATTATTCGTTCCTACATATCCTACAGGTATAGAAATTGAACTTGACAAAACACTTGCTGTGGAAGGAAAAGCTGCTGATGCAAAAGCTGTTGGAGATGCATTGAAAACTAAGATTGGATCCGATGCTCTTGCACCATATATGAAGACAGTTGATGCAGATAAAAAGTATGCATTAAAAACTGAATTGCCACAAAAGGGAGTTGCTGTCGCAGACGCTGGAGACGCAGATGTAAAAGATAAACTTAATGCTTTGTTGGCAAGTCTCAGAACTGCTGGGATTATTGCTCAGTAAATATGTATAAAACAGGACGGTGCTACTGCCGTCCTATTATTATGCTCGGATAGTTTAATGGAAAAACGATTGACTTGTAATCAATTGTTCCCAGTTCAAATCTGGGTCTGAGCTTTTATTAATATATAAATTAGTTGAGAAAGAAGGGATAAATTTTGTCAGAAGAAAAATCAACAAGAAGTCTAACGATAACAACACCAAAAGACACGACCTCTGTTAAAAAAATACGATATTCCAAAACAGACGAACCAGATTTTTATAAATGTACAGTTTGTGGGACACCGTATAAAAACTTAGATGGCAATTTTCCTGCATCTCAAAGCGAATTATACTCCGGATGGGATTATCATATTTCAACATGTAGAAAATGTCTTGACAGATTGTTTGAACATTATACTGAAGCTTATGGTGGAGATGAAGATATGGCAATACGTATAATTTGTCAAAAATATGATATTTATTACGATGTAAGTCTATTAAATGCAAGTAGAAAAATTACAAAAACAAGATCTCGAATCCATAATTACATTTCGAAATCTAACTTACGACAGTATGCGGGAAAAACTTTTGATACAACATTAGATGAAGAAAGAAAGGGCAATGTAATTGAAAACATTGATGATTTAAAAGAAAATAAATCAAAAATAAGAATAAAGACTGTAAAATTTTGGGGAACAGGTTTTACAGATGATGACTATGATTATTTGCAAGAGCAATATGACGATTGGACAAGTCGTCATGAGTGTAAAACTAAAACACAAGAAGAAGTATTTAAAAGAATTTGTTTCAAACAGCTAGAGATACTAAAAACCACTCGTGCAGGAAAAGATACAAAAGAACTTGATAAAACATTTCAAAATTATCTTGATACAGCTAATCTAAAACCATGTCAGAATACGAATGCATTATCAGATGCACAAACTCTTGGAACGTTAATCCAAAAATGGGAAAATGAAAAACCTCTTCCGGATATTGATCCAGAATTAGAAGACGTAGATAAAATTGGATTATATATCGATGTATTTTTCAAAGGTCATTTAGCAAAAATGATGGGATTAAAAAATGGATTATCTAATTTGTATAATAAATTTATGAAAAAATATACCGTTGAAAAACCAGAATATAAAGATGACGAAAATAATGAAGCACTTTTTGATGCTATTTTCGGAAATGATGAGAAATTTGAGGATTTTTAAATGGCTACATCGAGAAAAATGACAGAACAAGAAGTTGCAAATGAGAAAGCTGAAAGGTTAATGAACGGTGTTGCTTACTGGGCAGCTTTTTACAGAAAAAACCCACAACGTTTTTGTAAAGATTATTTAAATATAACTCTCAAATTATTTCAAAAGATATTGCTATATGCAATGATGTGCAATAATTATTTTATGTATATTGCCTCTCGTGGACAGGGTTTGTAAAAATATCACGAGTGGAGGAAATAACAAATGAGTAAATATGTTTACAATAAAGATTATTTCGAAAAAATTAACACATCAGAAAAAGCATATTGGCTAGGTTTTTTATATGCAGATGGATGTATTACAAGATTTTATAAGGGAGAAGTATTAAAATCTATGTCTTTAGAAATTACTTTAAAAGACGCAGATTGTGAACATCTTATTAAATTTAAAAACGCTTTAGAAAGTAATATTCCTATTCAACATAGAATTATTACCGGGAAATATAAAGCAGATAGAATAGTTGTTAATTGCACAAAAATATGTAATGATTTAATCAAATTAGGTTGTACTCCGACTAAAAGTCTAACATTAGAATTTCCTAAAAAAGATATAATACCTCAAGATTTTATAAGAGACTTTATTAGAGGTTATTTTGATGGAGATGGTGGTGTATCTTATACTGAAGGTAAATATTATAATAATGCTAGAAAAAAATATTACAAACAGCATCACTATCGATGCTATTTTTGTGGAAACATACAATTTTTAACTGAATTAAAAAAAATATTGAATTCTAATGGAATTAAAACATCTGATCTAAAAAAAGACAATAGAAGTAATGCAATTAATATTTATATATATGGAAGAGAAAATATAGAGAAATTTAAAAATTATATATATACAGAGGGGTGTGTGAACTTATCAAGAAAATTTGATAAGTTCTTTTTTATTTCCCACAATAGCGATCTTCATATAAATAGATAACGCCATGTTTAGCCCTGTCTAAATTGGGGAAAATCGGTGAAGACTAAATTTATTTAAAATATAAAATAAATATGTTAATACCGAGATAACTTAATAGATTTCGTAAGGCTATTAAGCATTGTAGAGAGTAGAGATTGAATAAATATAATATCTCCAAGAGTCCCCAACTACATTATTGTAGAAAATGTACTCCAAGCTGAGTTGGAAATGACCAACTGATGAAAATGAAGGAAACTTCCAGAGCATAGGATAAAAAACCTATGGTTAATAACATACTGAAAACATGGCTTACTGCTCTATTCTGCGTCGTTCGTTGCATATTATTCCCAGGAAGCAAGATATGCATTGCTTCTTCAACAAGACCACAGGCGAATCAAGTACTTTTGAAAATAACCGATGATTTTTGTAAAAACTATGGATGGGGTTCAGATAATTTGAATAATGAAATAGGGTACAAATCAGTTGGTGCGAATAATGCGGTGATTGAATTTAAAAAAGGGTCATGGATAAGAGTTGTAACTGCATCTGACAGTGGACGAGGCGCACGTGCAAATATTCTAATTGTAGACGAATTTCGTATGGTTGATTTAAATGTTATTAATACTGTTCTTAGAAAATTCTTAACAGCTCCGCGCACCCCAGGATATTTAAATATAAAAAAATATTCTCATCTAACTGAGCGTAATAAAGAAATATTTATGTCCAGCGCATGGTATAAATCTCATTGGTCATTTGAAAAAGCGAAAGCATATGTCGTAAATTTTTTAGATAATAGTAAAAAATATTTTATTTGCGGACTACCGTATCAAATAGCAATCAAAGAAAATTTATTATCAAAAGAACAGGTTGAAGATGAATTTTCTGAGCAAGACTTTGATCAAACATCTTTTGATATGGAGATGGGATGTTTATGGTTTGGTGATACGGACGGTTCGTTTTTTACATTTGATGATTTATCTAAATGTAGAAAAATAAAAACACCGATGGAGACACATTTTTTCAAAAATAAAAAAATACCAGACTTAGCCCTTAATGAAAAAAGAATTATGTCTGTAGATATTGCATTAATGGGTTCTAGTAAATCAAAGAATAATGATGCAAGTTCAATTTTAATTAATAGTGCTCTTCCAACAGAAAGCAATGAGTACATTTCAAATATTGTATTCTTAGAAAATCATGAAGGACTTACAACTGACGAATTAGGAATTATTGTCATGAGATTGTTCTATAGGTATAAATGTACAGATTTGGTAATTGATACAAATGGAGCCGGTTTAGGTGTATATGATTTTATTATAAAGAATCAGTTAGATCAAGAAACAGGTGATGTGTATAAAGCTCTTACTTGTTGTAATGATAAAGACATGGCAGAAAGATGTAAAGTCGAATCGGCAAATCCATGTATATGGTCGATAAAAGCCAATGCTGCTTTTAATAACGAGATGTGTGTTATGCTTCGTGCAGGAATACAAAATGGAAAGATCAATCTTCTTGTATCAGAATTTGAAGCAGAGGAAATATTAAGAGACAAGATTAAGTCATATTCAAAGATGCAATCTTTTGAACAATTAAAATATAAAACACCATATATTCAAACAACATTGCTGATATATGAACTCATAAATTTACAGCATAAGATAGAAGGAACAAACATTAAAATAAAGGAAAAATCGGGTATGAGAAAAGATAGATATAGTTCTTTAGGATATAATTATCACATATTAAGAACATTAGAAAAAAATCTTAACACAGACTCCTATTCTTCAGATTTTTCAAATTTTACCCCATGTATTTCTTCTATATCATTTTAGAAAGGACGGTGAATAATGTCAGATAATATTAACGAATCACAAGTTGATGACATTAAAAACTATAAAATATCTTTCGCATCAGATATTAAAGACAGCATCAGTTCTGACGATGAAACCGTCATTGTATCAGGATTTGATGTTCAGCTATCAGAACAAGAGACAAATTGGATGCGCGACGCATTACAGAGATTTGACAAAGGTGGAAGTCAATATTCTGTTGTGTTAAATGAAGAATCGTCATCCGGAACAGCAAAAACCACAACATTAGATGATATTGATGATTTAGCTTTTAACGCACAAAGTGATATTTCAAAAATACAAAAAATAAATGCATTAGTACGGCAAGCATCAAATGAAGACGATATAATTGGAAAAGTTCATGAGGCTGTTGAATCAAACCTTAACTCTAACGTAAGAATATCTTTTGATACTCTCCCATCAGACTATGACGAAGGAATAAAACTCGAAGCAGAATCAGAAATTGAACGTTTTCACAAAGAGATAAACGTAAATGACATCGTAACTATTGCAATTACTACAACATATGATGAAGGTAATTGTATACAATACTTGAGATCAAAAAAATCTAAAGGTATTTATCATCATGTTGTTGATAGATATCCATTAGGAGTTGCTTTAATAAGCGACTATTCTATGAACACAATTCCTTACGTGTTGATTGACACATCTGAGCTAACAAACAGACTGCAGAAAACAATGTTAAAAAGCAAAAAGAATAAACCTTTATTTTTCAAAAATACTGCAGAAGAAATCAAAAATAATTATCCAAAAGAAGTTACGAAAGCTTACACATCGAAAGAAAAATATGCCATTCTTGATGTTCAAAGGACTGGAGTAAATCGATTTGGCAATATGAATCGTAAATATGGAATTTCGCCAGTTTTTAAAGCGTTGAAACCTAAAATTATGCTTGATACATTTGATAAAACAGACAATGTTAATGCCAAAGCAAAGGCAAAAAAAATAATTGCCCAATATCTAAAAAAAGAAGTTTTAGGACAGCGTGGCGAAAAAAAAGGACTTGAGGATATGGCATATGCCCATGATTGCCTAGTACAGGCTTTTAAAAATAAAACTGTGCTGTATACTCCACCAGGCAGCGTTGAAAAGATTGAATATGTAGAGCCAAAAGTAGAAATGACTAATACAGAAACAATTATACAATATAGGTCTAGGGTCACATCTGCATTAGGCATATCATTTTTGAACACTGACGGAAAACAAACTGTAAGCACAGCAAATATTTCTATTAAACAACTCATGAAAACAATCAACAAAATTGCAGAAAGACAGGAAAAAATTTTGCAACGTTGGTATGAAGTTGTCTTATCTGAAGCAGGCATACCAATAGAGTATTGCCCTACTCCACATATTTTAGATTCAGAAATGTTAGAGTTTGAAATCAAAAAGGATCTTGTAGAATTCCTATTTTCAAAACTCAATTGTTCATATCAAACAGCGTATGAATTTCTTGGCATGGATTTTGATAATGAGGTTGTTCGTAGAAAATCCGAAAAAGAGAATGGTTATGATTTAATACTGACTCCTCATCCAACTTCTTACAATACATCTGGCTCAGATGAAATTGGTGCAGGTCGACCAATGGGAGGAACAAACGAGGGTAATGATGTGAATGAGAAAAAACAGGAATATGATAAAAATTATCGAGAATCTAAATAGTCAAATCTAACTTATATTTAAATATATGAAGGTGAAAAAATGGTTAATAAAACAGAAATATTTTCTAGTTCACCTATTTCTATTGCAAGTCATGACAATTATAAAGAGGCAGTTTTTTTAATTAGCGTCTTAGACCAGCCAGACAGGATAAATCGTATTATACCTGTCGACTCAGGTATAAAATACCATAAAACAATAATTGGATATCCGCTTGTTGCAAAACTAAAAAAAGCAACTTCTGATTTTGGCGGTCATGAAATGAAAATAACAAAAACAAAAAAAGGAAAAAAGTTTTCTTTTGATACATTTCCTATTGGAAGCATCACAGATTCGTGGATTGAAGAACGTGAAGTTGATGGATATAACGGAAAACAAAAATGCATCCTGGCAAAAACCAAATTATGGACAAGTAGATTTCCCGAATATTTTAAAGTGTTCGATAAATTATGGGATGATGGAGAATTGTCTTCTTCTTGGGAGATGACGGTAACTGACTCAGAAAAAGATGGTGACTGCACAATTCTTAAAGTGTTTGAATTTATTGGAAATGCATGTTTGGGAAGACTTAAAACTCCATGCGTTCCAGGCGCTGGTGTCATAGAATATGCTGAACTAGAAAAAGATATTGATACAGAATTAGCCGAGGCTTTAGAAAAGGACTTGGTTAATTTAGATATAGAAGAAAATGATGTAAAGGAGGATATAGGCTTGGCAGAAAATACAAAAAAGAAAATAGAAAACGAAGAGACAGAAGATACAAAAACTTCTGTCAAAGAGACAGATGATAAAGAAAAAAAGACAGAAGAAACTGCCTCTTGTGGATCAGATTCTACAAAGAAAAAGACAAAAGTTGCAGAAGAAACAAAAGAGATCTCAGAAGAAAATGCTGAAGTAACAGAAATTGCATCTCTGACTCAATGGGATCTTGAAAGTAAAATCAGGAAAGCTTGTGACGAAAAAATTGGGAAAAGAGTTTATGGATATGTCGCATTTTGGTTCCCAGAAGATAATACTGTTTGGTATAAAACAGATGATAGCGAAAGCCAACTTGATTACAAATTATTTACATATGAAGTTTCTGGAGATGAAGTTTTTGTTTCTGAACCAGTAGACGTTAAGCTTACAGTTGCAGTAAAAGATGTAAATATGGAAATTGCAAGTAAAGATGAAGAGATTGGAAATCTAAAAGCTGAATTAGATATTAAAAATGATGCTGTGATCAACGCAGGTAAAACAATTAATACCTTAAAAACCAAAATTGCTGAATTGGAACCTTTTAAAGAAAAGGTAGAAAAGGCAGAACAAGAAAAAATTGAAGCAGAAATTGCTGAAGAAAAAGATGCTCTTAGATGCAAGATGTTAAAAGGTGATTTGTTTACAGAATCTGAAATTGCCGAAACAGAAATTGCTGAATTAATTGAATCAAGAAATGTTTCAGAAATCAATAATTTAATTGCTGAAAGATATATTGAGCGCATTGATAATGCTGCAGCAGAAGTCGCAGAATTCGAGGAAGAATCAAATGAAGAGTCTATCGCTACAGCTAGTTTAGAAACTGATGACATTGCAGATGATTCTGTGTCATTTATGAGCAAATTTTTAAATGGTAGAAAACATAATTAAGGAGGATTGACTACATGTTAAGAGATATTCGTAGAAATGGCGCACAGCCAAAAGACACAATGCACAAAGCAAAAGTTGCAATGGTAACTGGGATGGGTGTAGTAAAAGAAGATACAAAAAATACAAAAGAGGTAAAGTTGCCTACTGCTGAGACAACAACAAATATCTGCCTTGTAACAAAAGAAAGAATTCCTACAGGAATTAACGCAGCAAGACAGGAAATGTCTGATTACGATGATGATTTTACATCAGTAAAAATCGGAGAGTTTGTTGGTCTGGAAGTCTATACAGATGGAGAAAAATTTGGAACAGACCAGTTTAAGGCTGCTGATTTTGGAGACGAAGTGGAACCAGGATTTGCAATGTCTGTTGGAGCAGATGGAAAATGGCAAAAAGCAACAAAAGGAACTTCAAGATATGTATTTGCAGGAACAATGAAAGATAACGGTCATAAGCTTGTGCTCGTAGAAGTTGTTGCTGATGCAGTATCTGTTGCGTAAATAAAATAAGGAGGACTTGATAAGATGGCTATTAGAACAGAAATCGCAGAACTCATGGATAAAGATGGTGTTCTGTTTGAAGTTGCTGAAAAGGTAAATTATAAAAGAGAGCTTAACTCTGAAGAAAAAGAAATTGCTGAAATTTCCGATGCATGGGCAAGAGAAATCGGTAAAACAGGAAAGGATCCTAATTGCGAAATCGCAGAGTTTGTAACTAGAACTGTACAGGAAGAAGTGTACAACGCACCGGACGAACTTCTTGATCAGATTTTTGAAAGAGGTTCTGTTGGAGAGTTTGATGATTTAGAAGGAACAAAGGAGCCAAAAAATACACTTGTAGCACATGAAGCTGCAAAAGGCGGTAATGTAGATCGTTCTTACATTGATATTGAAACTGTAAAACCTACATGGAAAAATCGTCAGGTTGAAACTGATATCTCATATGTAGATTTAAGAAAAAATGGTTTTAAATCCATCGCAACCTTAACTACATTTATGAAAGAAGCTTGTCAGAATGCGCTATTTTACGATGCACTTTCTATGGCTGATAACGCGGTTACAGGAGGAGAAGCTCTTATTGAGGTTACAGGAGCAACACCTACTCTTGAGGCTATGGATAAATTATCTCTTTATCTGAATGATAGGGGTGATGATAATGTTATTGTTACTTTGAATAAATATGCTCAGGCAATTAGACGTATGCCTAATTTTGCTCAGTATTTGTCAGGAGCTATGAAAGACGATTTTAACAGATATGGTTTAGTAAAAACATATGATGGAATTGGTATTGCAGGTATTTCAGGAGCAAAGAAAACTGGAACTGGACAGCTTCTCCTGCCAGACAAAAGAATCTATGGTATCGCAGATAAAATCGGAACACTGGATATGAAAGGTGAAATTCACGTATATCAGGATATGAATAATCAAGGTGAAAAAGTTCATATTATGTTGAAAGATTTTACATACGGCTTTATGCTCACACATATCGAAAACTTTGCAAAGGTTACTTTGAGATAAGGTAGTCTTTTTTTATTGTTTAAATTTCTATCGGAGGGGGGATTCCTTCGATAGAAATTATGAAGAGGAGGAGATTTTATTAGTAGTAAATTTGGAATCACAAAACATTTTCAGGTTTTAAATTATAATGAACATTCTGTATGCATTACAATTGCGCCAGGTAAAACATGTGTAATTGAATCCGCAGTAGATGGATCACCAACTACTCTTCCGCTTACGTGGGATGAAATTGTATACGCAAATAACAGTAACGTATTTAAAAGCGGATCACTTGAATTCCAAGGAGATGTCGAAAATGATATCTATAACGAATTAGGAATTGTAAAAGAAAATGTTTTAAAATATGAAGAAATAAAAGAAATTTTACTTCATCCAGACAAGGATGGACTGAAAAAAATTTTAAAAATAAAAACGTTATCAGATTTTGATAGAGTTCGTGAAATTTTTCAAAAATTAAAATTTGAAGGTTATTCAATTACTCTTGATGTAAATAATCTTGTAAAAAAAAGAACAGAAGAATTGTTTATGGGGAAATCATCTTCTTCCATTTTTGTTGATGACCCAGAAAATAAATCTTCAGATTCTAAGAAGGTTAAAGACTTGGAAAAGCAGCTTGAGGAAATGAAGGCAATGATGGAATCTTTGCTTAAATCAAATGACACGGTAAAAACTGATTCTGTCGAAAATACTCAGGTTAAAAAAACAGGAAGACCGAAAAAGTCTGATTAGATAACAGGGAGGTAATTTGGCATGAAGTCAAATTCTTATACTCCATTTAGTGAAATTTGTGATAGATTCTATGATCGATTAGAAAAGGATGATAAATTTTTTAATTATTATAACGTAGATGAATTAGAAGCAATTCAAATTGCACATGAAAGGTCTAAAAGATATCTTATTGAATCATTAGATGACTTAACATCTCTTGGAAATATGCAAGTAGATTTTTCTGATTATGACACAGAAATTGAACGCATAAACTTTCAACTATTACCAAAAGAAATTAAAATCATTGTTGATATGATGTTTATTAAATACATGGAAAGAGATTTAGCATTGTTACACGCTATGGAAATAAATTTTACACCATCTGATTTAACTGTGTTTTCTCCAGCAAATGAAAGAACAAGTTATCGCAATTTTATTGAAACACTAAAATTAAATTTGCAAGATGAATTAGCTAATTATCAAGACAGGGATAGAAAAACAGGCAAATTAAAAGCGGTACTTGATTATTCTTTATATGACGAGTGAGGTGATAAAAATGAATTTGAATTATTTCAGAAAAATTCAGAATAGTTATCGTGTATCGTCAAAGAAAGAACAACAACTTAATATAATCAACAAGGAATCTGAAAAGCATTGGAATAATATTGATTGCGAAGATGTTGTTATAAATGGTGAAAACAGGAAATTAATGGTGGTAAAAGACACCGATAATAATGCCTCAAAAAAGAAAATTAAATCAATACATAGTGAGCCATTTAATCTTGGAGATTATATATACTGGAATAACCAAGTATGGATTGTAACAGTATTAGATCCTAATGAAAAGGCGTGGCATTCTGGATATATGTATTTATGTACACTATTGCTAAATACAATAGATGAAAATGGAAGGCTTGTTCAAAAATGGTGCTATTCAGAAGATTTTACTAAGTATTCTTCTGGCGAAACAGGGAATACAAGTATTAAAGTCGGGGATTATCAATATGGATTGACATTGCCTGTTGATAATGACACCAAACATTGGCGGCGCGACAAAAGATTTTGCATTGATTTTGATGATTCGATTGAGCCAGACACATATCGATTAACAAATAGAAAATTATTTTTATCAGATAATTCATATTTTAATCGAGGTGGTCTTATTCAACTTACACTTTCTCTCTCGTCATTTAACAAAGAAACAGATGCGCTTGTTGACTTTGATGGAAAAAAGTATTGGATAGCGGATTATATTAAATCAGATGTTTCTCAAGAAAAAAATAGCACGTGCAAGATTTCTTATAAGGGTAAAAACCAAGTTGGTGTTGGCGATATTGAAAAGAAATTTTTGGGCGAGTTTTATTCTGGAAATGAAAAGATAGAGAACAAAGTTGGAAAATGGTATTTGAGCGATAACGTAAAAGATAAAGTGCATTTAAAAACAGAAAACAACACTGCGTTTATATGGATAGAAACAGAACAATTTGATCTAATTGGTGAAAAATTTAATTTATTTTTCGGTGACGATTTAGTTACAACAAATATAGAGCTTGAAATAGTTTACTTATAATGAGGTGTCATTTTGTGGGATAAAAATATAAAAGATCTTGGAACAGTATTATCAAAAGTTATTTCAGCATTCAAGCATTCTGATGAAATCCGAGATGTACTGTTTGGCAGTCAAATTAATGAAAATGATTTTGATTTACAAAAGGCTTATGAGGATTGTATATGGGATTGTCTTTATATAAAAGGAATTCAAACAGAAGCAAAAACATATATTTGTGCAGATACAACAGTCTCACGAATAAATTCTAGCACAAAAAATGTTAAGCTTATTATACAGGTTTTTTGTGAAAAGTCGTTACTTAAGTATTCCAAAAAGGGATATGTTGGGAACAGACCTACTATCCTGGCAGAAATAATTGAGGAAATATTAATTAAAGACGAAGAATTTTCGAGAAATTTTGGCATAGGAAAATTAGAATTGAATAATGTAAACATTTTTACAAATGGCGAAAACCATTATGGTAAAACCTTGGAATTTACCATTACAACTTTTAGATAAGGATTTTAATTATGAAATTAGATTATTTTGATCTAATCTCCCCTCTCCCACTTGATCTTGTTGGAATTGGAAGAATTAAATCTCCAAAGCTCATTGAGATTGCTGACATATCTTATTACGTCTATGCACAATATGTGTCGTGTCTAAGAATGACTCCAAGTGATTATATTGAAGATTTTAAAATAGAAGATCCAGATATTAATTTGTATACAAAATTTGACCTTATTTTGTATGATTCAAATTTTAGAAATATGATTAAAAATGCTCTCAATTTTTTCTTTGTAGAGGATTTCGAATGGTTTGATGAATATAAATCATTTCTATACGCAGAGGAAATTGTTAGAGAAAATGGCGATACTGAACTTCTAGCAAAAGGAATTATAAATTCTAAAAATTATTATGATGTGTTGGATATAATTCTTCAACGAGTGCATATTACACCGGACAATACAGAAGTGACTGATATTACAAAGATCAAAAATAAACGTGGATTAAAAATATACAAGAGGTTGCAAAAGGTAAAACGTGAATTCAAAAAAACTTCTGGCGGAAATCCAGATTTGTCTTTACCTAACATCATATCGTCCGTTGCTGTAAGAAGTTTATCATTAAACTGGATAAATATATGGGATATTACAATTTATCAATTATTCAACGAATTTGAAAGGCTTCAGATAATTGATCAGTATGACATTGCTTCTACACAGGTGTCTGTATGGGGAGATAAAGAAAAGAAATTCAAGTTTGGTGCTTGGAGTTCAAATATATATAACAAAAATGACGCTGAGTAATTCAGTGTCTTTTTTATTGCAAAAAACAAATCTTATATAGGAGGAAATTAAAATGGCAAATCAATTTGGAAAACAGATGGCAAACCGAGAAGTCTGTGACATGGTATTTGTAGATTATAAAACAAAAGAACCATTTCTTTTCTGTGATTACGCAAATACATCAAGTCAGGAATTGACAGGTGAAAACGTATTCGCTTACGGCGGAAAAGGTCATCCAAAGAAAATTACATTCTCTGGAGAACGTGCAGGTACTCTTACGATTGAAACACAGATTCAGACACCTAAACTTTGGGAGCTGATGACTGGAGGTAAGAGTTCTAAAACAGCAGAAATTATGAAGAGAGTCAAGGTAAAAGTTGGCGAAAGCAATAAAGTTAGTATTACTGACACAAAAGTTACTCTCACAAAAGAAAATGTATGGGTTTATGACGGAGCAGATTCTAACATGGAAACAAAACTTGAGGTAACTACTGTTTCTGGTAAGGACATTACATTGCAAGATTCAAAGGCAGAAGGAACAGAAGTTGTTGTATTCTACCTTGCTACAAGAAGTGATGTATATAATCTCAGCATTAAATCTACTAGCTTCCCGAAAGCGTTTACTGTTTACGGTGATACATATATGAAAACAACAGATGAGGATGTACTTCCATATCTGTTTAAAGCATATAAAGTAGTTCCGCAGGCGAATATGTCTCTGTCCTTTGCAAGTTCAGGAGATCCTGGTACTGTAACACTTACTTGTGACATGATGGTTGATGATGATGGAAACATGCTTGATCTGACTCTGTTACCAGATGAGGACGACCAGGGGGAATAGCACCCCCTGAAGATCTCGCCTTGGTAGGCAGGGGGAAAATTGGAAAGGCAAAAATAGGAAAATCAGAATAAGGAGTGAGTAAAAATGGCATATACACCAACGACATGGAGTGATGGAGATGTTATTACTGCTGAAAAGATGAACAGGCTGGAGCAAGGTGTAAAAAATGAACAGGTTGGCGCACCTGGAGCAGCCGCAGGATTCGGAACACCAACTGCAACGGTTGACGCAAATACTGGAGTTCCATCTGTAACTGTAACAGCAAGTGGAGCAAACACAGCAAAGGTATTTAATTTTGCTTTCAAAAATTTAAAAGGAGCAAAAGGAGATCCTGGTGCGACATACACTCTTCCGGCTGCAAATAAAACAACATTTGGAGGAGTAAAACAGTCTACTTTGGTTCCTGAAGCTGCAGGAGAAAATGTTACAAAGGCTGAGTTCAAAGCTTTGCTGGACGCTTTGAAAGCAGCTGGTATTATGGCGAATTCGTAAAATAAGAGTGATAGATATTTAGTGTACATATATGGGGTAAATATCTATCACTGGTATTTGCCCCATTTTTTTTACTCTAACTCCTACAAGTTTGGGGTGATGATAATTAGGAAAATAGATAACGAATACCGCACAGAATCTTCTCACGAAGTGTGTTATTTATCAGAATACGGAATTAAATATACATTCGTAAAAAAAGAAGATGGTGTGACGGTGTGGAAATACAAAAAGACTAAAGAACTTGGATTTGCATTATCTAAGCTCTGGGGAACAGAAATATTAAAATAGGTTGTTCAAGATGATGAACGCAAAAGTGGGTGTCATATTTTTGAGCGCAGTGTCACACAGTACATCGGCAATAGTATTAAAGGACTGCCACTACCCTATTTATTTAGAAAAGGGATGGTTAAATGAAAAAATTAAACTTAAAAGGAGTTACTGCTGAAGCGGTAACCGGTATTGCATTACTTGTTCTTGCTCTTATTAATGCTGTTTTACAAATGTTTGGAATGAACGTTTTGCCAATTCAGAACGATGACATCAGTAACATTGTTTCTGTAATTTTCTTAATTGTAACGGCGGCATGGAATACATGGAAAAACAGAAACTTTACCAAAGCCTCACAGGAAGCACAGGCATTAACAGATATGATTAAGAATGGCGAAATTTTAATTGATCAGATCGAAGACGTTATTCAAAAATTTAAAGACGACAATAAAGGATAAGCAGAAATATGGAATATATTGAAAATTTTTTCGAATTGGATTTTGTTTCTCTGGTTATTGGTTTGACCATTTCTGGTTTAGCACTTGTGTTTATGTATGAATTAGTTATTAAAGTTATGAAGATATTCGGAATTGAACTTACTCATATTAGGCAGAGGCGTGAAGAACATGAGCTATTGGTAAAAACAGTTGAAAATCTTGCTAAATTACAAGAAAAGCAGGATGTGGATAGAGCAAGGTCTGATAAACACGATGAAGAGATTCGTAAGGAAATTGCAACTATTACAACGGAATTAAAAGAGGCTTTAGTTGAGCAAAAACAGCAAATGAATACATATACTGAAAACAGAGTAAAGGATCGTGAGAAATCTCGCGAAATAAGACAGGAACTTAATGAATCTATTGATAAATTAGCCGAAGGAGCCGTAGAAAGAAAAGAGCAGATTAAAGCTCTTATGTGTGGAACAATGGAATTACTTGGTGATAAAATTGATCAAAGATTCAGTAAGTATATTGCAATGAAAGGCATTCCAGAAAATGAAGTCGCAGAATTTGATGGATTGTGGAATGCTTATCATAATGAATTGAACGGGAATCATGGAAGAACACAAAAATATAAATATGTAAAGGAACATTTGCCAGTTCTTCCAATTGAAATTAATCCAATCTATGAAGAGGATAATACAGGAAAATAATAAGTTGAGAAGTTGCTTTTGCGTGACTTCTCTTCTTATTTAAAGAGGTGGTAAAAATAAATAGATCTAAATTTAATGTAGATAAAGATAAAAGTAAACGAACACATAATGGAATCGTATTTGATTCTGTATTAGAAATGAAATACTATCGTGACGTTCTTTGCCCGGCAGTGGAGAGTGGTGATGTGGTTAGTTATGAATTACAAAAACCATATGAACTACAACCAAAGTTCCGTCATGATGAAAAATCAGTCCAGTCAATTAAATATGTAGCTGACTTTTTTATTGTTTATAAGGATGGACATGAAGAAGTTATTGATACTAAAGGATGTCCAGATTCAGTCGCACTATTAAAAAGAAAATTGTTTTGGTACAAGTTTCCAGAAGTTGATTATAAATGGGTTACTTGGGTGAAGAAATTTGGAGGCTGGATTGAATATGAAGAATATAAACGACTCAAACGTGAAGAAAAGAAAAATAAAGTTTCTGATATCTAGTTATTAATTTTGTCAAAATCTGCGTAACAAAATATCTTTACTACTCTCCTATTCAGTGATATGCTTGTATTATATAATATAAGGAGGTACAAGTCATGGAAGAAAAAAGAAGAGGAAGACGTAAAAAAATTGTAGAAAAGAATTATGATGTTTTGATTCATCAGTGCAACCAAGAAATTTTAACCATTCAAAATAAAATGGACGAATTAAAAGTTCAGATGAAAGAGAAGAAAATTGAAATTAAAAAACTGGAAAAAGAAAAAGCTATCTATGACGAGATGAAAGCTGAACAAGAAAAATCTGAACGTATTCGTGAACTTGCAGAAATGATTGATAAATCAGAATATTCTTTAGATGAAATTAAGGAATTATTAAATCCTAAAAACTAGAATTATAAATTAGATTTAAATCATAAAATGATAATTAATAGAGTCGGTCAACCGGCTCTTTTTTGATACAAAAGGAGTATGTTGCATGGAAATAGAATTACGTGAAAAACCAAGAGGATTTTCTATTTATAAAAGAGTTCAATTTCAACGGGATATGTCAAAAGAACTTAATAAATATTTATTTAATATTGGCTTGTGCGTGTTTAATAATAAAGAAGAACCGGAAATAATTAATACTCATATTATATGCACTAGAGAACAGGCGAACGATTATTTAAACTGTTTGATTGATAAATGTATTGATGAACTTGGATATAAAAGACATCATATTTTCGACTCATGGATCAAGTCATTAACGAAGGTGGACGATTATGACATTATATTACAAAAAGAATTTCAACCTATTATAATCGACCACAGACAATCTAACGTTTGATATATAAAATTTCGCTTTCATTTAGAAATGAGAAGAGAATAAGAGATATGGTGCTACTAAAATAGTAACACCATAATGGAAGTGAGTTGATGATGTGATAAGCATCGCCAACATTATTGTACCAATCTTATCACTTGGTACTGTTCTCACTTGCAAATTCGCAATTAACTTCTACAAAACCTTCCTTAAAGTTAGTAATAGCATGAAGTGAAGTCGGATTGTTTTGCAGAACCATCCATACTATTCCAAGAACAGTCATGGACAAAAAGGTAAAGATGATTGCGAGTTTTGCAAGTCTGAACGAATTTTTGCTGTCTGTCATTTTTCACCTCCCTTCCGATTGTATAGTAATCAACTATCATGGGGAGATCAGAATGAGCAGATCGCTCAGAATTGTATAAACTTCTGATGACTTTCACCTATCTTTCTGACTTATTATATAGTCGTGGTGATTGGTTTGTAGGTTCCTTGTATGTAGGAGCGTAACAGCCGTGGTTACGCACACGGCTTCCTGCATATAGATATTATACTACTTATAGAAAATAAAAACATCCAGAACATTTGTTTTAAAGGAGATAGATAATCATGAAAAAAGAAAATATGAAAATTAAAGATATTATTACATTCGAAGATAAAGCAAACGCTATTGAATATATTTGCAACAGTTTATTTGATTTTGGAGAAAATGGTGAAATTACCGACTACTCCCCTTATTATATTGAACCAGCGCAGGTTTGTGCTATTATGAATTACTTTGTAGAGGGAATTGACTTTGAAGATGGAGAATCTGTTTACGATGTTGCAATTGCAGACAAAGAAGTTAATGATATTGTAAATCAGTTTTTCATCAAGAATACTACAACAGCAAAAAATCCAAAATTAACATATCCACAGGAGATTATGAAATTCGTCATGTCTCATGTTGTAGAAAAAGTTGAATATATGAAACAGAAAGCTATTCATGCTCCATCATATAGAAAAGATATGGTTGGAGAAGCTCTTGTTGATTTGATCAACGTATTGTCTTCAAAGGCAGAAGAATTAAATGTATCTGAGGCGAATAAATTTATCGAGAAGTATAACTCGCCAGACAAATCTATGGAAGATATTGCGAAGCAGTTTATGAAAGAGGAATTTGAAAAACGTACTGCTGAACTCGAAAATGCAAATACACAACCAATTAATAAGCCGGATAATGAAGAAAAGGCTACTAAAAATGAAAAGATGAGAGAGACGCTTAAACGCGCAATGGAAATTCATGAAACAGCCGAAAATCTTCCTTATTAGAAGGTAATGTTATGGCTAAAAAAGTCGTGTCAAGTTTTTTAGAAGTAAAGAACTTAATTGAAAAAAATGTACGTTCTGGTATGAATGCCGCAAGGGATGAAGTTGAAATAAAATTAGAAGATAATGTCCTTGGATATTATGATTTTGGAAACCCAATTAAATATGAAAGAACGGGAACATTATTAGAATCCCCTAATACTACTCCTGTTTCTGGTGGGGGAAATCATTTTGAATTTAAAACAGAAATGCAAGACAATATTTCTTATCATACTGGAAATTTTTCTGGATCGGATGTTATTGAAGCAACGGAAACTGGAGCGTTTGGAAATACGTTGGGAAATCACAGATATTTTGAAGCAACAAGAAAGGCTGTGCCTGAAATTGTGGATAGGAATATGTCGAAGTATTTGAAGTGAAAATAATTACCCAGGATGCTGGTGACATCCTGGGGTTGTGAAAAGGAAATTATTTAAATGACATATATGCAGAATTAATTAAATGATTTTTACCTACGGTTCTTACCATGGAGAGGTGCGAAAAGCCAACTCCTTTAGGGGTTGGATGGATAGCACTATTAATTTATACTTTGTTGTGTATATTTTTATTTTTTTTACACATTCTGTGTTATACTACTACTATGGAAAACAAATATAGACATACAAACACAACAGTATCTTTGATAAATTATCATTTTGTATTTTGTCCAAGATACAGACGAAAAATTTTTCTAATACCAAATGTAGAAGAACGATTTAAAGAACTGGTTAAAATTAAATGTAAGGAGTTAGATATTGAAATTATAGCTATTGAATGTGATAAAGATCACTCTCACATGTTCTTAAATTGCTTGCCTACATTAAGTCCATCAGATATTATGCAACAAATCAAAGGATATACAAGTAAAATTCTTAGAGAAGAATTTAATGAGTTATCTAAAATGCCTAGTTTATGGACGAGAAGTTATTTTGTTTCAACTGCTGGTGATGTATGTAGTGAAACGATTAAAAAATATGTAGAAAATCAAAAGAAACGATATTGAAAAAGAGAATATTATATTAGGAAGTGAGGTGAATATTATGTCAAACTTTATTGTACAATTTCCTTTAAAAACTGAAAAATATCAAGAAGATATTTTAAATAAACGTTTTGAGATTGGAAGAAAAATATATAATTCGTTAGTCAATATAACTCAGAAACGTTATAAAGAAATGATAAAAACAAAAAAATATCGTTCTATTATATCTTCTTTAACTGGTAACAAGAAAACTGATAAAGAAATTTGGAAACAGATAAATGAGGTTCGTAAGCAATATGGTATGTCAGAATATTCATTTCACGAAGATGTAAAGAAAATGCAAAAGCATTTTAAAGATAATATTGATTCTTTTACCGCGCAGAAAATAGCAACGACTTTATGGAAATCATATGAAAAACTTTTCTTTGGTAATGGTAAGAAAGTTTATTTCAAAAGATATGGAGAATTAAATTCTCTTGAAGGAAAATCAAATAAAACAGGTATTCGTTTTAAAGATGATACTATTATTTGGAATGGGTTAACAATACTAGTAGTTATTGATTATGACAATTATTATGAATACCAAGCAATGCAGTCGGACATTTCTTATTGTCGTATTATTAGAAAATATGTAAGAAATAAATATAAATACTATGTCCAAATAGTTTTTAAAGGAAATCCACCTGTTAAAGTTGATACGAAAACAGGAGAAATCAAACATTCTATAGGACAAGGAGATGTTGGTATAGATATTGGCACTTCTACTATTGCTATTTCAAGTGAAACAGATGTAAAGATTTTTGAACTTGCGGATAGAGTACGAAATATTGAAAAACAGAAACAAAAACTGTTAAGAAAAATGGACAGGTCAAGACGTGTCAGCAATCCAGAGAATTATAATGAAAATGGAACAATTAAGAAGCAAGGTAGTAAAAAGATTGTATGGAATAAATCAAATCACTATATCAAATATCAAAATGAATTAAAAGTATTATGTAGGAAACAAGCAGATATAAGAAAATATCAACATGAATGTTTGGCAAACTATATTGTGTCTCTTGGTAACAAAGTATATGTAGAGAAAATGAATTTCTCTGGACTTCAAAAACGTGCTAAAAACACTGAGAAGAATGACAAAGGTAGATTTAAACGAAAGAAACGATTTGGTAAGTCATTAGCAAATAAAGCACCATCTATGTTATTGTCTATCATAGACAGAAAGTTGAAATACTTTGGCGAAGAACTTATAGAAATAAATACTTTTGAAGCAAAAGCAAGCCAGTTTAATCATTTTGATGGAACATATACTAAGAAATCTCTATCACAAAGATGGAACGACTTCAATGGGATTAAGATACAAAGAGATATTTATAGTGCTTTTTTGATAATGAATATAAGTGATGATTTAAAGAATTTTAATATTAATAAGTGTAATGAAAGATTTAATAACTTTTATCGACTTCATAATTTAGAAGTAAATAGATTAACAGGCAAAAATAATTTAAGTAGTATAGCAATTTAAAAATATAAATAGGTTTTGACACGAGCCTTATACTATCGTTAATTCATTCATTGGAATGATTGGTAGTGAAAGTCTTATGGAAACAGATTAGTCTTATATGCTTTCGAGTATATTTGGAAGTCTATGTACATAAGAACCCAACGTGCTTTAGCCGTTGAAGTGTCAGATTATAACAGAATTTCACTGGAATTAAATATAGATTTTCTTTATTTTATATAGTATGATGAAATAAACTATTATGAAATGGAGAATAATGTTATGTGTGAAAATTCAAGAAACCGTGAACCTGTCAGATGGGAAATATCAAGCAAAAATCCTTCAAGAGGAACTGCTCCATCTCCTATCGATATTTTCAATCAAGACATTTCTATGAATCAGGAAGGAGAAACCGAAGATTAGTATAAATATAAATGAACTATTATACCAAATGCCGCTCTTGTTGGAATTCCTGGTACCTGGTTTTTTATTTATGACAATGTTTAATTATTTTACATCGTCAAAAATAGAACATTCAATTCTATGGAGCGTTGCAATAAGCTACATATTAAAAGCATCATGTAGTTCTTTACATGAATTCTTTTTTGTTGATATTGTTTTTAAATGGAATGAACGTGTTATTGTTCTTGTTTTAATATCGATTATTATGGCAATTATTTTAATTCGATTTTATGAATCAGAATGGTTGAATAAAATATTTACATTCATTAATTTCAAAACACAACATGATTGTATTTGGAATGATGTAATTGATATGAAAAGAGGAACAACATTGAAAATTATTTGTGATGATGCTATTTATATCGGAATATTGGATATGTTTGAAGAACATGGAAAAGATTCTTGGTTTGTATTGTCTGATTGTATTATACAAGAAAATGAAGAATCTTACGATTCAAGTAAATCAAATTTTCCATGCAAAATTGCAATTAATTTAAATGATGTAAAAAGAATAGAATTATATTATGAAAACACAGAGTAGATTTATTTCTTCTCTGTGTTTTATTTATTTTTGTAAATTCTTAAAATTATTTTAACTGAATATAAATTTGTAAACTAGAAAAAGCACCTGTTTTCAGATGCTCTTTCTAGTACTCTTGCATAATCCGTTTACCAGACGGATCTTAGATGAATATAACTTAACTCTATTGGATTTTAATTATAACATATGACGGTGAAAAATGCAATGTTTTATGTCACTTTATTAAACTTCTATTACAATTGACGACGTTTGTTTATAGGTTTGCGATTTGAAAGGTGGTAAGTTTTTCAATGTAACTATAATTTTAAGCAACATAAAACAATTGTGTAAATCTTATTTGTGTCTTTCTTTTAAGTAGTCGCGAATTGCAACATAGACAAAACGTGCTATGTTAACTGCAATCATGACAGACCAATAGAGTTCTTCTGTCATACCATCCTGCTTTCTCATCGTCATCGCAAGTTATGTTATTATAAAAGCAATTCAGTTACAATAACGAATCTATTTTACCACAAATATAATTATATGTATAGCATGGGATTTATAAAACTACTACTGCTCTCCTTTCGTGAGGGCTTTTTTGTTGTCCAAATTTGAGAGGAGTGATTTTAAAAAATGAGTGAATATGAAGTACGGGTTAGTACGAATGTTGATACAAGCGAACTAGATGCCGCCCAGAAAAAATTAGACAATTTAGTAAAGAACGATAAACAGATTAAAGTTGATTTTGATATTCAGGGAATAAAGAATCTGAATAAAATCAATGGTGTATTTAAGAATATTGAGAAGAATAATAAAATCAGTGTTAAAGCAGATATGGATACATCCGGAATTAAAAAAGGATTATCTGATATTGAAAAAGCGAAACGAAGTGTTTCTACTTTAAAGATTGATGCAGATGTTTCAAAGGCAAATGCAGATTTCAAAAAGTTTGAATCTCTTACGACAAAATCCGCGGAAAAGGCTCGAAAGTTATTATCTGACATCAATAAAGATATTAATAACGTGAAATTGGCTCCAAATGATTTTGTTATGGAGGCAAACTTCAAAAAGCTTACTAATGATTTAGAAAAATACAAAAACCAGATAAAAGTCGTGCAGAACGAGCAAAAGGCTCTTGGTAATTCGATTTCATCTACATCAAAATCTTTTAGTAAAATTGATGCCGTGACCGCTTCTAATAAAACATTAACGTGGTTGAAAAATAATAGCCGTGCTGCAAAAGTATATGGAGATCAGTTAGAAGAGATTGCGGAATCGCAGAGAAAAGCGACATCAAATCAAGAATTAACTTCATTAAATAAAGATGTTAACAAAATCGTATCTGAAGCAAAATTACTTGGGCTTACAGGCAAAAGTTTTACTGCCGAATTTAAACGTGCATTTTCTCAAATTGCACAGTTTACACAGATTTATGGTGGAATTGAAAATGTAATTCAGTCCATTCAAAACTCTGTTATTGAATTAAAAAATGTTGATTCTATTTTAACAGAGATATCGAAAACATCTGATATGACATCAACTCAACTCGCAAAACTTGGAGAAACATCTTTTGATTCTGCAAGTAAATGGGGAAAGAAAGCAAGTGATTATTTACTTGGTATCCAAGAAATGAGCAGATCTGGATATTATGGGAAACAGGCTGAACAAATGGCAGAGACAAGTATTCTTGCTCAGGCTGCCGGAGATTTAAATTCAGATGTTGCAAACAGTTATCTTTTGGCATCTAATGCTGCATATCAATATTCTGGAAATGTTCAAAAACTTAATGCATTGCTTGATGGACAAAATATGATTAATATAGTGGTCATGCTATATAGAAATATATAGCTTCATAGTTGGCTTTTATCCCGGAAACTCCAGAGATGGACAATCGGGAGGATAAGTTAAATAAAATACGGTAGAAAGAGGATATTATAGAAATAAAATTAAAATCATGGCAAACTCTCGCAAACTGTAAATTTTGTAATAAAGAGTTTGTAACTACTAAATATAAGGTTAATAATAATAAAAATGGTGTTTTTTGTAGTAGAAGTTGTTATGCTGACTACAAAAAAGAAACGATGACAGGTTCACAAAATATAAATTATAAAGAAAAGGTAAAGGTTCATTGCGATAATTGTGGTAAGGAAATTGAAAAAATACCATCTTTAACACATAATATAAACAAACAAGGAGAAAACCATAACTTCTGTTCTTATGAATGTTATTGGGAATTTCGCAAAAAATATTATATTGGTGATAAATTATATAACACTGGAAAAAAGATGGATAAAAATTTTTGCAATAAAGTAAGAGAAGTAACATTAAAGCAATATCAAGATGGTATACTTGATAGACAAACCATACCACAAAAGATAGTTAATAGTATATTAGAAAAAAATGATATTAATTATATCAATGAAAAAGCTTTTAAATATTATTCTGTCGATAATTATTTAATAGAGAATAATTTAATTATTGAAGTTATGGGTGATTATTTTCATGTAAACCCTTTAATTTATACAGATTCAAATGAGATAAATCATATGCAGAAAAAGGATATTGATAGAGACAAAAGTAAACATACATATATAAAAAAATATCAGGATGTTGAAATTTTATACCTATGGGAATCCGATATAAAAAATAATCCTTTATTATGTGAAGAATTAATAAAAAAATATATAGAATCAAATGGCAAGTTGGAAGAATATAATTCTTTTAACTTTTCTTTTTGTGATAACAATTTAAAATTAAATAACAATATTATTAAACCGTATTTTATTTAACCCCCTAACGACTAAGTTGTAATATGGTAACATATTGCACACGCCGACTTCGATAGATATAGTCTATCCGTTACCTATAAGTCCGTAGGAACGCCTAACGTAAAACGAGGGAAAAGATATAGTCTAGTCTCACGCTATAATCTAAAAATGAAACGTGAGAGGTAGGATTAACGTCCTATCCGCTTTATTGTTATTTAACAATAAAGTCCAATGCTTTGTCCTGGAAGCATAGTAATAGAACAAACTAACAGGAATAGTGTATCCATGCAAGATATGGCAGAAGCGACAACTCAAGCTGCTTCAATGGCATCAGAATTAGGTGTTCAAGAAAATCAACTTTCTGCAATGATCGGAACAATTGAATCCAGAACAAAAGCAGGTGGTAACGAAGTTGGTAACGCAATCAAATCCTTGTTGATAAATGTTCAGAATGTAAATAATTCGAAGATTGCTGGTACATTTAAAAAGGCAGGAGTTGCTCAAACAGAATTTGTAAATGGCATTGAAAAGATGCGTAATCCTATTGAAGTTCTGAAAGATCTTGCAAAAGTATTTAATGAATTAGAAGAATCTGACCCATTACGTACAGAAATCCTTACAAATATTGGACAGAAATATCAGGCGAATAAGTTAAGTGCTTTATTATCTGGATGGTCTGATTATGAAAAAATGCTTGTAGATTATTCTGAGGGAACAGGAAGTGCTGCAAAAGAAGCAGAAAAATCTGCAAATAATTGGGAGTAAGAATGTTTTTCATTCCGTTCGCTCCGCTTATACGGTGACGTGTAAGAGATAAATTACGGAAATTTATCATAAATACCACAACAATTGCTGGTAAATCCTAAAGACAAATAAACCACAACGTAGATATGAAATATGATCAAGCGTGATGGTTGTGAAAACAGAAAAAATTATTTGTATGAGAGCGAGGTTAAATCCCCTGCTCTTTTTTAATGGACGTTCAGCATCTTATCCTCGAATAGAGGACAGTTCAACGATCATCTCCCATAAGGAGAGTAGGCTCAAGCGAGTCGAAACGAGTGGCACTTATATTTTAAATATAAGTTGATGATATGATCTATACTGCATAGAAATATGCAGATGTTATGATTACAAAAAAATAATATGAGACTGATTATCTCAAATACAAAAAATAAAGGACATGTAACTTATAATGAAAAATAACAAAAAATGGGATAAAGAATATTCAACGCAATATACTCCAGAAATGAAGTATCTGAGAAACAAAGGTATTAATTATACTTTTGTAAAAGATATAAGTGGAGTAACAACTTATAAATATAAAAAGACACCAGAGTTATTTTTAGCACTGGTGTCTTTTTATATGAAGAATAAATAAATTGAAAGGATAAATAATAGGCGATAATTTATGAATACTAAATATGATGTAAAAAATAAACATATAGTTGTAGATAAAGAATGGATAAAAGAAAGAATTGAAGAAAAAGGATTATTTATGATTGATTCCACCTTCACAAATTTAAGAGATGGTTTCTTTGCTTTTACAATGGAAGGATACATAATAAAAGTTACACCAAATACAATTTATAAAAATCAAACTAATCCAATATTTTCAAATAAAAATCCATACGTCATATACAATATTAAAAGATTTTTGTTTTTAAATAATATTAGTTCAATTCTTTTATCTACAGAGTACATGAATAATAAAACAAATCTAAGATGGAAATGCAAATGCGGAAATGAGTTTGAAGCTCCTTGGAATAGATTTTTTCAGGGGCAAAGAGTATGTAGTAAATGTTCAAGGAGAGAAAAAAATCTTATACCAATAAAAAAAATAAAATTAGATTTTCATAATCGTGGATATGAGCTAGTAACTGAAGCTCCTAAATTAAAAAAAGAAAAAGTTGAATACATATGTTCAAAACATAAAGATAAGGGAATTCAAGAAATATCACTTAGTAAATTTTATGACAGAAAACAGGGTTGTAAATATTGCGGTATTGAAAAAAATATGCAAAATCATATAATCAGTAAGGAAGAATGTATGAATATTACTTCTAGCAAAGGATTAAATTATATAGAATCCTATGTTAAAGATGGAAGAACAATGATAGATTTTACATGTGAAAATCATAAGGATAAAGGAGTACAAAGTTTTTCCATAACTCAAATGCGTAATACGAAGTTTGGGTGTAAATATTGCAATATGTCAAAATATCTCAACGAAGAAAAAATTGATTCATTATTAAAATCATGGAATATATTATTTAAAAGACAACATTCATTCCAAAAATGTAGAGATAAAAATGCACTACCATTTGATTTTTATATACCAGAATATAATACTACAATTGAGTATCAAGGCGAACAACATTATAAAATTATCCAGCGTGGAAGCATGACGCGAGAAGATGCAATTAGCAATCTCGAAATCATACAAAAACATGATGAAATAAAAAGAAAATTTTGCATTGAAAACAATTTAAATCACATAGAAATTCCTTATTGGGAAAATAATGACATTGAGAATTTTATTTTCGATGAATTTATAAAGATTGGAATTATTGAAGAAGCTAAATCAGCGTAATCAACTGATTTTTGTAATCATAACTGGCAAAGTGTAGCGAGCTTTGTTGAATAAAATAGGGATCTCTAAATAAATTATCGAATACTTGGACTGGATTTATTCAAAATTTCGCCAATTCCAATATGATTACTTCTGGATTACAGGGAGTTACGGGAATAATTAAGGCATTTGACACCATTATTTCAAAAGCAGGAACGCTTGAAACTGTTGTAGGAATTCTTGGAGGAGGACTAGCTAGTAAAACAGGGTGGGGCAAAACTATCGTAGTTTACAGTACCCCTTTCTATAAGGTTGCATAATAATGCCATGCAATTAACGTAGAGAGTGTTCATATTATATATCGTAATGTAATATGACCATCCTTGAAAATATATTTTCTAAATTGTCGAATATCGGGGGAAGCCGTAAGCCTATTTATATAGGTGCCGGATCGATGCAATAAAAGCGTATTTATTATAGAAGAAATACGTTCGTGAAGGAATAAGCATTTAATGCGAAAATGGTAGTCCCGACGCACTATAACTAAAACATGAAAGTGTAGTTCCATATATAGGGCGCGAGAGACTGACAAGACATGACGTGATACAGGCGTAATTGTATCATATGGTACACAACATACAGTCCGTACCTGGGGAAAGCCCAGGGTAGTCAATATGAGATACGACAATATTTACTACTGCTCTATTGACACAAACTACACGACCTGTTGCTGACTTGCAAAAACAGGACAGGATTATACGGCGCATCTCTCGTCGTTTTCTAATAGAGATAAAAAAGACACAAATTGTTTACATTCTACTTGACTTAATACAAAAAGAGTGTATAATAATGCATGAGTTAAAAAATACAGCTCGAAACACCACGATGTAAGGACAGGGAATTATATCCTGTCCTTTTGTTATGTTGTGGAAACAAATAAATAGAATAATTTTTTCTTTTCAAAAAACACAAGAAATACTTTAAATATAGATAAAACAACTATATATAGGGTAAATTTATATAATTAGTATGTTTTTCATTTCCCCGTACTATATCTAGTGGTTGAACAAATTTAATAAAAAATGTATAATAAGATACACAAAAAATAGTCTAATTTATTTCTCACGTTATATTTCGACATTTTGTTTAATTTTTTTGGTGTATAATTACTTCAAATACCAAGGGGTGATTATATGAAGTTAGGTAAAAAAGGATCCATACATACAAAAGAGGAGGTAAGACATATGGCAGTCTCAATGGCAGTTGTACCGTTATTAAAAGGGGAAGCGGCTACTAAAATCGTAGATGATTTTAAAAGCAGCAAATTAAAACCATTTACAGACGATCAACGTAAGAAGACTAATGCTAAAGTAGCTGAGATACTCAAAGGTAAACGTAATGGATAACACAGAAAACTTTCAATATAAAGAAGAGTTACTAAGCAAAGAGTCATTAAAACATTTTATGTTAGTAGGTGATTTTTGCTGTGGCGCAGACAATCCATTAAATACTTTCTTATCAGATGATGCATTTGATTATGCAGAAGAAAAGCAAGGACACACATACATTTTAATGGACAGCGAATACACTTGTATACTAGCGTTTTACACAATTAAGGCTAATGCAATTCATACATTTAATACAGATACAAATGAATATATGGCGTTGCCTGTTGTGGAAATAGCAAGAATTGCTGTAGATTTTGACTTTCAAGGGAATGGTTTAGGTAAAATATTATTTTATGATTATATAATACCTAAAATAAAAGAAGTAAGTAAAATTATTGCAATATATGGCATCATTGTATTTGTAGAATCGGAAAATGGTCAAGGAATACAATTTTATAATTCACTAGGATTTAAAAGAGCCAACAATGAAATACAAAAAGCCGTTGGTGATTCTTATAACGAAAAATGTGAATTGTATGTGCTGAAATTAGATGATATAAAAGAGTAGGAAGTAATCCTACTCTTTTATTATATTGGCTAATGTTTTGATTTTATAGAAACATATGTTCAGACTACTCTTCTATTCTCTGTTGGTATATAATGGAATTACTAAAGATGAATAGGAGTAATATAATGCCGAAATTTAAAGCCAGTTCTGTTATTTCGATGCTGAAGCGGTTTACAGACGAAGAAAAGAATAAAAAGTCTCAATCTTGTCCAGAATTAAAAGATGAGATTAAAAATGTTTTAGATGATACGAAGATTATTCTATATAGACAATCTAGGGAAGATGCCATTAAATATATTTTGTGGCAAGGCTTATTAAATAAATATGGAATTTTTGGTAGTAACAGAAGACAACACCGTTTATTTGGACAAAATAAAATAGATTATTATTCTCAAGAATACCAACATGGAGATATTGTAAGTATAGACTTTGGAACATCCAATATCGGGAATGAATTTTCGTTTACTCATACTGCACTTGTTTTACATGAATTTACTGATTTCTTAATTGTTATACCTATTACTACAGCCAAAGATGGCAGACTAGAGAAGAAGCCACTAGATGAGCAGGAATCTACATTTGTAATACGGAAAAATGATTTTTCATTTATAGAATCAGACTCATATGTTCTGATATATCAGTTAAAATCAATTTCAAAGAATAGAATTACAAAAAGGATTGGAAATATATCTGGATCAAAATTTTTATGTGATATTGATAGTGAAGTATTTAATATACTGTTAGAACCACTTTCAAAAAAATTCTCCGAAGAAATAACAAATTTGAATATAAAGATATCAGATTATGAAAATATTATCGAAGAAAAAGATGCAAAAATAACAGAATTAGATTGTATAATAAAAAATTTAAAAGAAGAGATTGAAAATAATAAAAATATGTTGACAAATTATAATTTCTATGATAAGATATAAGCATCAAAAGAGATATTTTTAGCAAATGCTATTAAATATAACTACATGGAGAGGTCTTTACGAATAAACGTAAAGACCTTCTTACTTTTAAAAATGTATATTAATATTAACAAAAAAGACTGGGTTATCATACCTAGTCTTTTATCATGTATATTTTTAATTTACTACGTAAGCGCAAAATAATTCGACGGATTGTGTTGCCCTAAAAATCATTCCATAATAA
>ENA-OROQ01000073-OROQ01000073.1-human-gut-metagenome-genome-assembly--contig:-NODE-73-length-157750-cov-29.8418_pt1 | contig 157750 bp, 153 predicted proteins | sample MGYA00242136_ERZ509062 | MGnify/ENA primary metagenome ERZ509062 (study PRJEB26280, sample SAMEA2338735) | human gut metagenome | biome: human gut; feature: human-associated habitat; material: faeces...
GAGAGCCTTATAGGCGCATTTGAAAAACCTCCGGCTATGCCGGAGGATATTTATTTAGTTTTTATTCCGACTTGTTCCGTAGTGAACATGCTGCCACACTAACAATTCTCTGATAAGGAGCCGGTATGTTCTTAATTAACGGTCATAAGCAGGAATCGCTGGCAGTAAGCGATCGGGCAACGCAGTTTGGTGATGGTTGTTTTACCACCGCCAGAGTTATCGACGGTAAAGTCAGTTTGTTATCGGCGCATATCCAGCGACTACAGGATGCTTGTCAGCGGTTGATGATTTCCTGTGACTTCTGGCCTCAGCTTGAACAAGAGATGAAAACGCTGGCAGCAGAACAGCAAAATGGTGTACTGAAAGTCGTGATCAGTCGCGGTAGTGGCGGGCGAGGGTACAGCACATTGAACAGTGGACCGGCAACGCGGATTCTCTCCGTTACGGCTTATCCTGCACATTACGACCGTTTGCGTAACGAAGGGATGACGTTGGCGCTAAGCCCGGTGCGGCTGGGGCGCAATCCTCATCTTGCAGGTATTAAACATCTTAATCGGCTTGAGCAAGTATTGATCCGCTCTCATCTTGAGCAGACAAACGCTGATGAGGCGCTGGTCCTTGACAGCGAAGGGTGGGTTACGGAATGCTGTGCGGCTAATTTGTTCTGGCGGAAGGGCAACGTAGTTTATACGCCGCGACTGGATCAGGCAGGTGTTAACGGCATTATGCGACAATTCTGTATCCGTTTGCTGGCACAATCCTCTTATCAGCTTGTCGAAGTGCAAGCCTCTCTGGAAGAGGCGTTGCAGGCAGATGAGATGGTTATTTGTAATGCGTTAATGCCAGTGATGCCCGTACGTGCCTGTGGCGATGTCTCCTTTTCGTCAGCAACGTTATATGAATATTTAGCCCCACTTTGTGAGCGCCCGAATTAGTCATGAAAAAAGTGTTATTGATAATCTTGTTATTGCTGGTGGTACTGGGTATCGCCGCTGGTGTGGGCGTCTGGAAGGTTCGCCATCTTGCCGACAGCAAATTGCTTATCAAAGAAGAGACGATATTTACTCTGAAGCCAGGGACCGGACGTCTGGCGCTCGGTGAACAGCTTTATGCCGATAAGATCATCAATCGCCCACGGGTTTTTCAATGGTTGCTGCGTATCGAACCGGATCTTTCTCACTTTAAAGCCGGGACTTACCGCTTTACACCGCAGATGACCGTGCGCGAGATGCTGAAATTGTTGGAAAGCGGTAAAGAAGCACAGTTCCCGCTGCGACTGGTAGAAGGGATGCGTCTGAGCGACTACCTCAAGCAATTGCGTGAGGCTCCGTATATCAAGCACACGCTGAGCGACGATAAGTACGCCACCGTAGCGCAGGCACTTGAACTGGAAAACCCGGAGTGGATTGAAGGTTGGTTCTGGCCAGACACCTGGATGTATACCGCCAATACCACCGATGTCGCGTTACTCAAGCGAGCGCACAAGAAAATGGTGAAAGCGGTCGATAGCGCCTGGGAAGGGCGTGCGGACGGTCTGCCTTATAAAGATAAAAACCAGTTGGTGACGATGGCATCAATTATCGAAAAAGAAACCGCCGTTGCCAGTGAACGCGATCAGGTTGCCTCAGTATTTATCAACCGTTTACGCATTGGTATGCGCCTGCAGACCGACCCGACCGTGATTTACGGGATGGGAGAGCGTTATAATGGCAAACTTTCTCGTGCAGACCTGGAAACGCCGACAGCGTATAACACCTATACCATTACCGGTCTGCCGCCAGGTGCGATAGCGACGCCGGGGGCGGATTCGCTGAAGGCTGCTGCGCATCCGGCAAAAACGCCGTATCTCTATTTTGTGGCCGATGGTAAAGGTGGTCACACGTTTAATACCAATCTTGCCAGTCATAACAAGTCTGTGCAGGATTATCTGAAAGTGCTTAAGGAAAAAAATGCGCAGTAAGTATATCGTCATTGAGGGGCTGGAAGGCGCAGGCAAAACTACCGCGCGTAACGTGGTGGTTGAGACGCTCGAGCAACTGGGTATCCGCGACATGGTTTTCACTCGGGAACCTGGCGGTACGCAACTTGCCGAAAAGTTAAGAAGCCTGGTGCTGGATATCAAATCGGTAGGCGATGAAGTCATTACCGATAAAGCCGAAGTTCTGATGTTTTATGCCGCGCGCGTTCAACTGGTAGAAACGGTCATCAAACCTGCGCTGGCTAACGGCACCTGGGTGATTGGCGATCGCCACGATCTCTCCACTCAAGCCTATCAGGGTGGAGGACGTGGTATTGACCAACATATGCTGGCAACACTGCGTGATGCTGTTCTCGGGGATTTTCGCCCCGACTTAACGCTCTATCTCGATGTTACCCCGGAGGTTGGCTTAAAACGCGCGCGTGCGCGCGGCGAGCTGGATCGTATTGAGCAAGAGTCTTTCGATTTCTTTAATCGCACCCGCGCCCGCTATCTGGAACTGGCAGCACAAGATAAAAGCATTCATACCATTGATGCCACCCAGCCGCTGGAGGCCGTGATGGATGCAATCCGCACTACCGTGACCAACTGGGTGAAGGAGTTGGACGCATGAGATGGTATCCATGGTTACGACCTGATTTCGAAAAACTGGTAGCCAGCTATCAGGCCGGAAGAGGTCACCATGCGCTACTCATTCAGGCGTTACCGGGCATGGGCGATGATGCTTTAATCTACGCCCTGAGCCGTTATTTACTCTGCCAACAACCGCAGGGCCACAAAAGTTGCGGTCACTGTCGTGGATGTCAGTTGATGCAGGCTGGCACGCATCCCGATTATTACACCCTGGCTCCCGAAAAAGGGAAAAATGCGCTGGGCATTGATGCGGTACGTGAAGTCACCGAAAAGTTAAATGAGCACGCACGCTTAGGTGGTGCGAAAGTTGTCTGGGTAACCGATGCTGCCTTACTGACCGACGCCGCGGCTAACGCATTGCTGAAAACGCTTGAAGAGCCACCAGCAGAAACCTGGTTTTTCCTGGCTACCCGCGAGCCTGAACGTTTACTGGCAACATTACGTAGTCGTTGTCGGTTACATTACCTTGCGCCGCCGCCGGAACAGTACGCCGTGACCTGGCTTTCACGCGAAGTGACAATGTCACAGGATGCACTACTTGCCGCATTGCGCTTAAGCGCCGGTTCGCCTGGGGCGGCACTGGCGTTGTTTCAGGGAGATAACTGGCAGGCTCGTGAAACATTGTGTCAGGCGCTGGCATATAGCGTGCAATCGGGCGACTGGTATTCGCTGCTAGCGGCCCTTAATCATGAACAAGCTCCGGCGCGTTTACACTGGCTGGCAACGTTGCTGATGGATGCGCTAAAACGCCATCATGGCGCTGCGCAGGTGACCAATGTTGATGTGCCGGGCCTGGTCGTCGAACTGGCAAACCATCTTTCTCCCTCGCGCCTGCAGGCTATACTGGGGGATGTTTGCCACATTCGTGAACAGTTAATGTCTGTCACAGGTATTAACCGCGAGCTTCTCATCACCGATCTTTTACTGCGTATTGAGCATTACCTGCAACCGGGCGTTGTGCTACCGGTTCCTCATCTTTAAGAGAGACATCATGTTTTTAGTCGACTCACACTGCCATCTCGATGGTCTGGATTATGAATCTTTGCATAAGGATGTGGATGACGTTCTGGCGAAAGCCGCCGCACGCGATGTGAAATTTTGTCTGGCAGTCGCCACAACATTACCGGGTTATTTACACATGCGGGATCTGGTAGGCGAACGTGACAACGTCGTATTTTCTTGTGGCGTGCATCCACTCAACCAGAATGATCCCTACGATGTAGAAGATTTACGCCGTCTGGCGGCAGAAGAGGGCGTTGTTGCGCTGGGTGAAACCGGGCTGGATTATTATTACACGCCGGAAACTAAAGTACGGCAGCAAGAGTCCTTCATCCATCATATCCAGATTGGTCGTGAACTGAACAAGCCGGTTATCGTCCATACCCGTGACGCCCGCGCCGATACGCTGGCAATTCTGCGCGAAGAAAAAGTGACGGATTGCGGTGGCGTACTACACTGTTTTACAGAGGACAGAGAAACGGCGGGTAAATTACTGGATCTCGGATTTTACATCTCCTTTTCCGGCATTGTGACCTTCCGTAATGCGGAGCAACTGCGCGATGCTGCGCGTTATGTCCCCCTGGATCGGTTACTGGTAGAAACTGACTCACCTTACCTTGCACCGGTTCCGCATCGAGGAAAAGAGAATCAACCTGCGATGGTTCGTGACGTTGCAGAATACATGGCTGTGTTGAAAGGTGTTGCCGTTGAAGAACTGGCGCAGGTAACCACCGATAACTTCGCCCGTCTGTTTCACATCGACGCTTCCCGCCTTCAATCCATCCGTTGAATGAGTTTTTTTAAAGCTCGTAATTAATGGCTAAAACGAGTAAAGTTCACCGCCGAAAATTGGGCGGTGAATAACCACGTTTGAAATATTGTGACATATGTTTTGTCAAAATGTGCAACTTCTCCAATGATCTGAAGTTGAAACGTGATAGCCGTCAAACAAATTGGCACTGAATTATTTTACTCTGTGTAATAAATAAAGGGCGCTTAGATGCCCTGTACACGGCGAGGCTCTCCCCCCTTGCCACGCGTGAGAACGTAAAAAAAGCACCCATACTCAGGAGCACTCTCAATTATGTTTAAGAATGCATTTGCTAACCTGCAAAAGGTCGGTAAATCGCTGATGCTGCCGGTATCCGTACTGCCTATCGCAGGTATTCTGCTGGGCGTCGGTTCCGCGAATTTCAGCTGGCTGCCCGCCGTTGTATCGCATGTTATGGCAGAAGCAGGCGGTTCCGTCTTTGCAAACATGCCACTGATTTTTGCGATCGGTGTCGCCCTCGGCTTTACCAATAACGATGGCGTATCCGCGCTGGCCGCAGTTGTTGCCTATGGCATCATGGTTAAAACCATGGCCGTGGTTGCGCCACTGGTACTGCATTTACCTGCTGAAGAAATCGCCTCTAAACACCTGGCGGATACTGGCGTACTCGGAGGGATTATCTCCGGTGCGATTGCAGCGTATATGTTTAACCGTTTCTACCGTATTAAGCTGCCTGAGTATCTTGGCTTCTTTGCCGGTAAACGCTTTGTGCCGATCATTTCTGGCCTGGCTGCCATCTTTACTGGCGTTGTGCTGTCCTTCATTTGGCCGCCGATTGGTTCTGCAATCCAGACCTTCTCTCAATGGGCTGCTTACCAGAACCCGGTAGTTGCGTTTGGCATTTACGGTTTCATCGAACGTTGCCTGGTACCGTTTGGTCTGCACCACATCTGGAACGTACCTTTCCAGATGCAAATTGGTGAATACACCAACGCAGCAGGTCAGGTTTTCCACGGCGACATTCCGCGTTATATGGCGGGTGACCCGACTGCGGGTAAACTGTCTGGTGGCTTCCTGTTCAAAATGTACGGTCTGCCAGCTGCCGCAATTGCTATCTGGCACTCTGCTAAACCAGAAAACCGCGCGAAAGTGGGCGGTATTATGATCTCCGCGGCGCTGACCTCGTTCCTGACCGGTATCACCGAGCCGATCGAGTTCTCCTTCATGTTCGTTGCGCCGATCCTGTACATCATCCACGCGATTCTGGCAGGCCTGGCATTCCCAATCTGTATTCTTTTGGGGATGCGTGACGGTACGTCGTTCTCGCACGGTCTGATCGACTTCATCGTTCTGTCTGGTAACAGCAGCAAACTGTGGCTGTTCCCGATCGTCGGTATCGGTTATGCGATTGTTTACTACACCATCTTCCGCGTGCTGATTAAAGCACTGGATCTGAAAACGCCGGGTCGTGAAGATGCGACTGAAGATGCAAAAGCGACAGGTACCAGCGAAATGGCACCGGCTCTGGTTGCTGCATTTGGTGGTAAAGAAAACATTACTAACCTCGACGCATGTATTACCCGTCTGCGCGTCAGCGTTGCTGATGTGTCTAAAGTGGATCAGGCTGGCCTGAAGAAACTGGGCGCAGCGGGCGTAGTGGTTGCTGGTTCTGGTGTTCAGGCGATTTTCGGTACTAAATCCGATAACCTGAAAACCGAGATGGATGAGTACATCCGTAACCACTAATCCGTAAGACGTTGGGGAGACTAAGGCAGCCGGATGGCTGCCTTTTTTACAGGTGTTATTCAGAATTGATACGTGCCGGTAATGCTGAAATTACGCGGTGCGCCGTAGACGATAGAACCTTCCACGTTGGTATCGTAGGTTTTGTCGAACAGGTTATTGACGTTCCCCTGTAACGAGAAGTTTTTCGTCACCTGGTAGCGGGTGAAGAGATCCACCAGCGCGTAGCTACCTTGCTCGGCGCGGAAGGTGCCATACGGTGTCACGGTGTCGGTATACACGCGATTTTGCCAGTTAACACCACCGCCGACCGTCAACTCTGGCATGACAGGCAACCGGTAGCTGGTGAACATTTTAACCGTGGTGCGTGGCAGATTAGGATTAACGGCGTTTCCTTCGTTATCCTCTGCAATATAGCGCGTTGCGCCAAACGTCAGCTGCCAGTTGTCGGTAATTGCGCCGTTGAGTTCAAATTCCACACCTTTACTGACTGTCCCATCCACCGCTTTATAGGCGGTTTCGCCGTTGCTGCCGGGGATAGGTGTACCGGTGGACTGAGCGACATTATCCTGCTCAATACGGAAGATGGCTAACGTGGTGGTCAGACGGCTATTCATCCAGTCCGATTTCAGACCCAGCTCGTAGTTGTTACCGGTGATTGGAGCCAGATATTTGCCTGAACTGTCACGATCATTTTGCGGCTGGAAAATAGAGGTATAGCTGGCGTAGGTCGACCAGTTGTCATTGATGTCAAACACCAGACCAGCGTAAGGCGTGGTGTGGTTTTTCTCCATGCTGTAAGTCAGCGTATCAACCCGCCAGTTGGTATAACGTGCGCCGAGGATCAGATGCAGCGGATCGGCAAGGGTGACACGAGTGGCAGCATATAACGATTTCATATGTGTGGTATCGTCCTGCGCCAGGCTCTGTGGTGACCAGTCGGTTTGTGGGAAATTGCCATTAAAGTTGTAGAAACTGCCAATTTCATCCGGGAAGATGTTGGCCCATGAACTGAAGTAACGATTGTTTTGTTTGCTGTAACTGCCACCAAACATTAGATTGTGCTGACGACCAAACAATTCATAACTACCGTCAGCAAACAAATCCAGCGCATCAACTTTACGTTTGCCGCTGTTCCAACCGGTACCGCCGACATAATCAAAGCCAGGTCCATAATTACTGTATGGCCCAACCAGCATACCATCCGCTTTGTTTACATAGGCATCGACATACATCATTTTGCTGTCAAATTCGACTTCGGAGTGGGTGGCATTCAGTGTCGCTTGCCAGGTATCAGCAAACCGCTGCTTCAGGGTCATAAAGACCTTGTTGATCTCTTTATCGTTGTACGCCCAGTCAGGTGCGGTACTGCGTGCGCGATCGTAACTGTTGCTGCTGCCATCAGTATTCCAGCGCGGTAAACCGCCCCACGTTGGGCTATTAACATCAATGCGCTGATATTCGTAACCGGCTGAAAGCGTCGTAAGATCGCCTAAATCAGCATCAACAATGCCGGAGAAGAAGGTCTTTTCACTGTTGTAGCGGTCCAGCCATGAGTCGTTATTCTGGTAGCCGCCGACAATTCGCGCGCGGATTTTACCATCTTCGGTGAGTGGACTTTGTAAATCCGCCACATACCGTTCTTTGTTCCAGCTACCGTATTCCGCCGAGACATCGCCTTTAAATTCACGACTGGTCGCGTGTTTTCGAACCATATTAATTGCCGCAGATGGATTACCCGTCCCGGTCATGAGTCCTGTCGCGCCACGCACTACTTCTACGCGTTCAAACAGTGCCATATCAGAAAGTGCGTCGCCCAGATTCCAGCGCGATTCAAAATAGGTGGGGATACCATCAACCATATAGTTATCAATCTGGAATCCGCGGGAATAATAAAGAGCACGATCGGAATCCGCCTGACTTTTGCTGATCCCCAGCGTGTTTTCCATCACTTCGCCCAGCGTTTGTAACTGCTGATCTTCCATCCGCTGCTGGCTAACAATAGTGACCGACTGAGGAATATCACGTTGAGTCATCTGCATTTTGGTACCCGCAGAGGTAGACGTTACGCTGTAATCATTTTCGCCATCATCTGGAGCTGTGGCTGAACCCTCAACAATAACCGTTTCTTCAGTGGCTGGTGCAGCAAAAGCGGCGGAAGGTAAGAGTGCCAGTGCTATGCAGGCGGCAAGCAGTGACGGTTTGGAGGTGGTTTGATGTTGATTATCCCTGTTAAATTGTGTTGAAAGCATCTGAAATCTCTTGGTTTATGTTGTCGTCAGGCTCATGCCGGAGCAGGGTGATGAGCGGTTATATTTAGTGTGCGAATAATTTTGCATGTAAATGCAAATGAGAAATATAAGTATTCATATTTGACGTGTAAACCAAACAGAGAATGTCTTTTCAGCGCATTCGCAGGCAGAAATGGGAATAATGGCGATATATACGGCAGCAAAACGATTTTTTGCTTAAGAAATCGTGAGTTAAGGTTGAAAGAGCAGGTTTAACTCGACCATACTCTATACTCGCAGTGTGGCGCGGCGTAGCATGGCGCAACGCATGGCTATTTGAAAAAGGAAAATGTCGTGGCAGAAGAAACTATATTCAGCAAAATTATTCGTCGTGAGATCCCCTCCGATATCGTTTACCAGGATGATCTGGTAACGGCGTTTCGCGATATTTCGCCGCAAGCGCCAACGCATATTCTGATCATTCCAAATATCCTCATTCCAACTGTGAACGACGTGTCTGCTGAGCATGAGCAGGCGCTGGGACGCATGATCACCGTAGCGGCAAAAATTGCTGAGCAAGAAGGTATTGCCGAAGATGGCTATCGTCTGATCATGAACACCAACCGCCACGGCGGACAAGAGGTTTACCACATCCATATGCACTTGTTGGGTGGCCGTCCGCTGGGACCAATGCTGGCGCATAAAGGTCTGTAACGATGAGAAAAGGATGCTATGGGCTGGTGTCTCTGGCGTTGTTACTGCTGGTGGGCTGTCGTTCACATCCGGAAATTCCGGTGAATGATGAGCAATCGCTGGTGATGGAGTCATCTTTATTGGCTGCGGGCATCAGTGCAGAAAAGCCCGTCCTTTCGACGTCTGATATTCAACCTTCAGCATCCTCAACGCTTTATAACGAAAGGCAAGAACCCGTTACCGTTCATTATCGTTTTTACTGGTATGACGCCAGAGGGCTGGAGATGCATCCTCTGGAAAGGCCACGCAGCGTTACCATTCCCGCACATTCGGCGGTAACGCTGTACGGCAGCGCCAATTTTCTGGGGGCGCACAAAGTCAGACTTTATCTATATTTGTAAGGGGTGAATCTTGATGACAAAAATGAGTCGCTACGCCTTGATTACCGCGCTGGCGATGTTTCTCGCCGGGTGTGTGGGGCAACGTGAACCTGCACCGGTAGAAGAAGTGAAACCAGCGCCGGAACAACCAGCCGAGCCGCAACAGCCTGTCCCCACAGTGCCCTCGGTGCCGACAATCCCGCAGCAGCCAGGCCCAATTGAGCACGAAGATCAAACTGCACCGCCTGCGCCGCATATTCGCCATTATGACTGGAATGGCGCAATGCAGCCGATGGTCAGTAAGATGCTTGGGGCTGACGGGGTGACTGCGGGTAGCGTCCTTCTGGTTGATAGCGTTAACAACCGTACTAACGGTTCGCTGAATGCCGCAGAAGCGACCGAAACGCTGCGAAATGCGCTGGCTAATAACGGTAAATTTACCCTGGTTTCCGCCCAGCAGCTGTCGATGGCAAAGCAACAGTTAGGTTTGTCGCCGCAGGACAGTTTAGGCACCCGTAGTAAAGCCATAGGTATTGCCCGCAATGTCGGCGCTCATTACGTGCTGTACTCCAGCGCCTCTGGCAACGTTAACGCTCCGACCCTACAAATGCAGCTGATGCTGGTGCAGACGGGTGAAATTATCTGGTCAGGTAAAGGTGCCGTTTCGCAGCAATAATCCCATCACGCGCGACGAATTGCTGTCGCGCTTTTTCCCGCAATTTCATCCCGTCACGACGTTTAATAGTGGGCTTAGTGGCGGGAGTTTTCTCATTGAACATCAGGGCCAGCGTTTTGTTGTGCGTCAGCCGCACGATCCTGATGCGCCGCGGTTCGCGTTCTTGCGCCAGTATCGGGCTTTATCACAACTACCCGCATGCATTGCACCGAAGCCGCATTTATATCTCCGTGACTGGATGGTGGTCGACTATCTGCCCGGCGAGGTAAAAACGTATTTGCCGGATACCAACGAACTGGCAGGCTTGCTGTATTATCTACATCAACAACCGCGTTTTGGCTGGCGAATAACGCTGTTGCCGTTACTGGAACTGTACTGGCAGCAAAGCGATCCGGCGCGGCGGACAGTGGGTTGGCTGCGAAGGTTAAAACGTCTGCGCAAAGCGCGGGAACCACGGCCTTTACGCTTAAGTCCATTGCATATGGATGTCCACGCCGGAAATTTAGTGCATAGCGCGTCAGGGTTAAAACTCATCGACTGGGAGTATGCCGGAGATGGTGATATCGCGCTGGAACTGGCGGCGGTGTGGGTGGAAAATACTGACCAGCACCGGCAATTGGTCAATGACTATGCCACTCGCGCGAAGATTTATCCGGCGCAATTATGGCGTCAGGTCAGGCGATGGTTTCCCTGGCTGCTGATGCTCAAAGCAGGGTGGTTTGAGTACCGCTGGCGACAAACCGGCGATCAACAATTTATCAGGCTGGCCGATGACACCTGGCGGCAGCTATTAATAAAACAATAAGGAGAGCAGTGTGGGTCCAGTAATGTTGGATGTCGAAGGTTACGAACTGGACGCGGAAGAGCGTGAAATACTGGCGCATCCGCTGGTGGGAGGGCTGATTCTCTTTACGCGTAACTATCATGATCCTGCCCAGTTACGTGAACTGGTGCGCCAGATCCGCGCAGCTTCGCGCAATCATCTGGTGGTGGCGGTTGATCAGGAAGGTGGACGCGTGCAGCGTTTTCGTGAAGGTTTTACCCGCTTGCCAGCGGCACAATCATTTGCTGCGCTGTTGGGAATGGAAGAAGGCGGAAAACTGGCGCAAGAGGCAGGTTGGTTGATGGCCAGCGAAATGATTGCTATGGATATTGATATCAGCTTTGCGCCAGTGCTGGACGTCGGGCATATCAGCGCGGCGATTGGCGAGCGTTCTTATCATGCCGATCCCGAAAAAGCCCTGGCAATTGCCAGCCGGTTTATTGATGGTATGCATGAAGCCGGAATGAAAACTACCGGGAAACACTTCCCAGGACACGGTGCAGTAACGGCAGACTCACACAAAGAAACACCGTGTGACCCACGTCCGCAAGCGGAGATTCGCGCTAAAGATATGTCGGTCTTCAGTTCCTTAATCCGCGAAAATAAACTCGACGCCATTATGCCTGCGCATGTGATCTACAGTGATGTCGACCCGCGTCCGGCGAGCGGTTCTCCCTATTGGCTGAAAACCGTTTTGCGTCAGGAACTGGGTTTTGATGGCGTGATTTTCTCTGACGATTTATCGATGGAAGGAGCCGCGATTATGGGCAGTTATGCCGAACGCGGGCAGGCATCACTGGACGCGGGTTGCGATATGATCCTGGTCTGCAATAATCGTAAAGGGGCCGTCAGCGTGTTAGATAATCTGTCACCGATCAAGGCAGAACGTGTTACACGTTTGTATCATAAAGGTTCATTTTCGCGACAGGAACTGATGGACTCGGCTCGCTGGAAAGCGATCAGCGCCCGTCTGAATCAGTTACATGAACGCTGGCAGGAAGAGAAAGCAGGTCACTAACCCTGGCTTATGTGAGGAAGCGATGATTATCTATTTACACGGTTTTGACTCTAACAGTCCGGGTAACCACGAGAAAGTCTTACAATTGCAGTTTATTGACCCGGATGTACGCTTGATAAGCTACAGTACGCGGCATCCGAAACATGATATGCAGCATCTGCTCAAAGAAGTGGACAAAATGTTGCAACTGAACGTTGACGAGCGTCCGCTAATTTGCGGCGTTGGTCTGGGCGGATACTGGGCGGAACGGATTGGTTTTCTTTGCGATATCCGCCAGGTGATCTTCAACCCTAATTTGTTCCCTTATGAGAACATGGAAGGCAAGATTGATCGCCCGGAAGAGTATGCCGATATTGCCACTAAGTGTGTGACCAACTTCCGCGAAAAGAATCGCGATCGTTGCCTGGTGATTTTGTCGCGTAATGATGAAGCGCTTAACAGCCAACGGACATCTGAAGAGTTGCATCATTATTACGAGATTGTCTGGGACGAAGAGCAGACGCACAAATTCAAGAATATCTCCCCGCATTTGCAGCGCATTAAAGCGTTCAAAACCCTCGGGTAAATGCCCTCGTCGCATCAGGTAACCTTGCCGGTACCTGATGCGCTCCGGATTCTGTGGGTCGGATAAGGCGTTCACGCCGCATCCGACAGTCGAGCATCAATGCCTGATGCGCCTTTTATCAGGCCTACCGAACGCCATCCATACACACCTCACTCTATATCACTCTCACAAATTCGCTCAAATAATAAACAACAAACTCTGTTTTTTGATCTCACCCGGTAAAGTCGCCTATCTTTTCAGCAACAAAACTTGATTAACATCAATTTTGGTATGACCAATGCACCATTCATGTTATTCTCAATAGCGAAGAACATTTTCATTGCTGTAACCTGTTGTTAATTAAGAGCTATATTAATAACTATTAATTAACAATTGGTTAATAAATTTAAGGGGGTCACGTTGACTACGCCATTGAAAAAAATTGTGATTGTCGGCGGCGGTGCTGGTGGGCTGGAAATGGCAACACAGCTGGGGCATAAGCTGGGACGCAAGAAAAAAGCCAAAATTACGCTGGTCGATCGTAACCACAGCCACCTGTGGAAACCGCTGCTGCACGAAGTGGCGACTGGCTCGCTTGATGAAGGCGTCGATGCGTTGAGCTATCTGGCCCATGCGCGCAATCATGGTTTCCAGTTCCAGCTGGGTTCCGTCATTGATATTGATCGTGAAGCGAAAACAATCACTATTGCAGAACTGCGCGATGAGAAAGGTGAACTGCTGGTTCCGGAACGTAAAATCGCCTATGACACCCTGGTAATGGCGCTGGGTAGCACCTCTAACGATTTCAATACGCCAGGTGTCAAAGAGAACTGCATTTTCCTCGATAACCCGCACCAGGCGCGTCGCTTCCACCAGGAGATGCTGAATCTGTTCCTGAAATACTCCGCCAACCTGGGCGCGAATGGCAAAGTGAACATTGCGATTGTCGGTGGCGGCGCGACGGGTGTAGAACTCTCCGCTGAATTGCACAACGCGGTCAAGCAACTGCACAGCTACGGCTATAAAGGTCTGACCAACGAAGCCCTGAACGTAACGCTGGTAGAAGCGGGCGAACGTATTTTGCCTGCATTACCGCCACGTATCTCTGCTGCGGCCCATAATGAGTTAACGAAACTTGGCGTTCGCGTGCTGACGCAAACCATGGTCACCAGTGCTGATGAAGGCGGCCTGCATACTAAAGATGGCGAATATATTGAGGCTGATCTGATGGTGTGGGCAGCCGGGATCAAAGCGCCAGACTTCCTGAAAGATATCGGTGGTCTTGAAACCAACCGTATCAACCAGCTGGTGGTGGAACCGACGCTGCAAACCACTCGCGATCCAGACATTTACGCTATTGGCGATTGCGCGTCATGCCCGCGTCCGGAAGGGGGCTTTGTTCCGCCGCGCGCTCAGGCTGCACACCAGATGGCAACTTGCGCAATGAACAACATTCTGGCGCAGATGAATGGTAAGCCGCTGAAAAATTATCAGTATAAAGATCACGGTTCTCTGGTATCGCTGTCGAACTTCTCCACCGTCGGTAGCCTGATGGGTAACCTGACGCGCGGCTCAATGATGATTGAAGGACGAATTGCGCGCTTTGTATACATCTCGCTATACCGAATGCATCAGATTGCGCTGCATGGTTACTTTAAAACCGGATTAATGATGCTGGTGGGGAGTATTAACCGCGTTATCCGTCCACGTTTGAAGTTGCATTAATCGGCTTGTACTGGCGGATGCGGCGTAAACGCCTTATCCGCCCTGGACAAATGGTACGAGCGGTAGGCCTGATAAGACGCGTTAAGCGTCGCATCAGGCATTCCTTCAGACTCCTCCGAATCCTTAAGTATTTCCAGCCATTCCCGCGCTTTTCATCTTCTGTCTGATAGCTGCTTTTCTCCTTCGATTGCATGATTGGCATAACTGCAAAGAAGGAGGTGTTCCCGTGAATAAATCAATGTTGGCGGGTATCGGGATTGGTGTCGCAGCTGCGCTGGGCGTAGCGGCAGTGGCCAGTCTGAACGTGTTTGAACGGGGCCCGCAATACGCTCAGGTTGTTTCTGCAACCCCAATCAAGGAAACGGTTAAAACACCGCGTCAGGAGTGTCGCAACGTCACAGTGACCCATCGTCGACCGGTGCAGGATGAAAATCGCATTACCGGGTCGGTGCTCGGCGCTGTTGCTGGCGGCGTGATAGGGCATCAGTTTGGCGGTGGTCGCGGTAAAGATGTCGCCACTGTTGTGGGGGCGCTGGGAGGTGGCTATGCCGGTAACCAGATCCAGGGCTCTCTCCAGGAAAGCGATACTTACACGACTACGCAACAGCGTTGTAAAACGGTGTATGACAAGTCAGAAAAAATGCTCGGTTATGATGTGACCTATAAGATTGGCGATCAGCAGGGCAAAATCCGCATGGACCGCGATCCGGGTACGCAGATCCCGCTAGATAGCAACGGGCAACTGATTTTGAATAACAAAGTATAACAAGGCTGTACTCTGCAATTTAGCCCCTCATTCGCTCAGGCTGAGGGGCTTTTTTTGCGCCTTATTTCACCAGTTCGGGCCATAAACGCAAAGTCGTTCGGACAATCTGCATCAGTTTTTCCAGCGATGCACCTTCGCGTGCGCTGATCGACATCCCCTGAATAATACAATTAAGGAATTCAGCCAGATGCGTCACGTCACAGTGGGTCGGGATTTCACCGCGCGCTTGTCGTTGACATAAAAACTGCTGCAAAGTGCGCTCTTGCATCGCATGGCGTGATTTCAGCGTATTGCCGATATCTCCGGAATCTGGGGAGAGGGTGGTGCAGTTGTTGATCATGAAGCAGCCTGCCGGGGTGTCTTTGCTGGTAAAGCAGTTGGCGATGGCAGCAAAATAGTCAGCCAGCGCAGACTCCACGCTTTTCTCTTCACAAAACAGCTGTGCTTCATGCTTAGCGGCAAAACGATCGATATAGCGGTCGAGAACGGCGCGAAATAACCCCTCTTTGTTGGTAAATTCCGCGTATAGCGTGGGCGCTTTGGCTCCGGTCGCTTCGACGAGGTCCGCAAGAGAAGTCGCTTCATAACCGTGTTGCCAGAACAATTTCATGGCCTTATCAAGCGCTGCATCCCTGTCGAACACTTTTGGGCGGCCACGGCTTTTTTTTACACATTGTGTTGAGTCAGTTGCCATGATGCCGTTGTACCTGGTGACTGTGAATGAAAGGTTATTATAAAAATAATCACCTCCGTTCACCAGTCCAGATCCCATAAAAATAATTGCTTTCTATTTAACTGAAATTTAAAGATTTTTAAATTAATTAATGATTGTTATAAAAAATATCTTGTATGTGATCCAGATCACATCTATCATTTAGTTATCGATCGTTAAGTAATTGCTTGCGACGTCATTCATCTGCATAAGGCCACTATTATGAAAAACGTAAAAACCCTCATCGCTGCGGCGATTTTAAGCTCCATGTCATTTGCCAGCTTTGCTGCTGTCGAAGTTCAGTCAACGCCAGAAGGCCAACAAAAAGTCGGTACTATCAGTGCTAACGCGGGGACAAATCTGGGATCGCTGGAAGAGCAGCTGGCGCAAAAAGCGGATGAGATGGGCGCAAAATCATTCCGTATTACTTCTGTAACCGGTCCAAATACCCTCCATGGAACAGCAGTAATTTATAAATAAGCATTAACCCTCATTAATGCCTGCTACTGCTGATTTTTTCCCCGCGACATGCCGTGTCGCGGGGATTTTTTTTATCCAGGATTTACAGAGTTTGTGGGCTCACTTGATGACGGCGGACATCCACCGGCATCCCGGAACGGACATCCATCACATGTTGCATCACTTCAGCGTCAGTTTGTGCTGCATCTTTAAATGATTGCATTGCGCTATTCAGCGTAATTGGCAGCAGCTGCGGATCGTCATCAATCTTCTCTGACAGCGGCTGATGTACTTCAACCAGACGCGCACCGTTTGGTTCGGCAGAGACTTTTATCGGAGTGTTGATGATATTCACTTTGGTGCCTGGGGTGACCTGGCTAAAGAGTGTTTTGATATCGTCATCACGCAGACGAATACAGCCAGAACTTACCCGCATGCCAATGCCGAAATCGGCGTTCGTACCATGAAGCAAATAAACGCCGCCATAGGCCGCCATACGAATCGCATGATGGCCCATTGGATTATCCGGTCCAGCCGGCACTACCGCAGGCAACTCAATTCCCTGTGCTTTATAACGGGCGCGGATGTTTGCCGTTGGCGTCCAGGTTGGGTTTGCTCGTTTGTCTGAAACGGTGGTCACCATTGTCGGTGTCAGCGTGTCACCACCCAACTGACCAATACCTATTGGATACACGGTTACCGAATTTTTACCCGGCGGGTAGTAATAGAGACGCAGCTCCGCAATATTGATCACAATGCCTTCGCGCGGCGCATCTGGAAGTAGGGTTTGCAACGGGATCGTTAACACGCTGCCCGCGCGCGGTACGTAAGGATCAACGCCGGGGTTAGCCTGTAACAGAGCGAGAAAGCCGACGTTATATTTTTTGGCGATGGCTTCCAGAGAACCACCGTCATTTTCCACCACATGAAATTTGTTTTCGCCAACCAGACGACTGCCCGCTGGCGGCAGCGGCCAGGTGTTGGCTTTTGCCGGTAGCGCCAGCGCCACGGCAGCGGCGAACGTAAAAAACGTTAGCCAGCGAGAAAAACGCGTTTTGATCATCACCAAAAATCCATAATAAATATAAGGTTATTGTAATAAACAGATAAGCCTGAATTATGGATGGTGACAGTGTCGGATAGTGCAGGGAAGTGCAAAGAATTTGTAAATGTTGCAGATGGGGGCGCAGAAACGCCCCCAATCTAACCATCAAGCGATGGCGTTCTCTTCCAGTTCACGCATAAACTGGCGTACCCATTCGATACGCGTTTTCCGCTCACTCAAATCCTGAATAAACTTCAGGCGCGTCGGACCATCAAGGCGGTAATGCTGCGGCTGTTTTTGCAGCAAACCAATCAGCCATGCCGGATTAACGTGATTCTTCTCGGCAAATTCGATCACGCCGCCTTTCTCATTACCTTCCAGCTTCCTGATCCCCAGTTTCTGCGCTTGCTGGCGCAGACGGGCAATATCCAGCAGGGTACGCGCCGGATCCGGCAGCAGGCCGAAGCGATCGATAAGCTCAACTTTGATCTCTTCCAGTTCGTTTTCCGTTTTGGCGCTGGCAATACGTTTATAGAACGACAAACGCGTATTCACGTCAGGAATGAAATCATCCGGCAACAGCGACGGCATCCGCAGCTCGACTTCAGTTTGCTGACTGGTGAGATCTTCCAGCGACGGCTCGCGTCCGGCTTTCAGCGCATCGACGGCGTTTTCCAGCAACTCCATATACAGCGAGAAACCGATAGTTTCCATTGAGCCACTTTGTTCTTCGCCAAGCAGTTCACCCGCGCCGCGAATCTCCAGATCGTGCGTTGCCAGCGCAAAACCTGCCCCGAGATCTTCCAGCGAGGCAATCGCTTCAAGACGTTTTTGCGCATCGGTAGTCATCGCTTTTGGATGCGGCGTCAGCAGCCATGCATATGCCTGATGATGCGAACGTCCGACGCGACCGCGCAACTGGTGCAGCTGCGCCAGACCGAAGTGATCCGCGCGTTCAATGATAATGGTGTTGGCTGTCGGGATGTCGATCCCGGTTTCGATAATGGTGGTACAAACCAGCACGTTGAAACGTTGATGATGGAAATCATTCATCACCCGTTCCAGTTCGCGCTCACGCATCTGCCCGTGACCGATGGCAATCCGCGCTTCTGGCACCAGTTCCGCCAGCCGTTCGGCGGCTTTCTGGATGTTTTCCACATCATTGTAAAGATAATAAGCCTGCCCCCCGCGCAAAATTTCACGCAGGATCGCCTCCCTGACCACCAGACTGTCATACTCGCGGACAAACGTTTTGACCGCCAGACGACGGGCGGGCGGCGTGGCAATAATCGACAGATCGCGCATTCCGCTCATCGCCATATTCAGCGTACGTGGGATCGGCGTAGCGGTAAGCGTCAGAATATCCACGTTCGCGCGCATCGCTTTAATGCGCTCTTTATGACGCACCCCGAAGCGGTGTTCTTCATCGACAATCAGCAGGCCTAAATCTTTAAACTTGACGTCACTTTGCAGCAGTTTGTGCGTACCGATCAGAATATCGATTTTCCCTTCCGCCACTTCCGCAAGGATTTGCGTCTGCTCTTTGGCGCTGCGGAAACGGGAGATCATTTCGATACGTACCGGCCAGTTGGCGAAACGGTCGCGGAAGTTGTCGTAATGCTGCTGCGCGAGAAGGGTGGTAGGCACCAGCACCGCCACCTGCTTGTGGTTATCTACTGCCAGGAAAGCGGCGCGCATCGCCACTTCTGTTTTACCAAAGCCAACATCGCCGCACACCAGACGATCCATTGCCAGCGGCTGACACATGTCGCTAAGTACCGCATTAATGGCCTGTGCCTGATCCGGCGTGGTTTCAAACGGGAAGCTGTCGCAGAACAACTGATACTGCTCACGATCGTGTTTAAACGCGTAGCCCTCTTTGGCGGCGCGTTGCGCGTAGATATCCAGCAATTCTGCCGCCACATCACGCACTTTTTCCGCCGCTTTCTGCCGCGCGCGTGACCACGCATCGCCGCCAAGTTTATGCAGCGGGGCGTTTTCTTCCGCGCCACCGGCGTAACGGCTAATCAGATGCAGTGACGACACCGGAACATACAGTTTGGCGTCGTTGGCATAGGTGAGCATCAAATACTCGCCAGTAATGCCGCCCGCTTCCAGCGTGGTCATTCCGGCATAGCGACCGACGCCGTGCTCCAGATGGACCACCGGCTGGCCAATATGCAGCTCCGCGAGGTTGCGGATCAGTGTATCGGGGTTGATGGTGCGGCGAGAATCCTGACGACGGCGGGCAACACGTTCACCGAGCAGATCGCTTTCGCAAATCAGCGCCAGGTTACGCACCTTATCGACAAAACCATGTTCGGCAGCGCCAATCATCAGATAACGCCCACGGTCGCTGGCTTCATCAAGACGCATAATGCGTTGCGGAGCAATTTTAATTCGTGCGAGCAGTTCACCCAGCGCTTCACGGCGACCTTCACTTTCTACCGAGAACACCACCGGACCGTCGAAAGTCTCGAGGAACTTACGTAGCGCATCCAGCGGCGCTTTTTGTTGTGCCTGAACGGCCAGGTCTGGCAGTTTCTGGAAACCTAAATTGGCATTCGCGGCTTTTGTCGGTAAATGTTCAGTTTTTAGCTGCACACGCGGCCAGTTTTTCAGCTCTGAAAAGAGCTCGTCTACCCGCAGCCAGAGCGATTGTGGTGGCAACAGTGGACGCATCGGATCGACGCCGCGATTCTCAAAACGCGCCAGCGTGTCAGCCTGGAAACGTTCGGCACTGTTTTCCAGATCGCCAGTATTCACCAGCAAGGTATTGGCAGGGAAATAACTGAACAGCGGCGGCAGTGGTTCGCTGAAGAACAATGGCTGCCAGTACTCGATCCCGGCAGGTAATGTGCCTTTACTCACTTGCTGATAAATATGTTCCGGGTCGCGCTTCACTTCGAAGGTATCACGCCACTGGCTGCGGAACAGTTCAATTGCCGCTTTATCGGTCGGAAATTCGTGCGCGGGCAGCAGATTGATCTCTTCTACTTCCTCCAGCGTGCGCTGGCTATCGACGTCAAACACCCGCAGGCTGTCGATTTCATCATCAAAGAAATCAAGACGATAAGGCAGCTCACTCCCCATCGGGAAGAGATCCAGCAACGCGCCGCGCGTGGCGTATTCGCCGTGCTCCATCACCTGGTCAACATGGCGATAACCGGCGCTGTCCAGTTGGGTTCGTAATGCATCTCGTGACAGGCGCTGACCTTTTTTCATCACCAGCGCATGACCGTGGAGAAAACTGTGCGGGCAAACGCGCTGCATAAGCGTATTCACCGGAACAATCAGTACGCCACGCTGCATCGTCGGTAGCTGGTAAAGGGTGGAAAGGCGCGAGGAGATAATGTCCTGATGAGGCGAAAAACTGTCGTAGGGAAGAGTTTCCCAGTCCGCCAGATTCATCACCATTTGATCGGTAAACTGGCTGATTTCATCATGCAAACGCAGAGCATTTTGCATATCTGGTGCAATGAGTACCACCGGACCGGCGTGACGTTCGGCAATTTCCGCTACCAGCGTCGCGCAGGCAGCGCCGGTTAACTCGCCCAGCAGACGCTGCTCACCCGCTTTGACGGGCAGCGTATAACGATATTGTTCAGGCATAACGGTTGTCAGATTCTCGTTAGGATATGCCTCAACATATGGGGGCATATCTCTGATAAGCAATGCTGTTCATTATCCGTAATCGACATGGTTTAGCAAATTGAATCGCCCCGGCTGGGGCGATGGCTTAGCGGGAGTAACTGACGGCAGCGGGCAGTGAAGGCGGGGAGAACAACAGATCGCTGAATGCACGCTGTGAAAGTTTTCTTACCAGCAAGCCCGCAACAGTACAGATGAACAAACTGACAAAGGGGTAAACCATCAGGAGTGTCAGTTCGACTTGCGGCGACCAGCGTGCCGCGTTCATTGGCGCAAGCAGAGTTAAGCTGAATATCTCTACCAGAATGCGATGGGTGGTGTAGATAGCAATGGTGTTGGTGCCAATCACATTCAGCAGGCTGGTGGAGCGCATACCGAAACGTTGCTCGTATTGATAAAACAGCTTCATGATCACCACAATCGATACCAGCGACAACAGCAGCGAGATAGTAAACAACCAGGCACCGACCGCCAGAACGGTCAGCAAAGAAGCCATCAGCAGATGGCGGCGCAACGGCACCTCTTTAACGTAGGTCATTAATGTTGCGCCAAACCATGCGCCAAGGCTGTAATAAGGCAAATTGCGGATCACACTGTTCATGCCCCACCACGGCGTGGGAACGAAATTAACCGCCACACTCAGCAGTACAAACAAGGCGAATAGTGGCAGCGCCAGACGGCTAAAAATTTTACATACCACGAAATAGACAATTAACGCATACAGATACCACAAGCTGGTGCTGGCGGTGATCATCCCGCGCAGGAACTCACCGGTGGAATCGGCATACGCGGCATTGGAGGCATTGCTTAAATCGCGCTCAGGTGCCAGCCACTGGTTCAGCGCACTTAACGCCAGCCACTGCACCACGCCCCAAAGCGCCAGCACCCAGAAGATGTTCCAGATGCGTTTATCGAGACAATTTCCCCACGGTACGCTGTCGATATAGCGGCGAATCAAATAGCCGGATATAAAGAAAAAAACCGGCATACGAAAGGGTGCAAGGTAAAGATTGAAATAGATCCAGCATTTGCTCAGGACTTCCGATAACGGATGCTGAAAAGTGCTCAGATGCGGATAAAAGGTAATCACCGAGTGATAAATCACTACCAGACAAATACATAACCCTTTGATCTGGTTAATCCATAGCTCTTTTTGTTTCATCAGGACAACACGCTCTTTTTATTTAACATGCTGTTGATCCTGAGGGGCCAGTCGCGTGGTGTAATGCGTATCTGTCTGTATTTGGTTATTTTTCAGATAAAGATCAGGCCACAAGGCCAATGAGAAAATGAGGCCCTTTAGTCGATTGATTTGCTGCTACTTTTCAGATTAGCCCTGACGATCACTTACAGTTCAGACGTTTACCCATCCCGCTTTCGCTTATATACTCGTGTCTTTGCTACAGCAACCAGACGGATTTCATGTACCAACCTGTCGCTCTATTTATTGGCCTGCGTTACATGCGTGGGCGTGCAGCGGATCGCTTCGGTCGTTTCGTCTCCTGGCTTTCTACCATCGGCATTACCCTCGGGGTGATGGCGCTGGTCACAGTATTGTCAGTGATGAACGGCTTTGAGCGCGAGCTGCAAAACAACATCCTTGGCCTGATGCCACAGGCAATTCTCTCTTCTGAGCATGGCTCTCTTAACCCGCAGCAACTCCCGGAAACGGCAGTCAAACTGGACGGCGTTAATCGCGTCGCACCTATTACTACCGGTGATGTGGTACTGCAAAGCGCGCGCAGCGTGGCGGTCGGGGTGATGCTGGGTATCGACCCGGCGCAAAAAGATCCACTAACGCCGTATCTGGTCAATGTGAAACAAACTGACCTCGAGCCGGGGAAATATAATGTCATCCTCGGTGAACAGCTTGCCTCACAGTTGGGCGTCAATCGCGGTGATCAAATCCGCGTGATGGTGCCATCTGCCAGCCAGTTCACGCCGATGGGGCGTATTCCAAGCCAGCGTCTGTTCAATGTGATTGGCACTTTCGCTGCCAACAGTGAAGTCGATGGCTATGAAATGCTGGTGAATATTGAGGATGCCTCGCGTCTGATGCGTTATCCGGCAGGCAATATTACCGGCTGGCGATTGTGGCTGGATGAGCCGCTGAAAGTCGACTCATTAAGTCAACAAAAACTGCCTGAAGGCAGCAAATGGCAGGACTGGCGTGACCGTAAAGGCGAGCTGTTCCAGGCCGTACGCATGGAAAAAAATATGATGGGCTTGCTGCTGAGCCTGATTGTCGCCGTAGCGGCGTTTAACATTATTACCTCGCTAGGGCTGATGGTGATGGAGAAGCAGGGCGAAGTAGCGATCCTGCAAACGCAAGGCTTAACTCCGCGACAAATCATGATGGTCTTTATGGTGCAAGGGGCCAGCGCCGGTATTATCGGTGCGATCCTTGGAGCGGCGCTTGGCGCACTGCTTGCCAGCCAGTTAAATAATCTGATGCCGATAATCGGCGTCCTGCTTGATGGCGCGGCGCTGCCGGTCGCTATCGAACCTTTACAGGTCATTGTTATTGCGCTGGTGGCGATGGCTATCGCGCTGCTGTCTACGCTTTACCCTTCATGGCGCGCTGCCGCCACACAACCCGCTGAGGCTTTACGTTATGAATAAGATCCTGTTGCAATGCGACAACCTGTGCAAACGCTATCAGGAAGGCAGTGTGCAAACCGATGTACTGCACAATGTCAGTTTCAGCGTCGGCGAAGGTGAAATGATGGCGATCGTCGGTAGCTCTGGTTCCGGTAAAAGCACCTTGCTGCACCTGCTGGGCGGGCTGGATACGCCAACCTCCGGCGATGTGATCTTTAACGGTCAGCCGATGAGCAAACTGTCTTCGGCGGCGAAAGCAGAACTGCGCAACCAGAAGCTGGGCTTTATTTATCAGTTTCACCACCTGCTGCCGGATTTTACTGCCCTGGAAAACGTGGCTATGCCGCTGCTGATTGGCAAGAAAAAGCCCGCTGAAATCAACAGTCGAGCGTTGGAAATGTTAAAAGCGGTGGGGCTGGAGCATCGTGCGAATCACCGCCCATCTGAACTTTCTGGTGGCGAACGCCAGCGAGTGGCGATTGCCCGTGCGCTGGTCAATAACCCTCGTCTGGTACTGGCGGATGAACCTACCGGTAACCTTGATGCGCGTAACGCCGACAGCATCTTCCAGTTGCTTGGGGAGTTGAATCGCTTGCAGGGCACCGCCTTCTTGGTGGTCACTCACGACCTGCAACTGGCGAAACGTATGAGCCGCCAACTGGAAATGCGTGATGGACGTCTGACGGCGGAACTGAGCCTGATGGGGGCGGAGTAATGGCGATGCCTTTATCGTTATTGATTGGCCTGCGTTTTAGCCGCGGACGGCGACGCGGCGGCATGGTGTCGCTGATCTCAGTCATTTCTACCATTGGCATTGCCCTCGGCGTGGCGGTATTGATCGTCGGCTTAAGCGCGATGAACGGCTTTGAACGCGAACTGAACAACCGTATTCTGGCGGTGGTGCCGCATGGTGAAATTGAGGCGGTAGATCAGCCGTGGACTAACTGGCAGGAAGCCCTGGATAACGTGCAGAAAGTGCCGGGCATTGCCGCCGCTGCGCCGTATATCAATTTCACCGGGCTGGTGGAGAGCGGCGCGAATCTGCGCGCAATCCAGGTGAAGGGCGTTAACCCGCAACAGGAACAGCGTCTGAGCGCATTGCCCTCGTTTGTTCAGGGGGATGCCTGGCGCAATTTTAAAGCGGGCGAACAGCAAATTATCATCGGCAAAGGCGTGGCGGATGCGCTGAAAGTGAAGCAGGGCGATTGGGTGTCGATTATGATCCCCAACTCGAATCCCGAGCATAAACTGATGCAGCCAAAACGTGTGCGTTTGCACATTGCCGGTATTTTGCAGTTGAGTGGTCAACTCGATCACAGTTTTGCCATGATCCCGCTGGCGGATGCCCAGCAATATCTTGATATGGGTTCCAGCGTGTCAGGTATTGCCCTTAAAATGACGGATGTTTTCAACGCCAATAAGCTGGTACGCGATGCGGGTGAAGTGACCAACAGCTATGTTTATATTAAAAGCTGGATTGGTACTTACGGCTATATGTATCGCGATATCCAGATGATCCGCGCCATTATGTATCTGGCGATGGTACTGGTGATTGGCGTGGCCTGTTTCAACATCGTCTCCACCTTAGTGATGGCGGTGAAAGACAAGAGTGGCGATATCGCAGTATTACGAACGCTGGGGGCGAAAGATGGTTTAATTCGCGCCATCTTTGTCTGGTATGGATTGCTGGCAGGGCTATTCGGTAGCCTGTGTGGTGTGATTATCGGCGTAGTTGTTTCACTGCAACTTACCCCGATTATTGAGTGGATTGAAAAGTTGATCGGTCATCAGTTCCTCTCCAGCGATATCTATTTTATTGACTTCCTGCCATCGGAATTGCACTGGCTGGACGTCTTCTACGTACTGGTCACAGCATTGTTGCTGAGTCTTTTGGCAAGTTGGTATCCGGCGCGACGCGCCAGTAATATTGACCCTGCGCGAGTCCTTAGCGGCCAGTAAAGGCAGTACATTAAAACAAGGAGCGGCAATGTATTACGGGTTTGATATTGGTGGAACAAAAATTGCGCTTGGCGTGTTTGATAGCGGTCGGCAGTTGCAGTGGGAAAAGCGGGTGCCGACACCGCGTGACAGCTATGACGCATTTTTAGATGCAGTGTGTGAGCTGGTAGCTGAAGCTGACCAACGTTTTGGCTGTAAAGGCTCTGTCGGCATCGGTATTCCGGGAATGCCGGAAACAGAAGATGGTACGCTGTATGCCGCCAATGTCCCCGCTGCCAGCGGTAAACCGCTGCGTGCCGACCTGAGCGCACGTCTTGATCGCGATGTACGCCTTGATAACGATGCCAACTGTTTTGCCCTTTCAGAAGCCTGGGATGATGAATTTACTCAATATCCACTGGTGATGGGGTTGATTCTCGGCACCGGCGTTGGCGGCGGGCTGATTTTCAACGGTAAACCAATTACCGGTAAAAGCTATATTACCGGCGAGTTTGGCCATATGCGTCTGCCGGTTGATGCGTTAACCATGATGGGGCTGGATTTCCCGTTACGCCGCTGCGGCTGTGGTCAGCATGGCTGCATTGAAAATTATCTGTCTGGTCGCGGTTTTGCGTGGCTGTATCAACACTATTATCATCAACCGTTGCAGGCTCCCGAAATTATTGCGCTTTATGATCAAGGCGATGAGCAGGCAAGGGCGCACGTTGAGCGTTATCTGGATTTATTAGCGGTTTGTCTGGGAAATATCCTGACCATTGTTGACCCTGACCTGGTCGTCATTGGTGGTGGCTTATCGAATTTCCCGGCAATCACAACGCAACTGGCGGACAGGCTGCCTCGTCATCTCTTACCTGTAGCTCGTGTTCCGCGCATTGAACGCGCGCGCCACGGTGATGCGGGAGGAATGCGTGGTGCGGCCTTCCTACATCTAACCGATTAAACAACAGAGGTTGCTATGCTGTCGCGTCGGGGTCATCGGTTAAGTCGTTTTCGTAAAAATAAACGCCGTCTGCGCGAGCGTTTGCGTCAGCGTGTTTTTTTCAGAGATAAAGTGGTGCCGGAAGCAATGGAAAAACCAAGAGTACTCGTACTGACAGGGGCAGGTATTTCTGCGGAATCAGGTATTCGTACCTTTCGCGCCGCAGATGGCCTGTGGGAAGAACATCGGGTTGAAGATGTGGCAACGCCGGAAGGTTTCGATCGCGATCCTGAACTGGTGCAAGCGTTTTATAACGCCCGTCGTCGACAGCTACAGCAGCCAGAAATTCAGCCTAACGCCGCGCATCTTGCGCTGGCTAAACTGCAAGACGCCCTCGGCGATCGCTTTTTGCTGGTGACGCAGAATATCGACAACCTGCATGAACGCGCAGGTAATACCAATGTCATTCATATGCATGGGGAACTGCTGAAAGTTCGCTGTTCGCAAAGTGGTCAGGTTCTCGACTGGACCGGAGACGTTACGCCAGAAGATAAATGCCATTGTTGCCAGTTCCCGGCACCCTTGCGCCCGCACGTCGTTTGGTTTGGCGAAATGCCACTCGGCATGGATGAAATTTATATGGCGTTGTCGATGGCCGATATTTTCATTGCCATTGGTACTTCCGGGCATGTTTATCCGGCAGCTGGGTTTGTTCACGAAGCGAAACTGCATGGCGCGCACACCGTGGAGCTGAATCTTGAACCAAGCCAGGTCGGTAATGAATTTGCCGAGAAATATTACGGCCCGGCAAGCCAGGTGGTGCCAGAGTTTGTTGAAAAGTTGCTGAAGGGCTTATAAAGCAGGAAGCATTGCCTGATGTGCTACGCTTATCAGGCCTACAAGGGGACGCAATTAATTGAATTTGCGGGTTTTGTGGGCCAGATAAGGCGTTCGCGCCGCATCCGGCATAATAAACGCACACTTTACTGCCTCTTTTACCGTTTACTCGTCAATAACAACGCGGCAATAAACGTACAGACACCAATCAGCCCTGCCCAGAGCGGCGATATTCTGGTAATCGCAAAGCTATTATCGATGTACAAACATAAAGCCTGATAACCCATATTGGCAACAGTCATCGCCACTGCAAACTTTAATGCATAATTAAGGCGCGTTGTGTAGTTAAAAAATGTAGTCAAGACGATGAATGCAACTGCCCAGGCAAAAAGACCTAATATCGTGGTACTGCCGGGAGGATCATTCTCCTGCTGTTGTCCGGGATGCGGATAATATGTCAGTGGCGGCGTCGGTTGTTTTAATATCTGTGCTTGTAAAACAGCCAATGCATTATTGATTCCCTGATACCAGAGGTCCGCATGTAAATAAGCATGAGTGTGATTTTCTACCAGAAGGCCGAGATGTTTATCGTCCAGACCGCTTTCAACCTGGTCGTTGGTTATCATAATTAACCGTGGCTCGCGGGTGGTAAAAAGTAACAGGACGCTGCCTTTTACATCACTCAATGAAGATGACGCATGCGCCAGCATCGCTTTGCCATTTTGCCTGAAGCTTGCTTCATTAACGTCAGGTACAACCACGATAAACGGCGCAATCCCGGTTTGTTGACGAAAAAGCTCCGCTTTCCGCGCAATCTCCTCAGCATCCGGTACAGTACCTGTAACATCCGTAAAAAGTGTCTTCATTATTGGGATTAAGGGCTTACTGGTTGCTGTCAGAGGCAGCAGTATCAGTAAACTGAGCAGTATTATGATTTTTTTCATGGACGGGACTTCCGTTTCCTGCGTGACTTTTTAGAGGAGGGCATACTGATTAATAAACCGACGGCGATAAAAATAACGCCCATAATGCCGATAAACCCCCATTTAAAAAAATTAACCCACGGGTTATTTATCTCAGCCTTTTCAGGATGCCCTGGAGAATAATAAACATTAACTTTATCGCCTTCGCTGTCTTCATAAAAATCGCTGCCGATACTCGAATTGAAAATTAGCGTGTAATCAGGCGTCGGTCGAAAGGCAACGACGGGATACCACGAACCATTTTTACCCGTGCGATGAGAATGACTGGAGTGCCAGACGGTATCAACAATGACGCCTTCAGTATGAATCGCGTCTTTGCTATAGGTGAACTGGTTATAAAAGATAACAACAGAAATGAGGATCAGTACCAGACCGATACCGAGGAATATACGAAAGAAAACTTTACTGTCCTGACTCATTAGCCACATCCTTGCTAAATAAAAAACGGGCGGTAATACCACCGCCCGCTTGCTGAATTAACGTCCTGCTTTCAGCTTCTGATAATACTCTTCATAAATGCTGCTGGCTGCGCCAACGTCATTCTGCCATTCACCATTTTTAATGGTTTCAGCATCCGGGTAGAGCGTTTTATCGTTCGCCACTTCCGGACTTAACAGCTTACGCGCCGCAAGGTTTGGCGTTGGATAACCGATAGTTTCAGCAACCTGTTTTGCCACATCCGGGCGCAGCAGGAAGTTGATCAATTTCAGCGCGCCTTCTTTGTTTTTGGCATTTGCTGGGATCGCCAGGCTGTCCATCCAGAAAATGCCGCCTTCTTTCGGCCACACCACATCAATTGGCGTACCCGCCTGGCGTGCAACGAAAGCAGAACCGTTCCAGATCATGCCGAGGTTAACTTCGCCTTCCATATACGGGTTCGCCGGGTTATCGGAGTTAAACGCCGCGACGTTTGGCATCAGTTTTTTCAGCTCGTTGTATGCAGCTTCAATCTCTTTCGGATCGGTGGTGTTACCGGAGTAGCCCAGCTTACGCAGCGCCATCTGGAACACTTCACGGGCATCGTCGGTCAGCAGCAGGCTGCCTTTGTACTCAGGCTTCCACAGATCGGCCCAGCTGGTAACGGATTTGGGATCCACCGCATCACCATTAACACCAATCGCCGTCGCACCCCAGATATACGGAATGGAGTAGTCGTTATTCGGGTCAAACGGCTTATTGAGCATGTCTGGATCGAGGTTGCTGAAATTGCTTAACTTCGACTTGTCGATCTTCTGGATCATCCCTTGTTTACGCATTTTATCGACGTAATAGGTTGAAGGAACCACCAGGTCATAGGCACCGTCTTTGTACGTTTTCAGCTTGGCATACATGGTTTCGTTCGACTCGTAAGTCGAATAGATAACCTTAATACCGGTTTCTTTGGTGAACTGTTCAAGCAGTCCTGGTGGCACGTACTCGGTCCAGTTGTAAAAATACAGCGTGTTGTTGTCATCGGCGTGAGCGGCGCTCATGCCCAGTGCCAGAGCACCCGCCGCGAGCAGGTGGCGTGACCATTTTTTCATTTAACGTCCCCTGTGTTACCTTTCGTTTTATCACGAGCAATAAGCTGGCTGGCAATTACCATCACCAGCGACAGCACCAGTAATATGGTTGCCAGCGCGTTAACTTCCGGCGATACGCCGACTTTGACCATCGAATAAATTTTTAACGGCAGAATTTCATAGCTTGGTCCGGTGACGAACGAAGAAACTACTACATCGTCCATCGACAGGGTAAAGCTTAACACCCAGCCCGCCGCTACCGCTGGCATTGCCAGTGGCAGAATGATTTTTCGCAGAATGGTAAATTCGCTGGCACCGAGATCTTTCGCCGCTTCCAGCATTCGCACGTCAAAACCTTTCAGGCGCGAATACACTGTCACCACCACAAATGGCAGGCAGAAGGTGATATGCGAGAACAGCAGCGACCAGAAGCCAAGCTGAATACCCAGCAGCATAAACAGCACCAGCAGAGAAATCGCCATCACAATATCTGGCGACATCATCACCACAAACAGCATTCCGCTAACGAATGGCTTACCGCGAAAGCGATAACGGTACAGCGCAACTGCAGTCAGTGAACCGATAAGCGTAGCAAACGTCGCTGAAAACACCGCCATCGTCAATGAATGCTGAGCTGCCTGCAACAGACTGTCGTTGTTCATCAGCAGGCTATACCATTTAGTGGTAAAACCCTGCCAGTTGATGCCAAAGCGCGAGCTGTTAAAGGAGTTCACAATCAAAATAATGATTGGGATATACAGGTACGCGTAGATAGCGGTCATAAAACCGCCGCGAAGCAGTCGACCGATCATTCGAGTTCCACCTTCTTATTCATAAGGTGGAGCACTTTCAGGATTTTGAATTTATTCAATTTTTTCCTTTCTCCAAAATCTCTCCAAAACGTTTCCCCAAAACTAGGCCACGCATTTTACAACACTTTTTTCCTGAGATGGTGACGGATATTCCATATGGTGTTTGTCAAATAACCAACTTAACCCATTCCTGACCTCGAGTATCGTTATAGCGATCGGTGGTTGCCTGGACTTTATGTCCTAGTAATGTTTTTGTATCGATACCCTGTGCACGGTACAGCCGTTCTGATAGAGAGCGTTGTTCATGAAATGTTGGCGGAGTTTTTCCTGCTGGTGGAATTATCCCAGCCAGATCCCGTGCTTTGGCAAAGTAGTCGCTCAGGTTGTCTTTACTCATCGGCTTCGGTTGTTTCTGGTGCCGACTATGGATTAGATATGGACTTAATATTCTGTCTCGGCACCCATCAATAACTTCTTTTAACGTTATCCCAATGGCATCACAGCGTAGTGTAAGCGGTAACGCCAGACGCATTCCGGTTTTTCCCTGGGTGATATGCAAGTGTTCGTTCCACACATCTGAAAAACGCATGTGGCAAATGTCATCACGGCGCTGACCAGTAACAATCGCAAGAAGCATTGCGTTACGGATAAAGTGTTTTTCAGGCGTTGCATTGTAAATTTTTTGCCAGTCTTCCATGGTGAGCCTGGCTCTGGTTACTTTAGGGATCGGTTTACGGGTAGCCTCCGGAGGATTCCATCCAGGAGGAACTTCCCCTGCATGCTGTGCTTCTTTATAAATATCAACCCATAATCCACGATTTACTCTCGCTGTGCTGACCATGTCTTTATCCAGCCACTCATCCAGTATTAATGCAAAGTCTCTTACTTCCAGTTCTTTCAATGGGTGGTTTCCCAGACGGGAAACCAGGTATGCAGCCATTCGAGTTTTTTCTTTGTGAGTTGTAGCTGCAATATCTCCATTTTTCAGTCGCGTGTCCTGTATTTTCAGATATCGATCAACCCATGCCTTTAATCTGATACCCCGACGTTTTGTTGCTGACGGACTTTCATCAATTTTGCGCATGAAATATTCAGCTTCTGCTGCAGCTATTCGCTGATTGGCTGTGGAAGCGATTTTTTCTGCCTTACCTTTGTCTGTTCCGAGTCCGTGAAATTTTCCAGTCACAGGATTTTTATACTGGTAGTAAACTCTGCCAGTTCTGCGATCAAACTTTTCGTAAAGACCGGCTACGTCAGTGCTGTTTTTTCGTGGCCTCGGTGACATGAGTTAAAATCTCCTTCAGTGCATCATCATCGCCAGTATGAATTTCCGGCGCAATTCCCGTTTCACCAGGCCCAACAAATACTGCTCGGCGATCTATCAGCCAACGCCCACGAATTTTTTGTGGTCTTGGAACGATGTATCCTAGTTTTCCGTATTTCACCAGGGTAGTGTTTGTTATTGGGAGACTGAACCGTTTTGGTTTCCACTCGTCGAGCGTTATCAGGTACTGTTCGCTCATGGCTATCACTCCGGAACGCGCCAGTTGCAGAATATCAACGACAACTGGCGACGGTTGAACATTAAAAATCAGCCTGACTCGGGATCAGTTTTTGCCAGATAACTGAAACGTATTTTGCCTGGTAACGGGCGTCATCAAGTGCATTATGGCGCTCACCTTCGAATGGAATAGCCGTTCTGGCATCGAAGTCTATGGCTTTCCCCAGCTCAACGATTGTGCGTACATCGCGATCGTTGTAGTAACGCCACGGGCAGGGGATCCCCTGCCGTTCGTATGAACGGCGCAAAATCGTGTTGTCGAAGTTGGCTCCATTTCCCCAGACCTGAACAAAAAATTCACCGGAGTTTTCGTCGATAAATTCCCGCAATTGTAACAGTGCATCATCTAACGGGATTTCATCGGTCATAATGGCAGATTGCGCTTCGCGTGATTGCTTAAGCCACCATTTAATGGTGTCCCGATCAATGACTCCGCCAGCAGTTTCCAGATCGATAGTCTTACTAAATTCCGGTCCCATATCTCCGGTTTGCGGATCGAAAAATATTGCACCTATTGAGATAATCGGGGCATCTGGATTTTTTCCCATGGTTTCAAGGTCGATCATTAGATGGTCACACGTCCCGCTGGTGGATGTGCCTTTATGATGACCGTTCACCTTAACTGAGTGATCTGTCGCCTCGCCAGTTTCACTATCGCTATCGTGATGCTGATTGCCGCCAGGGTTCTCCTTGTGTGGATGTTCAGTGCCTTCCATTTCCTCCGGATCATTTTCCTGAACTTCAACCTGATTCTCTTCATTGAATGTTTCCTGGTATGTTGCGTCGCCCATCACCGCGCCACAATCAGGGCAGTTGCCGCCGCCGGTCTGACCGCAGGCGGTGCAGATCTTTTCCGGTTCCTGTTGCACTACTGGTTCAGGTTGTTTCGTTTCTGGCTCGTTTTGTAACGCATTTGGGCTGTTTTGTTCCGCTTTCTGGCCGTTCTGTTCCGTTTCTTGCTGGTTCTGGTTCACAGAATCGCGGGTTTCCATCCCCTTGACCCATTTCGGATCATTCGGGTCGCTAATCCCTGCAACAAATTCTCCGCGAGAGGCCGCAAGCAACTTATCGGCGTCAGGCTGGCTGATATTGGCTGCCTGCATAATTTTGTTTACTTCGTCAGCGGTAACTTTTACCTGATTAACCGGATCTATCTGTGCCTGAGTATCCAGCGATTGCGTGTCCTGGCGATGTTCAGTTGTATTCGGCTCCATTGCTTCAGTCGTTGCCTGTTCATCTGCCATTGCGTCAGACGGTTGTGATTTTTCCTCATTATTTTTTTCTTCTTCTGTTTCGCGTTCAGCAGCCAGTTCGCGGTTAACTTCTTCCAGGATATCTTTTTCCGGTGTATGTCGTGCAGCAGCGAGAGTTTCCTCGGTAGGGTTCTCGTGATCAGTTTCCGTCAAATAGGCGTTGATATACCCCTGAAGGCGTCCCGGGTAGTGATAAAATTCAGGGTGTGCGCTTCGGATAAGTGCAAAAATAGCGGCGCGGGAATAATCCAGGATACCCGGGATTGCGCGAAGTGCTGCGGACCATTCTTTGAACGGACTTTCTTTCTTCCGGACGACTTCTTTTGCGCGACGATAAACGCTGCCCGGAATTTCATAAATATTAAAATCCATCGGAAGTGTGGCCGCTGCAATCTCCACATCCAGCGTATCGAAGGTGTGTACTAAATTCGGATTGCGATCGGTTTTGTTCCCTCCACCGGCATTAGCACCGGAAGCCGTGCGGGTGATGCGTGAAACACGATTTCCTTTCATCCACTCTTTTGTCAGCAGACCGCGATCGGTGTAGTCAGCGCCCAGGTATGCTTCGAAAAAAGCAGTCATCAGTCCCAGGTCTGAATTACCAGGATTAGGGAAAACTTTGTCCGTGTCACGAACCAGTTTGTGGAGATCGCGAATTTCCAGCGGTTCGAGTTGCGCTGCTTTATTTGAGATGGCCAGCGCGGTAACGGCGGGAAGTTTTTCATCCTGTGCGTTATGTAATGTGCGCAGTTCGTCCCGCGAAACGTGTGTGATCGGTTTTTCGCTGCCGTGCTGTGCCAGCCATCGAACAGGCAGAATCTGACCTGAAACCGGCAGGAGCATGTTCTCCTCAATCTCAGCCATGTTTTCGCCGTTGACGTTGGTATTGTCAGTGCTGGCTGGTTTATCCTGAACAGAGGGCGAGGGCGCGATAAGTACCATTGTGATACCATCTTCACCGCCCTTTTCGTATCGGTTGCAGAATTCGGTATCAAACACGCCTTCCGGAGGAAGGTCATTCACAACGGGTAAATGGACGCGAACAGGTTTTTTAAAATCCTCTTTGTCAAATCCGGCATCGTCCATTGCGACAACACCGCGTGATATTGCAACCGATAATTTTTTTGCTGTGCGCCAGTAAAAACCGCCTTTAATTCCAAGACGTTTTCTGATTTTGTCATTTTTGGCTTCGTAATATAGTGCAATTTCTTCTTTATCAGTGCTCATTGATAAACCTCATTACAGATTTAAGGGTGAACAAATCCCTGCCATTGCTGGCATATAAAAATGAAACCGGATATTAATTACGGTGCTGTTTTAAGCCCCGCCGGGATTTCGTTATTGTCCATGTGAATAACTTTATCGACCGGATAACAGTTGCCGGGAATTTTCTGTTCCGCTGCGGCAGCCATGCATTCTTTCATTGAGTTGTACATGCCGGTGATTGCATCAAGCGACTCACCAGTATTGAGATGTACAGTCAGAATGAGTACGAATAATGTGTTCATCGCCACTCTCCGAAAATACCGAGTTTAAGAAGGGCAATTCTGGAGAGTATGGAATTGTCATTCAGCAGGTAGGGTTCATATTTTCTCATATTGATTGCATCCTCGGTGAAATCCCTGTTACTGAGCAGAACACCAATATTAAAGCACCCGTCAGACGTATTAACGTTTGGTAGTGACGTTTCCATTATCGCGTCCTCAACAATGAATTTTTAGCAATTGCTCCACAGTCATATTTTTAATTGCGCTCCGGTTTACAAGAGTCCATCCTTGTTTCTCCAGATAAAACCGGAAGGTATCCAGGGTGCAGACCATTGCGCCGTCAGGAACGGTTTCAGTGAATTTGATATTGCCGTGTTCGTCGAGACGGATAACCAGGGTGCGTCCGTCCCCGTGAATCATTTTGTCGGGAGACGGGGCGTTATTCTGGCGCAGTTCTTCCTCCATGCGATCGAACTCAGCGATGTAGGCTTCTTTGAAAGTTGCGGCTTTTTTACCTGTGAACCCCATCACCAGGAAAACGAAGCCGTTTTTGGTGATTTGGTACATGGGGCGTTTTTCGCCTTTGGCGTCGGTGTAGGTAACGGGCGTAAAATTGCGCTCGTTAAAATCTTCAGAGCATTCTAGCGTTTCAATTTTGCGCAGAACGTCCTTGTGCATTTTGCGGAAGAACTCTGCAACCGCAACAGACGTAGTGACAGCGCGACCATTTTCGATGGTTACGTCAGGGTGAGAAAGGGTAGGGATAGTAGCCATAATGGCAGCCTCTTGGTTGAGTATTAATAACTCACCACCAAGGTTTTCCACGACCATAAGGGTGGTGAGGCGTACAGGGGTGGAAATACCGGTCAACCAAGAATCCGGCCAGCCTTGCAGCTGCCCTGCACGCCCCACCATAATCTGAATGTGGCTGTGCTTGACGCATAAAAAAACCGCCTGAGCGCGGTTATGCGCTTGATTGAATTCCGGGTTTCCACGCCCGGCACCCGTTTTATGAGGTGCAGGTGCACTATAATTCCACCCGTTCTGGTTTTCAATAGCTACATTCAACATTTTCTCTTACCTTTCATCACCGAAGTGAACTTTGTTGATGCGGTGCCTGGTGCCTCCAGGTGACGTTAACCAGTTAACAATTAACGCCGGATACAGAGAATCCACCCATAACACTGTTTTTGGTTTTAACTGTTCCGCGTGCGCTTAGCCGCATTCACCGCATCACAAAATTCACTTTAAAAAGGGTGGCAGAGCAGTCACGGAGTAGAACTGATGCCACCAAAGACTACACATGGGTATTGTGGCGGGGCTGTCACTTAAGCGTATGGTCAACCTGACAACCCGGTGCATTTTCTGGAGCAATGGAGGAAACCCCAGCCATACTTACCGCCGCGCCATTTCGCGGATTGCCACAACCGGAAGCGCACGATCGAATTAAATTTAACGACGACCTATACAGAGAGACTAACTTCGCCGGGCGCTTTCGTGTTATGCCCTGACTTTTCAGGGATATATCCTTTTTAGTAAACTGTCAGTGCCGGATTCTTATCCGTGTCCGGCGCACGCACTCTACCTCACCTGTGAATAAATTAATGATTAATTGATATTTTGTTGTTTGATTCAACTTTCCCATCGGATGTGTGATGCTTTAAATCACAGGAATTAATACTGCTCGCTGTAAAATGATTTTCAAGGGGAGCTATTCGAATCCCTTTCTTTTTCATTAACAAGCCAAATCCTTTATTAATGATGTCCATTAATTCCAGGAAGTATTTTTCATGTAAATCCTGGTTATCAGAGAGCTGCTTCTCTTCGTACAGACCGATAAAGGCACGACGCACGTTACCGGATATAGTATCGATGGTTTCTTTTTCTACGGTACTCAGGTCAAGAGTCGCCAGTTGAGAGCGAACCACATTCGATGCCATTTCCTGGAATGGTACTGGTAAATCTTTAAATTCCATCGTCAACCTCATCAGTCAGTGTTTCTGGTTAACCAGCGACGCGCGCCAGCTTCAGTTTGAAACGTTTTGCTTCTGGTATACGTCATCGCGGTAAACGTGCCGTCCTGGTTGGGAAACACGCCGCATACCAGAGATTCGTTGTTGCCAAGATCGATAGTATCCATGCTGACCTCATTTCCCCTTAACGCCAGGGTAGCGGAACTGTTTGCTGAGAACACCGTGCGGTGTCTTGATGAGTAGAATTTAGAATAACCTAAGAATTATGGTCAAGCTTTTTGTGTAGAAAAACCTAAGCTTTTTGATGTAAAAAACACAAGCATTTGAAAGTTTGTGCTTTTTATTACAGAGAGTGGCGAAAAAAAAGGGAGGGTTATTTATTTGCGCTTCTTTTGCGAGCTTTGAGTAGTTCTTCAAAAAGTTTGTTGAAATTCTCAACTCGAGCACGCATCTCTGACAACAGAGCCTTTTGCTCTGACTCAGGCAGTGCGTCGAACAGTTGAAGCAACTCTTTTTGATCTTCTGTCAGATTAACTGGCTGATTATCTGGGATCGGTTCGCCTGGTTGCTTATCTTCATCTCCAAAAAGAAGCCAAGTCGGCGAGCACTGAAGCGCCTGGCTCAGTGCGAATAATCTCTTCCCCGCTGGCTGTGTTTCATCTCTTTCCCATTGAGAAATTGTTACGTGAGCCACTTTGACCAGCTTACCTAATGCGGCCTGAGACAGTTTTAATTTTTTACGCCTGTATAAGAGGCGAGCACCGAAGGTTTCGTTTTTCATATTAGGTAATTCTAATTTTTCTTGACTTAGGTTTCTCTACGATCTAGTTTCCTTAGGAAAATCTAAGGAGTTCGATATGTTGAAAATTGATGCTATAGCGTTTTTTGGCAGCAAAACAAAGCTTGCCAATGCCGCAGGAGTTAGGCTGGCAAGCGTTGCTGCATGGGGGAAACTGGTTCCTGAAGGTCGCGCGATGCGTCTACAGGAGGCATCCGGCGGGGAACTTCAGTACGACCCCAAAGTTTATGACGAATATCGTAAGGCAAAGCGGGCGGGGCGGTTGAACAATGAAAATCACCCCTGAACAGGTTTGTGAGGCTCTGGATGCCTGGGTATGTCGACCAGGAATGACACAGGAGCAAGCGACGATATTAATCACGGAAGCATTCTGGGCTCTGAAAGAACGCCCGAACATCGATGTTCAACGCGTCACGTTTAATGATGGCGAGGTTGATCAACGGGCGCTGGGCGTTAACCGGGTGAAGATATTCGAACGCTGGAAAGCTATCGACACCAGGGATAAGCGGAAAAAATTCACGGCGCTGATTCCGGCAATTATGGAGGCTATCCGAATTAGTGATTTCAGGTTGTATCGTGAGATCAGTGATGGAAAAAGCATTACGTACATGATCGCCGGATTAAACAAAGAATATGGCGATGTGGTGGAGTCCGGGCTGCTTTTTGCGGATCCAGCTGTTGTGGAACGTGAGACTGACGAGCTTATAGAAAAAGCTATTGCTTTCAAGCATGCGTATCGTCAGCAATATCAATATTACTTTGCAGATAAACAAATGTCTGCCAGGGGTTTGTATGAGTATCGATGCACTACGATGGGCTAAAAAGGTGAAAACCGGCAGTTCATCCAGTAAGTCTGTATTGACCTGGCTTGCTGATATGTGCGGTGCCGATTTGTGTGCATACCCGTCTGTATCTGCACTGGCAGAAGTAACGGAACTGAACAAAAAGACTGTGCAGGACAGCTTACGACACCTGATGGAGATTGGGTTAATTGTTGATACCGGTGAGAGAAAAGGCAGAACAAAGCAAATTGTGGTGTACCGACTTATCGGTGTAGAAGAAAGTGTTGCCGAGCCTGAATACACCCAAAAACGGGAGTCTTTAAAGGTGGGTAAAATTGGTGCTGTTAATAAAAACAGTACCGAAAATGGTTATGTTTCAGCACAAAACAGACCCAAAAACGGAACTCTTAGCTGCATGGAAAATAACCAAAGACACCCAAATTTTCCATCAAAGACACCCAAAAACGGATCACGGAACCCAAAGGAACCCAAAGATCTAAACCCCACACATAACGCACGCGAGAGTGCTCCGACCAGTGAGCAGGAAGTTTTGTCGTTACAGGCAGCACCCCTTGTATTCCTGGATGGCCTGAGCGAACCCATCGGAAAATTTCCGATGACCGATAGCTGGTATCCGTCACGGGATTTTCGACGACGGGCTGCGTTGTGGGGGATGGCTTTGCCGGAGACAGAATTTACACCTGCTGAACTTGCCGCCTTCCGGGACTACTGGGCAGCGGAGGGGAAAGTGTTTACGCAGATTCAGTGGGAGCAGAAATTCGCCCGTCACGTAAATCACGTCAGGGCGCAGGTTAAACCAGTCAGCAAGGGGGTAAACCATGCAGCAGCACCAGGTGGCACCGCATCACGGGCAGTTCAGGAAATTCGGGCAGCACGTGAGCAGTGGGAACGTGAAAACGGATTTATCAGCGACGGAAACGGTCTGGAAGCTGTGGGAACTCATGGGGGAGGTTTATTCGAACCGCTGGACCCAGAAGAACGGGGCCGCACCTTCGAAGCTCTGGATTGCACAGATTGGCGCGATGACTGAGCAGCAAATCCGACAGGTCTGCCGCCAGTGCATGGACCGCTGCCGGGCGGGTGAAACATGGCCTCCGGACCTGGCTGAGTTTGTGGCGCTGATTTCAGAAAGCGGGGCCAATCCATTTGGCCTGACGGTGGATGCTGTGATGGAGGAGTACCGCCGCTGGCGTGATGAGTCCTGGCGATATGACGGAAGCGACAAATATCCGTGGCCTCAGCCTGTGCTGTACCACATCTGCCTCGAAATGCGTACCAGAGGGATTGAGCGCCAGATGACGCAGGGTGAGTTAAAACGACTTGCAGAACGGCAACTGACGAAATGGGCAAAGCATGTTGGTAACGGGATGAGTGTTCCGCCAGTGCGACGACAACTGGAAGGGGCGAAACACCCGCAAGGGCCAACGCCAATTGAACGGCTGAAACAGGAATACGAACGCCGGAAGGCAGCTGGTTTTATTTGAATCTGAGAAACGATTTTGTCGGAGGAAATTTTAATGGAAACCGTATTTGACGCACTGAAAGCAATGGGAAAAGCCACATCGGTAGAACTGGCCGCGCGACTTGATATCAGTCGTGAAGAGGTTCTCAACGAGCTGTGGGAACTCAAAAGAAATGGCGTCGTTGATAAAACTGGTCACACCTGGTTTCTGGCTGGCGAAGGTGAATCCCGGGTAACCGAAGAGCGGCCAGTAAAATCTGAAGCACAGGATATGCTGACCGGGGAGGTCGAACAAAAAGTTACCGCAGACATGATGATTGAGTTTATCGGTCAGGATGGTGCTAAAACGTGTGAGGAACTGGCGGGTAAGTTCGGCGTCAGTACTCGCAAGGTTGCCTCCACGCTGGCGGTGGTAACCGCAACGGGGCGGCTGGCACGCGTTAATCAGAACGGTAAATTTCGTTACTGCATGCCGGGCGATAATTTACCAGCAGAGCCGAAAGCCGCGCTGGTAACGGAAAGTGATGGTAAGGCCTTTCCTCAGCCAGCAGGTGCTGCGTTACCAGTCCGGGAAGCCGCAACACAGGAAGAAATTAAAACAGAAACTGTGGCGGACATTGTGCAGCCGTTGCCATCGTTTACCGAAACGCAAGCAGATGAGCTGATTTTTCCGTCCCTTCGCAGGGCAAACCTGGCGCTGCGCAGGGCGAAAAGTGATGTTCAGAAGTGGGAGCGAGTCTGCGCCGCGCTGCGGGAGCTGAACAAGCACCGGGATATTGTTCGACAGATTAGTGATTCTTCCCGCCGTGTTGTATCGGAAAAGTGATTGCCGGAGGCGCTTATGGCAAAAGTATTTACACCAGAAGAGCGGGAAGAAGTGAAGGCGCGCATTGTGGAATTCGTGCGCCTGAGCGGACGAGAAACTTTTCGACAACTGGCAGATAAAACGGGTGTCAGTAAGACCGCTATTCGTCGTTTATCTGGTGCGCTTGCGGCCAGTGGTGATGTCTGGCTCTCTGGTTGCGGGGTATTTCCATCAGAGCAGGCGTATCGCGTATGGCGTAAGACACCGGAGAAGGCTGCTGACCCGACACTGATTCGAAAGTTACCTGACGGAGAAATACGTCGTTACAACAGACGGCAGAACATAATTTGTCGTGAGTGCCGCCAGAGCGAAGTCATGCAGCGTGTGCTGGCGTTCTATCGGGGAAACTTTCAGGAGGTGATGGAGTGAGGGTGAGAGTTTATATTGCCGGTCCAATGACGGGATATGAAAATTTCAACCGTGAGGCGTTTCACAAGGCGGAAGAGGAACTGAAACGGGAAGGGCATACCGTCTTAAACCCGGCAGTACTTCCGGACGGGCTGACACAGCCGCACTACATGGATATTTGCATGGCAATGATTCGTTGTGTGGATGCGATTTACATGCTGAATGGCTGGCAGCGGTCAGCGGGCGCTAAGGCAGAGCTGGCACTGGCGGAGAAACTGGGGCATGCGGTGATTTATCAGGAGGTGGCTCAATGAGAGAGGTTAACTATGAGGCGCTTCGTGAGGCAGCACAAAACTATCAGTCGACGCTGGCGTGGTATCAGGCTATCCCGGACAGCCCAAATGCTGAACGGGATTGTGATGCGGCTCTTGCTGCGTTTAAGCGTCACATCCGTCATCGGGAAGCGGATATTATCGCTGATTTGCTGGATGGACTGGAAGAAGCAAAATCACAACTCAACGAGCAGCGTGAGTATTACGAAGGCGTTATCTCTGATGGGAGTAAGCGTATTGCTGAACTGGAAGCGCGGGAAGTTCAATTACCGACTCGCTACGACCTTCGATATGGACATCCGATAAATGCAGATGAGCGACATGTCATGATACCTAAAGAAAATGGCAGTTGGCTTTACCTGATTGACCTAGAACACGCATTACGCGTCGCTGGCATTCGCATCAAAGGAGAGGAGCATGGAAATAAAACCAGAGGATGAGTTAAGCAATATCGTTTTATTTCCGGTAAAAGAGGATGACCCTCGTAATCAGGTTAATTTTCTTTATGAGTCATCGGAAAGACCATATTGTCATCACGCCTCTGTTCGGGTTGACGAAAAAGAGCGTCAGGTCCGCTGTAAAATCTGCGGTGCAGTTGTGGAGCCGTTTGACTGGATGCTCTCTGTGGCGAAAAGAGAAACCAGACTGGCAGATGATGTAAGGCTATTGCGCCAGGAGGAACAGGAAAGGCGGAAAAATATAGAAAAGTTAATTCAGATTGAGCGTAACGCGAAAGCGCGGATATGCAGGGCGACAAAATCCAGAACTGAATAATTAAATTTAGCACTGTTAAAAATTTTATCCTTAACCGGAGGGATTTCTGCACCCTCAGAACATCAGGAGGCCGCCCGAAAGGGCGGTAATGAAAAATGACTGAATTAACAAAAGAGCAATTAATCGAAGAAGCCAAATTAAAAATAGCGATTGCGAAATGCCACACGAATTCAGGGATGGCACGGGTAGAGGGTGAGTTATTCAAAATTGCACTGGCATCGCTAGAAGCGGAACCGATAGCGTGGAAATGCGGCGAAAACATAATCCTGTTTAATCCTGACACAGTTGAAGCATACGCAAAACGTGCGGAGATATCACCTAAACCACTATTCGCAGCTCCACCTGTGCCGGTTGTGTCTGAAGAACTGGTTAAAGCCGTGCGCTTCTATGAAAAGGTTAAGCGTGAAAATCCGCCAGTCGAAACCGGAGCATGGAAAGACGCTGTTGACTGGGTGCTCAAAGAGGCCTGCCAGGTTGTAAACACTGGCATCAAAGGAGACTGATATGGCACTGACGAAAAAACAACGTGCAGAATTGCGCATGAAGTTTGGCGGTCGCTGTGCTTATTGCGGCTGTGAACTTGGCGAAAAGTGGCATGCAGACCATGTAAAACCGGTCATTCGTTTTAATGGAAATATGCTTCACCAGGAACGTGACGATATATCCAACATGGTTCCGGCATGCCACCCATGCAATCTGCACAAGCATTGCAGTAGCCTGGAAGACTATCGGCGAATTATCAGTGATGGTCGTCGTGAATTCCTTGCGTCCGGGAAAGGCAAAGCGCTGGTTCGTATGGGATTGGTTGAAATGAAATCTGACCCGGTTGTGTTCTGGTTTGAAAAATATCAAGAAGGGGCTACAGCATGACCACTATTACCAATAAGAAACAGTATCCCAGCGAGCAATATCTTAATGAGCTTATCACCAACATAGAGTTTGCTGCAAGGGCACCAGTTGAAGTCGTGAGCGCAATGGCAGCAGAGCTACAGAAGCGGCGCGAAGCTGATAGCGCAGAACCAGTTGCTTATATTTTCAAACATCCGGCCGGGAAATTATTCTGGGCTTTAACGGATGAAAGCAATAAAGAGCAAGCGGACGTTATTCCTGTTTATGCCGCCCCTCCAGTGCCAGTAGTATCTGAAGAAAAACCAATGCCTAACCCTCTTAAAATGTACGCGGTCGATGATGTTGCCGCTATTGCAGAGGTGAGAGGCTGGAATGCCTACCGCGCCGCCATGCTTCAGAGTCAGGGGGAAGGCAACCCTCATGTAACCCCGGCTCGCCTGCCTGGTGGTTTCACCATTGAGGATGCGAAGGTGTTACATGAAGACCTTGTACGTAGCCACATAAGCCAGGCTTTAAGTGGCGAAAAGATGAAAAAGAAAGATCGCGATGCTGATTTGCGCTGGATTCATGGCGTAATAGTTCAGGCCGCGTGGTTTGTAAAGGCATCACTGGAGCAGAATGCACTATCGGGCAACTCTCCGGTAATTCCTGGTGAGGTGTTGTCCGCAATCCGGGAGGTTGCCAGGATTCGCGCCGATTTCGATGATTTTGACGGTGACAGGCGAGGTATCGGTGATTGTCTGGATGAGGCCGAGCAAGAGCTTATCGTTACCATTAACAAATATGCCAGTCAGTTGGCAGTAGAGCCGGTAGTACCTGATGACGTTCTGGAACAGACAGTAGCGTCGCCAGCGCTAGGTAACCAGGTTAGCGAATTAACAATGTGGGTTAAACGACTGGTCAGTCAACTGAAAAAAGCTCAGCCGGACTGCAAATTACCGGAGAAGGCGATGGATTACCTGAAACGAAATGGACTGATAAGCGTGGAGGATGTTTTACGATGAATATTTAGACTAAAGAGTTTGTAACGCTATGTAAGTGATTTTTTCTGGTTTAGATATTTATATGTCCGGCCAAATTGAGGTGTGTTTAAATGTTATTGCACATTGATTGTAGGGGGAATAATGAAAAACGCATTGCAGTTTTTGTTTGTTGCGTTCTGGTTGTTCGCATCATGTATGCCCATCATCTTCACAGCAAGGTATATGGAAAAAATTGATGTTTTGATATTAATGTTTGGACATATAAATGCCCTTTTTTTAGGGGTGTTCATGGCGGTCATGTGCATTGAATACTGGCGGTAAATACAGCGAACGCCATTGGTTTAGTTGGATATTTACTGTGCCGGACAAAAACGGTTTGCGGGGAAATCTTAGTTAAGTAGAATAACTGCGGGTGCTTGAGGCTATCTGTCTCAGGCATGAACACCAAAAGGCAGATAGAGAAAAGCCCCAGTTAACATTACGCGTCCTGCAAGACGCTTAACATTAATCTGAGGCCAATTTCATGCTAGACACATGTAGGTTAGCCTCTTACGAGCCGAAAGGCAAGGAGAAGCAGGCTATGAAGCAGCAAAAGGCGATGTTAATCGCCCTGATCGTCATCTGTTTAACCGTCATAGTGACGGCACTGGTAACGAGGAAAGACCTCTGCGAGGTACGAATCCGAACCGGCCAGACGGAGGTCGCTGTCTTCACAGCTTACGAACCTGAGGAGTAAGAGACCAGGCGAGGGAGAAATCCCTCGCCACCTCTGATGTGGCAGGCATCCTCAACGCACCCGCACTTAACCCGCTTCGGCGGGTTTTTGTTTTTATTTTCAACGCGTTTGAAGATCTGGACGGTGCCGGAATAGAATCAAAAATACTTAAGTAGCGCGCAGGGATAAGAGGGATGGTCCCTTAAAGGGGAGAGCTAATTATCCGGAAGGATTCTGATGATGAACATCGAAGAACTGCGTAAAATTTTTTGTGAAGATGGCCTCTATGCTGTGTGCGTTGAAAATGGAAATCTTGTTAGTCATTACCGCATTATGTGTTTGCGAAAGAATGGGGCTGCGTTAATTAATTTTGTGGATGCTCGGGTCACGGACGGATTTATCTTGCGCGAAGGTGAGTTTGTCACTTCATTACAGGCATTGAAAGAGATCGGAATAAAAGCTGGCTTTTCTGCTTTTTCAGAAGAATAAACTCATCTACAATCTTGCGCGGGGCTGAACTCCCGCTGAGTAACACCGTGCCACCGGAGAAAACCGATGGCACGCAACGCAAAATATTACAATCATGATAATTCGACCGTTCTTGCCCACACGCACGAGCGGTATTCTCATGCATTTAAGTCAGACTGGTACCAGCATCCCCCATGCACTGAAGAACAGGCCGAGTGGCTAATTCAGTGCTACCGCAGACACGGATACGAGATTAAGAAAGCCCTCAGCCTCGATTATCGTCACTGGATAATCTCCGTCAGGCTCCCTTACTCCGAACGGCCACCGCGTCCGTCCCGCACATTCCAGCAACGCATCTGGAGGTAACGTGCGGGTATTACTTCGACCTGTTCTGGTACCGGAACTTGGGCTGGTGGTGCTAAAACCGGGCCGTGAATCCATGCCGGTATTCCACAATACCCGGGTACTGGTGGAGCCGGAACCGAAAAGCATGCGTAATCTGTCGTCCGGGGTCGTTCCTGCCGTTCGCCAGCCGCTGGCGGAGGATAAATCATTACTGCCATTTTTCAGCGACGAACGAGTGATTCGTGCTGCTGGTGGCGCTGGCGCATTGTCTGACTGGTTACTGCGCCATGTTAAATCCTGCCAGTGGCCACACGGCGATTATCACCACAGTGAAACCGTCATTCACCGTTATGGTACCGGCGCAATGGTGTTGTGCTGGCACTGCGACAACCAGCTGCGCGACCAGACCTCCGAATCACTCGGGCAACTTGCTCACCAAAACCTGTCTGCATGGATGATTGACGTCATACGCCATGCAATGAATGGCTCGCAGGAACGGGAATTATCGCTGGCTGAATTATCCTGGTGGGCGGTCCGCAATCAGGTGGCGGACGCGCTACCGGAAGCGGTATTACGTCGTTCGCTGGGGTTGCGTGCGGAAAAAATCCGCTCAATGTACCGTGAAAGCGACATCGTACCGGGAGAGCAGACCGCCACCAGCATACTGAAACAGCGCACAAAAAATCTTGCGCCGCTGCCTCACGCCCACCAGCAACAGAACCCACCACAGGAAAAGACGGTGGTCAGCATTGCCGTTGATCCGGAATCTCCGGCTCAGTATCTCCAGCGCCAGAAACCACAACGGGAAGAGATGCCTGTATACACGCGCTGGGTAAAAACGCAGAAATGCATGACGTGTGGCAATCAGGCAGATGATCCGCATCACATCATTGGTCATGGACTGGGAGGGATGGGAACAAAGGCTGACGATTTGTTTGTTATTCCGCTGTGTCGTAAATGCCATAACGAACTACACGCCGGGGTAAAAGATTTTGAAGAAAAACACGGTAGTCAGTTGTTGTTGCTGATTCGTTTTTTAATGCACGCGAGAAATTCGGGTGTTCTGAAGTGGAAAGCATAAATGACCGAACGCATAGAATTTGTTTTGCCTTACTCGCCGACGGTGAACACTTACTGGCGACGCCGTGGCAGCACATATTTTGTATCAAAAGCCGGGGAGCGTTATCGCCGGGCAGTGGCGCTTATTGTTCGCCAGCAGCGACTGAAATTAAGCCTGTCCGGACGGCTGGCAATAAAAATTATTGCAGAGCCACCGGATAAGCGTCGTCGTGACCTGGACAATATTCTGAAAGCACCACTGGATGCGCTGACGCACGCGGGGTTGTTAATGGACGATGAGCAGTTTGATGAAATCAATATTGTACGTGGCCAGCCAGTATCTGGTGGACGGCTGGAGATAAGAATTACAGAGGTGGGTGTGCATGAATAACCAGTATTTACAGTTTGTTCGTGAGCAACTCATGATTGCCACTGCAGATCTCAGTGGGTCGACAAAATGCCAGCTGGAAGCCTGGCAGGAAAATGCCCTGTTCGATACAGGGCGTTACAGACGCAAAAAAATTCGTTACCGCGATGAGGTAACCGGAAAAATGATCACGCGGGATAATCCCCCGATCCAGGGTAAACAATCACTGGCGAAAGGCTCATCAATTGCGCTGGTCAGTCCTGTTGAGTTTGCAACATCATCGTGGCGGCGTGCTGTTCTGGAACTGGAAGAACATCAGAAGGCGTGGTTGTTGTGGTGTTATGGCGGAAACATTTGCTGGGAGCATCAGATCGCGATAACGCAGTGGGGGTGGAGTGAATTTAAAACTCAGTCCGGCTCCAGAAAAATTGCAGTGAAAACGCTGGAGCGTGTGAAGAAGTTGATCTGGCTGGCGGCACAGGATGTCAGAGGATGGGTTACCGGGTGTGAGGTCTACCAGAGACAGGAGCTTGCCAGACTGTGTGGAGTTAAGCCTGATAACTGGAGCCATAATTATGCGAACTACTGGCGTGAGATGTGCGATATTTTTAAGCGCCTCGATAGAGAATCCTTGATTTGCTCCGTGAAAATAAGAGCGCAACAAAAAGCGACCTTTTCACGACGAGATATTGCAAAAGTCAATTAAATCGCGTATGTTTCGTATAAATCTGATATTTTGCCGATTTTGTACGTGATGGCAAAGTAAGAAAAAACCACCGCCAGGTGGTTTTTTTTATGTCCGAAAATCGCGTCAGTACAGTAAACGCGCTGGTGGTTGCGAATACGGGTCTTTCAGCTTGCCGGCTTTTTCGACAAGAGTTATTGGTATGTCACGTTAACCGGAAAAGGGAAAAAGACATGCTAAAACAGCAGGATATGACAGAAGCCGCCAGAGTGGTGTTTAATGAATTAAGCGTTACCGACCCGGCGACAGTCAGGGAGATTGCACAGAATACTTACCTTTCACGCGAACGCTGCCAGTTAATACTGACCCAGCTTGTTATGGCGGGTCTGGCAGACTATCAGTTTGGTTGTTACAGACACCTTCAGTCCTGAAGGCTTTTTTATTTGTGGTAAATGGGCGGCTGGTGGGTGTGGTGGTTGTTGCTTTCCCGTTGCTGAAAAAGAAAACGCCAGACTGTTAGCCGGGTATCAGTTAGCGGGAGAAATTTTTAAATACTTCACAATTCAGGCGGTTGACTGTTGTCTGGTTTGCGGGGAGTTTGTTAAAAGAAACTGGCATGGTGAATCCCCCTGTGCGGAGGGGCAATCAGCGAGTAGGTATATGGGATAATCGCGGATTCAGGTGCTGGTACTGAATTCACCGGGAGGCACCCGGCACCATGCAATGGCACATAGCGCCACTCTCCAGCCCCTCTCCGGAGGGGCTGTTTATATTGATTTTGTCAGATGTGAGTAAACTCCTTATGGACTTTGTTGTTTTAGCCCATAAGGACATATTTGCAGAGTGCAACGGTTATTAAAGCATTCATTCAATACGTTATCTGTATTTGTAGGGCATTCCTGGCTGTTTTTGATTAAATTCCAGAATGTTTTATTGAATGGTACTACGTTGTAAATGGTTACAGGTAGCACTTTGTTATTGAGCATGATACCTGTGTGAGTCAGTGTAAATATACTTTCAGGAGGTAAGAAAGCATCCGATTGATACCAGATTATTAATTTTATTTTACTCCATATGACTGAAAAAGATATTCCGCATGATGGCTGGATAACTGTATCAATCACAATCCACTTCATTTAGTTTCCTTGTTTATGCCTTGCTGGTGATGTTCTGAAAAGTATAAATGATATTTTTGATTGTAAACCATAGAGCAGAATTATTTTTCTGATGTTGTTTATTGTTTATTTAAATGCAGGGTGGTTTATATCTCGTCTTGTAGTTTATCCATGCATATCTGCTTGATGATGAGGTTTTTATTTAAGGTATGGTTTTGTGTTTTTTCTGTATTACATGTCAGGTATTTTAAAGAATCATTTTTCAGATGGTGGAAAGAACCATGGCATTTAAACACTATGATGTTGTCAGGGCGGCGTCGCCGTCAGATCTTGCGGAAAAGCTGACACATAAACTGAAAGAGGGCTGGCAGCCGTTTGGTAGTCCGGTGGCCATAACCCCTTATACCCTGATGCAGGCGATTGCAGCAGAAGGTGATGTGGTGGTCAGTGGTGCAACTGAGCCGGAGTGATACTACGTCATCGTACTGGCCCGGCATTCCAGGCCATAAAAGACGGTCTGGCAGTGGGACTAAATGCACTGACGCTGACGGATATTACCAAAAATGCAACGTATGGCGTTGAGATAGAAAGTCTGGTGCTGGAGATAAATGCACCGGCATCATCATAAAAAGTGAGCCAGTCAAATGGAAGGTATCGTTAAACTCACCGGTAGTGTCAGTGGGTCGTCTGAGACGCCTGCATGAGTTATCAGAGCCATCAGTACTTAACTGGTGGCTTTTTTATTGTTGTCAGCTTCCGGATAACGGGAGACGGGGTATGTACCAGATGGAAAAAATCACAACAGGTGTGTCATACACCACGTCAGCGGTGGGAACGGGCTACTGGTTCCTGCAGTTGCTGGACAGGGTTTCCCCGTCTCAGTGGGCGGCAATAGGCGTGCTGGGGAGTCTGCTGTTTGGGCTGCTGACATATCTGACTAACCTGTATTTCAAAATCAAAGAGGACCGGCGTAAGGCGGCGCGGGGAGAGTAAAGTGATGAATAAAAAATATGAACTGGTTGTTAAGGGGATAAATAATTACGGGGATAAGGTTACTGTTACTGTGAAGTCGGAAGGTGACGGGCAAGCGTCGCTGTTGTTGCCAGATGTGGCGATTAGTCTTGACCGTACTGAAGGTGCCACGCTGGAGTTTTACGAAGCTGAGGCGAAAAAGCAGGCGAAGCAGTTTTTCATGGATGTTGCTGCCGGGTTATGTGAATGGAACGAACCGTTGCCGGAAAAGCGCCCCGTAATTTTAGAGGCGCAGGATGTGTTGATAACCTACAAAGGAAAGCTACCGGGAAGAATTACTTGTTCTCTGAAGATGCCGCCGTCAACACTGCGGTCAGAAAAAGATGATGTTGAATCACGTATTGAAAAACTGGAGAGCTACGTCGTTGAGCTGAATAAGAAATGGTCGATATTGGTGCCTTCTGGCGATGAAAAGCAGTTTGCTGCGTTTGACGATTATTGTCGGAAAGTGATGAGCAGAAATCTCGCAGAGTGTTTCAGTATTCATAATGATAATTTCAGTGACCCGGAATGGGAGTGTAACCGGCCATCCTTTGTTGTATCCGGTGATGCTGGGAAAATAACCATCTCAGAAAATGGGAAAGTAACACCTCCATCGCACCAGCACAGTGAGGAGCTCATTGAATTTGCCATTGATTACCTGAAGAACAATAAAAAGCAGGGGCTGATGAAGCGCGTTGGCCGTTGCATGGGATATCTTCAGGTAGCCGCTGAGATTGAAGCGCTGGCCAGTGGTGCTGATAAGGATGCAATTGTGCGGGAGGCTCTTCTTCGTGATTTTAATACTCCACCCTTTAAAAAAGGGCCGGCTTACTGGCTTCATCCGGGGCTGACTTATCTTAAAGTGCGTATTTAGTGGGCCAGGGACAGCGGCTGAATATTTAATATATCCATGAACACCAAAATCAAATACGGCCTGTCGGCTGCCGTTCTGGCGCTGATTGCCGCTGGTGCGCCTGCGCCTGACATTCTCGACCAGTTTCTGGATGAAAAGGAAGGCAACCACACCACGGCATACCGTGATGGTGCAGGTATCTGGACCATCTGCCGTGGTGCCATCATGGTGGATGGCAAACCTGTCGTTCCGGGCATGAAGTTGTCGAAGGAAAAATGCGACCAGGTTAACGCCATTGAGCGTGATAAAGCGCTGGCGTGGGTGGAGAAAAACATCAGAGTGCCGCTGACCGAACCCCAGAAAGCGGGGATCGCGTCATTCTGTCCGTACAACATTGGTCCCGGTAAGTGTTTCCCGTCGACGTTTTACAGACGAATTAATGCTGGTGATCGAAAAGGTGCCTGCGAAGCGATTCGCTGGTGGATTAAGGACGGTGGCAGAGACTGCCGTATTCGTTCAAACAACTGTTACGGTCAGGTATCCCGTCGTGACCAGGAGAGCGCGCTGGCGTGCTGGGGTATCGACAGATAAGCAGAATATTTTGCTGAAAAATGAGGAATGGCCACGCGGGCGGATAACACGAAATCCTGCGAACTGGCGAAACGTAAGTGAATAAAAGTAAAAACCCCGTTTGTTGGCACCAAGCGAGGTTTTGTGTTTCTGACCTTGAGTAAGGCAAGGGAGAACATGGCGAAGTGTAAACGAATTCTGTTGAGGTTGACTATGAAAAATGGCCTTGAACTGAAAGCGCCTGTAACTGATGACATCAGCAGAGCACTGGCTTTTGCCATTAAGTGGGTGGCGGTCGGTGTTGCTGTGTCCCCGATGCTGTATGGGCTGGCAAAACTGGTCATTGCGTTGAAATCGTGAAGGGAGGATTAAGCATGTCAGACAAACTCATAACGCTGGCGAAGATCCTCTGTGTAATTGTCGGCATTTCATTTTCACTAATGCTGGTTGCTCTTTTTCTTTCCATGGCCTGGATGATGTTGTCTTCGTCGGGGTTGCTGGGGTGAACATAAACCGAATGCTTTCCGCGTTTATCGTTATTCTGCTGGTGGCCTGTGGTGCGCTGTGGATGGCAACAGACCATTACCGTGATAACGCGATTACCTACAAAGCGCAGCGCGATAACAAAGCCAGTGAACTGAAGCTGGCGAACGCAACCATTACTGATATGCAGGTGCGCCAGCGCGATGTTGCTGCGCTCGATGCAAAATACTCGAGGGAATTAGCCGATGCGAGAGCTGAAAATGAAACTCTTCGCGCTGACGTTGCCGCTGGTCGTAAGCGCCTGCGGATCAACGCCACCTGTCCAGGCTCCGTGCGTGAAGCCCCCACCACCTCCGGCGTGGATAATGCAACCGGCCCCCAACTGGCAGACACCGTTACACGGGATTATTTCACCCTCAGAGAGCGGCTGATGACGATGCACAAGCAACTGGAAGGGGCACAGGACTATATCCGCACTCAGTGCCTGAAATAAGTTTTGTTGATGCGCCGTATCGTCGCTATATTCCCTCATTAACAGAGACCGCAGCCCGACAGGGAGACTCCTCTGCGCGAGTGTGCGGGGATAATTAAAAACGATGCACACCGGGTTTTTACCGCGTTAATGATTCGCGGGTTTATCCCGGTGCGATGGTGGAAGAAACAGGAAGCTGTATTACAGAAAGTGCTACTACTGTATCCCGATGCGATGTATGTAATGTGAGTCAGATAATGGCACAGGATGTGGTGATGTGGCAGTCTGGAACACAGGATATATTGTCAGAATAAGACCCGTAGGAATAAAAATGAAAAGACGCCTTTTACTACTTTTTCTGTTATCTGTCCTGGCAGTGGGATGCTCGCAGCAAAAAGCTGATGAGCCCCGGCAATTAGTGACGGTGTATCCACGATATCCGGAATATGCTGCAGCAAATTATATCAAGGGGCTGGTTGAGGTTAAGTTCGATATTGGTGCTGATGGGACTGTGACACGGATCGTTTTTCTCCGCTCAGAGCCTCATAATTTGTTTCGTGATGAAGTGGTGAAGGCCATGGCGAAATGGCGATTTGAAAAGAATCGCCCCTGTCAGGGAGTGAAGAGACAATTTATCTTTACGCCGTCACGTCCTTGATGCTTCCAGGTAGAGAGGGGCTGGACGCAGGAGAAAAATGAAAGAGCCAGCGGTTATATTTTTGTCATGGCTGACGAGGAATGATGGAAGAAGGCGTTGTATGCCACACAACGCCTCACTGTTCATTTCTTCTTTTTCTCTGGTGGAACCCGATGAATAAGAGTTGCACTGGTTTCCGATGAGATGGCGATATACTCGGGCAAAGTATGCTGGCAGTTTTCCAACTGGTCAAAAATACCTGCTCTCGTCTGTTGCAATGCCTGCAGCATGCGGCGGCAATGCGCCTTGCTTTTACTAACCATCTTTCCTTCCTCTATCAGTCGCTGCGTGAACTCATCATGTAATACCAGGTAAATGCGGATGTTATCGGTTTTGGCTACGCAGCATAGTACAAAACGGACAGGTGCATCCCGGGACGGGGGAGGCGTCACATGTCCCTGTGATGGTTGTTCCGGGTAATGCACTGTGTGGGGCATAAAAATGTCCGATAATTTTACTTTCTACCGCAGTTAGTTGATTCGTTGGTCCTGGTAGCACATTGGGCGAGGATTTAAATGCCAGGCAACTGAAGGATGATGTTGCAAGGGAGATAGCGAGAATATTTCTGATTTTCATTTGATGATGCCTCTGTGTGAAATGACGGTAAACGACGCACTTGTGCCGGCACATAATAGCAAGCACCATAATAGATCAGATTCGATTCTTGCTGTAAGTGATAATTATTCTCGTTTTCGGGTCCTTTCCGTCGATCCAACAGGTTACGGGGCGGCGACCTCGCGGGTTTTCGCTATTTATGAAAATTTTCCGGGAACCATGTCCGGTTTCTCTTCAAGTTAACTATATGAAAAATAAAAAAAGAGGTCTTCTGTGAACCGGACATGCACAAAAAATAGACATGTAAGCCGGACATGACCGGTTTTGTTGTGATTGTGAAGTGAGAGTTTTTGCGAGGTGAGGAGTGGCTACGCAGACTGAAGTTGCCAGGCATTTAAGTCTGACCGATCGCCAGCTTCGCAGATTGCAGAAATTGCCGGGTGCCCCGATATCGAATAAGCGAGGGCAACTGGATCTGGATGCCTGGCGCGATTTTTACATATCGTATCTGAGAAGAAGTAAAAACGATGTGCCTGATGGCGATAGCGAAGACGACTATGAGGAGAAATTGCTTATTGCCAGATGGGAACTGACAGCAGAACAGGCTGTTACACAGCAGTTAAAAAATGAGGTGTCAAAAGGAAAACTTATTGATACCGGGTTCTGTATTTTTGCCCTCAGCAAGCTGGCAATGGCGTTATCCAGTACGCTTGATTCCATCCCTTTATCCATGCAGCGACAGTTTCCTGATTTAACACCGCGCCATCTTGACCATCTGAAAACCCTTATTGCGAAGGGGGCAAATCAGTGTGCGCGGGCGGGGGATAAATTACCGGATTTACTCGATGAATATATCAGAGCAACAACTGAATAATATGATGAGTGCTGTCACAACAGCATTACAGCCCCTGATAAGGGCATTGCCGGTGACGCCAGTTGAATGGGCTGATCAAAATTATTATCTGCCTAAAGAATCTTCATATGGTGAGGGAGAATGGAAAACGCTGCCGTTCCAGATCGCCATCATGAACAGCATGGGGAATGATCAGATCCGGACTGTTAATCTGATTAAATCTGCCCGTGTTGGCTATACAAAGATGTTGCTGGGGGTGGTCGGGTATTTTATTGAGCATAAATCCCGAAACAGTCTGCTTTTTCAGCCCACGGATTCTGCCGCTGAAGATTTTATGAAGTCTCACGTGGAGGCGACGATTCGGGATGTGCCATGTCTGAAAGACCTTTTTCCATGGCTGGGGCGTAAACATCGTGACAATACCCTCACGCTGAAACGCTTTTCATCGGGTGTGGGTTTCTGGTGCCTGGGCGGCGCTGCCGCCAAAAACTACCGTGAAAAATCCGTGGACGTGGTCTGCTATGACGAACTTTCCTCGTTCGAACCGGATGTCGAAAAAGAGGGTTCGCCAACCCTGCTTGGGGATAAACGTATTGAGGGCTCTGTATGGCCCAAATCCATTCGCGGCTCGACGCCTAAAATCAAAGGCACCTGCCAGATCGAAAAAGCGGCCAACGAGTCGGCGCATTTCATGCGTTTTTATGTGCCCTGCCCACACTGTGGGGAGGAGCAGTATCTGAAATTTGGCGATGAATCCACGCCTTTTGGCCTTAAATGGGAGAAGGACAGCCCCGAAAGCGTTTTCTACCTCTGTGAACATCATGGCTGCGTGATCCATCAGTCTGAGCTTGACCAGAGCAACGGGCGGTGGATCTGTGAAAACACGGGGATGTGGACCCGTGACGGTCTGACGTTTTTCAGCGCCGCGGATAATGAAATTCCGCCGCCGCGCTCCATCACGTTCCATATCTGGACAGCGTACAGTCCGTTCACCACCTGGGTACAGATAGTCTATGACTGGCTGGATGCACTGAAAGATCCCAACGGCCTGAAAACCTTTGTGAACACCACGCTGGGCGAGACCTGGGAAGAGGCCGTGGGCGAAAAACTCGATCACCAGGTGCTGATGGATAAGGTTGTGCGTTACACGGCGGCGGTGCCTGCCCGGGTGGTTTATCTGACGGCGGGCATTGACTCGCAGCGAAACCGTTTTGAGATGTATGTCTGGGGATGGGCACCGGGAGAGGAAGCTTTTCTGGTGGATAAAATCATCATTATGGGGCGTCCTGATGAGGAAGAGACGCTGTTACGTGTGGATGCGGCGATCAACAAAAAATACCGCCATGCGGATGGCACCGAAATGACCATTTCCCGTGTCTGCTGGGACACCGGGGGGATCGATGGTGAAATCGTCTACCAGAGGTCAAAAAAACACGGTGTTTTCCGTGTGCTGCCGGTAAAAGGCGCGTCTGTCTATGGCAAGCCGGTGATCACCATGCCGAAAACCCGCAATCAGCGGGGCGTTTATCTGTGTGAAGTGGGGACGGACACCGCAAAAGAAATTCTCTATGCCCGTATGAAAGCCGAGCCCACGCCTGCGGATGAAGCCACGTCGTATGCCATCCGTTTTCCTGATGATCCGGAGATTTTTTCGCAGACAGAGGCGCAGCAACTGGTCGCGGAAGAGCTTGTGGAGAAGTGGGAAAAAGGAAAGATGCGTCTGCTGTGGGATAACAAAAAGCGGCGTAACGAAGCGCTGGACTGCCTGGTGTATGCCTACGCGGCATTACGTGTGTCCGTGCAACGCTGGCAGCTTGATCTGGCTGTACTGGCAAAATCCCGGGAAGAAGAGACGACCCGGCCAACCCTTAAAGAACTGGCAGCGAAGCTGTCCGGAGGAGTGAATGGTTACAGTCGCTGAACTGCAGGCGCTGCGTCAGGCGCGCCTTGATTTATTAACCGGTAAACGGGTGGTGTCTGTCCAGAAAGATGGACGAAGAATTGAATATACGGCGGCCTCTCTGGATGAGCTTAACCGTGCGATCAATGATGCTGAGTTGGTACTGGGGACAACCCGCCGTCGCCGTCGTCCGCTGGGAGTGAGGTTATGAAACGAACGCCTGTCCTGATTGATGTGAACGGCGTTCCGCTTCGGGAGAGCCTCAGCTACAACGGGGGCGGCGCAGGATTTGGCGGGCAAATGGCGGAGTGGTTGCCACCGGCGCAGAGTGCCGATGCGGCCCTGCTGCCCGCGTTGCGTCTGGGGAATGCCCGGGCAGATGATCTGGTGCGCAATAACGGGATAGCGGCCAATGCGGTGGCCCTGCATAAGGATCACATTGTCGGGCATATGTTTCTTATCAGCTACCGCCCGAACTGGCGCTGGTTGGGGATGCGGGAGACCGCGACAAAAAGTTTTGTCGATGAGGTGGAGGCGGCCTGGTCAGAATACGCAGAAGGGGTGTTTGGCGAGATCGACGTGGAAGGGAAACGCACGTTTACAGAATTTATTCGTGAAGGTGTGGGCGTTCATGCGTTTAACGGCGAAATCTTTGTGCAGCCGGTCTGGGATCCGGAGAGCACGCAACTGTTTCGTACGCGTTTTAAAGCCGTGAGTCCGAAACGGGTGGACACGCCAGGACATGGTATCGGGAACCGTTTTCTGCGGGCCGGGGTGGAGGTCGATCGATATGGTCGTGCCGTTGCGTACCATATCTGTGAGGATGATTTTCCGTTCTCCGGGAGTGGACGATGGGAACGGATCCCGCGTGAACTTCCCACCGGGCGTCCGGCCATGCTGCATATTTTCGAGCCGGTGGAGGACGGGCAGACCCGTGGGGCTAATCAGTTTTACAGCGTTATGGAACGGCTGAAGATGCTCGATTCCCTGCAGGCAACACAGCTTCAGTCGGCCATAGTGAAGGCGATGTATGCAGCGACGATTGAAAGTGACCTTGATACCGAAAAGGCCTTTGAATATATCGCCGGTGCGCCGCAGGGGCAGAAGGATAATCCGCTTATTAATATTCTGGATAAGTTCTCCACCTGGTATGACACGAATAGCGTGACGCTGGGCGGTGTCAAAATTCCGCACCTTTTCCCCGGTGATGATCTGAAACTTCAGACCGCGCAGGATTCAGACAATGGATTTTCGGCGCTTGAACAGGCGCTGCTGCGGTATATCGCCGCCGGTCTTGGCGTTTCCTACGAACAGTTGTCCCGTGATTACTCGAAGGTCAGTTATTCAAGTGCCCGCGCATCCGCCAATGAGTCGTGGCGCTATTTTATGGGGCGGCGAAAATTTATTGCGTCCCGGCTGGCCACGCAGATGTTTTCCTGCTGGCTGGAAGAGGCACTTCTTCGGGGGATTATTCGTCCGCCACGGGCACGTTTTGATTTTTATCAGGCGCGATCAGCCTGGTCACGGGCTGAGTGGATTGGAGCCGGAAGAATGGCCATTGACGGGCTCAAGGAGGTTCAGGAATCAGTGATGCGCATTGAGGCCGGACTGAGCACGTATGAGAAAGAGCTGGCGCTGATGGGCGAGGATTATCAGGACATTTTCCGCCAGCAGGTCAGGGAATCTGCAGAGCGGGAAAAAGCCGGACTCTCACGTCCGGTGTGGATAGCGCAGGCGTATCAGCAGCAGATAGCGGAGAGTCGCAGGCCGGAAGAGGAGACAACACCACGTGAGACGTAATCTTTCACACATTATTGCCGCAGCATTCAATGAACCGCTGCTTCTGGAGCCCGCCTATGCGCGGGTTTTCTTTTGCGCGCTCGGGCGCGAGATAGGGGCAGCAAGTCTTTCGGTACCACAACAACAGGTACAGCTTGATGCTCCCGGAATGCTGGCTGAAACGGACGAGTACATGGCCGGAGGTAAACGACCGGCCCGTGTTTACCGGGTGGTGAACGGTATTGCTGTACTGCCGGTGACCGGCACGCTGGTGCACCGGCTGGGCGGTATGCGGCCATTTTCCGGAATGACAGGCTATGACGGCATTGTCGCCTGTCTTCAGCAGGCAATGGCGGATAGCCAGGTGCGGGGCGTACTGCTGGACATTGACAGTCCGGGCGGGCAGGCCGCCGGCGCGTTTGACTGCGCTGACATGATTTACCGCCTCCGTCAGCAGAAGCCGGTCTGGGCACTGTGCAATGACACTGCCTGTTCTGCAGCCATGCTGCTGGCGTCGGCCTGCTCCCGACGGCTGGTTACCCAGACATCCCGTATCGGCTCCATTGGCGTGATGATGAGCCATGTCAGCTATGCCGGTCATCTGGCGCAGGCCGGTGTGGATATCACGCTGATTTATGCCGGGGCGCACAAGGTGGATGGCAATCAGTTTGAAGCGTTGCCGGCAGAGGTTCGCCAGGACATGCAGCAGCGGATTGATGCGGCGCACCGGATGTTTGCCGAAAAAGTGGCGATGTATACCGGGTTGTCTGTGGATGCGGTCACGGGAACAGAGGCCGCCGTTTTTGAAGGTCAGTCCGGCATTGAGGCCGGGCTGGCGGATGAATTAATCAATGCGTCGGATGCCATCAGTGTGATGGCCACGGCGCTGAACAGTAATGTCAGAGGAGGCACTATGCCGCAATTAACTGCAACGGAAGCCGCCGTGCAGGAGAACCAGCGAGTGATGGGGATCCTGACATGCCAGGAAGCGAAAGGACGTGAACAGCTTGCCACGATGCTGGCAGGGCAACAGGGCATGAGCGTTGAACAGGCCCGGGCGATTCTGGCCGCGGCGGCACCGCAGCAGCCGGTGGCATCCGCGCAGAGTGAAGCCGATCGCATTATGGCGTGTGAAGAAGCGAACGGTCGTGAACAACTGGCGGCTGCACCACTGGCGGATGCCGGGCCCTCACTTCGTGATCAGATCATGGCCCTGGATGAGGCAAAAGGGGCAGAAGCGCAGGCTGAAAAACTGGCGGCCTGCCCGGGAATGACCGTGGAGAACGCCCGGGCTGTGCTGGCTGCGGGATCAGGTAAGGCCGAACCGGTCTCTGCATCCACAACCGCCCTGTTTGAACATTTCATGGCGAATCATTCACCGGCAGCGGTGCGGGGTGGCGTGTCACAGACGTCAGCAGACGGTGATGCGGACGTGAAAATGCTCATGGCCATGCCATGAAGTCAGTGCTGACCATCAATATGAGGTTTTAACAAAATGGTGACGAAAACCATCACTGAACAGCGTGCGGAAGTACGTATTTTTGCCGGTAATGATCCGGCTCATACCGCCACAGGCAGCAGCGGGATTTCTTCCGCAACACCGGCTCTGACGCCCCTGATGCTGGATGAAGCCACCGGGAAACTGGTGGTCTGGGATGGACAGAAAGCCGGTAGTGCGGTTGGCATACTGGTACTGCCGCTTGAAGGCACAGAGACAGCGCTGACGTATTACAAGTCGGGAACCTTTGCGACGGAGGCAATCCACTGGCCTGAAAGTGTGGATGAACACAAAAAGGCAAATGCCTTTGCCGGCACAGCCCTGAGTCACGCGGCTCTGCCGTAACACGTTATCAGGCCACCATGGTGGCCTGACTGATTTCTGAATGAAAGGAACTGATTTATGGGATTGTTTACGACCCGCCAGTTACTCGGTTATACCGAACAAAAAGTTAAATTCCGTGCGCTATTTCTGGAGCTGTTTTTCCGCCGTACGGTGAATTTCCACACCGAAGAGGTGATGCTGGACAAAATTACCGGAAAAACGCCGGTGGCGGCCTATGTCTCCCCGATCGTTGAAGGAAAAGTGCTGCGCCATCGTGGTGGTGAAACCCGCGTGTTGCGTCCGGGCTACGTCAAGCCGAAACACGAATTTAATTACCAGCAGGCGGTTGAGCGCCTTCCTGGTGAAGATCCATCTCAACTGAATGATCCGGCTTACCGCCGTCTGCGTATCATTACCGATAACCTCAAACAGGAAGAGCACGCCATTGTCCAGGTGGAAGAAATGCAGGCGGTAAATGCTGTGTTGTATGGCAAATACACCATGGAAGGAGACCAGTTCGAGAAAATTGAGGTCGATTTTGGCAGGTCGACGAAGAATAACATCACTCAGGGTAGTGGTAAGGAGTGGTCAAAACAGGATCGTGACACGTTCGATCCTACACATGATATTGACCTCTACTGCGACCAGGCCAGCGGTCTTGTGAATATTGCCATTATGGACGGTACCGGCTGGCGTCTTCTGAATGGTTTTAAGCTGTTCCGCGAAAAACTGGATACCCGTCGCGGTTCAAATTCTCAACTCGAAACGGCAGTGAAAGATCTGGGCGCAGTGGTGTCCTTCAAGGGGTATTACGGCGATCTGGCCATTGTGGTGGCGAAAACGTCTTATATAGCAGAAGACGGTATCGAAAAACGTTATCTTCCAGATGGCATGCTGGTTCTGGGGAATACTGCTGCAGATGGGATCCGTTGTTACGGTGCCATTCAGGATGCTCAGGCGTTGTCCGAAGGTGTGGTGGCCTCTTCCCGTTATCCGAAACACTGGCTGACGGTAGGGGATCCCGCCCGTGAATTTACCATGACGCAGTCCGCGCCGCTGATGGTGTTGCCGGACCCGGATGAGTTTGTGGTGGTACAGGTGAAATAATCCGTGAGCGGGGGCGAAATGCCCCCGTGTCTTTTTTCACAGGGGGCTGATATGGCAACGAAAGAGCAAAATCTGAAACGGCTTGATGAACTGGCCCTGATTCTGGGGCGTGAGCCGGATATATCCGGGAGTGCCGCAGAGATAGCGCAGCGGGTGGCAGAATGGGAAGAGGAAATGCAGTCATCCGGCGATGATGTACAGGTTATGAATATGGATATCCGGGAGCGGGAAACCGCGGCTCATGATGTTCGTGAGGAAACATCCGGCGCGTTAACGCGCATCAGAGTTCTGACCTGCCTCCATCTCTGTGGCGTTGATGGTGAAACGGGGGAATCCGTTGAGCTTGCGGATGTTGGTCGGGTGATTCTGATTATGTCCTCAGATGCAAAAACACACGTTGATGGTGGAATGGCTGTTTATGCGTGATTTTCAGAATGCCTTTGATGCCGCCCTTGCCGGGGTGGACAGTACGATTGTTGAAGTGATGGGGATCCGTGCGCAGTTCACCTCCGGAGCACAACGTGGCGGCGAAGTTCAGGGGGTTTTTGACGATCCGGAGTCGCTGGGTTTTGCCGGTGGCGGGGTCCGTATTGAAGGAAGCAGCCCGTCATTATTTGTGCGGACGGATACGGTGCGTGCCGTGCGGCGTGGTGACACGCTGACCATTAACGGCGAGATGTTCTGGGTGGATCGTGTTTCTCCGGATGACGGGGGAAGCTGTTATCTCTGGCTCAACCGTGGGCAACCACCCGCTGTTAACCGGCGACGATAAACGCAGGGGGAAATTATGGCGATAAAAGGGCTTGATCAGGCGATTGATAATCTGAGCCGGGTTCGTAAAAACGCCATTCCGGCGGCTTCAGCAATGACGATTAACCGCGTGGCCACAACGGCGATTAATCAGTCTTCATCACAGGTTGCCCGGGAGACAAAGGTACGCCGGAAACTGGTTAAGGAACGGTCCAGACTGAAACGGGCGACGGTCAGAAATCCGAACGCAAAAATTATCGTTAACCGCGGTGATCTTCCAGTGATTAAGCTGGGGATCAGGATGCTGGGCCGTCGTCCGAACAGCATACTTAAAGCCGGTCAGCATCGGTATCAGCGGGCATTCATTCAGCGATTAAAAAACGGTCGCTGGCATGTCATGCAGCGTGTGGCCGGGAAAAACCGTTACCCTATTGATGTGGTGAAAATCCCGATGGCGGCCCCACTGAAACAGGCGTTTGATGAGAATGTTGACCGTATCCGGCGTGAACGCCTGCCCGGAGAACTGGCATCCGCGCTGAAACAACAACTGAGGATTGCGATAAAACGATGAAACACACTGATATCCGTGCTGCAGTGCTGGATGCACTCGAGCAGCATGAACACGGGGCGACGCTGTTTGATGGTCGCCCCGTTGTTTTTGACGAAGAGGATTTTCCTGCGATCGCGGTTTATCTGACGGATGCAGAGTATACCGGTGAAGAGCTGGATGCAGATACCTGGCGGGCCACACTGCATATTGAGGTGTTTTTACCGGCACAGGTACCGGATTCAGAGCTTGATCAGTGGATGGAAAGCCGGATTTATCCGGCGATGACTGCGATCCCGGCACTGGCAGGACTGATTACCACGATGGTTACGCAGGGCTATGAGTATCGTCGTGATGACGATATGGCGTTATGGAGCTCTGCGGATCTGACTTATTCCATTACATACGAGATGTGAGGACGATATGGCAACACCAAATCCCCTGGAGCCGGTAAAAGGTGCCGGTACCACTCTGTGGGTTTACAACGGCAAGGGTGATGCTTATGCAAACCCGTTGTCAGACGCTGACTGGCAGCGACTGGCTAAGGTGAAGGATCTGACGCCGGGCGAGATGACGGCAGAATCCTACGATGATAACTACCTGGATGATGAAGACGCAGACTGGACCGCGACCGGGCAGGGGCAGAAATCTGCAGGTGATACCAGTTTTACGCTGGCCTGGAAACCGGGAGAGGAAGGTCAGAAAGGGCTTATAGGCTGGTTTGAAAGCGGCGATGTCCGGGCCTATAAAATCCGTTTTCCGAATGGCACGGTGGATGTGTTTCGTGGCTGGGTCAGCAGTATCGGTAAGGCCGTGACGGCGAAAGAAGTGATCACCCGCACGGTGAAAGTCACTAACGTGGGTAAACCTTCTGTAGCGGAAGAACGCAGCAAAATTACGCCGGTCAGTGCGATTAAGGTGACGCCGACATCCGGTACGGTGGCAAAAGGGAAAACAACCACCCTGACCGTTACTGTGGAACCGGAAAATGCAACGGATAAGACATTCAGGGCGATTTCCGCCGATCCATCAAAAGCCACCATTAGCGTGAAAGATATGACGATTACTGTGACGGGGGTTAAGGATGGAAAAGTCAGCATCCCTGTGATTTCCGGTAATGGTCAGTTTGCTGCGGTGGCTGAAATTACCGTTAATAATGTGCCGGGTAGCTAAAGAGCTGAGAGATAAGCGATGTTCCTGAAAACAGAACAATTTGAATATAACGGTGTATCCGTCACGCTTTCTGAGCTGTCTGCGCTGCAGCGTATTGAGCATCTTGCCCTCCTGAAACGGCGGGCAGAAGAGGCTGAAGCCAGCGGCAACCTGCAGGTGAGTGTGGAAGATCTTGTCAGAACCGGCGCGTTTCTGGTGGCGATGTCCCTGTGGCATAACCATCCACAGAAAACGCAGTCACCGTCAATGAATGAGGCCGTGATGAAGATAGAGCAGGAAGTGCTCACCACCTGGCCTGCTGATGCCATTGCCCGGGCGGAAGACGTGGTGTTGCGTCTGTCCGGGATGATCGAAGCTGTTCGTCCGGATACTGATATTACTGAAGTGGCGAAAAATAACACGCTGACTGATGATGATTTTTCTGCGGGAAAGTCTTCGACGGTGAGCTGAACTTTGCCCTCAGACTGGCGCGTGAGATGGGGAGACCCGACTGGCGCGCCATGCTTGCCGGGATGACATCCACCGAATATGCCGACTGGCACCGTTTTTACCGCACGCATTATTTTCAGGATACCCAGCTGGATATGCATTTTTCCGGGCTGACGTACGCTGTACTCAGCCTGTTTTTTTGCGATCCGGATATGCATCCCTCTGATTTCAGTCTGCTTGTCCCCCGGCATGAGGAAGAGCAGGTGGAGAGGCCGGATGAGGACAAAATGCTGATGCAGAAAGCGGCAGGACTTGCCGGAGGCGTCCGGTTCGGTGGGGACGGAGGGGGCGATATTTTATCGTCTGCGGATGTGGCGGATGTCATGGTGGATGATGCCGCATTAATGATGGCTTCAGCGGGGATTCCGGGAGGTGTGAGATATGTCCCAGCCGGTTGGTGATCTTGTTATTGACCTGAGTCTGGATGCGGTCCGTTTCGATGAGCAGATGAGCCGGGTAAGGCGTCATTTTTCAGGTCTGGATACTGACGCCAGAAAAACCGCAACTGTCGTTGAGCAGGGGCTGAGCCACCAGGCGCTGGCTGCACAAAAAGCAGGGATTTCCGTCGGGCAGTATAAAGCGGCCATGCGAACCCTGCCCGCACAGTTTACGGATATCGCCACGCAGCTTGCCGGTGGTCAGAATCCCTGGCTGATCCTGCTGCAACAGGGCGGTCAGGTGAAGGACTCCTTCGGCGGGATGATCCCCATGTTCAGGGGGCTTGCCGGTGCGATCACCCTGCCGATGGTCGGGGTCACCTCGCTGGCGGTGGCGACAGGTGCGCTGGTGTACGCCTGGTACCAGGGAGATTCCACGCTTTCAGCGTTTAATAAAACCCTGGTTCTTTCCGGTAATCAGTCCGGACTGACTGCCGATCGCATGCTGACGCTCTCCAGAGCCGGACAGGCCGCAGGGCTGACGTTTAACCAGGCGAGTGAGTCACTGGCAGCCATGGTGAATGCCGGTGTGCGTGGTGGTGAACAGTTTGATGCCATCAACCAGAGTGTCGCGCGTTTTGCTTCTGCATCCGGTGTGGAGGTGGACAAGGTTGCAGAGGCTTTCGGAAAACTGACCACTGACCCGACGTCGGGGCTGATTGCGATGGCGAAGCAGTTCCATAACGTGACGGCGGAGCAGATTGCGTATGTTGCTCAGTTGCAGCGTTCCGGCGATGAAGCCGGGGCATTGCAGGCGGCGAACGAGGCCGCAACGAAAGGGTTTGATGACCAGACCCGACGCCTGAAAGAGAACATGGGCACGCTGGAAACCTGGGCAGACAGGACAGCACGGGCATTCAAATCCATGTGGGATGCGGTGCTGGATATTGGTCGTCCTGATACCGCGCAGGAGATGCTGATTAAGGCAGAGGCTGCGTTTAAGAAAGCAGACGACATCTGGAATCTGCGCAAGGATGATTATTTTGTTAACGATGAAGCGCGGGCGCGTTACTGGGATGATCGTGAAAAGGCCCGTCTTGCGCTTGAAGCCGCCCGAAAGAAGGCTGAGCAGCAGAGTCAACAGGACAAAAATGCGCAGCAGCAGAGCGATACCGAAGCGTCACGGCTGAAATATACCGAAGAGGCGCAGAAGGCTTACGAACGGCTGCAGACGCCGCTGGAGAAATATACCGCCCGTCAGGAAGAACTGAACAAGGCACTGAAGGACGGGAAAATTCTGCAGGCAGATTACAACACGCTGATGGCGGCGGCGAAAAAGGACTATGAAGCGACGCTGAAAAAGCCGAAAGGCGTGAAGGTGTCTGCGGGCGATCGTCAGGAAGACAGTGCTCATGCTGCCCTGCTGACGCTTCAGGCAGAACTCCGGACGCTGGAGAAGCATGCCGGAGCGAATGAGAAAATCAGCCAGCAGCGCCGGGATTTGTGGAAGGCGGAGAGTCAGTTCGCGGTACTGGAGGAGGCGGCGCAACGTCGCCAGCTGTCTGCACAGGAGAAATCCCTGCTGGCGCATAAAGATGAGACGCTGGAGTACAAACGCCAGCTGGCTGCACTTGGCGACAAGGTTACGTATCAGGAGCGCCTGAACGCGCTGGCGCAGCAGGCGGATAAATTCGCACAGCAGCAACGGGCAAAACGGGCAGCCATTGAGGCGAAAAACCGGGGGCTGACTGACCGGCAGGCAGCGCGGGAAGCCACGGAACAGCGCCTGAAGGAACAGTATGGCGATAATCCGCTGGCGCTGAATAACGTCATGTCAGAGCAGAAAAAGACCTGGGCGGCTGAAGACCAGCTTCGCGGGAGCTGGATGGCAGGCCTGAAGTCCGGCTGGAGTGAGTGGGAAGAGAGCGCCACGGACAGTATGTCGCAGGTTAAAAGTGCTGCCACGCAGACCTTTGATGGTATTGCACAGAATATGGCGGCGATGCTGACCGGCAGTGAGCAGAACTGGCGCAGCTTCACCCGCTCCGTGCTGTCCATGATGACAGAAATTCTGCTGAAGCAGGCAATGGTGGGGATTGTCGGGAGTATCGGCAGCGCTATTGGCGGGGCTGTTGGTGGTGGCGCATCCGCGTCAGGCGGTACAGCCATTCAGGCAGCTGCGGCGAAATTCCATTTTGCGACCGGAGGATTTACGGGAACCGGCGGCAAATATGAGCCAGCGGGGATTGTCCACCGCGGGGAGTTTGTCTTCACGAAGGAGGCAACCAGCCGGATTGGTGTCGGGAACCTGTACCGCCTGATGCGGGGCTATGCGGAAGGGGGGTATGTGGGTGCTGCCGGAAGTCCGGCGCAGATGCGGCGGGCCGAAGGCATTAATTTTAATCAGAACAATCACGTGGTGATTCAGAACGACGGTATCAACGGACAGGCCGGGCCGCAGCTGATGAAAGCGGTGTATGAGATGGCCCGTAAAGGTGCGCAGGATGAGCTCCGGCTGCAGTTGCGTGATGGCGGTCTGTTATCGGGGAGCGGGCGATGAAAACATTTCGCTGGAAAGTGAAGCCGGATATGGAGGTGAACTCGCAGCCATCGGTGCGTGAAGTGCGTTTTGGTGACGGGTACTCACAGCGTATGGCGGCAGGGCTGAATGCTGACCTGAAAACATACAGGGTGACGCTTTCCGTGACCCGGGAGGAGGCCCGGCATCTGGAAGCGTTCCTGGCAGAGCACGGTGGCTGGAAGGCATTTTTGTGGAAGCCACCCTATGCATACCGGCAGATAAAGGTGATCTGTGCCGGGTGGTCTGCGCGGGTCGGGATGTTGCGCGTTGAGTTCAGCGCGGAGTTTAAGCAGGTGGTGAACTGATGCAGGATATTCACGAAGAAAGTCTGAACGAGTCGGTTAAGTCAGAGCAGTCACCGCGGGTGGTACTCTGGGAAATCGACCTGACGGTGCAGGGCGGTGAGCGGTATTTTTTCTGCAATGAGCTGAATGAAAAAGGGGAGCCGGTGACCTGGCAGGGGCGTGAATATCAGGCGTACCCGATTGAGGGGAGTGGCTTTGAGATGAGCGGGAAGGGCAGCAGTGCCAGACCGTCGCTGACGGTGTCCAATCTGTTCGGTCTGGTCACCGGGATGGCGGAAGACCTGCAGAGTCTGGTGGGGGCCACGGTGGTCCGCCGCCGGGTGTATGCCCGTTTTCTGGATGCGGTGAATTTCGTTGCGGGCAATCCGGAGGCCGACCCGGAGCAGGAGCTGACGGACCGGTGGGTGGTGGAGCAGATGTCAGCGCTGACAGCCATGACGGCCTCGTTTGTGCTGGCCACACCGACCGAGACGGACGGGGCGCTGTTTCCCGGTCGTATCATGCTGGCGAACACCTGTATGTGGACCTACCGCTCTGATGAGTGTGGTTACACGGGCGGGGCTGTGGCGGATGAGTTCGATAAACCCACCACGGATATCCGTAAGGACAGATGCAGCAAGTGCATGCGCGGGTGTGAACTGCGCAGGAATGTCGGCAATTTTGGCGGTTTCCTTTCCATTAATAAACTTTCGCAGTAAATCCCGGTTTATGACACAGACTGAATCAGCGATTCTGGCACATGCCCGGCGGTGTGCGCCTGCGGAGTCGTGCGGCTTCGTGATAAGCACGCCGGAGGGGGAGTGGTATATCCCTTGTGTGAATATTTCCGCGGAGCCGGAGGCGTATTTTCGTATCGCACCGGAAGACTGGCTGCGGGCAGAGATGCAGGGGGAGATTGTGGCACTGGTCCACAGTCATCCCGGTGGGCTGCCCTGGCTGAGCGAGGCTGACCGGCGGCTGCAGATAAAAAGCGCACTGCCCTGGTGGCTGGTCTGCCGGGGTGACATTCACAAATTCCGCTGTGTGCCACATCTGACGGGACGGCGCTTTGAGCACGGGGTGACGGACTGTTACACGCTGTTCCGGGATGCTTATCATCTGGCGGGGACTGAAATGCCGGATTTTCATCGCGAGGATGACTGGTGGCGCAACGGCCAGAACCTTTACCTGGACAATATGGCGGTCACCGGCTTTTACCGGGTGCCCCTGTCCTCTGCACAGGCGGGCGATATTCTGCTGTGCTGCTTTGGTGCTTCGGTACCGAACCATGCCGCCATTTACTGCGGTAACGGTGAGCTGCTTCACCATCTGCCTGAACAACTGAGTAAACGGGAGAGGTATTCCGAAAAATGGCAACGACGAACGCATTCTGTCTGGCGTCACCGCCACTGGCACGCATCTGCCTTCACGGGGATTTACAACGATTTGGCCGCCGCCTCAGCCTGTATGTGAACACGGCAGCGGAAGCCATTCGCGCCCTGTCGATGCAGATGCCGGGCTTTCGCCGTCAGATGAACGAAGGCTGGTACCAGATACGTATTGCCGGTGATGACACGGCACCGGAGGCGGTGTACGCCCGTCTTCACGAACAGCTGGGTGAGGGAACGGTCATCCACATTGTGCCGCGACTGGCCGGGGCCGGAAAGGGTGGACTGCAGATTGTGCTGGGGGCGGCAGCCATCGTGGGCTCTTTCTTCACGGCCGGTGCCTCGATGGCGTTATGGGGTACAGCCCTGAGTGCCGGCGGTTTTTCTGCCACCACAATGCTGTTTTCACTGGGTGCCAGCATGATACTGGGCGGTGTGGCCCAGATGCTGGCCCCGAAGGCAAAAACACCGGATTACCGCGCAACGGATAACGGCAGACAGAACACGTACTTTTCCTCGCTGGATAACATGATTGCCCAGGGGAACCCGATGCCGGTGCCTTACGGGGAAATGCTGGTTGGCTCCCGCCGTATATCCCAGGACATCAGCACCCGTGATGAAGGCGGGGGCGGAAAGGTCGTGGTTATCGGGCGGCAGGGGTAAAAAGAATAAAAAAATCCCGCAGTGATCGCGGACAGGAACTGCGGGAGAGTTACGAAGATTAAGTGTAAGGAATTATTCTTATATCACGACAAAAAAATTAACGCAGAGAAATTATACGCGCCACAGTCAGTTTGTGAAAATGTGAAGATATTCAGAATTTTTATGCCATTACCGGTTTTAACCAACAGGATTATCGGTGGGCATGAAAGAAAACCCCGGTATCTGCTGATACCGGGGTTTCTCTTTAGCATGGCAGAAATGTGTTTCATGCTTTTCGGGCGAAGGATATCCGACTTCTGTACGGAATGGCAAGTGGCGGTTAATTTATTCAGGGGAAGGCTGTATGGGAAAAGGTGGCGGTAAGGCACACACGCCTCGTGAGGCGAAGGATAATCTCAAATCCACGCAGATGATGAGCGTGATTGATGCGATTGGTGAGGGACCGATAGAAGGTCCGGTGAAGGGACTGCAGAGTATCCTGGTGAACAAAACCCCGCTGACGGACACGGACGGTAATCCCGTGATACACGGTGTGACGGCGGTCTGGCGCGCCGGGGAGCAGGAGCAGACACCACCGGAAGGCTTTGAGTCCTCCGGTGCTGAAACCGGACTGGGCGTGGAAGTGACGAAGGCAAAACCGGTGACGCGCACCATTACGTCCGCGAACATTGACCGCCTGCGGGTTACCTTCGGGGTGCAGTCACTGGTGCAGACCACGTCAAAGGGCGACCGTAATCCTTCCTCTGTCCGGATTCTGATTCAGTTACAGCGTAATGGCCGCTGGGTGACGGAAAAGGATGTCACCATTAACGGCAAGACCACCTCGCAGTTCCTGGCCTCGGTGATTCTGGATAATCTGCCTCCCCGGCCCTTTAACATCCGGATGGTCAGGGAGACGGCGGACAGCACCACGGACCAGCTGCAGAATAAGACGCTGTGGTCGTCATACACCGAAATCATCGATGTGAAACAGTGCTACCCGAACACGGCCATTGTGGGGCTGCAGGTGGATGCGGAGCAGTTCGGCGGCCAGCAGATGACGGTGAACTACCATATCCGCGGTCGCATCATCCAGGTGCCGTCAAACTATGACCCGGAAAAACGCACGTACAGTGGTATCTGGGACGGCAGTCTGAAACCGGCATACAGCAACAACCCGGCCTGGTGCCTGTGGGACATGCTGACTCACCCGCGCTACGGCATGGGAAAACGTCTGGGGGCGGCGGATGTGGACAAGTGGGCGCTGTATGCCATCGGGCAGTACTGCGACCAGACGGTCCCGGATGGTTTCGGGGGGACCGAGCCGCGGATGACCTTTAATGCGTACCTGGCACAACAGCGTAAGGCGTGGGACGTTCTCAGTGATTTCTGCTCTGCGATGCGCTGTATGCCGGTATGGAACGGCCAGACGCTGACGTTCGTTCAGGACCGTCCGTCGGATGTGGTGTGGCCGTACACCAACAGCGATGTGGTGGTGGATGATAACGGCGTGGGTTTCCGCTACAGCTTCAGTGCCCTGAAGGACCGGCACACGGCAGTGGAGGTGAATTACACCGACCCGCAGAACGGCTGGCAGACCTCCACGGAACTGGTGGAAGACCCGGAAGCCATACTGCGCTACGGACGCAACCTGCTGAAGATGGACGCGTTCGGCTGTACCAGCCGCGGTCAGGCCCACCGTGCCGGGCTGTGGGTGATAAAGACCGAACTGCTGGAAACGCAGACGGTGGATTTCACGCTCGGGTCACAGGGGCTGCGTCACACACCCGGTGACATCATTGAAATCTGTGATAACGACTATGCCGGGACCATGACCGGCGGACGTGTCCTGTCCATCGATGCCGCCAGCCGTACCCTGACGCTGGACCGGGAGGTGACACTGCCGGAGACCGGCACGGCCACTGTTAATCTGATTAACGGCAGCGGTAAGCCGGCGAGCGTGGCCATCACCGCACACCCCGCGCCTGACCGGATACAGGTCAGCACCCTGCCGGATGGTGTGGAGACATACGGTGTGTGGGGACTCTCCCTGCCGTCACTGCGTCGTCGCCTGTTCCGCTGTGTCTCCATCCGGGAAAACACGGACGGCACCTTTGCCATCACGGCGGTGCAGCACGTACCTGAAAAAGAAGCCATCGTGGATAACGGGGCCCGCTTTGAGCCGCAGTCAGGCACCCTGAACAGCGTTATCCCACCGGCAGTGCAGCACCTGACGGTGGAGGTGAGCGCAGCTGACGGCCAGTATCTGGCGCAGGCTAAATGGGACACGCCGCGGGTGGTGAAGGGCGTGCGCTTCAGTCTGCGCCTGACCAGTGGTAAGGGAACGGATGCCAGACTGGTGACCACCGCCATCACCGCAGACACGGAGCACCGTTTCAGCGGCCTGCCACTGGGGGAATACACCCTGACGGTGCGGGCCATTAACAGCTACGGCCAGCAGGGCGAACCTGCGACCACCACCTTCCGGATTGCCGCACCGGCAGCACCGTCGCGGATTGAGCTGACGCCGGGGTATTTTCAGATAACGGCGGTCCCGCGTCTTGCGGTGTATGACCCGACGGTACAGTTTGAATTCTGGTTCTCAGAAAAACGCATCACGAACACGGCACAGGTGGAAAAATCTGCCCGTTATCTGGGGACCGGCAGTCAGTGGACTGTCCAGGGGAGCCGGATTAAGCCGGGGACGGATTTCTGGTTTTACGTGCGAAGCGTCAACCTGGTGGGAAAATCTGCTTTTGTGGAAGCCAGCGGGCAGCCCAGCAATGATGGTGAAGGGTATCTGGAAATTTTCCGGGGGCTGATAGATGAGACGCTTCTGGGCCAGGCACTGAAAGAGCGCATTGATGCTTCAGCGCTGCGTACGGAGGTCACGCAACTGGAAGAAGACATCCGTCAGCGGATGGACACGGATATCGCAGAAGTGACCCGGAAAATCGGGAAGGCGGAAAACAGCCTCACGCAGCTGGTTGCGAAAAAGAATGAGGACCAGACACTGGCCATCGCGCAGGTGAGCCAGAAAGTGGACCGGGTGAGCAGTGAAATCTCACAGACTGTCAGCCAGGGGCAGTCAGAAAACGCCCGACAGATAGCACAGGTCCGCCAGTACGTGGATAAAAAAGGGAGTGAAATTACCTCGACCACGGATAAAAAGCTGGGTGACCAGGCCGTGACCATACAGCAAATCCAGCGGGTTCAGTCAGACACGCGCAATGAGCTGAATGCCATGTATATGCTGAAGGTGCAGAAAACAAAAAACGGTATTCCCTATGTGGCCGGGATTGGTGCGGGGATTGAGGATGTTGATGGTCAGACGCTGAGCAGTATTCTGCTGCAGGCGGACCGTATCGCGATGATTACCCCGGAGAATGGCAACACCACGCCGCTGTTTGTGGCGCAGGGGAATCAGCTGTTCATGAACGACGTGTTCCTGAAGCGACTGTTTGCGGTGAGCATCACGTCATCCGGCAATCCTCCTACGTTTTCCCTGACGCCGGATGGCAGGCTGACAGCCCGCAATGCGGATATCAGTGGAGCCATCACGGCGAATACCGGCACGCTCAATAATGTCACCATTAACGAGAACTGTGTCATCAGAGGGAAACTGTCTGCAAACCAGATTGAAGGCGATCTCGTTAAAACAGTGGGTAAGGCTTTCCCCCGTGACTCCCGTGCACCGGAGCGTTGGCCATCAGGAACCATTACCGTCAGGGTTTATGACGATCAGCCGTTTAACCGGCAGATTGTTATTCCGGCGGTGGCTTTCAGCGGTGCCAGACATGAGCGGGAGAACAGCGATACTTATTCGTCATGCCGCCTGATAGTACGGAAAAACGGTGCTGAAATTTATAACCGTACCGCGCTGGATAATACGCTGATTTACAGTGGTGTTATTGATATGCCTGCTGGTCGCGGCCACATGACGCTGGAGTTTTCTGTATCAGCATGGTGGGTAAATGGCTGGTATCCCACAGCAAGTATCAGCGATTTGCTGGTTGTTGTGATGAAGAAAGCCACTGCAGGCATCACGATTAGCTGAATTTTATAACCCCAATACGGGCGCCAGAAATGGCGCCTTTTTTATTGCAGAAAAGCGAGAGGTAATTATGCGTAAAGTTTGTGCAGCCATTTTGTCCGCAGCCATCTGTCTGTCCGTATCCGGTGCGCCTGCATGGGCGTCTGAACATCAGCCCACACTGAGCGCGGGGTATCTTCATGCCCGTACGAACGCTCCCGGCAGCGATAATCTGAACGGGATTAACGTGAAATACCGTTATGAGTTTACGGACGCGCTGGGGCTGATTACGTCCTTCAGTTATGCCAATGCTGAGGATGAGCAAAAAACGCACTACAGCGATACCCGCTGGCATGAAGATTCCGTGCGTAACCGCTGGTTCAGCGTGATGGCGGGGCCGTCTGTACGCGTGAATGAATGGTTCAGCGCGTATGCGATGGTGGGTGTGGCTTACAGCCGTGTGTCGACTTTCTCCGGGGATTATCTCCGCGTAACTGACAACAAGGGGAAAACGCACGATGTGCTGACCGGAAGTGATGACGGTCGCCACAGCAACACGTCTCTGGCGTGGGGGGCTGGCGTGCAGTTTAACCCGACCGAATCCGTAACCATTGACCTTGCTTATGAAGGTTCCGGTAGTGGCGACTGGCGAACGGATGCATTTATTGTTGGTATCGGATACCGTTTCTGACAACAGACGCCGATTTATCTTCTGTAAATATTGTTATGATACGCAGGTTCATCCACCTTATGGGGTGAACTGCGTTTGAGGAAACGTAAAGTTACACTGTCCTGAAGCCCGTGGCGTCACTGCTGCGGGCTTTTTTTATTGGTGGAAAAGTATGACAGTAAAAATTTCTGGCGTGCTTAAAGATGGCACAGGAAAACCAGTACAGAACTGCACCATTGTGCTGAAGGCCAGACGAACCAGCAGCACGGTGGTGGTGAACACGGTGGCCTCTGAAAATCCGGATGAAGCCGGACGTTACAGCATGGATGTTGAGCATGGCCAGTACAGCGTCACCCTGCTGGTTGAAGGTTTTCCGCCTTCACATGCCGGGACCATTACCGTCTATGAAGGTTCCAGACCAGGTACGCTGAATGATTTTCTCGGTGCCATGACGGAGGATGATGTCCGACCGGAGGCACTGCGCCGCTTTGAGCAGATGGTGGAAGAGGTGTCACGTAACGCCTCCGCGGTTGCACAGAATACGGCAGCCGCGAAAAAATCAGCCAGCGATGCCAGTGCATCAGCCAGCGAGGCGGCAACTCATGCAACCGATGCTGCAGCCTCAGCACGTGCCGCCAGCACGTCAGCCGGACAGGCCGCGTCGTCGGCTCAGTCAGCGTCTTCCAGCGCAGGAACGGCATCGACAAAGGCCCGTGAAGCAGCAAAAAGTGCTGCTGCTGCAGAGTCATCAAAAAGCGCGGCAGCTACCAGCGCCAGTGCCGCGAAAACGTCAGAAACGAATGCCGCAGCATCACAAAAATCGGCAGCCACTTCTGCATCCACAGCGACCATGAAGGCGTCAGAAGCTGCCACCTCGGCACGGGGTGCGGCGGCCTCAAAAGAGGCAGCGAAATCTTCAGAAACGAATGCATCATCAAGTGCCAGTAGTGCAGCTTCCTCGGCAACGGCGGCAGGAAATTCCGCGAAGGCGGCAAAAACGTCCGAGACGAACGCTAAGTCTTCTGAAACAGCAGCGGGACAGAGCGCCTCAGCTGCGGCAGGTTCAAAAACAGCGGCTGCATTATCTGCCAGTGCCGCGTCAACAAGTGCCGGGCAGGCCTCAGCCAGTGCCACCGCCGCCGGAAAATCGGCAGAAAGCGCCGCATCATCCGCTTCAACAGCCACAACGAAGGCTGGCAAAGCCACTGAGCAAGCCACTGCAGCAGCGAGGTCTGCTTCTGCAGCAAAAACCTCTGAAACAAATGCAAAGACTTCAGCAGACAATGCTGCTTCCTCTAAGGCGGCAGCCGCATCGTCAGCCAGTTCAGCGGCGTCATCGGCATCATCTGCGTCTGCTTCAAAAGATGAGGCGACCAGACAAGCGTCAGCAGCGAAAGGTAGTGCCACGACAGCAACAACGAAAGCATCAGAGGCGGCAGGCAGTGCGACGGCTGCATCTCAGAGCAAAGTTGCTGCTGAATCCGCGGCAACGCGCGCCGAGACAGCAGCAAAACGGGCAGAGGATATTGCATCCGCCGTGGCGCTGGAGGATGCGAGCACGACGAAAAAGGGGATAGTACAGCTCAGCAGTGCAACAAACAGCACCAGTGAAAAGCTGGCGGCAACGCCAAAGGCAGTTAAAACTGTTAAAGATAGTTCAGTTCAAAAAACTGGCGACACAATGGGAGGGCAGTTAAAAATCAGCACGATAAATGCTCTTCGAATATTCAACCAAGCCTTTGGCCTTATTTTTAGGCGTTCCGAAGATCATCTTCATCTTATTCCGACTAATGAAGGGGAGGGGGAAAATGGAGACATCGGTTCATTAAGACCATTCTCTATAAACTTAAGATCAGGGTTGGTGTCCATCGGTAATGGACTAAAAGTTGGTGGTAGTGTTACTGGTAATTTGACCGGAAACGCAGATACTGCGACCAAGATCAAGACAGCACGTAAGATTGGGGGCGTGGCATTTGATGGATCGGCAGATATCAACTTGCCTGGAGTCAACGCTACCGGTAATCAAAACACTACAGGTAATGCTGCGACCGCCACGAAACTTCAGGCAGCCAGAACGATTAACGGTGTGTCATTTGATGGTAGTGCAAATATCACATTGACCCCTTCAAATATTGGGGCATTGGCATTAACTGGAGGGACTCTTTCAGGTGGTTTAACTGCTGCTGGTGAGGTTATTTCAAGGTCAGCAAATGGTCTGCGTATTGCCTATGGCAACTATGGATTCTTTATCCGAAATGATGGATCAAACACATATTTTATGTTGACAGATTCGGGTAACAGTCTTGGTACGCACAATAGCTTAAGGCCGTTTATAATTAGTAACCATACTGGCAATGTTACAATTGCAACTAAATTAAACGCGAGTGGTGGTATCACTGGATCTTTATCGGGTAATGCAAGCACAGCAACCAAATTGCAAACTGCAAGGACAATTAACGGCGTAAAATTTGACGGCTCGGCAAATATTGAAGCGTTTCCGCCAGGTGTTCCGCTGCCGTGGCCATCAGATACACCACCTGCAGGTTATGCGATCATGCAGGGGCAGACGTTTGATAAGGCAGCATATCCGAAACTGGCTATTGCCTATCCTTCAGGTGTTATTCCAGATATGCGCGGCTGGACAATCAAGGGCAAACCCGCCAGTGGCCGGGCCGTATTGTCTCAGGAACAGGACGGCATAAAATCGCACACCCACAGCGCCAGCGCATCCAGTACGGATTTGGGGACGAAAACCACATCGTCGTTTGATTACGGCACTAAATCCACGAATAACACCGGGGCGCATACGCACAGTCTGAGTGGCTCTACGGGGTCTGCCGGTGTTCATACTCATGGTAATGGTATTCGTTGGCCAGGAGGCGGCGGTTCTGCGTTAGCATTTTATGATGGCGGTGGGTTCACTTATGTCCAGAATTCACAGTATCAAGTAAGCCCGGAGACTTCTTCCTATAGATCGTATTATCAACGTATTCAGACACAGTCAGCAGGTGCTCATACCCACTCGCTGTCTGGTACTGCAGCAAGTTCTGGCGCACATGCACATACTGTAGGTATTGGTGCGCATACGCACTCCGTTGCGATTGGTTCACATGGACACACCATCACCGTTAACGCTGCGGGTAACGCGGAAAACACCGTCAAAAACATCGCATTTAACTATATTGTGAGGCTTGCATAATGGCATTCAGAATGAGTGAACAAGCACGGACCATAAAAATTTATAATCTGCTGGCCGGAACTAATGAATTTATTGGTGAAGGTGACGCATATATTCCGCCTCATACAGGTCTGCCAGCAAACAGTACCGATATTGCACCACCAGATATTCCTGCTGGCTTTGTGGCTGTTTTCAACAGTGATGAGGCATCGTGGCATCTCGTTGAAGACCATCGGGGGAAAACGGTTTATGACGTAGCGTCAGGGGACGAGTTATTTATTTCTGAACTCGGTCCGTTACCGGAAAATGTTACCTGGTTATCGCCGGAAGGGGAGTTTCAGAAGTGGAACGGCACAGCCTGGGTGAAGGATACGGAAGCAGAAAAACTGTTCCGGATCCGGGAGGCGGAAGAAACAAAAAACAACCTGATGCAGGTAGCCAGTGAGCATATTGCGCCGCTTCAGGATGCTGCAGATCTGGAAATTGCAACGGAGGAAGAAACCTCATTGCTGGAAGCCTGGAAAAAGTATCGGGTGTTGCTGAACCGTGTTGATACATCAACTGCACCTGATATTGAGTGGCCTACGAACCCTGTCAGGGAGTAATCATTGGGATTATGCCGCAGCACGTCTTAAGCAAGAACGTGCTGCGGTTGGATGCTATTTTTTCCCTGAAGCGGAAAACATTACTACAGTACCTTGAACCTTGGTTTTAACATTCTCGAAATGCTCTGAGAGTATATGTGTTAAGCCTTCTTCGGAATCTTTTGTGTTTGAAAAGATGCCTTTCTGATTGTAAATGCGCATCAGTTTTTGACCGAAGCTATTGTGCACAACTCCATCGCCAAGAATTGTGGCTCCGTATAGAGTTCCATCGTCAGTTAAGGCCTGCGCCGCATTGCGTATTACACAGCTTTTTGTAGATATATTTCCAGGCAGGCAGTGAAGAAGGTAAAACATGGAAATGGAATCAAATTGACCATGTAACGCCGCGGGATAAGGTTCAAAAACATCATGGCTAATTTTATGTTTAATTTTTGATTCCCCAGCCCTTGTAGATGCCGCGTTCAGGCTAGCTTCGTTCAAATCCATTAAAGATATCAGACTACTCTCAGGTACGTGAGTAAGGTAAAACCCAGTTCCAACACCAATATCCAGATGGTTGTTACCTACATGTTCCAGAAAGTGTGGAAGAAGGTGTTCCTTTGTAGGACATCCCCATGCAAGCCGATTTGATACTCCCAAAACCCACCAGTCATAAAGCTTTAGGGTAAGTGGTGTGTAAATTTTAGCCCCATCATCTGTGTTTTTTTTCATTGATTTCACCATGTTATAGTTTTATTTGTGAATTAAATCAATTATGGCGATGAATTACAAGGGGTTAAATGCTGCCGCAGCATAGCGATATTGAAATAGCCTGGTATGCTTCGATACAGCAGGAGCCGAATGACTGGAAGACCGTCACCACACAGTTCCACATCCAGGAATTCAGTGAGTATATTGCGCCACTGCAGGATGCTGTAGATCTGGAAATCGCAACGGCGGAAGAAAGATCGTTGCTGGAGGCATGGAATAAATATCGGGTATTGTTGAATCGTGTTGATACATCAACTGCACCTGATATTGAGTGGCCGACTTCACCTGCAGAGTAATCAACGGCGCAGGGATGATATTTTGTGCTTGAAGTGCCTCCCCGACCATTCAGATAGTCGGGGAGGGGTATTGGGATTATACGCAATCAGTTTTAGTTAAAGACCGAAGCTCTCGAAAAATCTTTCTCCAAAACCAGAATGGAATTGATTGATTTTGATAGGATCTATAACGCCGTTACCTTAAACGGCAAAACCACTCAAAAACAAACTTAATGCATTGAATATAAAGGATTAATCATCTAATTCGCTCACCTTCTTATTCAGCAAACGAGAAGCGCGCCAGTAAACCAGCAACATCAGGCCCATTACGATAGTCAGCGTAATGCTGGTGGCTGCACCAAACGGCCAGTCACGAATATTGAGGAACTGTACTTTGATGACGTTACCGATCAGCAGGTTTTTCGCACCGCCCATCAGGTCGGACACATAGAACAGGCCCATCGCTGGCAGCATCACCAACAGGCATCCGGCAATAATCCCCGGCATCGTCAGTGGGATAATGATACGGATAAAGGTCTGCAACTTGCTGGCACCGAGATCGCGCGCCGCCTCCAGCAACGGCTTATCCAGTTTTTCGATACTCGAGTACAGCGGCATCACCATAAACGGCAGCAGAATGTAAACCAGACCGATAATCACCGCACTGGGTGTGAACATGATGCGAATTGGTGTATCGATAACGCCCAGCCAGAGCAAAAACTCGTTGAGATAGCCTTTGGTGCTGAGGAAAATTTTCAGCCCGTAGATACGAATCAATGAGTTGGTCCAGAACGGAACAATCAGCAGAAACAGCAGCAGCGGACGCACCTTGTGTGGCAGCTTCGCCAGAAACCAGGCAAAAGGATAGCCCAGCACCAGGCAGGCGAGGGTGGCGATCAGCGCCATATTCAGCGAGTGCAATAGCACTTCAAAATAGAGCGGATCGAGCAGACGCGTGTAGTTATCCAGCGTAAAGACCATTTTGACGAAACTGGCGTCGTCGCGGGTCAAAAAGCTGGTGCCAATGATCATCAGGTTGGGCAGAAAGACAAACAACACAAGCCAACCGACAATAGTGACAATCACTACATTCTGGAACTTACTTGTGTTCTTCATCAGCCAGTACGACCTCCCAGCTTTCTACCCAATTAATGGCCATTTTTTGGTCGAGAGAGTGGTCAAAGTCAGGATCGTCTTCATTGAAGAATTCGCTGACCATCACCATCTTGCCATTTTCCAGTTCAACAACCGACTCCAGCGTCATGCCTTTGTAGTTACGCTCGCGAACGTAACCAATCAGCCCTTCAGCGTGGTTGTCGTCGTTAATCTCTTCAACACGTAAGTCTTCCGGGCGCAGCAGAACATGCAGTTTTTGCCCCGGTTCAACGGCGAAGTTAACGTAGATATTACATTCGCGGCCTTCAACGTTGGCGCGTACGCGCTGCTCGTCGAGACGTTCGATGACAGTGGCGTTAAACATATTGATTTCGCCAATAAACCCAGCAACAAACAGGTTTTTCGGCTCTTCATAGATTTCACGCGGCGTGCCGTCTTGCTCAATGCGACCATCGCGCATCACCACAATCCTGTCCGACATGGTGAGTGCTTCTTCCTGGTCGTGAGTCACGAAGACGAATGTAATGCCAAGCTTACGCTGTAACGCTTTCAGCTCGTTCTGCATTTGCTTGCGCAGTTTGTAATCCAGCGCTGAGAGCGACTCATCCAGCAACAACAGACGAGGCTTGTTAACCACCGCGCGGGCAATGGCGACGCGTTGCTGTTGACCACCAGAGAGCTGATGCGGTTTGCGTTGAGCGAAGGTTTCCAGCTGCACCATCCGCAGGGCTTCCATCACGCGGGGCGTAATTTCAGCAGCGGGGGTTTTTTGCATGCGTAACCCAAAGGCCACATTTTCGAACACGGTCATGTGGGGGAAAAGTGCGTAGCTTTGGAAAACAGTGTTCACATAGCGGTTTTCCGCCGGAACGTGGGTGATGTCCTCGTTATCCAGCATGATGCGTCCGGAATCAACAGTTTCCAGACCTGCAATCAGGCGAAGAACGGTTGTTTTACCGCAGCCAGAAGGGCCAAGCAGCGTGAGGAACTCGCCATTGTTGATAGTCAGATCCAGCTGGGGAATGACCTCTTTACCATCAAAGCATTTGCGAATTCCCGCCAATTGCACCAGCGGTGAAAGCGAACTCGGTTGTTTATTCAATTTTTTACTCTGTCCCATGTAAACGCAACGGATGGCTTACCGATGCGGGGTTTGTGGTTAACCACCTTGGTGACTCTTAATGAGGGCGGTAATTCTACGGCAAACCGCTTGAATCGCCAATCTTTGTTGTGAATTACTGGCTTAGCTTTATATTCATTAAGGTAATGCTGATAAATATTCCCGCTTGCAGGGGTAAAAGTGACCTGACGCAATATTTGTCTTTTCTTGCTTCTTAATAATGTTGTCACAAAAAGTGAGGGTGACTACATGGATAAACTACTTGAGCGATTTTTGAACTACGTGTCTCTGGATACCCAATCAAAGGCAGGGGTGAGACAGGTTCCCAGCACGGAAGGCCAATGGAAGTTATTGCATCTGCTGAAAGAGCAGCTCGAAGAGATGGGGCTTATCAATGTGACCTTAAGTGAGAAGGGCACTTTGATGGCGACGTTACCGGCTAACGTCCCTGGCGATATCCCGGCGATTGGCTTTATTTCTCATGTGGATACCTCACCGGATTGCAGCGGCAAAAATGTGAATCCGCAAATTGTTGAAAACTATCGCGGTGGCGATATTGCGCTGGGTATCGGCGATGAAGTTTTATCACCGGTTATGTTCCCGGTGCTGCATCAGCTACTGGGTCAGACGCTGATTACCACCGATGGTAAAACCTTGTTAGGTGCCGATGACAAAGCAGGTATTGCAGAAATCATGACCGCGCTGGCGGTATTACAACAAAAAAACATTCCGCATGGTGATATTCGCGTCGCCTTTACCCCGGATGAAGAAGTGGGTAAAGGGGCGAAACATTTTGATGTTGACGCCTTCGATGCCCGCTGGGCTTACACCGTTGATGGTGGTGGCGTAGGCGAACTGGAGTTTGAAAACTTCAACGCTGCGTCGGTCAATATCAAAATTGTAGGCAATAACGTTCACCCAGGCACAGCGAAAGGTGTAATGGTGAATGCGCTGTCGCTGGCGGCACGTATTCATGCGGAAGTTCCGGCGGATGAAAGCCCGGAAATGACAGAAGGCTATGAAGGTTTCTATCACCTGGCGAGCATGAAAGGCACCGTTGAACGGGCCGATATGCACTACATCATCCGTGATTTCGACCGTAAACAGTTTGAAGCGCGTAAACGTAAAATGATGGAGATCGCCAAAAAAGTGGGCAAAGGGTTACATCCTGATTGCTACATTGAATTGGTGATTGAAGACAGTTACTACAATATGCGCGAGAAAGTGGTTGAGCATCCGCATATTCTCGATATCGCCCAGCAGGCGATGCGTGACTGCGATATTGAACCGGAACTGAAACCGATCCGCGGCGGTACCGACGGCGCGCAGTTGTCGTTTATGGGATTACCGTGCCCGAACCTGTTCACTGGCGGTTACAACTATCATGGTAAGCATGAGTTTGTGACTCTGGAAGGTATGGAAAAAGCGGTGCAGGTGATCGTCCGTATTGCCGAGTTAACGGCGCAACGGAAGTAAGCGAAAAGGGATGCGGCATGTGATGCCGCATCCGGCTTAAATCCAAACTTACCCTTCGAAGAACCAATACCCGCTATTGACCAGCGCCGCGAGCATCGCGAGGAATGACGGATCTTCCAGCGCATCGCCAAAATTCTCCGCAGTCAGCGCAATGTTGCTGGCGAGTGCATCCAGTGCCGGACGGTGCGGGGAATCGATCTTCTCACCATTGGTATACACGTCGTCGCCAATGCGCAATACGCGCAGACCACCCAGACGCACCAGCACTTCACCTTGTTTCAGCGCATCGTAGATTTCATCCGGCTGATAAGGCGGCTCTGGCGGCGCGATATCCAGTTCATGGCGTGACTGGGATATAAACTCGCCAAACCATTGCTTAAAGTGTTCCGGCTGGTTGATCAATTCGAGCATCATCTCACGCAGTTTATCCATCTCTTGCGGCAGAACATCCGCAGGATGAGCGCGAGGTGAAACATCAGGATCGCTGTAGTAGTTGCCGCCCAGTTCACGTTGCAGCACATAATCGGCAAATCCGCTAATCAGTTCCCGCGTATTTGGTGCGCGAAAACCGACGGAATAGTTCATCGCATTTTCCAGCGCGTAGCCTTCATGGGGGAATCCTGGCGGAATATAAAGAATATCGCCTGGCTCCAGTTCTTCATCAATGATGGCTTCGAACGGATCGACCTGTAACAGATCCGGATGTGGGCAGTGCTGTTTCATTTGCAGCTTTTCGCCCACTCGCCAGCGACGACGTCCGGTACCCTGAATGATAAACACGTCGTACTGATCGAGATGCGGGCCGACGCCGCCGCCAGGTACAGAAAAAGAGATCATCAGATCATCAATACGCCAGTCCGGTAGTTCACGGAACGGTCGCATCAGCGCGGCGGTCGGCTCATGCCAGTGATTCACTGCTTGCACTAACAATGACCAGTTAGTTTCACCGAGATGATCGTAGCTTTCGAACGGACCGTGGCTGACCTGCCATTTGCCATCCTGGTGACTGACCAGTCGACTGTCGACTTCGCTTTCCATCGCCAGACCCGCCAACTCGTCTGGAGAGATCGGGTCAATAAAATTATTAAAGCCGCGTTTTAACACCACCGGGCGTTTCTGCCAGTGACGTTCAAGAAAATCGGGCCAGTTAAGAGTGAGTTGGTATTCCATGTTAAGCATCCACAGGCTGGTATCTGCAACCGATTATAACGGATGCTTAACGTAATGCGTGAAGTATGGACATATTTATTCATCTTTCGGCGTAGAATGCTGGCGACCAAAAATCACCTCCATCCGCGCACCGCCAAGCATGCTCTCTCCGGCGACGATTTTACCCTCATATTGCTCGGTGATTTCGCGGGCTACCGCCAGCCCTACACCTTGCCCAGGGCGTAAAGTATCAACCCGTTGACCACGGTCGAAAATGACCTCTCGCTTGCTTAATGGAATACCGGGGCCATCATCCTCGACCACAATATAGAGATGCTCGTCTGTTTGCCTTGCAGATATTTCGACAAACTCGAGGCAATATTTACAGGCATTATCCAGCACGTTGCCCATCACCTCGACAAAATCGTTCTGCTCACCGACAAAGCTGATCTCTGGCGAAATATCGAGAGAGATATTGACCCCTTTGCGTTGATACACTTTGTTCAGCGCCGAGGTGAGATTGTCCAGCAGTGGGGCGACCGGATGCAGCTCGCGGCTGAGCAATGTCCCGCCGCGCATACTGGCACGATGCAGGTAGTAGCCAATTTGCTGTGAAATGCGGCTGATTTGCTCCAGCATTACCGGTTCAGCATCACTGACGCTCATCTTCTCACTACGCAGAGAACGCAGCGTACTTTGCAGCACCGCCAGTGGCGTTTTCAGACTATGGGTCAGGTCGGTGAGCGTTGTACGATATTTGTCGTAACGTTCGCGTTCACTTTTTAACAATCGGTTCAGGTTTCGTACCAGACTGGTCAGTTCTCGCGTTGTGGCTGGATTGAGCAATTCGCGGTTATGTTCTTCCAGTTCGCGGACTTCTTTTGCCAGGGCTTCGATGGGGCGTAAACTCCACCAGGCGGCGACCCACAGCAGCGGGATCACTAACAGCAGATTGGCTGAGAGCACATAGATAAACCAGCTCCAGACCATATAGGAACTTTTTAGCTCCACCGGAATGGTATCCACCACCACAATGGTTAACTTTGGCATCCGCGATGTTGCCGGGTAGACGTTTACCGCCACCGAGTGGGTCATCTCCGCGTCGTCATCATCTTCCCGCACTTCCTGCAACTGTTGCTGTATCGTATGATCTCCACTCAGCAAGAGGCTGGTATCGTTAACATCCGCTTCAATTTCATGAAAACCATTCGATTTCAGCCAGTCAGGCTGGATCATCTTCATCAGCCAGGGCACGTCACGTTGCGCCCATAAAAGCTGCCCGTTCTCATCATAAATTAGCGTCATGGTGGGGCTTTGCTTGTCGATATTTTCGGGTAACTCGACATGCAACTTATTGTTTTCCCACTTCGCAAGGGTATAGAACAGATTGCTCTCGCCACGTAACAGCCGAAACGTAGTTTTATCGAAACTGACGCTATAACCGATCAGCGCGACCATTCCGTAGGCAAGCGAAAGCACCAGTACTACCGCTGCCGTTGCCAACAGAAAACGTACCCGCAGCGAGAGCGGGAAAAAAAGACGTAGTAATTTTTTCATCAGCGCAATTCGAACAGATAGCCCTGGCCGCGAACGGTGGTAATCACTTCTTGCGGATATTGTGCCTGAATTTTTTTGCGCAGACGTCCCATCAGTACATCAATGGTATGGCTTTCCCGCAGCTCCGCATCCGGATAGAGTTGGAGCATTAACGAATCTTTGCTCACCACTTTGCCATTATTGCGTATCAACGTTTCCATAATGGTGTATTCGAACGCGGTCAGTTTGATCACTTCGTCATTAATAGATAATTCACGGCGAGAGAGATCAACCTGAAACGGGGGTAGCGAAATGACCTGTGAAGCCAGACCGCTATTACGCCGCATTAATGCCTGCATTCGCGCCATCACCTCTTCAATATGAAATGGTTTAGTCACGTAATCATCAGCGCCAGCACTTAATACTTCGACTTTGTCCTGCCAGCTTTCACGGGCGGTTAATACCAGAATCGGCAGTGAAACATCATTGCTACGCCAGCGGCGAATCAGTGACAGACCGTCCTCGTCTGGCAATCCCAGATCGACAATCGCAATATCCGGTAAATGTTCATTGAGATAATAATCGGCTTCTTTGGCATCTTCTGCGTCATCGACCTGATGACCAGCATCCTGAATCTGAACTTTAAGGTGGTGACGTAACAACGCATTGTCTTCAACAACCAGTACGCGCATTTTTATTTCTCCCTGTCTTAATTATTAAAATAGTGTAACGCGATTATGTGGTTATGGGGGTAAACATTAAATAAACCAGCGGGGGAGGGGAGGTAAAGTGAAAAAATAAAAAGCGGATAATCTTAATAAGCAGGCCGGACAGCATCGCTATCCGGCACTGATACGAGTTTATTTCAGTTCATCAACCATGGTGATGGCGCGACCAATGTAGTTAGCCGGCGTCATCGCTTTCAGGCGGGCTTTCTCTTCTTCTGGCAACGCCAGACCGTCGATAAACTGCTTCATGCCTTCGGCGTCAACGCGCTTGCCGCGAGTAAGCTCTTTCAACTTCTCGTACGGTTTTTCGATGCCATAGCGACGCATAACTGTCTGGATTGGCTCAGCCAGCACTTCCCAGTTGTGATCCAGCTCATCCAGCAGATGGTCACGGTTCACTTCCAGTTTGCTCACGCCTTTCAGGGTGGATTGATACGCAATCAGCGCATAACCGATACCCACGCCGAGGTTACGCAGCACGGTGGAGTCGGTCAGGTCACGCTGCCAGCGGGAAACCGGCAGTTTGCTTGCCAGATGCTGCAATACCGCGTTGGAAAGGCCCAGATTCCCTTCGGAGTTTTCGAAGTCGATCGGGTTAACTTTATGCGGCATGGTGGAAGAACCAATCTCACCAGCAATGGTTTTCTGTTTGAAGTGGTTAAGGGCGATATAACCCCAGACGTCACGGTCAAAGTCGATCAGAATGGTGTTGAAGCGCGCAACGCAATCAAACAGTTCGGCAATGTAGTCGTGCGGTTCGATCTGGGTAGTGTACGGGTTCCACTGAATACCCAGCGAGGTGACGAACTCTTCGCTGAACTGATGCCAGTCAACTTCCGGGTAAGCGGCGATGTGGGCGTTATAGTTACCGACCGCGCCGTTGATTTTGCCGAGGATCTCCACCTGATTAAGCTGGCGGTACTGGCGCTCCATACGGTAGGCGACGTTTGCCATCTCTTTACCGATGGTTGACGGCGTGGCGGGCTGACCGTGGGTACGAGACAGCAGCGGGATATCGCGGTACTGAACGGCGAGATCTTTAATGCCATCAATCAGTTGACGCCAGTACGGCAGGATCACTTCATCACGCGCGGTTTTCAGCATCAACGCGTGGGAGAGGTTATTGATATCTTCCGAAGTACAGGCAAAGTGGATGAATTCAGAAACCGCGTGCAGTTCCGGGATCTCCGCCACTTTTTCTTTCAGGAAATACTCAACCGCTTTAACGTCGTGGTTAGTGGTACGCTCGATGGTTTTGATGCGTGCTGCATCTTCTTCGCTGAAACTGGCGACAATTGCATCAAGGTAACCGATTGCGTCGGCAGCAAAAGCAGGAACTTCCTTGATCGCTGCGTGCGCGGCCAGTTTTTGCAGCCAACGTACTTCAACTTGTACACGGAATTTCAGCAAACCATATTCGCTGAAAATCCCGCGCAGCGCGCTGACTTTATCGCCGTAGCGTCCATCGACAGGGGAAACGGCGGTCAGTGAGGATAATTCCATAGATCACAACTCCGGGGTTAAATGAGCAAGAATTTGTTTTGCCTGAGTGGTCAGGCGATTACGAGAAAACATCAGTTGCAGACGTCCGCCGCCAACCTGGTGCCAGAGCACGGCGGCGCGAATGCCTGCCAGCAGGGTTGCGCGAACTTTCGCCTGCACTTGTGGGCTTTGCAGTACAGCAGGGGAACCGGTTACCTGAATGCGCGGGCCAAGCGGGCTAATCACATCAACATAGATAGCAGCCATCGCGCTCATCAGCGTTTCGGACTGTAAATCGAAGTGTTCGAGCTGGCGTTGCAGGCCGTTGATCCGGTTGCCCAGAGTGTCGAGCGCACCTTTCGCTGAGGAGAGTTTGCGCTCAAGCACCATCAGGCTGAGTGTGTAGCGGGTTAACTCAGCGTTTAAGCCCTGGCGACTGCTGGCATTGAGCACGCCGAGCAAGGTTTCCAGCCCGACGCGCAGGTTGGCTTCGCTACCGCCAAAAACCGCCAGCGTCGAGCTGGGGTTCATATCAATAATACTGTTGAGTGAGACGTGTAGCGCATCGGCATCACAATGCCCCTGGTGAGCGAGTTGTTGCACCAGGCGTGCCGACTGACAAATACCGGCCAGGGCGAGGGTGATGTCATAGTAATTCTTTGCCACGTTCACTGCTTCCTTGTTTTAAGTAAAGATAATAATCAGACCGGCAGCGGCAGACGCTGCTCAATAATACCGCCACCGAGGCACACTTCACCGTTATAGAAAACGGCAGACTGGCCCGGCGTCACGGCGGCAACCGGCTCATCGAAAATCACTTCAATGCGATCATCGTCCAGCGCCTTGACGGTGCACGGGATGTCGGTCTGGCGATAGCGGGTTTTTACTGTGCAACGCATAGTACCGGTGAACGGCTCGCGATCGACCCAGTGCAGCTGCTGGGCAATCAGACCGACAGACATCAGACGCGGGTGTTCATGGCCCTGCGCAACAATCAGAATGTTGTTTTCGACGTCTTTATCGACCACATACCACGGTTCTTCGGTGCCGTCTTTGGTGCCACCGATACCCAGACCTTTACGCTGACCGAGGGTGTGATACATCAGCCCCTGGTGCTCACCAATTTCATCGCCATCGACGGTAATGATTTTGCCCGGTTGCGCCGGGAGATAACGGCCCAGGAACTCGCGGAATTTACGCTCGCCAATGAAGCAAATGCCGGTAGAGTCTTTTTTCTTCGCGGTGACCAGACCGAGATCTTCAGCAATCTTACGCACCTGCGGTTTTTCCAGTTCGCCGACCGGGAACAGGCTTTGCGCAATCTGCTCATGGCTGAGCGTATAAAGGAAGTAGCTCTGGTCTTTATTGCTGTCCAGACCACGCAGCAGGCGGCTCTTGCCATCGACATCTGCCCGACGTACGTAATGACCGGTAGCGATATAATCGGCACCTAAATCTTCAGCGGCAAATTCGAGGAAGGCTTTAAATTTGATCTCTTTGTTGCACAGAATATCCGGATTCGGCGTGCGACCGGCTTTATATTCGGCAAGGAACAGTTCGAAGACGTTGTCCCAGTACTCGGCAGCAAAGTTAACGGTGTGCAGTTCAATGCCGAGCTTGTCGCAGACAGCCTGGGCATCAGCCAGATCCGCTGCCGCTGTGCAATATTCCTCACCGTCGTCTTCTTCCCAGTTCTTCATAAACAGGCCTTCGACCTGATATCCCTGTTGTTGCAACAGCCAGGCAGAAACGGAGGAATCGACACCGCCGGACATGCCGACGATTACTTTTTTTGCGGTTTCAGACATTGGATCACTCACGACATTGAACTTCAAGGCGGCGTATTCTATCACGCAGCCTTTTAGATGACACCCTTTGTAAAAGGCCAGTTAAAATCGCCAATCATCTCTAGCGGATAGCGTTGCCTGCTTTGATAACAACGAATACTTTCCGCCACCAGCGGCGAACGCAGATTTGACGCCTGTAAAATTTCTTCGGCGCTAACCCAACGGCAGCAGTCGATATCGCTGTCATGAGGCTGGGTCGGGCATATTTGCTCAAGCTCAATAGCAAACAGGAAACGCAAAAACGGCGTTTTATCTGGCGCAATCCACTGATGCATACGAATAAAGTGTTGCGGCTGCGCGCTGATGCCGGTTTCTTCCCACAGCTCACGGGCGGCGGCTTCCACTAAGGTTTCATTGGCTTCCAGATGCCCGGCAGGTTGGTTCCATAACGCTTTACCATTAATCGTCTCTTCAACGACTAAAAATTTGCCTTCTGCGTGCACCACGCAAGCAACGGTAACGTGCGGTTTAAACATTTTGCGTCCTTAATCTGTCGCTTCTCGCCATTCGCCGTTGGCAAGATTATCCAAAGAGTAATCACCCATCGCATAGCGAATCAGTCGCAGCGTGGGGAAACCAACATGGGCGGTCATGCGGCGCACCTGGCGATTACGTCCTTCATATAAGGTGATCTTCAGCCAGCTGGTGGGAATACTTTTGCGTTCACGAATTGGTGGATTCCGCGGCCATAACCACGCGGGTTCGTCAACCAGCTCTACGCCTGCGGGCAGGGTAGGGCCATCATTTAAGGTTACGCCATTGCGCAAGGCTTCAAGTGCGTCTTGTGTGGGAATACCTTCCACCTGCACATAATAGATTTTTCCGGTGCGTTTACCCGGCTGGGTTAAACGCGCCTGCAACGCGCCGTTATTGGTCAGCACCAGTAACCCTTCGCTATCGCGGTCAAGACGACCTGCTGCATAAACGCCCTGAACCGGGATGAATTCTTTTAATGTTTTGCGTCCGGCTTCATCGGTGAACTGCGGAAGAACATCGTAGGGTTTATTGAACAGGATCACGCGCGTGGGCTGGTTTTCAAGTTTACGCCTGGTAGAACGTTGCGAGCTGAATCGCTTAACCTGGTGATTTCTAAAAGAAGTTTTTTGCATGGTATTTTCAGAGATTATGAATTGCCGCATTATAGCCTAATAACGCGCATCTTTCATGACGGCAAACAATAGGGTAGTATTGACAAGCCAATTACAAATCATTAACAAAAAATTGCTCTAATGCATCCGTATCGCAGGACGCAAACGCATATGCAACGTGGTGGCAGACGAGCAAACCAGTAGCGCTCGAAGGAGAGGTGAATGGAAAGTAAAGTAGTTGTTCCGGCACAAGGCAAGAAGATCACCCTGCAAAACGGCAAACTCAACGTTCCTGAAAATCCGATTATCCCTTACATTGAAGGTGATGGAATCGGTGTAGATGTAACCCCAGCCATGCTGAAAGTGGTCGACGCTGCAGTCGAGAAAGCCTATAAAGGCGAGCGTAAAATCTCCTGGATGGAAATTTACACCGGTGAAAAATCCACACAGGTTTACGGTCAGGATGTCTGGCTGCCTGCTGAAACCCTTGATCTGATTCGTGAATATCGCGTTGCCATTAAAGGCCCTCTGACCACTCCGGTTGGTGGCGGTATTCGTTCTCTGAACGTTGCCCTGCGCCAGGAACTGGATCTCTACATCTGCCTGCGTCCGGTACGTTACTATCAGGGCACCCCAAGCCCGGTTAAACACCCTGAACTGACCGATATGGTTATCTTCCGTGAAAACTCGGAAGACATTTATGCGGGTATCGAATGGAAAGCAGACTCTGCCGACGCTGAGAAAGTGATTAAATTCCTGCGTGAAGAGATGGGCGTGAAGAAAATTCGCTTCCCGGAACATTGCGGCATCGGTATTAAGCCGTGTTCTGAAGAAGGTACCAAACGTCTGGTTCGTGCAGCGATCGAATACGCAATTGCTAACGATCGTGACTCTGTGACCCTGGTGCACAAAGGCAACATCATGAAGTTCACCGAAGGCGCGTTTAAAGACTGGGGCTACCAGCTGGCGCGTGAAGAGTTTGGCGGTGAACTGATCGACGGCGGCCCGTGGCTGAAAGTTAAAAACCCGAATACCGGCAAAGAGATCGTCATTAAAGATGTGATTGCTGATGCATTCCTGCAACAGATCCTGCTGCGTCCGGCTGAATATGATGTTATCGCCTGTATGAACCTGAACGGTGACTACATTTCTGACGCTCTGGCTGCACAGGTCGGCGGTATCGGTATCGCCCCAGGCGCAAACATCGGTGACGAATGCGCCCTGTTTGAAGCCACCCACGGTACTGCGCCGAAATATGCCGGTCAGGACAAAGTAAACCCAGGCTCTATTATTCTCTCCGCTGAGATGATGTTACGCCATATGGGCTGGACTGAAGCCGCAGACCTGATTGTTAAAGGTATGGAAGGCGCAATCAACGCCAAGACCGTAACCTATGACTTCGAACGTCTGATGGAAGGCGCTAAATTGCTGAAATGTAGCGAGTTTGGTGATGCGATCATCAAGAACATGTAATCTCTACATGTGTTAAATATTGAAACGGGCGTATAACACGCCCGTTGTTTTATTTATGTGGATATTATTAATATCATGTCGAGAATATTTATATGAAGACCATTACTTGAGTCCATATGGGCATATTTTTATAATACAACTATTATGTAAACATTTATTTGTTATTTCGCTTTCTCCTGGAGGACACTCTTGACTGCTTTTGAGTAAACTCCATAAATCCTTGTTGAATGGTGTGATGTTATAAATAGTAATAGGGTATTCTTTATCCTTAAAGATAATACCAGACTTAACCGGTGTAAATATACTTCCAGGAGTGAGAAATATAGTAGGTTGATACCAGATGATCATTTTCATATCACCCCATATGGCTGAAAAAGATATACCGCATGTAGGTTGAATTACCGTGTCAATTACTATCCACTTCATTTGTTATGTCTTATCCCACGGTATTTAATATGGTTCATTAGGATGTTTATTTCTTGACTTTGCATATGTGTATATTACTCCCCAAAAAACAAATTAATCAAAAATTAAAACCATTGTTTATATAAAACAAAATTTAAAGCAAGAAATCTCAATAGATATTAAACAAAATGAGATTTAGTGAAAATATTAGATTATTCACTTCGTTTTAGATTTGTTTAGCTAAAATGTTATACATTCAAATGACTGAACATCCTGTAATTAAAACATAGCCTTTATACTACTTTGTGCCAATTTGCTAAACATTATGGTTGGCCTTTTTATATAACGATAATGACGAATATAAGCATGACATGAGAATAAGGTTTCAATTTTTTAGTTATATAGGAATGGTTTAACCCATTCCTGGCTAAAATACATATAACCGGATGATGACTAAACCAAAACACATGTGCGTTAAGTATTGAAACGGGCGTATGGCACGCCCGTTGGTTTTATAAATTTGCTAACCGTTATAAAATAACGTATAGAAAGTCAAGTAATCACATTTCAAATATCAATTTGATAGTATTGGCCTGGTGATTATTTATGAGTGGCAATAAAAAGACAGTATTTATCATCCATAGGGATAGTCTCTGCACTTTTATTTCCATTATGCTAATGTCTTACTGAATTATGAAGCATTTCTTAAGCTTCCAACTTTAGCTAGATTAATGGTTTATTGTTTTCTACATCTTCAATATATAAAAGCGTATTATCAATGGCGTAGTAACTGCGTTTGTTATGATTAACATCAGTAACCCACCGGAAAACGCCCGCGCCTGCCAGTGTTGAACAGTATTCCCGAAATGTTGATTTTCCGCAAATATGAAGCAATGCGGCCTCTTTTATTTTAGCAGGGTTCTTGGTCGTACTAACTTTTAACAGGTTCCTGGTTCCTCTTAATAACAAAACCGTGTCATCGTGAGTAATAATTCTGATATTATCCGTAGCCAGATAATAAATGTAATGTGCAATGCGGTGATGTTTTAATTCTGAATAAAACCAGGAGAAGTTTTGCTCTTTTCTCACTTGCTCAAACATCTTTTGAAAAACAACAACCTGATCCATCAGGATAATAACCTCTTGTTAGTTGTGAGACTGCGTAGTGTGCACGATCGGTTTTACCACTTCAATCTGGTCTGTCCTTTGGCTGTGATATGTACAAAGTGTGAAAGGGGGATTACCTGAATTCTCCCGGTGAGCATTTTGCAACGGACCAGCTCCGGTACAAACGCTATTGTGGGTTCAGATTATAAGATTCTGTCTAAGGGGCGGGATAAAGGTGAAATTAGGGGGCATGAAAGATGACTTTATAACCTTGCTCACCCCAGTGTTGTAAAAGTTCGTTTTGCCTTCTCGTTGGTGCCATGCCTGTCCAGACAATCAATGTTTGCGTTGGGAACAGTTCCGGGCGCGGCGCTTCAATGGGATCAGCAAGAACAGAAATGTGCCATCCTGACAATGATAAACGCCATGCTTCCAGCCACAATCGTGCTCTCTCTTCAACATTCCACGCCATCAGAATGGCTTCTTTACCGGGCTTACGGCGCATTTCGAAAAGCGAGGCTGCTGCGTATTCAATTAATGCGCCGTCAAACATACTGCTCATAATGCGGGAGGTGTTGTGATCAAGCACGAGACGCTGGCGAACAGGAAGGTAAACATGATTAATCAATTGATCTACTGGGTACTCTCGACCCAGTGAAATAATTCTCGCGCGTAGTTTGGCAGGATTAGCCATACGAAGAATTGACATCATCTCTTCTTGCAGGCGGCTCCAGTCATCTTCCGTATCCTGGCTGGTGGTTTCCAGTAATGCTTTAACTTTGCCTACAGGGACGCCATTACTTATCCAACGCTTGATCTCTTCGATGCGTTGTATGTCTTCTTCATCAAAGAGTCGGTGTCCGCCTTCACTGCGCTGTGGTTTTAACAAACCGTAGCGGCGTTGCCAGGCCCGGAGAGTGACAGGATTAATCCCGCAACGTTCGGCAACATCACCAATGCTGTAATAAGCCACACTTCCTCCTTGCGGTCATAAATCTCCGTCGCCTGTACACGACCCAATAATACTTTGTACAATATACGCTAAAATTGTACAAAGTATAAATAAGATTTCAGCTAAATTGAATGAAACATTATTTTTAATGTGGATTAAATTTAAACATAACGTATTCATTTTCACGATGATTTTCAGAAATCATACGAAATAATGTGCTGAAAATTATTTTTTCTCCGGCCACGCAACTGAAGGGATACCATTCAATTTAGCTTTCGCAAACAGATCTCCCTGAAACATCTCAATTCCTGCAGATTCAAGCCACATCCACTCTTCTGGTGTTGTCACACCCATAGCAGAGACTTGAATTTCAAGTGATGTACAGCATTTTATGATCGCCTGAATAATTGCCTGCCGTGGCCCGCTTTTATGAACATTGTTAATCAATTCCTGACTGATTTTAATTCTGTCAGGCTGGAAGCGTGACAGGAGTAACAAACCGGCAAAACCTGCGCCAAAATGATCAATTGCTACACTGATACCGGCAGCCTTAAGCGATTTAATCGCTTCTGCAAACTCATCAAACCGAGATATGACTTCACTTTCAGTAAATTCAACGATGATTTGTTCAGGCACCAGAGCATTGGCCTTTATTTCATCAAGTAAAAAAGAGACTGCGTCAGGTTCGTTAACCAGGGTCATAGGTAATAGATTGATTGAAATCATTTTATCACCGAGGTCAAGTGCGTGTGCCATCGCGAATGCAAGCGCCTTACTTTTGAGATCCGCTTTGTAGATTTCCCCGTCTTTACGCTGCCCAACCGCTATAGCTGACGGGCTGTCTTCATTTTTTTGCACAATGGCTTCAAAAGCGATTATCCGCCGCGATAAGGGATCGACAATAGGATGAAAGGCAAAGTGGTCGTTTATAGTTGGTGAAAGGGTACAGGAATCAAGTTCTTTATCAGATCCGTCAGCGATAAAAAGCCAGGAGTCTTCGGCAGGGATCTCGAAATAGGTTGCTTGTTCGGTTGCAAGGACAAAAGTACGAAAAAATTGTAGCGCTCTGTCATCATAAGTTAGCTGAAATTTTGATGTGCCTTTGTCGAATACGGCCTGTAAAACGTCATCTCGCTCGTGCAGGCGCAAATCAAATAATTCCATTCCCGCTTTGCCAAAACGGCGAGCAGGCGCGTAATCGCACAGCAGCTCAACAATATTATAGTGCCGTGGATCCTGGCATATAGCCCGATATATCATTTTAACCTGTTCTTCCGGACCTTCCAGAAGCTGGAAAAAATGAGAACCATTAAACAGTAAGATCCCTGTTACGTCAGACTGCATGTTCCTGCGATTTGCTATCGAAACCATTTCTTCGATTTTTTTGACAGGTTCGTCGTCACGTATATGGCTACGATAAATAAGGGTGGTAAGCATTAACTGTCCAGGGTAATGGGAGAGGCGAGAGTAAGACGGTAACAGACATATCTTCCGGTGTCTTTCTTTTAATACCAAAACATAACTGTTTCTTTACATTGATAAAAAATGGAAAAAGTTGAAGATGAGTTGGCGAAAATTATTGTATAGGTTGTCATTTAAATGATGCAATATTTTTTATCATAACCTGTTGTTTTATATGTATTAGCACTAAATGCAAAAAATTAACTTATCATTCTGTACACATATTTCGTACAAGTTTGCTATTGTTACCTCACTTAACATTGATTAACATTTTTAACAGAGGCGTAGCATGCATCAAAATTCAGTGACTTTAGATTCTGCGGGAGCAATCACTCGTTACTTTGCAAAAGCTAACTTGCCTACTCAGCAGGAAACTCTCGGGGAAATTGTGACTGAGATTTTGAAAGATGGACGTAATCTGAGTCGAAAGTCGCTTTGTGCCAAACTTCTATGCCGACTGGAACAAGCGACAGGGGAAGAGGAACAGAAACATTATAATGCACTAATTGGGTTGCTTTTTGAATAATGCAACAGCCTGATTATTTAACAGGTTAGCTATGAAGTCGTTATGAAGACATCTGATAATGAAAGTACAAAATATGAAATTACTGGCCAGGCGGTGCTCCATATACTGCGCATGAAGATAAATTTTTCGTTACAGACTCTTATTAAGCAATTACTCGTAATGAAATCGGCTGAGGAAAATGCTTTCCGACGAGATTTAATTGACAGCATAATTCGTGATTTTAGCAACAGTGATACAGGAGAGCCAAACAGAAGAACAGCGATAGCTGACAATAAAAGTATGTTCAATGGTAAGAAAATAAACAGAATACATTAAAATTTCATAAGTAAGATGAGAGGTTACCATGCTTGAAGATACTACAATTCATAATGCAATAACTGATAAAGCGTTATCAAGCTACTTTCGTAGTTCAGGTAATTTGTTAGAAGAAGAGTCAGCTGTGTTAGGGCAGGCTGTGACCAATTTAATGCTTTCAGGCGATAATGTTAATAATAAAAATATTATCTTAAGTCTGATACACTCTCTGGAAACAACAAGTGATATTCTCAAAGCTGATGTGATTAGAAAAACACTGGAAATCGTGTTGCGATACACAGCTGATGATATGTAACTTTTAATTATTAAGTATAAGTTTATAGAAAACTCAGTCATCTTATTTTTGTCTGTCGCTTTAGACTATACACAGCATAATTTTATTGGGTCAATATTCCTACGAGGCTGACATGAATAATTCAATCCCCGAGAGATTTATTTTTCAATGTGCTTTGTTTAAAAATCTCGAGAGGGAGGTGCTCATGACGCACGGGTATGTTGATAGTCATATTATTGATCAGGCTTTACGCTTGCGTTTAAAAGATGAAACTAGTGTGATTCTTTCTGATCTCTATCTGCAAATCTTGCAGTACATTGAAATGCATAAGACTACACTAACGGATATCATTATTAATGACAGGGAATCAGTGCTCTCTTAGAACTTGAGTAAGGTTATAGAATAAACATCAGCTGTATCATCATGCTGGTGCAAAGTGAGCATTTCAGGCGTTATGCTTTCTTAATATATCCGCAATATCAGGGGGCAAACAGGAATGGAGAGCGCTCGTTTTCCATTCTTGACGCCTGATATCCCACCTAATTTGTTTAATTCTGACTACATTGTGCTCAATAATTAATAGGTTAGATGAAGATGGAGAAAATTTTATCTTCGGCGTGGATATTTCTTATGCTCTCTACCATGCTCTCTGTAGATGCCAGTGCGAGCGAATGAATGGCATTTTCATGTATTAAACCCTTTGGCCGGGACAAGCAAATGCGCAATACACTCATACCCATCTTCATTGCGATATGCTTGTTTATAACCGGTGTCACTATTTTGAACATCCAGCTCTGATATTCCGCAAAAGCAGAGTACCTGGCGGGAGCAAGATATGCCGCCAACAATATCAATCATATACTTGAAGAAGCGTCACAGGCGACTCAAACGGCGGTTAACATTGCCGGGAAGGAATGCGACCTCGAGGAGCAATATCAGCTTGGCACTGAAGCAGCTCTGAAACCTCACCTGCGCACAATCATCATTCTCAAACAGGGAACGGTCTGGTGTACATCCTTACCGGGGAATCGGGTCCTACTGTCTCGTATTCCTGTTTTCCCGGACAGTAATTTACTGCTGGCTCCGGCAATCGACACCGTTAATAGATTACCTATCCTGCTCTATCAGAGCCAATTTGCAGATACGCGCATTTTGGTTACGATAAGTGATCAGCATATTCGCGGGGCGCTTAATGTACCCTTGAAAGGGGTAAGGTATGTATTACGCGTGGCAGATGAAATTATTGGACCTACGGGTGATGTGATGACGCTTAATGGACACTATCCCTATACCGAGAAGGTTCACTCCACAAAATATCATTTCACTATTATCTTTAACCCGCCGCCACTCTTTAGCTTCTACAGACTTATCGATAAAGGCTTTGGGATTTTGATATTTATTCTGTTAATCGCCTGCGCCGCTGCCTTCCTGCTTGATAGGTATTTCAATAAAAGCGCAACGCCTGAAGAGATCCTGCGACGGGCTATAAATAATGGGGAGATCGTCCCATTTTACCAACCTGTGGTAAATGGTCGGGAAGGGACATTGCGGGGAGTTGAGGTGTTAGCCCGCTGGAAACAACCTCACGGTGGATATATATCACCCGCGGCATTTATTCCACTTGCTGAAAAATCCGGATTAATCGTTCCGCTTACGCAAAGCCTGATGAATCAGGTTGCCAGACAGATGAACGCTATCGCGAGTAAACTGCCGGAAGGTTTTCATATTGGGATTAATTTTAGCGCCTCGCATATTATTTCGCCGACATTTGTCGACGAGTGCTTAAATTACCGTGACAGTTTTACCCGTCGCGATTTAAACCTCGTTCTGGAAGTTACCGAGCGTGAGCCATTAAATGTTGATGAAAGTCTGGTTCAGCGGTTGAACATTCTGCATGAAAATGGTTTTGTCATCGCGCTGGATGATTTCGGTACTGGCTACTCAGGGCTTTCTTATCTGCATGACCTGCATATTGATTATATCAAAATTGATCACAGTTTCGTTGGCCGCGTAAACGCAGACCCAGAATCAACTCGGATTCTGGATTGTGTATTGGATCTGGCGCGTAAACTTTCGATCAGTATCGTCGCTGAAGGTGTCGAAACGAAAGAACAACTTGACTATCTGAATCAAAATAATATCACATTTCAGCAGGGTTATTATTTCTATAAACCGGTAACATACATCGACCTGGTCAAAATTATCCTTTCTAAACCGAAGGTGAAGGTTGTGGTTGAGTGAAAATCGATCAGTAAGGCCATAGTGCGGTGTAATTATAGACAGCTAATTAGCTCGTTGCCTCTTGTTACTATTGTTCATTATTTTGTTTGCTATAATTGTTTGAAAGTTTTGACAGGATTGCCATTAGTAGCATGAACAATAGTAATAATCTGGATTATTTCACTCTCTATATCATCTTTTCCATTGCATTTATGCTGATCACTCTCCTGGTCATCCTTATTGCAAAACCCAGTACCGGGCTGGGAGAAGTGCTTGTGACGATAAATTTGCTTAATGCCCTTGTTTGGCTGGCGATCAATCTGATTAATCGATTAAGGGAAAGACTCGTCAGCCACAGGGATCAGCAATAATCTTTCAGTTTCTCACTGTCAGTATGCGGCTGAATGGGGTGCTGACAGTGAACGCCTGGATCATTGAAGGAAAGGAATTATTGCGCAAATAGTTGTCAACCCTGGTGTTATCACAGTTGGCTTTATATATCACCGAAATAATTTTCATGGCAACTATTAATAATTTTGATGTCGAAGAGTTATTTGTTAAACAAAATCGTCACCCCAAAGTGATCAATGTCATGAAAATAAGGTGAAAAATGATAATGCCGCCTTATTTATCATTTATATATTGTCGCTGTTTATCTATTTAAATTTTTTGTGCTTTTGTTTTTGTCTTTACCCTCCGTTTTGGTAATCTGAACTCATAGGTTATTTGACCAGGAATGTTTGTTAATCCAATGAATGGATGGTTAATCTATGAAACTGAAAAAACTCCCCGGGTTTAGTTTAGGACTTATTGCTTTGGCGGTGGGTAATGCATATGCAACACAATTGTTGGATGATTATAGTATACTTTCCTATATAACTGATGAAGAATCGCCGATTGAAATCAAAGATAATAATTCGATAAGTAATGGAGAGTATCTAACCACTAAAGACGAAAGCCATGCTGTGAAAGTGGATGACGGTGTAACTGGATATATAAATAATGCCAGTGTGATGACTAGTGGTGATGGATCTTATGGTATTTCTGTTGATAGTCATAACAAAGTATTATATATAAGCGATAGCGATATTAAGACCTCTGGAAGCGTATCTGACAAAGGAAATAACCAAGATGTTAATGGAGGGATAACAGCCAGCGCAGTAGTCAGTGAATTTGGTGGCACCATCGTTATGAATGGTGATAATTCAGTCGAGACGAGGGGGGCATATTCAGCGGGACTTTTAAGTCAGGTTAATGATTCTGGGATTGTGGAAAATAACACCCGTCTTGAAACCACAGATAAAACGAACATTGTTACCTATGGGGAAAATGCAGTAGGTGTTCTTGCATGTTCAAGTCCTGGAGAGTCTCGAACATGTGTCGATGCTGTAGATGATGAAGTTAGTGATTCTAACAGTTACGAAGTTATTAGCCGTGCTGATTTAAAAATGAATGGTGGTTCCATAACAACTAATGGCACTAATAGCTATGGTGCTTATGCTAATGGGGAAAAAGCATATATTAATTTAGATTATGTGGCACTTGAAACCGGGGAGCATGGAAGTTATGCAGTTGCTATTCGACAAGGTAACATTGATATAAAAATAGTTCTATTACAACAAAAGGCACTAAAGCCCCCATTGCAAAAATATACAATGGTGGAGAGTTATTTTTTTCCAATGTCACCGCGGTATCAGAACAAGATAAAGGAATATCAATTGATGCATCAAATATCGATTCTCAAGCCAAAATAGCACTATCAAGTGTCGAACTTTCAAGTGCTTTGGATAGTATTGATGTTAACAAAACTACAACGGATGTAAGCATCCTTAATCGAAGTATTATCACGCCTGGTAATAATATTCTGGTTAATAATACTGGAGGTGGCTTAAACATAATTTCGTCCGACTCTACTCTAAATGGAGCGACTAAACTCGTTAGCGGCACAACTACACTGAAGCTTTCAGAAAACACAATCTGGAATATGAAAGATGACTCCGTTGTTACCCATCTGACTAATTCAGACAGTATTATCAATCTTTCGTATGATGATGGTCAAACATTTACCCAGGGAAAAACGTTAACCGTAAAAGGTAATTATGTCGGTAATAATGGTCAGCTTAATATCCGCACCGTATTAGGTGATGATAAATCGGCTACTGACAGACTTATTGTTGAGGGTAATACTTCGGGTTCAACTACCGTCTATGTGAAAAATGCTGGAGGAAGCGGCGCGGCCACGCTAAATGGGATCGAACTCATAACTGTGAATGGCGATGAATCTCCAGCAGATGCCTTCAGACAAGGTGATGCAAGGATTGCAGCTGGAGCTTTCGAATATCAACTAAAACAACAAGGCAAAAACTGGTATTTGACAAGTTATCAGTCAGTGAATGAGGAGGATAACAGCTCAGAGGGAAATTCAGAATCAACAGAAACGCCTACCCCCGTTCTGCGCCCCGAAGCTGGAAGTTACGTCGCCAACCTGGCAGCCGCTAACACTCTTTTTGTTATGCGTCTGAACGATCGTGCAGGTGAAACGCGCTACATCGATCCTGTAACTGAACAGGAGCGTTCAAGCCGACTTTGGCTACGTCAAATTGGCGGGCATAATGCCTGGCGTGACAGCAACGGACAGTTGAGAACGACCTCGCATCGCTACGTCTCGCAGTTAGGGGCGGATCTGTTAACCGGTGGTTTTACCGACAGTGACAGTTGGCGTTTGGGAGTGATGGCTGGTTATGCCCGCGACTACAACTCAACTCATTCCAGCGTGTCGGATTATCGTTCGAAAGGGAGTGTCAGAGGCTATAGCGCAGGGCTGTATGCCACCTGGTTTGCCGATGACATCAGTAAAAAAGGCGCATACATTGACGCCTGGGCGCAATATAGCTGGTTTAAAAACTCGGTGAAAGGAGATGAATTAGCCTATGAATCCTATAGCGCGAAAGGTGCAACCGTCTCGCTGGAAGCGGGTTACGGTTTTGCCCTGAATAAATCCTTTGGTCTGGAAGCGGCGAAATATACGTGGATCTTCCAGCCACAGGCACAGGCTATCTGGATGGGCGTCGATCATAATGCGCACACGGAAGCCAATGGCTCACGTATTGAGAATGACGCAAATAACAACATCCAGACCCGACTCGGCTTCCGCACCTTTATTCGTACTCAGGAGAAAAACAGCGGTCCGCACGGTGACGACTTTGAACCTTTTGTTGAAATGAACTGGATCCATAACAGTAAAGATTTTGCTGTCTCAATGAACGGTGTGAAAGTTGAACAAGACGGGGCGCGTAATCTGGGGGAAATTAAACTTGGCGTAAATGGCAATCTGAATCCGGCGGCCAGCGTCTGGGGTAATGTGGGCGTGCAGCTGGGGGATAATGGCTACAATGACACCGCAATGATGGTGGGCCTGAAATATAAGTTCTGATCCCCGTTAGCTAAAATACCGCGTCGAATTCATCGACGCGGTAACATATTAAATATTATTTTTTGCCGATAGCACGCATAGTGTCATCAATTGCCGTGATCAACAGCATTTGCGGGTCTTTAGCGCAAACCTGATTCAGTTTTTCTACCACTTTGGCGCTCAGTTCCGGAGATTGCTCAATTTTTAAATCACGGCTGGCAACGCTGGCATTACCCATTACCGCAACAATTTCTGCAACCTGTGCGCTGTCAGTTTTTGCCATTTCGTTGGCTTCTGCGCAAGTAATATAGGTTTCTGACGGCAAACCGTTTTTAATATTATAGTCCTGCGCCCAGGTCATTGGTGCGAAAACAAAAAGACCCGCCAGTAAAGCAAATTTTTTCATCATCATTCCTTATTTCATTTTACCCAGAATTGCACCACCCGTACCGCCAATCACGGCACCTTTAATCGCCCCTTCGAGGCCATTTCCGGTCAGAACGCCAGTGACAGCACCAACGGCGGCACCCACTTTTGCACCTTTACGCGCATTTTTACCGTCGCGGCCTTTTTCTGTTACTGCACCAACACCAGCGCCAACAGCTGCACCTTTCAGTACGCCATTAACACCATTGCCAGTAAGTAAACCAACGCCTGCGCCTAGCAATGCACCTTTCGTGGTGCGGTTCATATCCGCCATCGCTGGCGTGGAGCAGAACAATGCTGAGATAAGCCCGAAGGCAAGTATTTTTTTCTTCAACTTAGATGTCCGGTATTAAGTAAGTTGCACACGCAATAATTTCGTCTTCAATTAAGATCTGCTTAACTAAAGAACGCTCGCTATTATTCAGATAATTCAAAATGAGCGTGACTGTGATGATAGGAATTATGTTTTTTACGGGAATAAGAATAATCTCAAATGAGAAATAACTCATTGATTGACAATATTTTTATTCAAGAAGTGTCATTGAGTGTTAATACAATGTTGTAAAGGTAAGATAATCTGATTTATCAATATTATTGTGTGATTTTTATGTGAGCAGAAAATATTTATCAGCAATGATTACATTAGTCATTTTATTTTGTCGACGGCCTCATTGTCGAAAGATAAGCGTACAACAGTATTATCAGAAAAGAGTGATTTTTTATCCAACTACACTTCAGCGCACTGCGTTTAAAAAATGCCTCTTTCTTATGCGGGATATCATCATTTCATCATGATGTCTTTGATGAGCGGTGAACACAATACACTTGCGCTGTCTCTTCAGGATCAATCCCCTGGTCTGGTGCCTGCGGGATGATGTTGCAGCAGAGCTAAGGTCACTTAGACGCTACTATCATTTATCCAATGGCATGGAATCGAAATCAGTCGATACCCGCAGTATATATCGTGAACTGGGCGCAACGCTGAGTTACAACATGCGTCTGGGGAACGGTATGGAAATTGAGCCGTGGCTGAAGGCGGCTGTGCGCAAAGAATTTGTCGATGATAACCGGGTGAAGGTGAATAATGACGGTAATTTCGTCAATGATTTGTCGGGCAGACGTGGAATATACCAGGCAGGTATTAAAGCCTCATTCAGCAGTACGTTAAGCGGACATCTCGGGGTGGGGTATAGCCATGGTGCCGGTGTGGAATCCCCGTGGAACGCGGTGGCTGGTGCGAACTGGTCGTTCTGACCATCAACGATTAAACTGCGCTTCGGCGCAGTTTTCGTTTACAGGGTGTTAAAAGGAAAAATTCTGCGGCAAAAAAAGCCCGCCAGTTACGGCGGGAAACCTCATCCTATGGGAGAACAATGAATAATGAAATTGCGGGGTTATCATCACCCAGTATACCCATACTAACAATAAGGTTATTTACTCAGCCAGGTATAAACAATTTGATCTGTGTGGGGGGAACGGCATTAAGGTGTAAAGGGGGGAAGCAATGAGTAGCATCAGCAAGAATACTCGCCGCTCTTATCAAACGTGGATGAGGGGGATGAAAAACGCAAGGCAGAGATGACTCTGCCTTGAAGAGAAATGCGCTTTTACAGCGGGCCTATTTCAGCTCTTCTGCTTCCGGCAAGGTCACGTTCAGCTCAAGAATAGAAATATCGCCATCTTTTTGCTCAAGCTGTACGGTTACCATCTCAGGATCAATTTGTACGTATTTACAAATGACCTCAAGAATATCTTTACGCAACTGCGGCAGATAATGCGGTTCTGCATCGCTGCGACGGCGTTCAGCAACAATAATCTGCAGCCGTTCTTTTGCAATGTTGGCCGTGTTTTTCTTCCGCGAGAGAAAGAAATCGAGTAATGCCATAACTTATCCTCCGAACAAGCGTTTGAGGAAGCCTTTCTTCTCTTCTTCAATGAAGCGGAAAGGACGTTCTTCTCCCAACAGACGTTCTACGGTATCTGCGTAGGCTTTACCCGCATCGGCGTTAATGTCGAGAATGACCGGTTCACCCTGGTTAGAGGCGCGCAATACTGATTGATCCTCTGGGATCACGCCGACGAGTTTGATGCGCAGGATCTCCAGCACATCTTCCATGCTCAGCATGTCACCTCTGCTTACGCGGCCTGGGTTATAGCGCGTTAACAGCAGGTGCTCTTTAATAGGCTCTTCGCCATTTTCTGCGCGGCGTGATTTCGACGCCAGAATGCCTAAAATACGGTCAGAGTCGCGTACTGAGGAGACTTCCGGGTTGGTGGTAATAATGGCTTCGTCTGCAAAATAGAGTGCCATTAGCGCACCGGTCTCAATCCCTGCCGGGGAGTCGCAAACAATAAATTCAAAGTCCATCGCTTTCAGATCATCAAGAACTTTGGCGACCCCTTCACGGGTGAGGGCATCTTTATCGCGAGTTTGCGATGCCGGAAGAATATAGAGATTTTCAGTACGCTTATCTTTAATTAACGCCTGATTTAGCGTTGCATCGCCCTGAATGACGTTGACGAAATCGTAAACGACCCGGCGTTCGCAACCCATAATCAGGTCGAGATTACGCAGGCCGATATCAAAATCTATCACGACAGTTTTCTTTCCCTTCTGGGCCAAACCAGTGGCGATGGCCGCGCTGGAGGTTGTCTTACCAACACCCCCTTTGCCCGAAGTAACAACAATAATGCGTGCCATAGAAATTCCTTGTTAAAAAGGGATCAATTTAACGGTTGAACGGTCAAAGCGTTTTCGACTAACTGCAGTCGCGCCGCTTTGCCATAAAATTCTGCTGGGATTTGATCACTCAGCCAGTATTCACCTGCGATGGACACCAATTCCGCCATCAGGTTCGTGCAAAATATTTGCGTTTCCCGGTCACCACTTGCCCCTGCCAGCGCACGACCGCGCATCATGCCATAGACATGAATGTTACCATCGGCAATCAATTCGGCCCCAGCGCTAACGTGGCTTGTAACAATCAGATCACATTGTGGAGCATAAATACGCTGACCGGAACGCACCGGGGTATCTATTAAACGCGTTTTTGTGACCGGCGTTGTATTTTGCGCTGGAGCCTGCGGTGCGGGAGCTGGACGCGGCGCTTTTTCCTTTCCTTCCGTCAGGATAGGCAGCCCCATTTTTTCAATTTCGGCTTTAAGTTGCGCATCTTTGCAGCCACTTACGCCAATAACCCGCAAACCGGTTGCCGAAACCGCCTTATGCATCGCTGACCAGTTTACCGGGTCTTCCAGTGCACTGACGTTGAGTACAACGGGGGCATGTTTTAAAAATGCGGGGGCCTGAGCGATTTTGTCTTCCAGCGCCTGATGGATAACCTTAGGTTCTGCCTCATGCAGATGAACCACAGATAAAGTGAAGCTACTGCCTTTAAGCTCGATTGGCGTGTTTGACATCCTGGCCTTACTCAATTAGCTATTAATCATCGCCAGCGCGCGATGATGTTCCGAAGACTATAAGGCATGTTATAGTCTGGATTATATTGAGGCAAGTCACCCTCCCATTTATTCAGAGTAAAAGTCTATTCTGTGATAAATGGCGCTGATTCATAGCTTAAAAAATATCCTTGTCAATCAACCCATTGCCGTCGTACTTTTGATTGTTCTTATTTACGCTTCCTTTTTCCGCACCCTAATCGTAACAGCATCTTCAGACCTGTTTAAATATCCAGTATTGAGGCGAGTGTATTTTTTCACCACGCCAGGCTTTCTTAACTTTCCATTTTTTGCGGCATCATTAAAGAACAGATACCCGTTATCTTAATATCCGCCACAGAATTGCTCTATCATAGAAACCGCAGAAGACGTCTGATACTTCTGTCAGGTCATCGTAACTCGTCCAGGTCAGCGGTTTTGATTACGGATTGATGATGAAATGAGCATAAGTGTTGCACGGTTGGATTATCAGGATGTGCTATGAATATGATGCGTATTATTTATATCGGATTGTCAGGTGTGGGGATGATGTTCTCATCAATGGCGTCTGGACATGACGCTGGCGGACTTCAATCTCCTGCGTGTGGCGTTGTTTGCGACCCGTATATTTGTGTTAACTCAGATGGCATTTCCCCAGAGTTAACAAGGAAATATCTCGGCGAAAAAGCCGCTGAAAACTTACAATCAGTACAAGGCTACGATCCCAGCGAATTTACATTCGCTAACGGTGTATTTTGCGATGTTAAAGAAAAATTATGTCGTGATGATCGTTATTTTGGTGTGGATGGTAAGCGGAGTGGAAAAATCAATCAAACCACCACAAAGATGTTATTTATGTGTCGTGAGTGATGTCTTGTTTACATTATGTTCTATTCGTCATTAACCTCTTGAGCGACAGAGAGGAGTGGGGCGTTAACGTTTATGACGGGGAGAGTCCCCGTCGGTTGACATTTACTTAATTTGAATATCGACGTTATATTTTTTAGTTTTGTTTTTACGGGCGTCGTTTCGAGTTTGCAGCACTCGCAGCTCATATTTGCCAGAAGCAGGGAGTGAGTATTGTCCGTGACTATCGAGTTCTGGGGAATATCTGGATAAATCAACAGAATCATCGATTCCTGGCCCGAAGAGGTAAGTATCAGCGCCTTCATTAGAGATACTCACATGCACTTTCTGACCTTTTTTGGCATAGAAGGTATATGTATCGTAATCGTATCCCTTTATTTCGCCGGAGTACTGAGCGCTGCTATGGCCTTTTCTGAACTCAACATTGACATTCTTACCCGCAGCAAAGCTCGTGGAGGTTAGCAGTGCAAGCAATAATACAGCCTTACTGATGCCCTTGATTTTCATAGGTAGTCTCCTGTTCAGAATGAGGACGATGAACTGTTATAATATAACAATTCATCACAGGAGAATTCCAGTGGCTTTCCTGCGTTCGGTTAAATCCCGGCGCGGCATTTTTGCCGGGGGATCACTTATTAAGGGCGCATGGACTGAACAAACCGCAGAAATCTACAGCTGGCTGGCTTGTGGCGCGGGTTTCATTGATGTTAGCTTATGCCAAAACCTGGCATCTTAAAGAGTAAAAGTATGTTTTGTGTGATTTATCGAAGCAGCAAGCGTGACCAGACCTATTTATATGTCGAAAAAAAAGACGATTTTTCGCGTGTACCTGAGGAACTGATGAAAGGTTTTGGTCAGCCTCAGTTAGCGATGATTCTGCCGCTGGATGGGCGGAAGAAACTGGTCAATGCCGATATTGAAAAGGTTAAACAGGCATTAACCGAGCAAGGTTACTATTTGCAGTTACCGCCACCACCCGAAGATTTGCTGAAGCAACATCTTTCCGTCATGGGGCAGAAAACACACGACACGAACAAATAACCGATATCCGGCGGTGGCATTATCTTTGTCGGCGCGGGTTTTCATATCCACGATAAGGTGAGGGGAACGTTATGTATCAACATCACAACTGGCAAGGTGCGCTGCTGGATTATCCGGTGAGTAAAGTAGTCTGTGTTGGCAGTAACTATGCCAAACATATTAAAGAGATGGGTAGCGCAGTGCCCGAAGAGCCAGTGCTGTTTATTAAACCAGAAACGGCACTGTGCGATCTGCGGCAGCCATTGGCGATCCCATCCGATTTCGGTTCAGTTCATCATGAAGTCGAACTGGCGGTATTGATTGGCGCGACGCTGCGTCAGGCTACGGAAGAGCATGTCCGTAAAGCCATTGCCGGTTACGGCGTGGCGCTCGATCTGACATTGCGTGATGTTCAGGGAAAAATGAAGAAAGCCGGGCAGCCGTGGGAAAAGGCCAAAGCGTTTGATAACTCTTGTCCGCTTTCCGGGTTTATTCCCGCGGCGGAATTCACCGGCGATCCGCAAAATACAACGCTGGGCCTGAGCGTAAACGGCGAACAACGCCAGCAAGGTACGACTGCGGACATGATCCATAAAATCGTTCCGCTGATCGCTTATATGAGCAAGTTTTTTACCCTCAAGGCCGGTGACGTTGTGTTGACAGGCACGCCTGATGGCGTCGGCCCGTTGCAAAGCGGTGATGAGCTGACAGTCACTTTCGATGGGCATTCTTTGACAACTCGCGTTTTGTAATACTTTTTGCCGCCTGAAAGCGGCGGCAAAACTTGCATCGCTGTGCCAGACTGGTTATAAGGTGCGTTTTAACGTAATGGCGGAACACCTGATGAGCGATGTACCTTTCTGGCAAAGTAAAACCCTGGACGAAATGAGCGATGCGGAATGGGAGTCGTTGTGTGATGGTTGCGGTCAGTGTTGCCTGCATAAACTGATGGATGAAGACACCGACGAAATCTACTTCACTAACGTCGCCTGTCGCCAGCTCAATATTAAAACCTGTCAATGTCGGAACTACGAACGTCGTTTCGAGTTTGAACCCGACTGCATTAAATTAACCCGTGAAAATCTGCCAACATTCGAATGGCTGCCAATGACCTGCGCTTATCGTTTGCTGGCGGAAGGTAAAGATTTACCTGCGTGGCATCCGCTGCTTACTGGTTCGAAAGCGGCAATGCATGGTGAACGTATCTCTGTGCGTCATATCGCAGTGAAAGAATCAGAAGTGATTGACTGGCAGGATCATATCTTAAATAAACCTGACTGGGCGCAGTGATAAATTTAATAGATTTTGATGGGGGCTTTCTTAATATACGTCTGGATGCTCGCCATTTCGTAGCCCTGTTTTTGAAAGCGCTCTGTCATAATGAGAGTTACCCGATACCTTATTATCAACAGGTAACTCTCAATCTTTAAAAAACGGCTGTGTTTTTAAATGTGATAAACTTTATACCTTGAGTACATGGAGAGAATAATCGCTTATCAGACTTCAGGTACCTCAAAGAGTGTCTTCTTACCGTGTCTTTTCTGATACTCATTACAGGTGTTAATCATTTTTTTGGCCGCTTCTTTTAGCAAAGAAAGCATTAAATCATCATAATCAACGTAGAATCTGGTTGTTTCAGTTTCCGTTTTTATCTCCCCGATGGCGGCTATTTCGGTGGTTAATTTCAATTTGGCGGCATCGATATCTTTATTCGCTTGTTTAACCGTGTTAGACAGGGTGGTAAAGAAACTCTGCACAGATTTTAACTTGTTCTTCAATTCTGGAATCAGTTTCCCTTCAACTACGCCCGCAGCAATAGAATAGGAAATGATTAATCCAAATGGACCGGCGACGACACCGGCTGCGGCACCGGCATACGCTTCCTTCCTGATTTTATCTACCTGTGACTGGAAATAGCTGCTTTTTTCTGAAAAATCATTGGTTAACTGGCTATCTAACGCCAGCAGTTTCCCGGAAGCGTTGTTGAAACTTTGTGAGCTTACCAGCAGGGATTTTTGCGCTTCATTCAGCTTCGTGATGCCGTCATCCAGTACCTTAATGAGAATGTCTTTCTGGGCGGATGCTTTCTTCTCATTGTACTCATCAAATAGCAAAATATACGCTGCGAGCAATTGCGTCGCAACACCACACCATTCATACACCGTTTGGGTTGCTTCAAAATACTTATCCTGGCTATCCATAAGTAAGGTTTTAATATCGCCAACTAAAACGGAGGCTGCCTGTGAATACTCCTGTTTAAAGCGACTTAACTCTTTTATGGTTTCATCGAAGGTCTGCCAGGGGATGACCTGATCGAGATATTTATTATAAAGGTCTAATGCTCCATCTGCGGTTTCGATTGCGTTTTTAACTACCTCTACCGTTTTATCTGCAACGATTTCAGTCATAATCATTCGCCTCTTTAAATATATAAATTGTAATGAAACTCCTGTTTTACAACTATTAATGAATTTTACTTCATCTAATTCATAGTTAGCCGGGCGAGATGCGTCAATGTCTTTATTTCTATTAATATGATAAATATCAAACAATGTTTAATGTCATTATGGCGAATGCTTCTATTCTATTTTTAGCCGGGTGATATTTTTCATTTCTGCTGGATGAGCGTCGTCGCCAGAAGGCCGCGTGAGCACAGGATAAGAGAACGAAAAATCAGCAGTCTATGCAGCGACAAATATTGATAGCCTGAATCAGTATTGATCTGCTGGCAAGAACAGACTACTGTATATAAAAACAGTATAACTTCAGGCAGATTATTATGTTGTTTATCAAGCCTGCGGATCTCCGCGAAATTGTGACTTTTCCGCTATTTAGCGATCTTGTTCAGTGTGGCTTTCCTTCACCGGCCGCAGATTACGTTGAACAGCGCATCGATCTGAATCAACTGTTGATCCAGCATCCCAGCGCGACTTACTTCGTCAAAGCAAGTGGTGATTCTATGATTGACGGTGGGATTAGTGACGGTGATTTACTGATTGTCGATAGCGCTATTACCGCCAGCCATGGTGATATTGTCATCGCTGCTGTTGACGGCGAGTTTACGGTGAAAAAATTGCAACTACGCCCGACAGTGCAGCTTATTCCCATGAACAGTGCATATTCACCCATTACCATCAGTAGCGAAGATACGCTGGATGTCTTTGGTGTGGTGATCCACGTCGTTAAGGCGATGCGCTGATGTTTGCCCTCTGTGATGTAAACGCGTTTTATGCCAGCTGTGAGACGGTGTTTCGCCCTGATTTATGGGGTAAACCAGTGGTTGTGCTATCGAATAATGACGGTTGCGTTATCGCCCGAAACGCTGAGGCAAAGGCGCTGGGTGTTAAAATGGGCGATCCCTGGTTCAAACAAAAAGATCTGTTTCGTCGCTGTGGCGTGGTTTGCTTTAGCAGCAATTATGAGCTTTACGCAGACATGAGCAATCGGGTGATGTCGACGCTGGAAGAGCTATCGCCCCGCGTCGAGATTTACAGTATTGATGAGGCATTCTGCGATCTGACCGGTGTGCGTAATTGTCGCGATCTGACTGATTTGGGCAGAGAAATTCGCGCAACGGTACTACAACGTACCCATCTTACTGTTGGTGTGGGGATCGCCCAGACCAAAACGCTGGCTAAGCTTGCCAATCATGCGGCAAAAAAATGGCAGCGGCAGACGGGTGGGGTGGTGGATTTATCAAATCTGGAACGCCAGCGTAAATTAATGTCTGCTCTCCCCGTGGATGAAGTCTGGGGGATTGGACGGCGGATCAGCAAAAAACTGGACGCGATGGGGATCAAAACCGTTCTCGATTTGGCGGATACAGATATCCGGTTTATCCGTAAACATTTTAATGTCGTGCTCGAAAGAACGGTGCGTGAACTGCGCGGTGAACCCTGTTTGCAACTGGAAGAGTTTGCACCGACAAAGCAGGAAATTATCTGTTCCCGTTCGTTTGGTGAACGCATCACGGATTATACGTCGATGCGGCAGGCCATTTGTAGTTACGCTGCCCGGGCGGCGGAAAAACTTCGCAGTGAGCATCAATATTGTCGGTTTATTTCCACGTTTATTAAGACGTCACCATTTGCGCTCAATGAACCTTATTACGGCAATAGCGCGTCGGTAAAACTGCTGACACCCACTCAGGACAGCAGGGATATCATTAACGCCGCTACGCGATCTCTGGATGCCATCTGGCAAGCGGGCCATCGCTACCAAAAAGCGGGCGTGATGCTGGGAGATTTCTTCAGTCAGGGAGTCGCGCAGCTCAATTTATTCGATGACAACGCACCGCGCCCCGGGAGTGAGCAATTGATGGCGGTAATGGATACGCTAAATGCTAAAGAGGGCAGAGGAACACTCTATTTTGCTGGGCAGGGGATCCAGCAACAATGGCAGATGAAGCGTGCCATGCTTTCACCACGTTATACAACGCGAAGTTCTGATTTACTGCGGGTCAAATAAACATAGTGGCAGGAAAAAAGCGCTCCCGCAGGAGCGCTGAATGGATTAGCGACCGAACAGATCACGTTTTTTCGCTTTAAACGGCTGGGAAATCACCACCAGCACCGCGACAATCAGGTAAGCGATAAAAATACCGAGCAACCACTGCGGCATTTCCAGACCTAAAAAATCCCACTGACGCTCGGCGCAATCGCCAGAGGCGACAAACACTTGCGGCACCCATTTATCCAGCGGCAGCCATTCCGGGAAACGAACCATAAAATCACAGGTCGCAAACGGCGAAGGATAGAGCTGAAGCATGGTGTGCTCGTAAGTTAACTGCACACCGCGGAACGCACTATACAACCAGATAACCATCGCTACATAACGCAGCGGAGTTTTCGGGGCGATCGCGCCAATCAGCGCAGCACCCAGAACGCCGAATAACGCGCAGCGTTCATAAATACAGAGCACGCAAGGTTTCAGTAACATCACATGCTGGAACCACAGCGCCGTCAGTTCCAGTGCCAGAGCAGTAAACGCCATCAACAGCCACGCGCCCCGGCCTTGTGAACATTGGTTCAAAAATCGCAACATAATCATTTCCCTGCAATATGCATAGAGTGCGCAGTTTAAACCAATTCATTCGCTGCGCCACCAGGAGGCAGCAAAAATAGGACGCAATTGGACAATTATCGGGCGAAAAGGCAAACCGGGCATTTATATGCCCGGTAAGTTGTTATCAAAGCGTTGCTATCCAGCCCATTTGCATAAACCATTCGGTTACAGGGGCAAGCGTAAACTCGACGCAAAGTAGTCCGACGAGTGTCAGTACGAGGGTGTAAGGCAGGGCCATCCACACCATGCGGCCATAAGAGAGGCGAATCAATGGCGCGAGTGCAGAGGTCAGCAGGAACAGGAACGCAGCCTGACCGTTCGGCGTAGCGACGGAGGGCAGATTGGTACCGGTATTAATGGCGACCGCCAGCAGCTCGTATTGCTTCAACGTGATAGCGCCGCTTTCCATTGCCGCTTTCGCTTCGTTGATATAAATCGTCCCCACGAAGACGTTATCCGAAATGGATGACAGCAGACCGTTGAAAATATAGAACAGCGACAGCTGAGCATGTTCCGATGCCTGCAACACAAACTGAATAATCGGCGAAAACAGTTGTTGGTCGATAATCACCGCGACTACCGAGAAAAACACCGTCAACAGTGCGGTGAATGGCAGAGATTCGGTGAAGGCTTTACCGATAGCATGTTCATCGGTGACACCGGTCAATGATGTCGCCAGAATAATGACCGACAAACCAATCAAGCCAACTTCCGCCAGATGCAACGCCAGCGCAGTCACCAGCCAGACGCCAATAATCGCCTGGACAATCAGACGGATTTTATCCTGACGGGTACGCTGGTGGCGGCTTTGATCGTCAAACTGTTGCAACACTTCGCGGACTTTCTCCGGCAGCGTTTCACCGTAGCCAAACCAACGCAGCTTCTCTACCAGCAGGCAGGTTAACAGGCCACAAATCAGAACCGGAACGGTCACCGGCGACATGCGCAGGAAGAAATCGCCAAAATGCCAGCCAGCCGCTTTAGCGATGATCAGGTTCTGTGGTTCGCCCACCATGGTCATCACGCCGCCTAATGCAGTGCCGACACCGGCATGCATCATCAGGCTACGCAGAAAGCCACGGAACTGTTCCAGAACCACTTTGTAATGCTTGTCGATATGACTATCGTCTTGCAGGTCGGTATCTTCGGTACGGGAAGAGGCTACGCGGTGATAAATCCCATAAAAACCGACTGCAACGCTGATCACCACCGCCACGACGGTTAAGGCATCGAGGAACGCGGAGAGGAACGCCGCCGCCACGCAAAAAGAGAGCGACAGCAGCATTTTGGAGCGAATGCTTAACAGCAAACGGGTAAATATGAACAGCAATAGCTGTTTCATAAAATAGATACCCGCCACCATAAACATCAGTAACAGCAAGACTTCAAGATTTGCCGCCACCTCTTCACGGACGTGTTCCGCGCTGGTCATGCCGATGAATACCGCTTCGATAGCCAACAGACCACCGGGGAGCAGCGGGTAGCATTTCAGGGCCATCGCCAGAGTGAAAATAAATTCCGCTACCAGCAACCAGCCCGCGACGAAAGGGCTGATGAGGAAAATTAACGGATTTACGATTAAGAAAATGATGAGGGCGAGTTTGTACCAGTCGGGGGACTGGCCCAAAAAATTGCGCCATAGCGCGCGGCCCCAGGAGATCTCCATGATGGTTTCCCTTACCTTACAAATAATCAATGATGTTTTTATGTTTAAACGCAAAGCTTAACGGTCAGGCAGGAGTGAGGCAAGTCTTGATAGTCAAGGGGAAAGAGATGCGGAAAATGAAGCCTTGATCCCTTTTTTCTTCTTTTTGTCTGCTATCAGCGTAGTTAGCCCTCTGGTATGATGAGTCCAACTTTGTTTTGCTGTGTTATGGAAATCTCACTATGGTCATTAAGGCGCAAAGCCCGGCAGGTTTCGCGGAAGAGTACATTATTGAAAGTATCTGGAATAACCGCTTCCCTCCCGGGACTATTTTGCCCGCAGAACGTGAACTTTCAGAATTAATTGGCGTAACGCGTACTACGTTACGTGAAGTGTTACAGCGTCTGGCACGAGATGGCTGGTTGACCATTCAACATGGCAAGCCGACGAAGGTGAATAATTTCTGGGAAACTTCCGGTTTAAATATCCTTGAAACACTGGCGCGACTGGATCACGAAAGTGTGCCGCAGCTTATTGATAATTTGCTGTCGGTGCGTACCAATATTTCCACTATTTTTATTCGCACCGCGTTTCGTCAGCATCCCGATAAAGCGCAGGAGGTGCTGGCTACCGCTAATGAAGTGGCCGATCACGCCGATGCCTTTGCCGAGCTGGATTACAACATATTCCGCGGTCTGGCGTTTGCTTCCGGCAACCCGATTTACGGTCTGATCCTTAACGGGATGAAAGGACTGTATACGCGCATTGGTCGTCACTATTTCGCCAATCCGGAAGCGCGCAGTCTGGCGCTGGGCTTCTACCACAAACTGTCGGCGTTGTGCAGTGAAGGCGCGCACGATCAGGTATACGAAACAGTGCGTCGCTATGGGCATGAGAGTGGCGAGATTTGGCACCGGATGCAGAAAAATCTGCCGGGTGATTTAGCCATTCAGGGGCGATAATCCCTTCCGTTTAAAAAGCAAACCCCTCAAACGAGGGGTTTTTGTTGTTTTTACAGATTTCCCATTCTCGGCGGGCAACGTTCCAGCAACTCGACGCTGCCGTCTTCGTTTTGCTGTTCCAGCATTACATCAAATCCCCACAGGCGATGCACATGCTTCAGTACTTCTTTGCGCCCCCGATCCAGCGGTGCGCGATTATGTGGAATGTAACGCAGCGTCAGCGAACGGTCGCCGCGCAAATCCACGTTCCAGATCTGAATATTCGGCTCCAGATTACTTAAATTATATTGAGACGATAACCGGTTACGGATCTCCCGATAACCTTCTTCATTATGAATAGCGGAAATCTCCAGATAATTATGCCGATCGTCATCCAGCACGGTGAAGAAGCGGAAATCACGCATCACTTTCGGTGACAGGAACTGGCTGATAAAACTCTCATCTTTGAAATCACGCATCGCGAAATGCAGCGTTTCCAGCCAGTCGGAACCGGCGATATCCGGGAACCAGTATTTGTCTTCTTCCGTTGGCGACTGACAAATCCGTTTAATATCCTGGAACATGGCGAACCCGAGGGCATACGGGTTGATGCCGCTGTACCACGGGCTGTTATAGGGCGGCTGGAAGACCACATTGGTGTGGCTGTGCAAAAACTCCAGCATAAAACGTTCCGTTACTTTCCCTTCATCATACAGATGGTTAAGGATGGTGTAGTGCCAGAAGGTCGCCCAGCCTTCGTTCATCACCTGAGTCTGTTTTTGCGGATAAAAATACTGGCTCACCTTACGCACAATACGCAGAATTTCACGCTGCCATGATTCCAGCAGTGGCGCATTTTTCTCCATAAAATAGAGCAGGTTTTCTTGTGGCTCGGACGGATAGCGGCGCGCTTCAGCAACCGTTTTCTCTTCCTCGCGCTTCGGCAGGGTACGCCAGAGCATATTGACCTGACTTTGCAGATACTCTTCGCGACTTTTCTGCCGGGCTTTCTCTTCTTGCAGCGAGATTTTTTGCGGGCGTTTGTACCGGTCCACGCCGTAGTTCATCAGCGCGTGGCACGAGTCCAGAAGCCGTTCTACTTCATCAACGCCATAACGTTCTTCGCACTCGGTAATATATTTACGGGCAAAAATCAGATAATCGACAATCGAACTGGCGTCGGTCCAGCTACGGAATAAGTAATTGTTTTTGAAGAAAGAGTTATGCCCATAGCAGGCGTGTGCCATCACCAGCGCTTGCATGGTAATGGTGTTTTCTTCCATCAGGTAAGCGATACACGGGTTAGAGTTAATGACGATTTCATAGGCCAGTCCTTGCTGACCGTGCTTATACAGCCGTTCAGTCTCGATAAACTTTTTACCGAATGACCAGTGCGGATAGTTAATGGGCATGCCGACGCTGGAGTAGGCATCCATCATCTGTTCTGAGGTTATCACTTCAATCTGGTGCGGGTAGGTATCCAGCCGGTAGAGTTTCGCCACCCGGTCTATCTCTGCCAGATAAACATCCAGCAGGTCGAACGTCCAGTCGGGTCCATCGCTCAAACGTGTGGTGTCCTTATTCATAGAATCGATCGTCGCCATACGCGCACCTCATTGTTGTCGGCGCTCTCTGTGTGGAGCACCTCATTTCAAGCATAGAACACCTGTTAAAAACCGCGTCGCCGGAGAATTTTTTTCTTTGCGATTTCTTATTATCAGAGTGCCACTAATCCGCTTCTGAACGGAATTTTATGCTGGATAAAAAGGGCGTTCAGCAGGAGATACTAAAGACGCCATATTGCCGCAGAGTCAGGGAGATGTGAGCCAGCTCACCATAAAAAAGCCGTATGTTGAATAATATTTTCAACTGAGTTATCAAGATGTGATTAGATTATTATTCTTTTACTGTATCTACCGTTATCGGAGTGGCTATGCGAGTTGTCATACTGGGAAGTGGTGTGGTAGGCGTTGCCAGCGCCTGGTACTTAAATCAGGCAGGACATGAGGTCACCGTCATTGATCGGGAGCCGGGGGCCGCCCTGGAAACCAGTGCCGCGAATGCCGGGCAAATCTCCCCCGGATATGCAGCACCGTGGGCGGCACCAGGTGTGCCTTTAAAAGCGATTAAATGGATGTTCCAGCGCCATGCGCCGCTGGCGGTTCGTCTCGACGGTACGCAGTTCCAGTTGAAATGGATGTGGCAAATGTTACGTAACTGCGACACCAGCCACTACATGGAAAACAAAGGGCGGATGGTGCGTCTGGCGGAATACAGCCGTGATTGCCTGAAAGCATTGCGCGCCGAAACCAATATTCAGTATGAAGGGCGTCAGGGTGGGACGCTGCAACTGTTCCGTACCGAACAACAGTATGAAAATGCGACCCGCGATATCGCCGTGCTGGAAGATGCCGGCGTACCGTACCAGCTGCTGGAATCCAGCCGTCTGGCGGAAGTGGAGCCCGCGCTGGCAGAAGTGGCGCACAAACTGACGGGGGGGCTCCAGCTGCCCAATGATGAAACCGGAGACTGCCAGCTGTTTACCCAGAATCTGGCGCGGATGGCGGAGCAGGCGGGGGTTAAATTCCGCTTTAATACGCCCGTTGACCAACTGCTTTGCGACGGCGAGCAAATCTACGGCGTGAAGTGTGGCGATGAAGTGATTAAGGCCGATGCGTATGTGATGGCGTTTGGTTCTTACTCGACGGCGATGCTCAAAGGCATAGTTGATATTCCGGTGTATCCTTTGAAAGGCTACTCGCTGACCATTCCCATTGCGCAGGAAGATGGTGCGCCGGTATCCACCATTCTTGATGAAACCTACAAAATCGCCATTACCCGTTTCGATAACCGCATTCGTGTTGGCGGAATGGCGGAAATTGTTGGTTTTAATACCGAGCTGTTGCAACCGCGTCGTGAAACGCTGGAGATGGTGGTTCGCGATCTCTATCCACGCGGCGGTCATGTCGAGCAGGCGACTTTCTGGACTGGTCTGCGCCCGATGACGCCAGACGGCACGCCGGTTGTCGGGCGTACACGCTTTAAAAATCTGTGGCTGAATACCGGTCACGGCACGCTCGGCTGGACGATGGCTTGCGGTTCCGGTCAGTTGTTAAGCGATCTGCTCTCTGGTCGCACGCCAGCGATCCCGTATGAAGATCTAAGCGTAGCGCGCTACAGCCGTGGATTTACGCCATCACGCCCGGGCCATTTACATGGCGCACACAGCTAAGGAAACGAGATGACCCGTCCGATACAGGCCAGCCTCGATCTGCAGGCATTAAAACAGAATCTGTCCATTGTCCGCCAGGCCGCGCCGCACGCGCGCGTCTGGTCGGTGGTAAAAGCGAACGCTTACGGGCACGGTATTGAGCGTATCTGGAGCGCGCTCGGGGCCACCGATGGCTTTGCATTACTTAACCTGGAAGAGGCAATAACGTTACGTGAGCGCGGCTGGAAAGGACCGATCCTGATGCTGGAAGGATTTTTCCATGCTCAGGATCTGGAGATTTATGACCAGCACCGCCTGACCACCTGCGTACACAGCAACTGGCAGCTCAAAGCACTGCAAAATGCACGGCTAAAAGCCCCGTTGGATATTTATCTTAAAGTGAACAGTGGGATGAATCGGTTGGGCTTCCAGCCCGATCGCGTGCTTACCGTCTGGCAGCAGTTGCGGGCGATGGCGAATGTTGGCGAAATGACCCTGATGTCGCATTTTGCCGAGGCGGAACATCCTGATGGAATTTCCAGCGCGATGGCGCGTATTGAGCAGGCGGCGGAAGGGCTGGAGTGTCGGCGTTCGTTGTCCAATTCGGCGGCGACTCTGTGGCACCCGGAAGCGCATTTTGACTGGGTTCGGCCTGGCATTATTTTGTATGGCGCTTCGCCGTCCGGTCAGTGGCGTGATATCGCCAATACCGGATTACGTCCGGTGATGACGCTAAGCAGCGAGATTATTGGTGTCCAGACGCTAAAAGCGGGCGAGCGTGTGGGCTACGGCGGTCGCTATACTGCGCGCGATGAACAGCGAATCGGCATTGTCGCCGCAGGATACGCCGACGGTTATCCGCGCCACGCGCCTACCGGTACCCCTGTTTTAGTGGACGGCGTGCGCACCATGACGGTGGGGACCGTCTCGATGGATATGCTGGCGGTCGATTTAACGCCTTGCCCGCAGGCGGGTATTGGTACGCCGGTTGAGCTGTGGGGCAAGGAGATCAAAATTGATGATGTCGCCGCCGCTGCCGGAACGGTGGGCTATGAGTTGATGTGCGCGCTGGCGTTACGTGTCCCGGTTGTGACAGTGTAACTTGTTGTAAGCCGGATCGGAGGCAGCGTCTTCTGGTTGCGAAAAAATCATCCATCCGGCTGGTCAGCAACTGTAGTTGTTGATGTGACAGAGCCATTTCCCATGATAGTGTCCATTACAATGATGGACACTATTTCCCCGGAACCTGAGTTCACCGCACAGGCGTTCTACATAAAACGCTTACGTTTCATTGTTGACTCGAACTCGACTTCAGATAAATCACGCTTCACCCTTGATGCAGATTCGGGTTCATGTTCAGAATGTTGATTAACAGGCTGCGAGTCCTGTTGTCTTTCCAGACTCAACAGGCCCAACTGCTGATCCAGGAGCTCCAGGTCCTCCTGTACCTTCACGCGCTCCAGGAGTACCGGGTCATCCAGGAGCTCCAGAACCATAAGGTCATCCAGATCCTCCAGCTTCTCCAACTTCTCCAGCTTCATCTGGCACTCCTTGTGCAAAAAGTCCAAAAGCTCCTCCAGACCCTCCTGGTTTTTCAGGCCCTCGACGGCTTTGAGCAGCGTCGGTAAATTGTCTTTGTCCCACGGGTTACCATTACAGCTAAACACCTTCAGGCTTCGGGGCTGCGGCACCGGTACCGTTTTAAACTGGTTTTCTCCACAGTAGTATATGATTAGTTTGGGCGGCAGCCGTGGTGCAGAGATCAAATCGTTACTAGAACAGTCAAATACTTTCAGGCGAGTCAAGTTCTCCAGCATCTCATCAGGTATTGAGTTAATATTGTTGCCGGCACAGGATAGTTTATACAGGTACTGGGGCATCGACGGCGGTAAAAATTGCAAGAAGTTTTCAGAACAGTTAATCACTCTCAGGTTAGTCGACAGCTCAGGCAGCCAGATAATACAGTTGTCATAGCAATTCAGTACCATCAGTTTTGAGGGCTGCACCTTCGGTAACAAGATCAAGACGTTATCTGTACAGTCAAGCACCAGCAGCCACTTTGGCATCACCTTCGGTAACGCGGTCAACACGTTTTTACTGCAGTAAAATTCAATCAGATGTGGAGGCAAATTTTCAGGGAGTGAAGTCAATCCAAGGTTGCTAAGATTGAGCATACTCCGTCTTGTAATGAGACATTCCTTCATTCTGCGCAATGCTTCTGCCCGGTTTTCAATCCGGCTTGCTGGCAGGTTTTCTTCCAGGATATTTTCCTTGATTTCTTCCAGACTTTCTTTCAGGTCTTCTTGGGGAATTTCTGACTGTTTGTTTTGCTGGTTTTCTTCCAGGATTTCGTACAGGTTTTTTTGCAGGTTTTCTTGCAAACCATCCCGCTCCATAGCCCATTGGCACCATTCGGCGACCATCATGAACTCGTTATGTTGCGGATTCGGATTCAGGCGCTCCAACGTGATGATGGTATTGTCTACCATATGTATTTTCACTTCGCCCGCGGTACTGAGGTCAATGATCTGCCGGTGGTCATCACCCCAGCTAAATATTTGCGGGCCGATATACTTCATGTTCCGCAAAATTTCATTCTTGAGTTCCACCGGCAGGAAGAACTGCCCTGGTGGGCGTACGCCTGGGTTAACGGAAGATGGGGGAATGCCGGGGGCGAATGGGCGGATGTCTTTAATGCTGGCCATAATGCTACATATCCTTGAAATAAATATCCTCTGGCAGCGCCGGAGACGTGAATGTGGTCACCGCAAAGGTGCCACAGGACGTCATTTGCGCTGATATAACTACTCATCGTTGACTTTTTCCCTTGGTCAGAAATGCCGTGTCGGGTCTGGTACATGCTGTATTACGGCCCTGGCAGCTCTGACGTATTAAAGAAAATACGAAAGCGAACGACCCGGAAATAATCGTTATTAAGCAAAGGAATAACTATAAGAAATCGCTCATGCATCCGGTGCTACAGGCGGATGAAACGCCACTACAGTTACTGAGCAGTCTGAAACGCGTATTGTGTGGGCTACGCCAGTGCGGCAGGTTGCGTGGGGGAATATGTTCAGGCGATGTCAGGCTGGGGCCCTGATGGTTGACGGGGATACCGGTAATGCGGCGCTGGTTATTCTTCACCTGTTGCAGTCAGAAGAAGCCATTACGCTGACTTTCTTGAGCCGGTGTTTTGAGTTGATTGGCCAGAGCCTGCAATGGTTTGCCATCCATAATTTAACCTTCTTCTGATGTTGGAATGTGCATATCAAAATCAGGAAATGACAAGTTTATATGCAGGCTCAGGCTGCGTTCGCAAAGCATCGCATCCGGCGATAGATGCTGTATTAAATTTAAGATTCAGCTTCCTCTTCTGCCACCCGTACGCCAATCTTCAACACTTCATTATCTTCTTTCTCGGCCACCGTCCAGATCATTCCGGCAAACTCTACCTGGTCACCGACAACCGGTGCCGCGCCTAACAACTGCTGGACAATTTCACCCAGCGTTTGTTGCTTATCACGATATTCTCGCCCGTCTTCCAGGCCATATATCAGCGCCACATCTGCATATTTGGCGCTGGCTTCGAGAATGAAGTCACCAAAGAAGCGTTGATCCAGCGCGACCGGCGGCGACTGGCTGAACAGTTTACCGAGCGCCGGGAGATCGCGTTCCCGACCAATTACACACAACACATCGCCTTCGCGCAGTCGGGTGCTGCCGGTAGGATGAAGCAACTGGTTATCACGAAACAGTGCCGCAATACGCGTCTCTTTTGGCATATGCAGATCACGCAGTGCCGCGCCCACGCACCATTTATCGGCACTCAACTGATAAACAAACTGCTCCCACGGATTTTCCGGATGAATATCCAGACCAACGCGTGACACCGGACGTCCCACTGGCGGAACGACCACTTTGGCTTTTTTCGCCGCCCACGAGAGTGATGTTCCCTGCAAGAGCAGTGAAACCAGAACCACAAAGAAGGCGACATTAAAGAACAGTCGCGCATTCTCCAGCCCCGCCATCATCGGGAACACGGCCAGGATGATTGGCACCGCGCCGCGTAATCCCACCCAGCTGATAAACACGCGCTCACGCAGATTAAAACCACGGAACGGTAGCAATCCGGCAAATACCGAAAGAGGACGGGCGAAGAAAATCATCCATGCGGACAAAATGAGCGCCGGAATGGCAATAGGCAGCAGATCGCTTGGGTTAACCAACAGCCCCAGCACCAGGAACATGGCGATTTGCGCCAGCCAGGCGAGGCCGTCGAAATTTTGCAGGATGCCGTAGCGGTTGCGAATCGGCCGATTACCCAGCAGAAAACCGCACAGATAAACAGCCAGAATACCGCTGCCTTCCAGCGCCGTGGTTAAAGCAAAAATTAAAATACCGCCGCTTAATGCCAGCAATGGATATAAACCGGCGGGCAGGGCGATGCGATTAATCATTTGCAGCAGTAAATAACCACCGCCAAGACCGATGACAATCCCGAGGCCAAATTGCTGCAAAATATCGACCACGAACATCCAGCTGACACTGCTTTCATGCTGCTGGATCATCGCAATCAGGGTAATCGTCAGAAAGACCGCCATTGGATCATTACTGCCGGATTCAATTTCCAGCGTCGAGCCAACGCGTTCGTTAAGCCCCTTACCACCCAGCAGAGAAAATACCGCCGCAGCATCGGTGGAGCCGACGATAGCGCCGATTAATAAGCCTTCAATCAAATCAAGATTAAACAGCCACGCCGCCATCATGCCGGTTAAACCAGAGGTGATAAGCACGCCCAGCGTCGCCAGCGACAGCGCCGGTCCTAACGCCACACGAAAGGAACTGGCCTGAGTGCGCATCCCGCCGTCGAGCAAAATAATCGCCAGCGCCAGGTTACTTACCATGTAGGCGAAGGGGTAATTATCAAACGGGATACCGCCGACGCCATCGACTCCCGCCAGCATGCCGATCGCCAGAAAAATAACCAGAATAGGAATGCCAAGACGGGAAGAAAATGAACTAAGTAATATACTGCTGGTGACAAGGATGGATCCTAAGATGAAAAGGCTAATTATTGTTGTGGCATCCAACGGTCGGTTACTCCTGATTACGCTGTCTCTTATATAAACCCTACCATATTAGCGGCAGAGACAGCGTTTTACTTAGCCCTGAAGCGTGATTTTTTTACATTTTAAGAACAGGATGACCGCTAATCGTCAACTGAGTGCCTTCCCGGGTGTTAGTAAGAATGGCCTGTGCGCCCAACGGCAGCGTAACCGTGCGTGGTTCATGACCAAAATCGAGGCCGGTAATGAGTGGAATCGACAGGCGGGAACGCAAAAACGCGTACACTGACTCCAGGTTGTAACCTGCGTCATAATCATTGGGCGTGCTGCCGCTAAAGCTACCGAGAATAATCGCCTTCTGACGTGGCAAAATTCCAGCATGATAGAGCTGCAACAGCATACGTTCGACGCGGAAAGGATGCTCGTTAATATCTTCCAGCACCAGAATACCGTTTTCGATTTGCGGCATCCACGGTGTACCAATCAGTGAAATCAGCATCGCGAGATTGCCTCCCCACAACGTGCCTTCGGTCTGACATGTCGGGCCTTCCCCTTGCCATTCAATGGTGAAGGTTTCATTGCGTAACGCCAGCCAGAAATGGTGCTCGGTAAAGGCGTTCAGTTCATCCGCGCCAAAGTTTGCTACCAGCATGGGGCCGCTAAAGGTGATGACATTGCCATGCGCCAGAAGACCGCACTGAATGGCGGTAAAATCGCTATGTCCGCAAATGAGCAACGGGTCATGTTGTTGGCGAGCCACCAGTGCCTGCCAGTCAATATCTGCCAGTAAACGACTGGCACCGTAACCGCCGCGTACAGCCAGCACGATGGTGTTGGGGGTGGTCAGTCTGGCAAGGGAATTGAGATCCTCCAGACGCTCCGTTTCCGTACCCGCAAAACGCTCACAACGACGGGCAATAACCTCGACGTTATTGACCTGATGCCCCGCGTCGGTAAGGCGCTGAATACCACGCAGCGCGGCGTGCTGTTTAATGCAGTAACCCGATGGGGCAATTAAGTGAAACAGAGACATGGCAATTCCTTGCTGACAACAGAAACGAAATGTATATCATGCCGCTTAGGTGTGCCGTTGTCACCTCAACGGCGATTCCAGGCTATAAGGATAGAAGAAGTGAAATTAAGATGGTTTGCCTTTTTGATTGTGTTATTAGCGGGTTGTTCATCAAAGCATGACTACACGAACCCGCCGTGGAACGCGAAAGTTCCGGTGCAACGTGCGATGCAGTGGATGCCAATAAGCCAGAAAGCCGGTGCAGCCTGGGGCGTCGATCCACAATTGATCACGGCGATTATCGCTATCGAATCGGGTGGTAATCCGAACGCGGTGAGTAAATCGAATGCCATTGGTTTGATGCAGTTAAAAGCTTCAACCTCCGGACGTGATGTTTATCGCCGTATGGGCTGGAGTGGTGAGCCGACGACCAGCGAGCTGAAAAATCCGGAGCGTAATATTTCAATGGGGGCGGCTTACCTGAATATTCTGGAAACCGGCCCGCTGGCAGGCATTGAAGATCCGAAGGTACTGCAATATGCGCTGGTGGTGTCATATGCTAACGGGGCAGGTGCGCTGCTACGGACTTTCTCGTCAGATCGGAAAAAGGCGATCAGCAAAATCAACGATCTGGATGCTGATGAGTTCCTCGATCACGTAGCGCGAAATCATCCTGCGCCGCAGGCTCCGCGCTATATCTACAAACTTGAGCAGGCACTGGACGCGATGTAAATCAGTCGCGCACTTTGTCCGCTTTCTCCCGGGCTTCCCGCTCGAGAGAGAAAATAATCCGCTGTAATTGCCGCTCCACCGTCGGGCTGACGTTAAGAAAACGGAAGCTCAGACGGGGAGTGGTGATGGTTTCATTCTTGCCATCAATCACTTTGCGCTCGCTGATTGAGATTAACTGGGCGTCAAAGTGAAAAACACCCCATTGCCCCATGTTGACTTCAATCTGAGCGAAGCGCATGCCTTCGTGCAATCCGGCAGGCTTTGCTGTTTCCAGTAATGCGCCCATGCCGCCTAACGACAAATCATACAGGCGGAAACGTAACGTACTGTTATCCGCCAGTTTGGTCTGGCAAAAATAAGGCGGATGGAGTGGGGCGGAGATGCGGAAATATCGGCGTCGTTGTACAAACCACAAGGTGGGAGGCGGTACGGTAATAAATGCCGGAAGCTGCAAGTATTCACTCTGCTGTAGTTGTTCAACAGTAAATTCGACTTTCGCGCCCTGGGTTTCGACGGTAATGGTAATGTGCTGCGCCTTTAACACAGCGTTGTTATCTTCGGCTTGACTGCCGAAATCCAGCACCAGTTTATCCGGGGTAATTGCCAGTATTTTGCTGATCAGCTGCCCGCCATTCCAGCTGATACGCAAAGGAATTGCGGCTTTGTGCAAATCGCGTAACACGCCCAGGACGGCTAACGGATTTTGTTTCAGGAACTGCTCATGGTAATGACTCACGCGGAAAAACTCCTGACTGACAAACTGTCTTTGGTTTATCGGTCACAGTTAACAAAACTTAATACAAATGCGTGAATATTTTTTACATGTTGTTCTTAAATCAGCCGACATACGCCCAGCATCGATTCCGCCCTTGCCTATACTTAGAGCGTTGACGTAAGCATTTCTTGCGTCCGATTCATCGAAACGAGGGCCTGAACATGGGAATTATTGCCTGGATTATTTTTGGCCTGATAGCCGGCATTATCGCCAAGCTAATCATGCCGGGGCGTGATGGTGGTGGATTTTTCCTGACCTGTATTCTCGGGATAGTCGGTGCGGTGGTCGGCGGCTGGCTGGCGACCATGTTTGGCATTGGCGGCTCCATTAGTGGTTTTAATCTGCACAGCTTCCTGGTGGCGGTGGTGGGCGCTATCCTGGTGCTGGGCGTATTCCGCCTCCTGCGAAGAGAATAAGATTTTCATAAGGCGGATAGCGATACAGATGCCGCTATCCGCTTTCACATCAGAACGTATACTCGATACCTGCCCAGAAATTGCGACCTTCTTCAATAAACCCTTCACTGTAGGCATATTTGGTATCAAACAGGTTATTGACCGACGCATTGACGCTGAAGCCATGACCTAAGGTGTAATCGGCTCGAATGTGGGTCACCGCAAAACCGGCGGCTTTTTGTGAACCGTCACTGTTGCTGTAGCTGGAGGAACGCGCCTCTTCCGACAGCGTTACGCTTAACGGCTCCCACGGTTTGAGAGTCATCCATGCGGTTATTGTCTGCGTTGGCAGATCGGTTATCTTGCCGATGTCTTTGCGTTTGGCGTCAGCGTGGATCAGGGCGTAGCTCAATCCTACATCCAGTATATTGCTGATTTTCCCCTTAATACCGGCATCCAGACCGCTGTAATCCACCGTGCCGCTGTTCTGATTTTGAATGGTATCGGCATCGATATTGTGCGAGAGGATGGCATCACTCACCCGGTTATAGTAAACGCTGACCTCAAACCCCCAGTCGTGCGTGAAGGCACCATTCCAGGTTAAATCCACCCCGCGCGCGCGTTCCGGTTTGAGCTGCGGGTTAACAATCGCTATCTGGTTATACGCAGGTTTGGACGTGGTATAGCGTTCTTTCAGCGTCGGAAAGCGTGTGCGGTCATAGTACGAAAGCGCCAGCGTGTCTTCATTGGCAAAGTGGTATTTCCCCATCACCTGCCAGTTAAAAGCTGACTGATTGTTGTCGTCATAATGGGTGATGCTTCCATCTTTCTCATGTTTTTTCGCTTCTACGCTATCGCGCCAGTCATAGCTGATTCCAGCCACGACATCGACATTATCGGCAGCAGCCCATTGATATTCACTGGCGAGCGACCAGGTACGATCTTCATAGCGATCGTAAGCGGCGTGCGGCGCACCTTTTTCCCGGTGTACGTCATCTTTCCAGTTAACGGCAAACGACAGCAGATCGTTTTCACGCACATCGGCTGCCAGTTGTAACCCGGCACCGTCGCTGTAATCGGAATAATGGCTGTAGCTGCCTTTTTTATTTTTCAAATCAGCCAGCGAGTTGTACATCATCAGCGTATTTTCAAAGGTGTCGCGATATAGCCGACTTTTCAGGGTAAAACGATCGTTTAGTTGGGTCGTTCCCTGATAATAAAAACTTTCTTTGTCATACTCTGGCCACTGCCAGTAGCGTGATTTTTGACCACTATTTCCACTGTATGGTGGGTTATCTTTTTCACCATCCTGCTTAATGTAAGTCAATGTGTATTCATCGTTTTCGCGTGGTGTAAAACCGAGCTTCACAATGCCGCGTTTATCATCAGCCGATGAATTAATCATCTTGCCGTGTTTGCCTGCAATATCATTATTTACACCATGCGGCAGGCCGAGAAAATCCTGCTTTAGCTGACTACCGCTGACTTGCAAATACCCCAGATCGCTGCTGGCGGCAAATGAAGCATGCATATCGTAGGCATTGTCCTGGCTACGGCTCCATCCCTGGCGATATCCCAGATTTGCTTCCAGAGGTTTTGTTGGCTTCTGGGTGGTGATATTAATGGCTCCGCCCATCTGATTAGGCCCCTGAAGCAGCGACGAATACCCTTTGGAAACTTCAACTGCCCCCAAATTGTTGGTCAGAATCCGCGCCAGATCGAGGTTGCCGTCATAGGGAACATAAATGGGCACACCGTCGAAATAGACCGGCACCTGACGACTATCAAAGCCACGAACTTTTACCTGTTCTTCGTTGCGGCTGCCTGACTTTTGCAGCACCACGCCGGGGACGACACTTAATGCCTGAGCGACATTCTGTTTATCCAGGGCCTTCATGGTGGGTTGATCGAGAACGGTGGTCGTCGTCGATGATACCGGACTGGACCATACGGTCAGCGTGTCGCTCTCCTGAGCCGCTACGGCCTGCTGGGTAAAGGCAAGTGATAATGCTGTGCAGAGATAACGTTTTTTGAGTCTCATAGAATAAATTCCGTTTAACAAAGAATTAAATAGAGGCTGCGGGTTGCAGACTGACTTTAATGTCAGCCGGTGCCGCGTAATAAGGCGCGGAGGTAATAAAAAGGCGAATGCCGCAGTCGAGGTAATTTTTGAGTGTCGTCAGATTAATTCCACCGGTCAGAGCCAGCGTGCAGTGAGGAGCCAGCGACGGTGCTATTTGCGCAATTTCAGTTGCCTGTTGCGGACTAAATTTGTCGAGCTGAAGTACGTCTGGTTGCGCGCGTAACGCGGCGATTGCCTCTTTCGGCGTGTCGGCTTCAACAACTATTTTCTTCTCGGGTGCGTGGCGACGTAACTGATTGATTGCGCCTGACCAGTCCTGATTGTCATGAAGAAAATGACGGTGGTTGGCAAACAATAATATGGTTTCCGCACATCCGGCACGATGAATCAGTCCTCCGGCAGTCAGAATTGCCTGCGAGGCCAGTAAGCGGGTGCCCGGAATTGCTTTTCGGGTGCAGGCGATATTGCCATCAGGGTAACGTTCACGAAGTAACGCCAGCATTTGAGTGAGATAATCAGAAACACCGCAACTCCACTCCAGCACATTCTGGACTGCCTTCCATCCCTGATGAAGTGCTGCGGCATTACCCTGCGCACGGATTAGCCGCTGACCCGCGTTCGCTTGTGAACCGTCGCTGACCGCGTCATCAATAGTTAATCCCAGCGTAGTTAACATCTTACACGCGACAGAAACGCCGCTGACGCAGCCGCCCTGACGGTGAAAAAACTCTATATAGCCATGCTGGTGTCCAATATTTAATGCTCGCGTGGTCAGGTCACCGCCCTGGATATCTTCCAGAAGTAACGCATCGATTTGTGCCTGAGAAAGGAAAATCATCGCAGTGCCTCTTGCGGTACGCTATCCCACCAGATGAGCGCCCAGTCGCGGCTGGCAGGGGCGAGGGCACGAGCATCTTGTTGTTGATACCAGCGATATAACCGCTCACGCTCATCGTCGTTAAGCGCGCCCAGACTCCAGCTGACGTTCTGCTCAAAACGTTCCCAGGTGCTGTTATCCTGTTGGCAATTTTGTCCACGGATAAAATCAACGTGAGCATAAATTCCCATCTGATACAGGACGTTGAGCGCAAAGATATAGTTGGGTAATTCGATCACTTCCCGACCAGCCGCCCGCTGAATGGCTGGAGAGACGAACGAGGTGCTGACCAGATGAGTCGTATAGACGCGAAGCCGTGCCTGATTATTCAGTTTGCTCATTGCCTGGCGCATATCAGCCACCAGAGTGGAGCGGGAAGCCACGGCAATATCGCAGCGTGGCAGGTCACTCCAGTCCTCTTCCCAGGCGCGCTGGATCCAGTGGACATTGTCTGCCTTTAGCGCGGCGGCGCGACGGGCGGCAACCTTCAGCATCCCCTGACTGTAATCAACGCCATAAATCGTCGTGAGTTTGTCAGCCAGCGCCAGCGATACGGTACCAGGTCCGCAGCCCATATCGAATAAGGTCTGCGCGCCTTGCAGATCAATTTTAGCGGTCAGTTGTTGCAGGTAGCTGTCCGTAGGCGAGGCGCAATTTTCCGCCATTTTTTCCGCCCGTTGATCCCAGTGATCCGGCGTTTTTTCTGTGCGGTGGGCCAGTTTGAGTTGCTGCAGGTAAAGGTCCGCAAAATCAATATCATCAATGAGCATGATTGTTCCTTAGTGGCTAATTGCAGAGAGGTGATGATGAATCTGGTCGGCAGAAACCCGATACAGGGCAGCCAGTTTGTTCGTTGTTAACTGTTCGGTCGGTAAGCCTTGTGTTACTCGTCCATCTGGCTCTACCTGGATAATGCTGTCGGCAATGGCGTTTGCATGGAGCGGATGATGAGTCGACATTAACATTGTCATGCCGTTATTTTTGAGCTGCGCCAGCGTGTCCAGAAGTTGGATCTGATGACCGAAATCGAGGCTGGAGGCAGGCTCATCCAGTAATAACAAGCGCGGTTGCTGGACGAGTGCACGGGCGATTAAAGTCAGCTGACGTTCACCGCCGCTAAGCGTATTCCAGCGTCGTGTCGCCAGATGCAAAATGCCCAGCTTTTCCAGTTGCTCCGTTGCTTTCAGGCGTTCTTGCTTACCGGGAACGGAAAAAGCGCCTATGGTGGGGGCCAGGCCCATCAACACCATATCCAGCACACTAAAAGCAAAAATGCCGTCGTGCGCCTGCGGCACCCAGGCAATAGCCTGCGCGCGCTGGCTATGGCTGAGTGTCTGCACAGGGAGGCTATCCAGTAAGATCTCGCCTTTTAATAACGGTATAACGCCAAGAATGGAGCGCATGAGTGTGGTTTTGCCGCAACCATTGGCTCCTAACAGACAACAAATTGTTCCTTGCGACAGGGTGAAGGACACGTCGCGTAGCACCGGATGGCGGGAGTAACCCAGAGACGCATGACGGACGGCAAGCAAAGTCACTGGCGACCTCCGCGTAACAACAAAAACAGGAAAAACGGTGCACCAACAAAAGCGGTCAGAATGCCAAGTGGGATTTCTGTTGTTCCAATGCTGCGTGCCAGCGTATCGGTAAGCAGGAGCAGAATCGCGCCAGTACACATTGCCATGGGCAACAGCTGCTGATGGTTATGACCGGTCAACAAGCGGGCAATGTGCGGAACGACCAGGCCGACCCAACCAATTATGCCCGCTATTGCTACCGTGCTGGCGGTGATTAGTGTGGCGCAGACAATTAATCCAAAGCGCAGACGTGTCACGTTCAGTCCCAGCGAACGGGCTTCGTCGTCGGAAAGCGTGAGTAAATTCATGCGCCAGCGGAGAAAAAACAGGGGCAAGGAGCCTATGAGAATGATCGGTGCAGCATAGCAGAGATCGCGTAAGGTCACGGTGGACAGCCCCCCCAGCAACCAGAAGGTAATTGACGGTAACTGGGTGTAAGGATCGGCCAGCGTTTTTATTAGCGATATCCCCGCTCCGCACAACGTTCCTAACGCAATGCCTACCAGCACCAGGGTTAAGATCGGATCGTGGCGGGTCACCCGACGCGTAATCAACCAGACGCCCGCGACCACCATCAGCCCGCCGCAAAATGCGTACAGCTGGATGTAAACAATGGATAATCCCCACAGGATTGCCGCGCAGGCACCAAGTCCGGCACCGGCGGAGACGCCTAAAATATCCGGTGACACTAAGGGATTACGGAACATTCCCTGATAGGTGGTTCCGGCCCCTGCCAGCGCCGCGCCCAGAAACAGCGCAGCAAGAATACGCGGCACGCGGATTTGCCAGAAGACAATTTGTTCCTGCACAGGAACATTTTCTTGACGCAGAATGAGCGCCAGCAGTTGCTGTATATCGAGATGATAAGCCCCACTTACGGCGGCAAAAGTGATACTGATAACTGCCAGCAGCAAAATACATCCGTTTACGGTTCTCATTAGCTCGCCACCAATTTTTGATAGTCGGCGTCACTTAATGGGCAATGCCAGAACAGTTGGGCGTAATTCTGCATGTCACTTTTAAACTGGCGATTGATGGCGGGATCCAGCCAGGCGTGAAGTCTGCGTAATCCCAGAAGACGGTTGATTCCCGGCGGGGCATCCAGCCAGCCAAAGGGCAGGCCACTTAAAAATAAGATGCGTTGTTCCGCAACCGCTTTCACGCCCTGCCAGAGAGGATCACGACGAATAAAATCTGCAGTAACGGCCTCCTGAACCAGAATAATATCCGGCTGCCAGCGCAGGAGATTTTCCATGGAAACCTGTGTCAGACCGTGGCGATCGGCTATTTGCGCGACGTTGTGCAAACCTAATAATTCCGCCGCCTCGGTATGCAACGAACCCTGTAAGCCCGTTTCCAGCCCTCGAGGACCGCGCGCAGCATAAAAGCTGAGGTTAGCGGCGGGTGAGGTGGCGAATGCCTGAGCTTCACCAACGAAGCGGCTGGCGAGATTGGCTTGTTCTGCGGTGCGGTGCTCTTCGCCTAACGTTTTGCCAAGCGTTGTTAACTGTTCTGCTGATTGTTCCAGTTTCCCGTTAAGCAATAACCAGGGTATTTGTGTCTGTTCGCTAACCTGCCGTGCCAGGGAGATCCAGGTTTCATCCGTATTGCCGCAATCAACGACCAAATCGGGATGTAACGCCATAAGCCCTTCCAGCGAGAGTGTGCTGGCGCGCCCGGCGAGTCGTCCCAGCCTGGGGAACTGGCGAATGTGCTCTGGCAATGGAATTAATGCCTGACGGGCAAAATCAAAAGAGGAAAAACCGACCATTTTTTCTGGCGCGACAGCCAGCAATAGTAAATCGGCGGGCGCGCCTGCGCTGACGATGCGTGTAATGTTTTGGGCTTCGGGAAGCGTCAGTGAGGCCCAGAATTTGACTGATTGTGCAAAGGACGGAAGATGATGCAGGAACAATGTCGACGCAAGAATCTGTGTAAACCTCCGTCTGGTTAGTGACATAAGTAATATCCTGATAATTAAAACCGCTATATACTTACACATATAGCGAAAAAGATCATGTTTGATGTCAAAATTTGTCTAAAGAGACAGAATGATTTGCTTGTTTCTTAAATAACACTTTGTTCCACAAGAAAATTGTCAGGGAGAATGGGGAGTGGGGAAAATAAAAATAGAGGTGTAATGATTAACAAGTTGATAAAATAAAATTAAAATCTTCTCTGATAAAAGAAAATAAAGGCATAGACCGTAGAATGGGGGGCATTTCGTGGCGAAAAAAGAGCAATGCCAATTTTATGCACATAATGGCATTGCTCGATATACAGCAAAGTTAAGGCGTAGGTTCCGCCTCTTTTTGTTTTACCGGCTGTGTTGTTGATTCACTGAGTGGACGCGTCGCCGGAACATTGTCACACGGTTGCTCTTTCGGGCAGATCAAATCCAGCATTTTCAGCGTCACGCCATTGGTCCAGCCAAAGCCATCCTGTAATGGATATTCGCCACCGCCACCACCTGTTCCGGTGGTACTGACATCATATTTTTCCACCAGCTTCTTCTCCCGGTCATAAGTGTGCTGAACATTGGTCAGGAAGTGCCAGCTAATGTCCATCGCCACCTCGTTCTGCCCGTAGTTTTGCAACCCTTCTGTCGCCACCCATTGCAGGGGAGCCCAGCCATTTGGCGCATCCCATTGCTGTCCACTTTTTACCGACGTGGTGTTCAGGCCGCCGGGTTGCAGCAGATGTGTTTTCGTCGCCGTCGCCATTTTGCTGGCGCGATCTTTCGCTGCCGCATTGACGTACAGCGGGAACAGGGCGGCCGCGGTTAACTGATTGCGCACTTTATGACTTTTCAGGTCGTAATCGGCATACCAGCCTTGTTGATCGTTCCACAGGTATTTTTCGATCCCTTTTTGACGGGCATTTGCCAGCGTTTCGTACTGGTTTGCCATCGCGTTATCTCCGGCAGCTTTGCTGGCGCGGGCGAGGATTTTTTCCATTTTAAACATCAGGCTGTTCAGATCGACCGGTACGATGCTGGTGGTGCGTAAGGTATTTAACTGCTGCGGGTTGTCCATCCAGCGCGAGCTGAAATCCCAGCCAGACGCAGCGGCAGAGCGCAGGTCGCGGTAAATTTCAGTGGCAGGTCGATTCGGATTGCTTTTGGCGGTGGCAATATCTTCCACCCATGACTCTGGTCGTGGCGTATCGCGATCGTCCCAGTAGCGGTTGAGAAGGGTACCATCCTGAAGTTTTACAACGCGTTTTTCCTGTTGTCCGGCTTGCAGGTTCTCAACACCGTCCATCCAGTAAGCATATTCTTTTTGCATTTGCGGCAGGTATTGCTTCAACGCGGCATCGCCTTCATGCTGCGCCAGTAACTCTACCATCAGGGCAAAGAAGGGCGGCTGCGAGCGACTTAAATAGTAACTGCGGTTGCCGTTGGGAATATGACCGTAAGTGTCTATTTCATGAGCAAAATTGGCCACCATATCCGCGACTTTATCCCAGTGACCGCTTTCGGCAAGTCCTAACATGGTGAAGTAACTGTCCCAGTAATATACCTCGCGAAAACGTCCGCCCGGCACGACATAAGGTTCCGGCAGCGGTAACAGAGAATCCCATTTTTCGGTGTTTTCGGTAGAACGCGTTAATACCGGCCAAAGTCCGTCAATATGTTCGCGCAGTGACTGCCCCTCTGGCGGAACATATTTCTCGCCCTCTTTTGGCAGGGTGAAATTGACGTTAACGAAATGGCGCAGATCAAATCCGCTCTGGTTTTGCTGCATCCGATAATCAGCAAGGATCATCAGCGGATCGCTGTTCGGCACGGCATCGGCAAAGGTTTTTTGGTCCGGAAAAAGTTTGGCGTTTTGCACATCATTAAACAGCGGCCCTAATAAAATATCAGGCGGCTGTGGCGTTACCGATGTTTCTTCTGCCTGCACCGATAGCGCAGCAAAACACAAAAAGATGCAGGCTGGAATTAACGCCATTTTTTGCGGGCGAGAAGGTGCGGGGGATTTCATCAATCATTCTCCTTTGGCGAAACCGAATAAAACGGTGTTCAAGTATCAGAAAACCTTAGTTCAGGATCGCACTAGCTGCATGATCGAAATCTCATTCTGCGAACGGTCAGGCATTTTAGAAAAGGGAATTAAAGGGATAAATAACGGCGAAATAGAGTGATCAAATAACGTCTGTTTGTTAGCCAGCCAGCGGCGTTGGGTTCGCGATTAGCGAAGAAAAATCATCACAAATTGGTGAAAAATATAACAGGTAGTTAAAAACATCCGTGCAGAGTAAATTGCCGGATGACATCAGAATGATGCCATCCGAACGGTGGTTTAACCCTGACGGCTGAAACGTTGCGTTTTAACGTCCAGCGTTAGCGTTTCTTCTGGTTGTATCGCATACAGTTTCTCACCCTGCTGGCAAATCCAGCCAATCCCCAGTTCACGGGCGATCAGGGCGCTGTGGGATAGCGGACTTCCGGCGCTAAGGCAGATACCTTTTACAACCGCCGGATCCAGTTGCAGTATTGTGGAGGGATAGATGTTCTCCGCCAGTAGAATAGTTGGCGAGTTAAACTGCGGGAGTTCTTCTTTCGTTTGGGTCAGGTGGACCAGGGTGCGATGCAGAAGATCGTCCACATCAATATAGCGAGCCTGTAGATATTCATCATCCAGTTGCTGGTATTGCTGGCTAAGTTCTTTAAGAACTTGCTGCCAGGCATATTCTGCCGTGCAATGTTCATGCTGAAGGAGTTCGCTTGCCGCCGCCAGCAGTTCCGGATCATCTAACAGTGTATGGTGACCAGAAAAGATTGCGGCAATATCGTCAAGCCCGCTGGCTTCTGCTTTCGCTGTTAACGTCATCAGATCTAATAACGTGAAGTCAATGGCCTGGCGTAATCGTTCTTGTTCTTCATCCACGGTCAGGGTTGATTTTGCCTGTACCGTACATAAAACCGGTTGATAATAAAAGGCTTTACCCGAAACAGGCGGAACGGGACGCAGAATAGGTGGAGCAACTTCCTCCGTTTCACCAAAGTTATCTTCAGCCAGCTGACGGAAAGCGATCAGTGCCTCTTCAGCTTCTGGCCCTTTCGCAATCAGGCGCAGCGTATCGTTATAGCGAACTTGTAGTAACGCAATCTGGTTAATACTCTCCGGTGTGACGCATTTGCCGTTTTTCTCCAGCAACATATCGGCATTAAATGTCGATAAGGTATAAACCAGCCGGGAGGCCGGACGTACATGCAGGCCGTTACGGTTTTTTATGACCACCGCCAGAGAACGGGCTTCTTCATCGTACGGAGGACATGTGTCAGAGATTTCAGTGTTGGAGGAGGGTAAACCCAGTTGTTCACGTTTGGCTTCCAGCGCATGCATGGCGTCAAAGATAACTTTGTCGATCTCCGCCCCCGAGGCCGCGCTGACCGTTGCTGCCAGTGTACCTTCGACCAACGGTGCAGCACACAAACGTACTTTTGCGGCGATCTCGGGAGCCAGCAATTCCAGCGCAGTTTCAGCACTCAATAATGCGCTTCCTATATCCATCATGACCAGCACATGGTCGGTATCGGCAACAGATTCGATGGCCTCCATCACTTTGACGGCATCGGTACCAATGGGATTTTGTGGATCGTCAATTCCCGCGGCAATGGCGATTTTACAACTATCACTCATTAACATCTGACGGGCTAGTTCACCGACACCTTCTCCCAGTCGGCTGCTATGTGAAACTATGACCAGGTTTACCATCACCAATTCCTTACTCTTTTGCGGCTAACGCCAACATTTGCATCATAAACATCACCGAGGTCGCACCGGGGTCCTGGTGACCAATACTGCGTTCACCGAGATAACTGGCGCGGCCTTTGCGGGCTTGTATCGTAATCGTACTTTGTGCAGCGGATTCGGCGATGCTACTGGCAGCGTCGAGCGCCGCCGGAACAGAGAGATTTTGCTCGCAGGACTGACGTAACGATTCCACCACCGGCACCCAGACATCACACATGGTTTTATCGCCAGGTTCGGCTTTACCGCGACTGATTACGCCGTCCGCGCCATCGCGGAACATCTGATAAAGCTCTTCCAGCGTCAGGCTTTGCCGTGCCTGGGTCGCCTGTGCGGCGCGGATAAAGAAGGTACCGAACAGCGGACCACTGGCACCACCGACGCTGGAAAGTAGCGTCATACCGGTATTCTTGAGAATGAAACCGATATCTTTATCTGCGATAGCAGGGAGTTTTTCCACCACTTTGCTAAAGCCTCGGTTCATATTTAGCCCGTGGTCAGCGTCGCCAATTTCGCGATCCAGTCCGGTAAGATACTCGCTCTCGGTGCTGAAAATATCGCCACAACGAGTGAGCCAGTTAACAATTTGAGTTCTGCTCAGTGACATAGCTATCTCCTTATTTACCCCAGTTAAGGGCCGGGGTGTGGACCGGGGCGTCCCAGAGTGCCAGCGTTTCGTCATCAACTTTCAGTAAGGTGATTGAGAAACCGGTCATATCCAGTGAGGTGCAGTACGCGCCAATTAAATTACGTTCGATAGTCAATCCTGCTTGCTGGCAACGTGTGGTCAGGCGGTTATAGACGCCGTATAGCTCAGAAAGCGGAGTTGCGCCAAGATTGTTAACCAGCGCAATCACCCGATCGCCAGACTGGAGCGGTTGTTTGGTTTGTGGTTCTTCCTGCCAGCTGCCTTGTTGATAATCCCAGAAACGCAAAGTGCGATGGTATGAGCCATTTTCCAGCAGGGTGTCGAACATTTCATCGACGGTTTGATCAAGGGAAGAGAAGGGACGGCGGTCAATACCTGGCTCACCATGAATGCCGACGCCAAACTCCATCTCATTGTCCGCCAGGGTAAAAGAAGGTTTGCCCGCGGCAGGAACGGTACAGGCACCGAGAGCAATACCTATTGAGTGGCCTTGATTATTCAACTTACGCCCCAGTTCCGCACAGGCGTCCAGTGAGTCGCCATGCTCCGCCGCTGCGCCTACGAGTTTTTCAATTAATACGGTGTTGGCAACGCCGCGCCGCCCGGCGGTATAAAGACTGTCTTTTACTGCAACGTCGTCATCAATGACCACAGTGGTCACTTTTACGCCGCTATCGTGCAGTAACTCGGTTGCTGTTTCGAAGTTAAGAATATCGCCGGTGTAATTTTTGATAATCAACAGTACACCTTCGCCGCCATCAATTTGCATGGCGCATTCAAAGATTTTATCGGGCGTCGGTGAGGTGAAAATTTCGCCCGGACAGGCCCCCGAAAGCATCCCCTGACCGATATAACCACAATGCATCGGCTCGTGTCCGCTGCCGCCACCCGACAGCAGGGCGACTTTACCTGCAACGGGGGCATCAGCTCGGGTGACATACACCGGATCCTGATGCAGTGTCAGCGATGGATGCGCTTTCGCTAGTCCTGCCAGTTGTTCGTCCAGTACGTCTTGCACATCATTGATCAATTTTTTCATTATTTTGCTCCAGCAATTACGGTAGGGCATGGATGATGTTCAACGACACGGCGACCACTGACTGCCGATGAATCCATTGTGCATCAGGCAAGGGAAAAGAAAATTAGCCCAAATTATGTTTCATAGTGAAACATATGCTTTAATGAATGTTCCATATTGAAACTTTTACGTGTATTAATACTTAAAATTGCGAGCCGGAACACCTTTTGTCATAAGGGATGCGGGATATGAGTGGCGCTTTTAACAACGATGGTCGGGGCATATCTCCCTTAATTGCAACCTCCTGGGAGAGATGCAATAAGCTGATGAAACGGGAGACATGGAACGTACCACACCAGGCCCAGGGCGTGACATTTGCGTCTATTTATCGGCGTAAGAAAGCGATGCTGACGCTCGGGCAGGCTGCGCTGGAAGATGCCTGGGAATATATGGCACCGCGAGAGTGTGCGTTGCTTATCCTCGATGAAACCGCCTGCATTCTCAGCCGTAATGGCGATCCGCAAACCTTGCAGCAACTAAGTACACTGGGATTCAATGACGGCACGTATTGCGCCGAGGGAATTATTGGTACTTGTGCGCTATCGTTAGCGGCTATCTCTGGTCAGGCCGTGAAAACGATGGCCGATCAACATTTCAAACAGGCACTCTGGAACTGGGCCTTTTGTGCAACGCCGTTGTTTGACAGCAAGGGCCGATTGACGGGAACAATAGCGCTGGCGTGTCCGGTTGAGCAAACTACCGCAGCTGATTTGCCGTTGACGTTGGCAATCGCCCGAGAGGTCGGTAATTTACTGCTGACGGACAGTTTGCTCGCTGAAACTAACCGTCATTTAAATCAACTTAATGCCCTGTTAGAAAGTATGGATGATGGCGTGATTAGCTGGGACGAGCAGGGTAATTTGCAATTTATCAACGCCCAGGCGGCGCGGGTCTTGCGCCTTGACGCGACGGCAAGTCAGGGAAGGGCAATCACTGAACTCTTAACGTTACCCGCCGTATTGCAACAAGCAATAAAACAGGCACATCCGCTCAAACACGTAGAAGCAACCTTTGAAAGTCAGCACCAGTTTATTGATGCGGTGATAACCCTTAAACCGATAATAGAAACGCAGGGAACCAGCTTTATTTTGTTGCTCCATCCTGTGGAACAGATGCGGCAGTTAATGACCAGTCAATTAGGAAAAGTCAGCCATACTTTCGCTCATATGCCACAAGAGGATCCGCAAACCCGCCGCTTGATTCATTTTGGTCGCCAGGCGGCGCGCAGTAGCTTTCCTGTCCTGCTTTGTGGAGAAGAGGGCGTGGGTAAGGCACTGCTAAGTCAGGCCATTCATAATGAAAGTGAGCGTGCAGCGGGGCCTTATATCGCCGTCAATTGTGAGTTATATGGTGATGCGGCGCTGGCGGAAGAATTTATTGGCGGCGATCGCACGGACAATGAAAATGGCCGTCTGAGTCGGCTGGAACTGGCGCACGGTGGCACGCTGTTTCTTGAAAAGATTGAATATCTGGCGGTGGAGTTACAGTCTGCTTTGCTTCAGGTTATCAAGCAGGGGGTTATCACGCGACTGGATGCGCGGCGTTTAATACCCATTGATGTCAAAGTGATTGCCACAACGACCGCGGACCTGGCAATGCTGGTGGAACAAAATCGCTTTAGTCGCCAGCTGTATTACGCGCTGCATGCATTTGAAATTACCATCCCGCCTCTGCGTATGCGGCGTGGCAGCATTCCGGCGCTGGTGAATAACAAATTACGCAGTCTTGAAAAACGCTTCTCTACGCGTCTGAAAATTGACGACGATGCCCTCGCTCGCCTGGTTTCTTGTGCATGGCCAGGCAACGATTTTGAACTTTACAGCGTCATCGAGAATCTTGCTCTGAGTAGTGATAACGGGCGCATTCGCGTCAGTGATTTACCTGAACATCTGTTTACCGAGCAGGCGACAGATGATGTCAGCGCCACCCGCCTTTCCACCAGTCTGTCATTTGCGGAAGTTGAAAAAGAGGCAATTATTAACGCAGCCCAGGTCACAGGCGGTCGCATTCAGGAAATGTCGGCTTTACTTGGAATCGGCCGCACTACGCTGTGGCGGAAAATGAAGCAACATGGCATTGATGCAGGGCAGTTTAAGCGCCGGGTATGAAAGACAGAAACGATTTATGATACATCAGAGTGATCTGTATTTCATTCCGGCGCACGCTAACAATTTTCAGCATCGTTTAAGGGCTTGTCTATCCCCCACTTAAAAGCTGAAGCGATATCCTCCGTTGACTTGCTTCTGATCAAAGAGGTTACCCTGCGTGTAATCCGCTTCGAGATAGAATGTGTGCTGTTTGTTATACTGTGCACTGACTCCCACGCCGTTATTCCAGCCATTACCTTTGAAACTGTACTTCTCCCGGGAGTTGTTCAACAGATATTCGGTATCCCCTGAAAACTCGCGGATAGCGCCAGTCTTCACATAGACATTCAGCTGGCTGTTGCCTGCGGTGATGTCATATCCCAGTATCATGCTGGCACGCCCCAGCAGCGATTCGTAGTGATTCAGATGTATATTGAGGCCATTACTCGCCTTCATAGCCATCTCATTCTGGTGGCTGTATGTGAGCTGGGTTTGCGGCTCTATATAGAACCCATAACCAGTAGGGGTCAGGTTGAACCTCTGCCCGGCTTCCAGGGCGATACTCATTCCATTCGCAGTGCCGTTGGCATTAACGCCGTTGTTCTGACTGTCCAGTACGTGGAAACTATTTTTCTGGCGTGATGCTTTTACAACGAGATCGCTGTAAAAACCGCTGTGTGCCATGTAACTGGCGTACATTCCCATGTAGTCTGAACGTGCGGTACCGTCGCCTCCGCTATAGTCCGGCGATGCATGTGTTGAGCCAATATACAGACCGACATACAACGGCATTTCATCAGAGAGACGTTTATCCCCACCAAACTGGATACCGCTGTAACCCATGTCAAAGCCGCTCAGTTTGCCACTGGCAAAGGAGTCCAGGCTTCCCCCATAACTGCGCAACCAGATATTACCGTCTTTACTCTGATTTCGCAGGTCACCCATCCGTTGCATCAGCGTACGGTTTTCAACATAGTTCAATAAGTAACCGACATTGAGATAATTGCCGCCAGCATCTGCGGTCGTGGTGGGTTTAGGTGTGGGAGTGGGGTTAGGCGTAGGATCGGGGTTGACTATGGGAGGCTGAGCGGGAGCTGGTGTGGGCTCAGGATTTGGAGTCGGCTCCGGAATTGTCCCGGAAGCGTAGAGCTCCCAGTTAGTGCCATTTTTACGCACATCATACAGATATCCTCCCAACTCAACCTGAGAAGACGCGCTGAACGAGGCCGCGCCGTCAGTGGTTTTTACCACTGTCAGAACTTCATTTCCCGTTGTGGCCTCGCTGCCCTGGTTACGGATAGCCAATACGTGATTACCAGCACTACTCCCGCTGATATTCAATAAATCCCCTTTATTATTAACGCCATTACCCTCGCCAACAACATCAGCACGCATAATAAAGGTACTGTTACCGCTCAGGTTCTCTACGTTTAATGTGGTGAATGTGCCGGCAGTTGACGTGTGGCTGGCAAAATCGACAGTTGAATGGCTCAGCGCCAGCGTGTCGAGATTAGAATTACTTGTTACGTTCCAGACGCTGTTATTCATTGTAACGTCCAGTTTCCCGCCATTGACATTATCGCTGAGGGAAGAACCTGTCCAAACCGACCCTGGGTGCATATCCAGATTGATTAGCCCACCTTTGGAGAGAACGCTACCGTTGATAAGCATACGACCCGAAGCGTTGATGCGGCTGGCGGCATAACCATCGTCATGTTGCGTTGCGATGGCCATCTGGTCGGGTGTACTCATATCAATGACCAGATCGCTCGTGAGATCGATCTGGCTGTTGGTCATGGCATAAATCCCCCTGGCTCCTGCCGCGCCGGTGATAGCCAAACTGTCTCCGGTTATTCTACCGCCGCTGAGCGCCCACAAACCCAGCGCCAGACTGTCATTACGATCAACCGTAATATCGGTATTTTGCATGTTGATAACAGCCGTTGCCGTCTGGGCTGAGGCACCATAAGAACCGCTGGAAAAGATGCTGTTTCGTTGCGCTGCCGTGCCAGAAAAATTGATTGTCGCGTCTGAACCACTGGTTACGAGGCCACCGCCCTGCGCGGAAGAAATATGGCTATCAGCACCGATAGTGGTTGTACCACCACGAACTTCGACGCCATTTGCCACGGCTCCAGTTACATCAACAGTGAGTGCATTCGCGCTCACCTGGCCAAAGCTCCAGAGGCCGTGTGCATTATCGCCATTGGTTTTAATGGTACTGTTTGTTCCGAGATCGACAACAGAGTTTTTCTGTACGTTTATCCCCATGGCGCTGTAGCCCTGAACATCGATTGTCAGGTCTGTCGCCGTAAAACGCGCAGCACCATTGGCGTTATTGCCGTTGAGACCACCGATATAAACACCTGTACTTCCATCGGTCTTGATTTTACTTCCGCTTCCAAGATCGACACTGGTGCCATAGTCATTGATGGTTAGGCCTATACCGTTCGAGTTTTCAATGGTGAATTGAGTGGCTGTTAGTGTTGAGCTATGTCCAATAATGATGCCGTCATCGTTACTCTTAATGGTGCTGCCTGTGCCTAAGTCAGCATGGGTATAGTCACCAATTAAATTAATGCCGATGGCAGAGGTTTGACCAACAACATCTACTGTGAGTCGGTTAGCTGTCAGGGAGCTGTTCTTGCCCTGAATAATGATTCCCTTTGCATATCCAGAGGCGTCGTTGACATTGACGGTGACATCATTACCCAGGTTGATATTGCCAGGCGTGTTTCCTGCTGGGGTCATTACACCATAGAGGTTTCCTGATGGATCGGCGGTATCTCCTGTAATTCTGTCACCATCACTAATAGTAATATTGGTGCCATTTTGACTTCCTAAATCAGCAGCTATCAGCAGGGGGGAAAAGATAATTGCATTCAAACCAATAGCGCCATATTTTATCAGTTGAATGGAGGGCGAACGGATTTTTAATTCAGCGAGACGATCGGCTTTGGTATTCCCATTGTGTTGTTTGATGCCCATACCACTCCTATATAGTACCCAGGCTATGGGTCTATGGATTTTGTCATTTTGTTTAAGTCAATGAATAATATCCTCTTATCATCATGATATTTGTATGGTGCAATCATGATGAGCTGCTCTGAGAATAATTCTCTATTACCGGGCAAAATCAGGAACACAGGAATTAATATATATTTAACATCCTCCTTACAAAGGTGAGTTTAGATCGAGTTATTCCCTAAGTTGTCGTTACTTATTCCAATTCGTTACTATGAATATGACAAAAACATTACAACAAACAGCGGTTAAATAATTTGGTGAATATTTTTGGTAATAATCCTAATTAGTTATGGGATTTTCGCTTGATGTATCTGCATAACAAAAACAATATGAGCCATTTTTGCATTACTAATAAGAAAAAGCAAAAAACATCGATATTCATTTTTGATCAATGGATTTTCTGGCTTATCGTTATTATCGTGCTACTGGTTATCATTTTCATCTTGCCAGGATCGCACGTAATCACGTTATTCGGGGGCTTTATCTGCTGGATATTGCCCTTCAGGCAAGTCCTTTTCTCGCCAGCATATTGGAGCGTGATCAATATTGATCAGCTGTAAAAGGTGTCTGATGTGCAGTGGAACACAAACTTACGTTATCTCATTGCTAATGAGATATCCCTCATCTGAACACTTATGTCTTTAATTATTCTGGTGGTTCACTATAGGCAATAAGCACAAAAGTGTAGGATGTTATAAGAATGGTTAGGACTCGGTAAAATGAAAAATCCACGCAATTGCGTGGATTTTATATACTTTTGCGCTCTTCATGAGATTTAGCGAAACCTCATGAGACAACAAATTAATTAGACATTGAACAGGAAGTTCATTACATCGCCATCTTTAACGATGTAATCTTTGCCTTCTGCACGCATTTTGCCTGCTTCTTTCGCGCCTTGTTCACCTTTGTAAGTGATGAAATCTTCGAACGAAATAGTTTGTGCACGGATAAAGCCTTTTTCAAAATCAGTATGGATTTTGCCAGCGGCCTGCGGCGCGGTTGCACCAACCGGAATGGTCCATGCACGTACTTCTTTCACCCCAGCGGTGAAGTAAGTTTGCAGGTTCAGCAGCTTATAACCGGCACGGATCACACGGTTCAGGCCCGGCTCTTCCAGTCCAAGCTCCTGCATAAACTCGTCACGTTCTTCGTCGTCCAGTTCGGCAATGTCTGCTTCAACAGCAGCACAAACCGGAACCACAACAGAACCTTCTTTCGCCGCGATTTCACGCACCTGGTCAAGATACGGGTTGTTTTCAAAACCGTCTTCGTTGACGTTGGCGATGTACATTGTTGGTTTCAGCGTCAGGAAGCTCAGGTAACGAATAGCCGCTTTCTCTTCAGCGCTTAAATCCAGCGCGCGCAGCATACCTGCGTTTTCCAGCTGCGGCAGGCATTTTTCCAGTACCGCCAGCTCGGCTTTCGCGTCTTTATCGCCACCTTTGGCTTTCTTCTGTACGCGATGAATCGCACGTTCGCAGGTGTCGAGGTCCGCCAGCGCCAGTTCGGTGTTGATAACTTCAATATCATCAGCCGGGTTAACTTTGCCGGAAACGTGAATGATGTTGTCATTTTCAAAGCAGCGAACAACGTGACCGATCGCTTCAGTTTCACGGATGTTGGTCAGGAACTGGTTACCCAGACCTTCGCCTTTCGATGCGCCTTTTACCAGACCGGCGATATCGACAAATTCCATGGTCGTGGGAAGCGTACGCTGCGGTTTTACGATTTCAGCCAGTTGATCCAGGCGAGGGTCAGGCATTGGTACGACGCCTGTGTTCGGCTCGATGGTGCAGAATGGAAAGTTGGCCGCTTCAATACCGGCTTTGGTCAGCGCGTTGAACAGGGTAGATTTCCCGACGTTGGGCAAACCGACGATACCGCATTTGAATCCCATGATTTAAATCACCTTAATATCTTAATAATCAACCTGTTATTGCTAACAGATTGCAGAAATGGAAATAACTTTGCCTATTATACACGGCACTCGGCAAAAATGCCGCAGACAACGACTTATTGTGCTTTAAAGGCGTGCAATCGGTTCGTTGCCTTGGTCAAGCCATCTGTAAACCACATTTCAGTACAACGCGCCGCTTCGTCGATGGCTTCATCAATTAACTTCTGTTCACTAACAGGCGGTTTGCCTAATACAAAACCAACAACTTTATTTTTATCGCCCGGATGACCGATTCCGATGCGTAAACGGTGAAAGTTAGGGTTATTACCCAATTTACTGATGATGTCTTTCAGTCCATTGTGACCACCATGGCCACCGCCCAACTTAAATTTGGCGACGCCAAGAGGCAGATCCAGTTCGTCGTGGGCCACCAGAATTTCGTCCGGATTAATGCGGAAAAAACTGGCCATCGCCGCAACGGCTTTGCCGCTGAGATTCATAAATGTAGTCGGGACTAACAGGCGGACATCTTCGCCTCCAAGGGTGACTCGCGAAGTATAACCAAAGAATTTAGCCTCTTCGCGCAGCGGAGCGCGCAATCGCTCTGCCAGTAAGTCAACGAACCAGGCACCAGCATTATGTCGCGTTGCGGCGTATTCAGCGCCGGGGTTCGCCAGGCCGACAATCAATTTAATCGTCACGTTTTTTTGTCCTGAGTGTGTACATAACTGGCGCGTAGTTTACTGGTTGCGGCCCCGCTTGACAAAAAACTGCGTATCAAATGCAGATAACGCAATAATTGCCTGAGTGGACTATTAGAAAGTCAAGGTGTTCAGGCGTTTATTTGTAAAGTTTTGTTGAAATAAGGGTTGTAATTGTGATCACGCCCGCACATAACCCACAGGGTGTTGTCTATACTTTACACATAAGGAAGAGGGGTATTCCCTGTTACAACCCAGAAAGTTCCGGAGGTGACATATGAAACGCAAAAACGCTTCGTTACTCGGTAACGTGCTCATGGGGTTGGGTCTGGTGGTAATGGTGGTCGGCGTGGGGTATTCAATCCTCAACCAGTTACCACAGTTTAATATGCCCCAGTATTTCGCACATGGTGCAGTGCTAAGTATTTTCGTCGGTGCCATTCTCTGGCTGGCGGGTGCCCGTGTTGGCGGGCATGAACAGGTGTGCGACCGTTACTGGTGGGTTCGCCACTATGACAAACGTTGCCGCCGTAGCGATAATCGCCGTCATAGCTAACAAATAATGCAGTTTGCTGACCAGTCAGTTTGCGCTGACTGGTCAATCTCGTACTTATAAATCCGCCATCGCCGCGCGACGATTCGGGAAGAATGCGAGGCGTCCCGGGATCGGTTGAATGCCTGCGCGAGCCATCGTGCGCAGTGGCTGGAATTCCAGGTTGCACACGCGCAGTTCACATCCTTCGGGCAGACGCTTCACAAAACGCTGGAACGCATCAAGACCACCAGCATCAAGTACCGGAACGGCATCCCACTTCAGAATCACAATCCGTTTGCCTTCAAGACGTGACTCCAGGTCCGTGAACAAGCCTTCAGCGGCAGCAAAAAACAGCGGACCAATAACGCGCAGAACCAGAACATCGTCTGGAACGTCTACGACTACCGGTGCCAGGCGAGTCATACGTGCGATACGACGCATAAACAGTAGCGATGCCAGCACGATCCCCACGCTGATGGCAATAACCATATCAAACAGCACAGTCAGCGACATGCACAGCAGCATGACGATGATGTCATCTTTCGGCGCATGACGCAGCAAGTCGACCACTTTGTGCGCTTCACTCATGTTCCACGCCACCATCAACAGCAGGGCAGCCATGGCGGAAAGCGGCAGCCAGGAGAGCAGCGGTGCCAGTACCAGCAGGGCAAGAATAACCAGAATAGAGTGGATCACCGCCGAGATAGGGGAAGTTGCCCCGGCACGGACGTTAGCGGCAGAACGCGCGATGGCAGCTGTAGCGGTAATACCACCAAAGAACGGGGCGATGATATTCCCCAGTCCCTGTCCAACCAGTTCGCTGTTCGCTTTGTGTTTCGTTCCGGTCATACCATCCAGTACCACGGCGCAGAGCAGAGATTCGATTGCGCCGAGCATTGCCATTGAGAATGCCGCAGGCAGCAGTGTGCGAATAGAATCCCAGGTGAGGGTAAATTCTGAATTGGGCAGGTCCCACGGTAGTACCAGTTGCGGCAGCAGTTGCGGAATACCGTTACCCTGAGAACCATCTGCCAGAACGTAGTGGAATTGCGATCCGATGGTAGCAACATGCCCGCCGAGCAGGTTAACAATCCCCATCACCGCGCAACCAGCCAGCAAGGCCGGAAGGTGACCAGGCAAACGAATGCCCAGACGCGGCCAGAAAACCAGAATGCCAAGCGTCACAATGCCAATGGCAGCATCACCCACATTAATGGTCGGCAACGCCATAAATAATGCGCCGACTTTTTGTAGATAATGCTCCGGGACATGGGCCATTTGCAGACCGAGAAAATCTTTAATCTGCATGGTACCGATGGTGATCCCGATACCCGAGGTGAAACCTAAGGTCACGGAAACCGGAATATATTCAATCAAGCGTCCAAAACGTGCCAGCCCCATCAGGATCAAAAAGACACCTGACATGAGTGTCGCGACCAGCAGTCCTGCCAGTCCAAACTGTTGCGAAACGGGATAGAGAATTACCACAAATGCCGCAGTCGGACCGGAAACGCTAAAGCGTGACCCACCCGTCAGAGCAATGACAATCCCCGCAACAGCTGCGGTATATAAACCGTACTGGGGTGCCACACCACTACCAATAGCCAACGCCATTGCCAGCGGGATAGCAATAATCCCGACGGTTATCCCGGCAATCAGGTCACGGGTAAACCGTGCGGCAGTATATTTTTCTTTCCAGCAAGCGTCGATCAGAGCGCGGAAAGGCATCACATGTGAGGAAAATATTTTGTTCACAATAATGTTTCATCCGTGAGCGCATCATCTGTCAACTAAATGGCAGGTGAAGGAGGCATAGGTCATACAAATGGATATTACAGACAAAAAAACCCGCCGCAGCGGGTCTTTGAGCCGGGTTCGATTAGTGTTCGAACATGGCAGAGATCGATTCTTCGTTGCTGATACGACGAATCGCTTCGGCCAGCATACCTGACAGGGTCAGAGTACGCACGTTCGGCAGTGATTTGATTTCATCGCTCAGCGGAATGGTATCGCAGACAACGACTTCATCAATTACAGAGTTACGCAGGTTGTTCGCCGCGTTGCCAGAGAAGATCGGGTGAGTCGCGTACGCAAATACACGTTTAGCACCACGTTCTTTCAGAGCTTCAGCAGCTTTACACAGCGTACCGCCAGTATCGATCATATCATCGACCAGTACGCAGTCACGACCTGCAACGTCACCGATGATATGCATCACCTGGGAAACGTTCGCACGCGGACGACGTTTGTCGATGATTGCCATATCGGTATCGTTCAGCAGCTTAGCGATAGCGCGGGCACGCACAACGCCGCCGATGTCCGGAGAAACCACAATAGGGTTATCCAGATTCAGCTGCAGCATGTCTTCCAGCAGGATCGGGCTACCAAATACGTTATCAACCGGAACGTCGAAGAAACCCTGAATCTGTTCAGCGTGCAGATCCACTGTCAGCACACGGTCAACACCGACGCTGGAGAGGAAGTCTGCAACCACTTTCGCAGTGATTGGTACACGAGCGGAACGGACGCGACGGTCCTGGCGCGCATAGCCAAAGTAGGGGATAACAGCGGTGATACGACCTGCGGAAGCACGACGCAGGGCATCAACCATAACGACTAATTCCATCAGGTTGTCGTTAGTAGGGGCACAAGTGGACTGGATGATGAAAATATCACCACCGCGTACATTTTCGTTAATTTGTACGCTGACTTCGCCGTCGCTAAAGCGACCTACAGCGGCGTCGCCGAGTGAAGTGTACAGGCGGTTGGCAATACGTTGTGCTAGTTCCGGGGTGGCGTTACCAGCAAAAAGCTTCATATCAGGCACGAGAAGAACCTCAGGCATGCGTCCATTGGTGGAAAGAATCTGCCGAAAACTGTGCGGGCCAGGCATGATTCTTTCCAGGCGGTGTATTAAAGAGCGCGATGCAACGTCTGGAACAAGGTGACGTTGTCACCGAAACTCAGCTTGCCCGGCTTAAAGCATGGCTCTGTGCAATGGGGAAAGATTAACGCCTTTCGCCACAAAGCCATTGAGCCATTCCGGGGCTTGCTCTAGCACCTGGCGGGCTTCAGACTCTGTATCAAATTCAGCAAAGACACAGGCCCCTGTCCCAGTCAGGCGCGACGGGGCGTATTCTAACAGCCAGGAAAGCACCGCATCAACCTCGCGAAAACGTTTTCTTGCGATAACCTCGCAATCATTGCTGAATTCACATTTTAGCAACGTTTCTATTGACCTTTTTGGCGTATTGCGCGGGAGTTCAGGATCTTTAAAAATCACCGGTGTCGGAATACTTACACCAGGGTGCGCCACCAGATACCACTTCTCTGGCGGATCCACCGGCGTTAGTATTTCACCAACGCCTTCGGCAAACGCGGCATGCCCCCGAACAAAGACAGGAACATCTGCGCCCAGCGTCAGCCCCATTTCCGCCAGCTCATCCATGCTTAGCCCGCATTGCCAGAGATGATTTAATGCCACCAGGACCGTCGCGGCATTGGATGAACCACCGCCGAGACCGCCGCCCATCGGCAAACGCTTGTCAATGCTGATATCCGCACCGCTTCCCGTCGGAAGACGCCCGCTGTCTGCCGCAGTTTTCATCAACAACCGTGCTGCGCGAACGATCAGGTTATCTTCATGTTCCACGCCTTCAACGGGCGTTAACAGACGAATATCCCCATCGTCACGAAGCTCAATGCTGATGGTGTCGCCGTAATCAAGAAACTGAAACAGCGTTTGCAGCGTGTGGTAACCATCCGCACGCTGACCGGTAATGTATAAAAACAGATTAAGTTTTGCCGGAGAGGGCCACTGTGTCCGCATTATTTCACTATCCAGTTATCCATTTTTAACTTGATGCGTTGACCACCGTCGGTGAGTTCCATATTGGCTGGCATCGCAGGTTGAGTTTTTGTGTCATAACCACCGTAAACAACTTTCCAGTTTTTGCCATTCTGGCTGTAGGTGATTTCGCTCAGGCGGTACTGGTCGTCCAGTTTGTAGTCGGTTGCATCACCCGGTAAACCTAAAATCCACTGGCGCAAGCTGTTGAGCGGAATTGGCATTCCGGTCAATTTGCCAATCATCTCTTCGGCGTCATCGGCGGTATAACGCTGGCCTTTATTGTCGACTAACTGCACGTTACCCGGTTGAGCATTCAGCTCCAGTTCCGTGCTGCCCAATGGGTTAGTCAGCAGCAGACGGTAGCGATCCTGGCCAGTTTGCTGCCAGAAGAAACGGGCGTACACTTTTTGTTGGTCAGAAATATAAGCGAACGCGCCGCGAGTTTGATACTGATTAAGATTGCGCACGTCTTGCTGATGCTGACGCCATTGTGGCGAATCCGGGCTTTTGCCAGGACCTTTGGGCGTGGTAACGGAACAGGCAGTGAGCACAAGAGCAGCCAGCGGTAGTAGGCGGATAAGACGAAAATCGGGCAGGGGCATAGTGATGACAAGTCCTTGAGATACGTTGCAGTTATAACCCTTAATGCTAGCGTTACCGTCCGCTATCGTCTATGTTCAAGTTGTCTTAATTGCCAGAATCTAACGGCTTTCGGCAATTACTCCAAAAGGGGGCGCTCTCTTTTATTGATCTTACGCATCCTGTATGATGCAAGCAGACTAACCCTATCAACGTTGGTATTATTTCCCGCAGACATGACCCTTTTAGCACTCGGTATCAACCATAAAACGGCACCTGTATCGCTGCGAGAACGTGTATCGTTTTCGCCGGATAAGCTCGATCAGGCGCTTGACAGCCTGCTTGCGCAGCCGATGGTGCAGGGCGGCGTGGTGCTGTCGACGTGCAATCGCACGGAACTTTATCTTAGCGTTGAAGAGCAGGATAACCTGCAAGAGGCGTTAATCCGCTGGCTTTGCGATTATCACAATCTTAATGAAGAAGACCTGCGCAAAAGCCTCTACTGGCATCAGGATAACGACGCGGTTAGCCATTTAATGCGTGTTGCCAGCGGCCTGGATTCACTGGTTCTGGGGGAGCCGCAGATCCTCGGTCAGGTAAAAAAAGCCTTTGCTGATTCGCAAAAAGGTCATATGAAAGCCAGCGAACTGGAACGCATGTTCCAGAAATCTTTCTCTGTAGCGAAACGTGTTCGCACTGAAACAGATATCGGTGCCAGTGCTGTGTCTGTCGCTTTTGCGGCTTGTACGCTGGCGCGGCAGATCTTTGAATCGCTCTCTACGGTGACGGTACTGCTGGTGGGTGCGGGCGAAACCATCGAGCTGGTGGCGCGTCATCTGCGCGAACACAAAGTACAGAAGATGATTATCGCCAACCGCACTCGCGAACGTGCCCAAATTCTGGCAGATGAAGTCGGCGCGGAAGTGATTGCCCTGAGCGATATCGACGAGCGTCTGCGCGAAGCCGATATCATCATTAGTTCCACCGCCAGCCCGTTACCGATTATCGGGAAAGGCATGGTGGAGCGCGCATTAAAAAGCCGTCGCAACCAACCAATGCTGTTGGTGGATATTGCCGTTCCGCGCGATGTTGAGCCGGAAGTTGGCAAACTGGCGAATGCTTATCTTTATAGCGTGGACGATCTGCAAAGCATCATTTCGCACAACCTGGCGCAGCGTAAAGCCGCAGCGGTTGAGGCGGAAACTATTGTCGCTCAGGAAACCAGCGAATTTATGGCGTGGCTGCGTGCACAAAGCGCCAGCGAAACCATTCGCGAGTATCGCAGCCAGGCAGAGCAAGTTCGCGATGAGTTAACCGCCAAAGCGTTAGCGGCCCTTGAGCAGGGCGGCGACGCACAAGCCATTATGCAGGATCTGGCATGGAAACTGACTAACCGCCTGATCCATGCGCCAACGAAATCACTTCAACAGGCCGCCCGTGACGGGGATAACGAACGCCTGAATATTCTGCGCGACAGCCTCGGGCTGGAGTAGCAGTACATCATTTTCTTTTTTACAGGGTGCATTTACGCCTATGAAGCCTTCTATCGTTGCCAAACTGGAAGCCCTGCATGAACGCCATGAAGAAGTTCAGGCGTTGCTGGGTGACGCGCAAACTATCGCCGACCAGGAACGTTTTCGCGCATTATCACGCGAATATGCGCAGTTAAGTGATGTTTCGCGCTGTTTTACCGACTGGCAACAGGTTCAGGAAGATATCGAAACCGCACAGATGATGCTCGACGATCCTGAAATGCGTGAGATGGCGCAGGATGAACTGCGTGAAGCTAAAGAAAAAAGCGAGCAACTGGAACAGCAATTACAGGTTCTGTTACTACCAAAAGATCCTGATGACGAACGTAACGCCTTCCTCGAAGTCCGTGCCGGAACCGGCGGCGACGAAGCGGCGCTGTTCGCAGGCGATCTGTTCCGTATGTACAGCCGTTATGCCGAAGCCCGCCGCTGGCGGGTAGAAATCATGAGCGCCAGCGAGGGTGAACATGGTGGTTATAAAGAGATCATCGCCAAAATTAGCGGTGATGGTGTATATGGTCGTTTGAAATTCGAATCTGGCGGTCATCGCGTGCAACGTGTTCCTGCTACGGAATCGCAGGGGCGTATTCATACTTCTGCTTGTACCGTTGCGGTAATGCCAGAACTGCCTGACGCAGAACTGCCGGACATCAACCCGGCAGATTTGCGCATTGATACTTTCCGCTCGTCAGGGGCGGGTGGTCAGCACGTTAACACCACCGATTCGGCAATTCGTATTACTCACTTGCCGACCGGGATTGTTGTTGAATGTCAGGACGAACGTTCACAACATAAAAACAAAGCTAAAGCACTTTCTGTACTCGGTGCTCGCATCCACGCTGCAGAAATGGCAAAACGGCAACAGGCCGAAGCGTCTACCCGTCGTAACCTGCTGGGGAGTGGCGATCGCAGCGACCGTAACCGTACTTACAACTTCCCGCAGGGGCGCGTTACCGATCACCGCATCAACCTGACGCTCTACCGCCTGGATGAAGTGATGGAAGGTAAGCTGGATATGCTGATTGAACCGATTATCCAGGAACATCAGGCCGACCAACTGGCGGCGTTGTCCGAGCAGGAATAATGGAATATCAACACTGGTTACGTGAAGCAATAAGCCAACTTCAGGCGAGCGAAAGCCCGCGGCGTGATGCTGAAATCCTGCTGGAGCATGTTACCGGCAAAGGGCGTACTTTTATTCTCGCCTTTGGTGAAACGCAGCTGACTGACGAACAATGTCAGCAACTTGATGCGCTACTGACACGTCGTCGCGATGGTGAACCCATTGCTCATTTAACCGGGGTGCGAGAATTCTGGTCGTTGCCGTTATTTGTTTCGCCAGCGACCTTAATTCCGCGCCCGGATACGGAGTGTCTGGTGGAGCAGGCACTGGCGCGGTTGCCTGAACAACCTTGCCGTATTCTCGATCTCGGGACGGGTACCGGGGCGATTGCGCTGGCGCTGGCTAGCGAGCGCCCGGACTGCGAAATTACCGCTGTAGATCGTATGCCAGATGCTGTCTCTCTGGCGCAACGTAATGCCCAGAATCTGGCGATCAAAAACATCCATATTCTGCAAAGCGACTGGTTTAGCGCGCTAGCCGGGCAGCAGTTTGCGATGATTGTCAGTAATCCGCCGTATATTGACGAGCAGGACCCACATCTTCAACAAGGCGATGTCCGCTTTGAGCCGCTCACTGCGCTGGTTGCGGCAGACAGTGGAATGGCAGACATCGTGCATATCATCGAACAGTCGCGTAACGCGCTGGTATCCGGCGGCTTTCTGCTTCTGGAACATGGTTGGCAGCAGGGCGAAGCGGTGCGACAGGCATTTATCCACGCGGGATATCATGACGTCGAAACCTGTCGGGACTATGGTGATAACGAGCGCGTAACGCTCGGCCGCTATTATCAATGACAATTTTTTCTACACTGCTTAGCGTTCATCTCATTAGCATTGCGCTTTCTGTAGGGCTATTAACCTTACGTTTCTGGCTACGTTATCAGAAGCATCCTCAGGCATTTGCGCGCTGGACGCGCATTGTGCCGCCGGTTGTCGATACGCTGTTATTGTTAAGTGGCATTGCGTTGATGGCTAAAGCGCACATCCTGCCATTTTCCGGGCAGGCACAGTGGCTGACTGAAAAGCTGTTTGGAGTTATCATTTATATCGTTTTGGGTTTTATTGCACTCGATTATCGTCGTATGCACAGTCAGCAGGCGCGCATTATTGCCTTCCCGCTGGCGTTGGTGGTGCTGTACATCATCATTAAACTCGCCACCACAAAAGTACCGTTACTGGGGTAAGTCATGAGATCGTTAGCTGATTTCGAATTTAATAAAGCGCCATTGTGCGAAGGCATGATCCTGGCTTGCGAAGCAATCCGCCGCGATTTTCCCTCGCAAGATGTTTACGACGAACTGGAGCGTCTCGTTAGTCTGGCGAAGGAAGAAATCAGCCAGCTTCTGCCTTTAGAAGAGCAGCTGGAAAAACTGATCGCGCTGTTTTACGGCGACTGGGGATTTAAAGCCTCACGCGGCGTTTATCGTCTTTCCGATGCATTATGGCTGGACCAGGTGTTAAAGAATCGACAGGGCAGTGCGGTATCATTAGGTGCCGTTTTATTATGGGTCGCGAATCGTCTCGATTTGCCGCTGCTGCCGGTGATTTTCCCTACGCAGCTGATATTGCGCATTGAATGTCCGGATGGCGAAATTTGGCTGATTAATCCTTTTAACGGTGAATCGTTAAGCGAACATATGCTGGACGTATGGTTAAAGGGAAATATCAGCCCGTCTGCGGAACTGTTTTATGAAGACCTTGATGAAGCTGATAACATTGAGGTAATCCGCAAATTGCTGGATACACTCAAAGCTTCGTTGATGGAAGAAAATCAGATGGAGCTGGCGCTACGTACCAGCGAAGCTTTATTACAATTCAACCCGGAAGATCCCTATGAAATTCGCGATCGCGGGTTGATTTATGCGCAACTGGATTGCGAACACGTTGCGTTGAACGATTTAAGTTATTTCGTTGAACAGTGTCCGGAAGACCCGATCAGCGAAATGATCCGTGCGCAAATAAATAACATCGCGCATAAACATATTGTGCTGCATTAATTAATCGACATTTTACTCAAGATTAAGGCGATCCTATGAAACAAAAAGTGGTTAGCATTGGCGACATCAACGTAGCAAATGACCTGCCGTTCGTACTGTTTGGCGGTATGAACGTGCTGGAATCTCGCGATCTGGCGATGCGCATTTGCGAGCACTACGTAACCGTGACCCAGAAACTGGGTATCCCTTACGTGTTCAAAGCCTCTTTTGACAAAGCCAACCGCTCCTCCATCCACTCTTATCGTGGACCGGGCCTGGAAGAAGGGATGAAAATCTTCCAGGAGTTGAAGCAGACTTTTGGCGTGAAAATTATCACCGACGTTCACGAACCAAGTCAGGCACAGCCCGTTGCGGATGTCGTGGATGTGATTCAGTTGCCGGCGTTTCTTGCTCGCCAGACTGACCTGGTTGAAGCCATGGCGAAAACCGGTGCGGTAATTAACGTCAAGAAACCGCAGTTTGTCAGCCCGGGACAGATGGGTAATATCGTTGATAAATTCAAAGAAGGCGGCAACGAAAAAGTGATTCTTTGCGATCGCGGTGCTAACTTCGGCTATGACAACCTGGTTGTTGATATGCTGGGCTTCAGCATCATGAAGAAAGTGTCTGGTAATTCACCGGTGATTTTCGACGTGACCCACGCACTGCAATGCCGCGATCCGTTTGGCGCAGCTTCCGGCGGTCGTCGTGCTCAGGTGGCTGAGCTGGCACGTGCCGGTATGGCGGTAGGTCTGGCGGGGCTGTTTATTGAAGCGCATCCGGATCCGGAACATGCGAAATGTGATGGTCCATCCGCGCTGCCGCTGGCTAAACTGGAACCGTTCCTCAAGCAGATGAAAGCGATTGATGATCTGGTGAAAGGTTTCGAAGAACTGGATACCAGCAAGTAATCTTTTTTGCTTGAAAACTAAAGCCTTAGCGTTCTGCGTTAAGGCTTTTTTCATGGGGCCGGATACAAAAAAGGCCGCAGGCTGTTACTCCTGCGGCCGGTTTCGGGCGCATATTGCCATCACGGCAGCCTGACGCCCGTTTTCACCTTACTTCCGGTTACGCCACCAGCTGACAATCGCTGCGGTAATAATTCCCGCCAGGATCGGTGCTGCCAGGTCGTGCCAGAAAGTCATGGCAAACTGCGCGAGCGTCATATAGCCGCCTTGTTGTAATGACAACATTTTGCGGCTATTCTTGAATTGTTGATGGTTCAAGATTAGCCCCCGTTCTGTTGTCAGGTTTTACCTCTCAACGTGCGGGGGTTTTCTCTTTCCAGCAACCAATGCCACCAGGGATAAAGCCCCCGCAACATTGCGCCTCACCGGATAACGCCGGCTTGGTGTGGATACTACGACTCAATTAATCTTCACTTCATCCCTGAAATGTATGCAATGAAGAGTGCATTCCGGTTTTTCAACAGCTGTTACAGTCGTTTCATGAGTGCTCTGGATGATGCTTCCAGCTCGGGTTGCCAATATTTACTTGTGGAAGAGATAAAGACAAAAAAGGCCGCAGGCTGTTACCCCTGCGGCCGGTTTCGGGCGCATATTGCCATCACGGCAGCCTGACGCCCGTTTTC